>Ga0207816_1000172_pt1 | contig 15933 bp, 16 predicted proteins | sample LuqExpMetageno10_FD_187768 | JGI IMG/M metagenome (GOLD analysis project Ga0207816, IMG submission 187768) | Tropical forest soil microbial communities from Luquillo Experimental Forest, Puerto Rico - Sample 10 (SPAdes) | ecosystem: Environmental > Terrestrial > Soil > Tropical forest ... | reverse complement strand
ACTAACAGCCCTCTTCGCCATGGCCGGGGTTGCCCGGCCGTGACGGGGTAAGCATCAGTCTTCCAGCTCCACCACCACCGCTTCGCCATTTTCGAGGGCGATGGAGAGCTTGCCGCTGCGCAGCGCGATGGCGTCCTTACCGAAGACGTCCCGGCGCCAGCCGGTGAGAGCGGCGACACCTTCATCATCCCCAGCCGCCAGCCTCTCGATGTCTTCGGCATTGGCGATCAGACGCGGGGCCACCCGGGCTTCTTCGGCGCGCAGGCGCAAAAGCGTGCGGAGCAAATCGACCGCCGAGGGCGAGGGCTCCTTGTGGCGGTGGCGTACGGGCAGATCGGACGCGTCTGGCGGCGGATTGTCTTTGGCCGCAGCGATGGCTTCCAGAAGGCTCTTGCCCATGCGCGAGGCGGCAAAGCCTTTGGGCACGGAGCGGATGTGTTCCAGCGCCTCGCCGCCTTCGGGCGGACTGGCTGCGAGTTCGAGCAGCACTTCGTCCTTCAAGACGCGGTTGCGCGGCACATCGCGGGTCTGGGCTTCGCGCTCGCGCCATTCGGCAACCGCGGCCAGCGCGGTGAGAAAGCGCTTGTTGGCGGTGCGCGGCCGCAGGCGCTTCCAGGCCTGGGCAGGATCGAGGGCGTAAAGCTCCTGGCTCTTGAGGGCGCCGATCTCTTCGGCCACCCAGCTTTCGCGCCCCGTCCGCTTCAGCTCGGCGGATAATTTTTCGTAGACCACCCGCAAATGCGTGACATCGGCCAGCGCATATTCGAGCTGGCGGTTGGTGAGCGGGCGGCGGGCCCAATCGGTGAAGCGGGCCGATTTGTCGATCTCGACATGAGCGATCTTGCGCGCCAGCGTCTCGTAAGACGCCGCTTCGCCGAAACCGCAAACCATGGCAACGATCTGGGTGTCGAACAAGGGATCGGGAATGACCCGGCCTTTGTGCCAGAATATCTCGATGTCCTGGCGGCCCGCATGCAGCACTTTGACGATCTTGGGATCGGCAATGAGCTTGAAGAACGGTGTGAGATCGAGGCCATCGGCCAAAGGATCGACAATCGCCGCGACGCCGGGCCCGGCGATCTGCAACAGGCAGAGCTTCGGCCAATAGGTCGAATCCCGCATGAATTCGGTGTCGAGGGCGAGGTAGGGGGCCGAGGCGAGTTCTTGAACCAGGACTTCGAGATCGGCGGTGTTTTCTATGATCCGCATCGCCTTCTGATAGCGGATTCGCTTGGCTTTTGCGCTGGTTTTGATGTCCCGCGACGACGGCAGCAAGGGACTGCGGGCGGCGGTGATTGGGTTGCGCAATAAAATTACACAACCCAGTCAGGTGACGGAGCTTAAAGCCCCATTTTCTCGGCCACGTAGTCGATATCCTTGTCGCCCCGGCCGGAGAGATTGACGATCACGATCTTGTCCTTGCCGAGGGTGGGGGCGAGCTTGGCGGCATAAGCCACGGCATGGGCGCTTTCGAGCGCTGGAATGATGCCTTCCACTTCCGAAAGCTGGCGGAATGCCGCCAGGGTCTCGGCATCGTTGGCGGAGACGTATTCCACCCGCTTGCTGTCTTTCAGATAGGAGTGGATCGGCCCCACGCCGGGATAATCCAGACCCGAAGCAATGGAGTGCACCGGCAAAGGTTCGCCTTGGGCATCCTGCAAGAGATAGGTCTTCATGCCATGCAGCGTGCCCGGCGTGCCGAAGGTGAGCGTCGCCGCATGGTCCCCAGGCTCCGCGCTTTTGCCCGCCGGTTCGACGCCGATAATGGCGACCTCTTTGTCCGGCAGAAACGCCGTGAAGAGGCCCATGGCGTTAGAACCGCCGCCGACACAAGCCACCAAATAATCGGGCAGGCGTCCGGCCTGCTCCAAAATCTGCGCCCGCGCTTCGCGCCCGACCACCGACTGAAAATCCTGCACCATCATGGGATAGGGATGCGGCCCCACCACGGACCCGATGGCGAAGAAAGTGTCTTTGTGATTGGTGACGAAATCGGTGAAGGCGGAATCCACTGCGTCTTTCAGACAGGCGCCGCCTTGGGTGACTTCGATCACCTTGCAGCCCAAGAGCTTCATGCGGATGACATTGGGATGCTGCTTGGCGACATCGATGGCGCCCATATGGATTTCGCATTGGAGGCCAACGAGCGCCGCTGCCGTGGCCAGCGCCACGCCATGCTGGCCCGCGCCGGTCTCCGCGATCAGCCGCTTCTTGCCCATGCGCTTGGCGAGCAAGGCTTCGCCGATGCAATGGTTGATCTTGTGCGCGCCGGTGTGATTGAGGTCTTCGCGCTTCAGATAGATCTGGGCCCCAGCGAGCTTGGTGGAGAGATTGCGGGCGTGCCACAGCGGTGAGGGGCGGCCGACATAATGCTTGAGCAAGCTCTGGTATTCGTCCCAGAAGCTTGGGTCTTGGCGGATCGCGAGATAAGCCTCTTCCACCTCTTTGATCACCGCTTCCAATTGCGGCGGCACGAAGCGGCCGCCATAGGCGCCGAAGAACCCGTTCGCGTCCGGGAGATTGATCTGATTGGAAGCGGTCATTGTTGCTCTTTTCCGGCGGCCGGGATGGCGCGCCACTCCTCGCATGAATGTGTCCCGGATGGTTCGGCGGGGAGAACGGCAATGTCAATGACGCCAAAGGACTGGTGCTTCTGTCTCGGGTTTCGGCAACAGGCGGCTCGGCGGCTTCTTGCTGGCGGTAAAGGGCGATTTCGGCTTCGACTTCTTTCAGCCGCGCTTCGACCCGGGCGGTGAAGGCGGCGATTTTCGCTTCAAACGCCAGAACATGCGGCGAGACTTTCTTGGCGGCGTTGCGGTTGCCGAGCGGCGCCCCGACTTTGCCTCGCGAGGCGTTGGTCTCGGTGCGGCGAGCTGACCGCTCCAGCGCAACATAATTGTTATAGCCGAAAATGTTGGGGGGAGGGGGAGGGCTCAGGGTGATGGACGCCAGCGCACAATCCACCGGCACCAGATGCGGTGTCAGCCGCCGTGCGCGCGACCGCCGGGCTTTGCGGGCCCGGGCTTCCAGAAGGATGGATGGGGTTTGGGAGGATGTGAGCGTTCTCTACCTCGTGACCAAAACAGTTCGGCATAGAGGTGGGAAGCGATGCGCAGGATTTCAAACGAAGTGCGACGCGGAAGCGAAGAAAGGTCTTAACGCGTGGCGCGAGGCAATTGCAGAAAGGGGCTTCGTTGGAGACGGGTGGAAGAAACAGATGGCGGAATGGTGTGTCACGCCGCTACGAGCCATCATGCTCCGTCTACGGATATTTCACGCGGAGCCGCGGAGAAGTAGAGGGCTGCACGAAGAGGGGCGGATTGGTGAAGGGGGAACGTATTTGTAATGAGGCACGCAGCGAAAGATCATCGATGCCCCGCTGCGTGCAAATGCACATCGAGCCAGTCCGCGGTCAGGGTGAGCACTTCCGGCGCGGCGATCGGCCCGGGATAGGCCTGTTCCTGGGCACTGGCGTTCTGCCCGTGATGAAAGTTGTGGTCCATGTCCGCGATCTCGATAACTTGCGCGTCGGGATTGGCGGCAAGCGCCTTCTTCGCGGCAGGCATGTTATCGGCCGACGGCACGATCACGTCGCGCGAACCATAAAGGGCCAGAACCGGCATACGCAGGCTGGCAAGCGTTCGATCGAAATGGGTGCTGAACGCTTCGAGTATGATGGACATCGTCTTCGCCAGAGCACCCTCGGCCTGTTCGCGATCGAGCTTGCAGCCCATGAAGGCCTGGATCGCCTGTTCCCGCAGCGGCTCGACTTCCTTGGGTGAGCCCCCCCGGATTTCCACCTCGGACAACTGCTCAACGGCCGCGGTCACGCGCGCCACCGCCGCCGGATTTACGCCTGCTTTGAGGAGCATTTCTCTCAGGATCACCAGATTGATTTCATTACCGGGTCCTGGGGGCGGTGATCCCGCTGCGGGCCCTGCAAACATCACGACGGCTGCAATCGCCGGATCGCGTGCCGCAACGGCCGGTCCCACCGCTCCACCCTGGCTATGACCGGCAATGGCGATACGCGCCGCATCGATATCGGACCGGCTCCGCAGGAAGCGCACGGCAGCGGCCGCGTCCGTTGTCATATTTGCGAGCGTGTCGACGAATTGCCCGGTCGATTGCCCGTTACCACGCTTGTCATAGGTCAGAACGGCAATGCCGTCACCCAAGAGCCGCTCCTCAAGCAGGTGGAATCCCCCGCGCAGGCCCGGGCCGCTGCCGGACAGGAGAAGGACGGCGGGAAACGGCCCGCGGCCCTGTGTGGCTGGAATGCGCAATCTACCAGCCAGGGTCACACCCGGATCTGAAGCAATTTGCACATCTTCCGCGAAGGATCGCGGTTGGAATTCCGCAAAGGCCCTCGTGACGCGCGGATTGTCCGGCTGACCGGTGGCAAACATCACCGGGCCAAGAACGACATTCCGTTGCGCACGCCCCAACCTGATGGACAGGTATTGCGATCCCGTCGGCAGGTCCGACTCCGCCACGCCACCAATGGCAAAACGCTGCCAACGCGTGGTGAGTTCGACCGTGCCGATTGCCAGGATTTTGTAGTCCGGCGCCGGTCCATGGATCGTAACTGTCACCTTCAGCGGTAGCTCGGCGCGTGCCCAGAAGTATCCGTTCAGGCGCTCGCCAGCTTTCAGCGCCATGGGAACCAATGCGCCCGTGCCGACCGACCAATCCTCGCCTGACTGTGTCGGCGGTGCCACCCAGACGGCAGCGCCACCCGGAACGTTGCTGTCTCGCGCAAACCGAACGGTAGTGCCGTAGATATTAAGGTCGTCCACACCGACAATTTGCTGCTGTCCGGCAAACGCGGAGGCTTGCGAACCGATGGTAAGGGCGCAGAGAACGATCAGGAGCCGCATGGCAGGAAACATCTTCTGCCCCATACCTTTGGACAGCACGTAGGTTACCTATATGTGGGACGCCAAAGCTAGCCGCCCACGCTGTCGCAGGGCGGTCAGTGTCAGGCCGTCTCAGCGCTGGTGTTCGGGCTGAGGGTGGCGCAGGATCGCAGCGTGATTTCAGCGTGATGTCCGTGGAGCCTGTGCGATGACCAAAGACGATCTTAACGCCTGGGCTTTGGCGCATGGCTGGCAGATCGCGGGCGGGTTTCCAAGCTTGATGAAGCCGCGCAGCTTCGACACCGCGATCGTGCGGCTGGTGCTGAAAACCACGGTGGCAAACCTAGAAATCAAGAAGCCCAACGGCAAATGGGAGAAGGTCGCCAGCGCCGCTTATGCTCAAATCACGGCCGGAGACGAAGGCGAGGTGCCGGGCGGTCTCGGTCTCGACACCATCAATGGTCTTTCGTCCCTGATGCAGGCGAACAAAGACCATTTGGTGTTCGCCAAGATGCGCTAGGAGCACGTCTTGCTTTAGCCGGCGAAGACGCCGGGCCGACATCACGCGCTCTGCGCGGACTTCTTGCGTTTTTTGACAGGCGTTTCGGCGACGGGCGGCGGATTAGCGGCTTCTTCGGCTTCACGCGCCAGTCTTTCGGCCCGCAGCTTCGCGGTTTTGGCCTGCATGGCTGCCGCTTCGCTGGCGATGATTTCTCTGGCGGCGCGGTCGGTAGTGTCGCTTTTGCTTTCGCTGCGCGACGGAGTCGGTTTGAAGACGGCGTTGGCGAGGGATTGTTTCATCGGTTTCCTTTCGGGAAAGAAAAAAAGGCCGAGCAAGCTCGGCCTTTTCCTAGACGCGGCATTGGTCAGTGCCAGTACATTCGTGGTCAAAGACCAACAGCGTCTGGTTAGGCGATCTGCAGATTGTCCGCGGAGGCCTTGCCGCTGCGGCGGTCCTGCACGATGTCAAAGCTGACCTTCTGGCCTTCGTTCAGAGTGCGCATTCCGGCGCGCTCGACGGCAGAGATGTGAACGAACACATCCGGCTGGCCGTTGCCCTGCTCGATGAAGCCAAAGCCTTTGGTGGTGTTGAAGAACTTGACGGTTCCGGTGCTCATGCGATTTTCCTTTCAAATCGGCAATGGGTTGCGATCGTCCGGCCGAGTGCCGAGCGTGGCGCAGTATCGATATTGAGAAGGAAGATCGTCGGGGCGCCCAAAGCGCTGGTAACAAGTTCCGTTAACAAGATCGTGCCTCCTATATAGTGCGCAAATGTGTCAGCGGCAAGGCAGCACGGGTCGAACTAACAAAAGGCCCGGCGCGCCGCCGTTGCGGCAGGCCGGGCCTTCCGAGGAATTGTCAGTAATACGGCGTTTTTTAGGGCGGCAAGTGCCGCCCTTCTGCGAGCGCTGCCCCGCCATAATGCAGGCGAGCCCCTCAATTATGGCGGACACGGAAAATTCGTCTGGTATTTATTTCTCCACCAGCCCCACGGTGCGGCCAGGCATGCCGGCGGCGGTGAAGTATTTGTGCTCGCCGACCTCCTGCAGGTTCAGAAGCGTCTGAAAGCCGTTGGCGGCCTTGTCGGCGCGAATAGTGGTCTTCACCACCTTGGGCTCTTTGCCGCCGGTGAGGGCTTCTTCGGCGACGCGGCCTTTCAGCGTGCCGGGGCCTTTGAGGTCAAGGCCGAGGATGTGGGCGAGGGTCGGAGCGACATCGACATTGCCGACTGGCGTATTGTCGACATAGCCTTTTTTGAAATCCGGACCGAAGGCGGCCATGAAGTTACGGGTGTCGCCGCGGCCGAAGCTGCCATGCATGCCTTGGCCGGTATGCAGGGTGGTATCGGCGATTTCGGCCTGGCACATCTGTTCCGGTGTGGCGGTGCAGCCCTTGACCAGGAAATTGCGGAAGGCGACCACGATGGCCGGACGCGGCATCTTGGAGGAGCCGACGAAGTTCACATTGCTGAGGGGCAGGGCACCGGCGAAGGCGGGCTTGTCGCTATTGAAGATCGCATCATCGACCAAGAGAGCGCCGGCATAAGGCTGCTGCACCAGCTCAGCATAGATCTTCTTGGCAGTCGCGGCCGAACCGTCCGGAATGTAGATGAAGGTCGAGCCGCCATTGGCCACCACCACCGCTTCGGGCTTTTCGGGATCGCCGATCAAGCCGTCGCCTTGGACCGGATGCTCACCGGATTCGAGATCGACCTCGGCGCCTTCGCGATCGGGATCATAGACCTTCTTGCCCAGCCATTTGCCGACATCCATGGCAACAAAGCCGGGCGCGAGCTGGCGTTCGATGCGGCTGTTGTCGGCGGCGGGAAGGCCGCGGGCGATGGTCGAAAAGCCGTGATCGGCGATTACCACCACATCGGTGTTCTGGTCGAGATCATATTGCTTCAGGGTCTCAAGAAGTCCCTTCAAGTCACTGTCGGCATTATAAATCGCAGCTCGTCCACTGGTCGAATTGATGCCCGGAACCAGTTTGCCGTCGCTGTCAATGGCGCCATGCTGGGTGGTGTCGGGATCGCGCGACCAATAGAAAAGGGCGAAGGGTTTGCCGCTGTCCTTGAGGCGGGGCAGGATCACCTGGGTCGCGGCCTGGCGCAGATATGCCTGCTGCACGATGTTGGGCGTGGCCGGGAAAGGCGGGGCGGCTTCATAGCCCGTGGCGCTCAAGACTTCCTGGGCGATGGCGCCTTTCAAGACCGTGCCTTTGGACGGGGTGCCGTCCATGTTCTGGGGGCGGTTGGTGGAGTCATCGATAAAGATGCCTTTGGGGTCTTCCACCGATTTGCCTTCACTCTCCAAGGCGCCGAGATATTCGATCGCCGCCGGGCCTTTCTTGCCGATCACCACTGTGTTCCAGCCGGCTTCGCGGGCGGTCTCCATCAGGGTCTTCTGGGCGATGTAGTCGTTGGGGTAGAGCGCCTTCACATCCTTCAGGATGCAATCGTCCTCGATGAAGGTGACGGTGGCGCCCATGCGGCAGGGGACGGGTTTGGCCACATACATCGAATTGCCGTAGTTGCCGGTGTCGCCGGGGTAATGGCCCGTGGCGATGACGGCGGCGTTGACGGTCGTGAGGGTCGGATAGGTGGAATGAGAGTTGGCGAAGTCCACCCCCTCTTTGCGGATCTTGGCCATGGTGGGGGCCGTTTCCGGGGTTACCGAGGTATAGCGCAGCCCGTCGGCCACGAAGATCACCACATTGCGCTTGGCCGGGGCTTGGGCCGCAGTGTCTTGAGCGGCGGCGGGCAAGGCCAGAATGAGGGTCAAAGCCGAAGAGGCGAGAAGGTGGCGCATGGGGCATCCCTTGATGAAACCGGCGGACCCTAATCCCTCTGTGCGACAGTTTGAATCAAGCTTCGGGGCGGAAACGCGGCCAGAACGGCACCAAGACCACATACCCCCAGGCTTTTTCTGCCGACTCAGGAGTAACGCAGGTTTGAGTGGTCCGGCGATGGCTGGGGTGGCATGACCACAACGGCAGAACCCGCGGCAGACAGCGGGAGGGGGAGCGCGCCTGGCGCGGGGCTGGATTTTCGTGAAAGCACATTTTCAGGTTCTCGATGGCCTTCGAGGCACGGCCGCCATCAGTGTCGTTCTGTTTCACATTTTCGAACTGATCACCCCGGATTGGGCTCATAACCCGTTCCCGCATGGCTATCTGGCAGTGGATTTCTTCTATGCCTTGTCAGGCTTCGTGCTCGGCTATGCCTATGACGAGCGCTTGCGCCCCGCGGCACCGGACGGGGCGCGGCTTGGCTTTTGGGGTTTTGTGAAGCGGCGCCTGATCCGCCTGCATCCGCTGGTGCCGGTGGCGGTCACCATCGGCCTGATCTGTTATCTCAACGATCCCAATATCGGCACCAGCCAGCATATCGGTACGGGGCTATCGCTCGGCGCGCTGTTGCTGGCTTATGGTTTGGGCTTGTTCCTGTTGCCGTCCCCGACCTTGCCCAACCATTGGGATGAAACCCATTCGATCAATGCGCCGACCTGGACGCTGTTCTGGGAATACATCGCCAATGTGGTTTACGTGCTGTGGCTGCATCGTATCGGCCGGGGCGTGCATCGCTTGCTGCTGGCTGTGAGCGCCATCGCTCTGCTGATCACGGCTGGGCTTCTGCAAAACCGGGCGGGTCTCGGCTGGGGCTGGGGCTATGAAACTCTCTGGGTGGCGCCGGTGCGCTTGGCTTATCCGTTCCTGGCCGGGCTTTTCGTCTATCGCATGGGCTGGAAAATTCGTCTGCCGGCGCCCTATCTCAGCGCTTCGCTGATGGTGCTGGCCGTTTTGATGGTGCCGGCATTGCCAGGCGTGGGGAACACATTGCTCGAAGCGGCGATGATCATCCTGGTCTTCCCGCTGATCCTGATGGTTGGCGCCAGCATCCGCGAAGTGAAGGGCGGATTGGGCCCGCTCTGCCGCTTCACCGGAGAGCTGTCCTATCCGCTTTATATCCTTCACTATCCCTTTGTGTTTCTGTTCGGCCATTGGGTCTGGAATACCCATCCCGCCGCGCTCCTGAAATACAGCGTGGCGGCTGGAGTTTTTGTCTTGGTGATGATGCTAGCGACGGTGCTGCTCACCGCCTACGACAAGCCGGTCCGGGCCTGGCTGGGGCGGGTAGCCCGCTGAGGTAGAATCCAGAGTGCCGAAAAGGGGGATTTGGCCGCTCTCTGGCGGATCATTGCGAGGTTTGACGCATTTTCCGCAATATACTTGACCTCGCCCCCCCGAAACCGCCACATACCCCCGGCTTTACACGAGAATTTCCGGGGATACGCTTCGTCATGCATGCCTATCGCACCCATACTTGCGGCGAACTGCGCAAGAAAGATGTCGGCACCAAGGTCCGGTTGTCCGGTTGGGTGAATCGTCGCCGCGATCATGGCGGACTCATTTTCATCGACTTGCGCGATCATTACGGCATCACCCAAGCGGTGGTGGAGCCCGACAGCCCGGCTTTCGCCACGGTCGACCGCGCCCGTTCCGAATGGGTGCTGACGCTGACCGGCCATTTGGAAGCGCGCACCGGCGATACCGTGAACCCCGATATGCCGACCGGCGAGGTCGAGCTGCGCATCGACGAGGCGAGCGTGCAGGGTATGGCCTCCGATCTGCCGCTGCCCGTGTTCGGCGATCTCGAATATCCCGAAGAGACGCGGCTGAAATACCGCTTCCTCGATCTGCGCCGCGAGCGCCTGCACAACAACATCATCCTGCGCTCGAAGGTGATCTCCTCCATCCGCGCCCGCATGATTGCGCAAGGCTTCATGGAATATCAGACGCCGATCCTGACGGCCTCTTCGCCGGAAGGTGCGCGTGACTTCCTGGTGCCGAGCCGTCTGCATCCGGGCAAGTTCTATGCGCTGCCGCAGGCCCCGCAGCAGTTCAAACAGCTTTTGATGGTGGCGGGCTTCGACCGTTACTTCCAGATCGCGCCGTGCTTCCGCGATGAAGACGCCCGCGCCGACCGTTCGCCGGGCGAATTCTATCAGCTCGATTTGGAAATGAGCTTCGCCACACAGGACGACGTGTTCAATGCGGTGGAGCCGGTGCTGCATGGCGTGTTCGAGGAATTCGCCAATGGCCGCCAAGTGGGTTCGGCGCCGTTCGTGCGCATCCCGTATCAGGAATCGATGCTGAAATACGGCGTCGACAAGCCGGATTTGCGCAACCCGATCATCATTTCCGATGTCTCCGCCGTGTTCGACCGCGAAGACGTGGCCTTCAAGGCGTTCAAGGAAAAGACCGTGCGCGCCATTCCGGGCCCGGGTGCGGGCAGCCAGCCGCGCTCCTGGTTCGACAAGCTGGAAAGCTGGGCCCGCGCCGATCTCGGTGCCGCGGGGCTTGGCTATATCGTCTTCGAAGAGAAGGACGGCGCGCTTTCCGGCAAAGGCCCGATCGCGAAATTCCTGCCGCCTGCCGCTTTGGCAGAGCTGGTGAAGGTGACCGGCGTGAAGGCGGGCGATGCCGTTTTCTTCTGCGCCGGCAAAAAGGATCGCGCCGCCGCGCAAGCGGGCCAAGTGCGTATCCGCCTCGGCAACGATCTCAATCTGATCGACAAGAACAAGTTCGCGTTCTGCTGGATCGTCGATTTTCCCATGTACGAATGGAATGAGGACGAGAAGAAGATCGACTTCTCGCACAACCCGTTCTCCATGCCGCAATTCGACCGCGAGAAATTCCTGGCGCTCGATCCGAAGGACACGGACACCATCCTCAATATCAAAGCCTATCAGTACGACATCGTTTGCAATGGCATCGAGCTTTCCTCGGGCGCCATTCGCAACCACGATCCGGAAGTGATGCTGAAGGCCTTCGAGATCGCCGGTTATGCGCGCGAAGAGACCGAAGAGAAATTCGCCGGTATGCTGAACGCCTTCCGCTATGGCGCCCCGCCGCATGGCGGCACCGCACCGGGCATCGACCGCATCGTCATGCTGCTCGCGGGCGTCGATAATTTGCGCGAAGTCATCCTCTTCCCGATGAACCAGCAGGCGCAGGATCTGATGATGAATGCGCCGAGCGAGGCTTCGCTCAAGCAGTTGCGCGAACTGCACATCCGCGTGGTGAAACCCGAGAAGTGATGCTAACGTCCCTCAGGGTCTGGGGGACTTCATCATGCGACGGCGCTCGGTTTTGCTGGGTGGCGCGGGGCTGCTTCTTAGCGGCTGCGTACCTGATCGGTATAGTTTTTTCCGCCCCGACGCGCCCTCGGGCGTGCTGTCGCCCACCCATGGAACCTGCAACGACGTTCCCGATGCCATCACTTTGCGAAGCAAAAATGGGGGCGGCTATATCGTTCGGCTGCGGGCCAGCGGTCCTGACGAAACCCGCATCAGGGTTTCTATCGAAATTGGTCAAGGGAATATTCATCCCGAGAAGAGCTTTTGGTTCGATCCGAAAGCAGACAAAGACATTTCGGAACGCCGCGTTCAGGAACACAGCTTTGCCTTCGCTGACGACAAGGTTTGGGTGACGCTGCCACACGGCGAACGTGCTGCATATAGGCTGGAATTTCCTGGTGGGTCCTCGACATTTTCGGCTTGGGCTTATCAATATGGCATTGTTGTAAAGAAGCAGGTTGGAGATTGGTTCGACCTGGAGCTGCCGCCTTTCTCGATTGACGGTGTTTCTTTCCAAGTGCCAGCCGCACGCTTTACGCCAGCGACCGTAACCGCCATGACCGGCATCAACTGTTGAGGACTGGCAAGATGAAGGATTTCGTGGTCCGAGCGTTTTGCACATTGTGCAGTTTGGTGCTCGGCGGCTGTATGAGTGCCGATCTTTGGTACGAACCACATGCAGCAACGGGGAAAATAGAGGGCCCGTTTCCTGATCGCACATCGCCGCCGACCGCTATTGTCTTTTCGGCGCCTAGCTGCGGTTGGGTGAAGCTGCGGATATCGGGCTCACAGAGTGATATCCAGGATTACAGGTGGGCGCCCACCATCTCCATCAAGCTATATAAGGATATTCCATATATACATGACCTTACCGATACGGAGCGTGACCGGCGGACAGCCATGCGTAACCAACATTTTCATTTTGTCTTCGACAGCCCCACCGTGGTGGTAACGCCAGACAAAGGAGCTCCTCAGACGTTTATCCTCAAGCTGCCATATGGTGGCAAGACGGATTTTATTTTTTCCTATCAAGACTGGGTGGACGGCTTTCAGATTGCCGGGAACAGGTTGAAATATTTTGATGTCGATTTCCCATCGATGACCATTGATGGAACACGTTTCGAAATTCCAAAGATCCACTTTACCCGGGAGACCGGTATTCTTGTTCACGGTCCGCTGGCAATGGTCGCTGCAGGTGAAAATAAGAAGTCGACTCCAGAGCTGCAGGATTGTTCCGCGAAGTGAATCCGACTGATGGTCAAGCAGTTTCGATGAGGGAACTTTAATGCGCACCTCAACCGGCCTCGGTTTCGGTATTGCCGCTTTGGCGGCGGCCGGTGTTCTGGCCGTGTATCTCTTCGGCAGCGGGCGCGAGGACTGGATGAGCCGTGCCGCGCAACAGGAAGCTGTGCGTTGCCTGACCAGTGGACCTTGTGTTCAGATCGATGCGCATGGCTGGGTGGTGCGGCAGGCGCGGGCGCCGCTTACGACTGATAGCGGTTGCGCTGCGCGGAAAAACTGGCGAGCGGTGCCCGGCGGCAAACCCGGCGGGCCGCTGCTGCTCATCTGCCGCGATGGGGCGAGTTATCTCTTCCACCTGGGTGCCTTGTCTGGCCGCGATGCCGGTTCGGCACAATGGCTTCGCTGTGCAGAAGAGAGCTGTGCACGCGAAATGGCGTTATTTGTAAAATACTGAACCGCCAAAACCTCAAAAGCCCAAATGGATGCCCTGCGACGGCATTGCTGGTAGGGCGTAACATTTTGAATTGCTCCAAAGTTTTCACAGAGCCGTTACTTCGCTTTTACGAACGCGTCACAAGAGCAGGGCAAACCCTCGCGCGTGTTGCGCAGGACGATTCAACGTCAAGCTCTTGTGATTAGGCCGGTTCACCCCTGCGGAACCGCCTCACGCTTGGAGGACCATATGACCCGCATCACGGCTTTGTTCGTTTCTGCGCTGGCCTTGTCCGTTTGCGCTGCGCCGGGGTTTGCCCAGCTGGAACCGCACCAGATCGCTGTTCGCTATGCCGATCTCGATATTTCCCGTCCGGCTGGCGCCGAAGTGCTGATCGACCGCATCCGGCTGGCCGCCCGCAGCGTTTGCGGTACCCAGGCCGATCTTCGCGACATCGCCCGCTTCCGCACTCAAGCCGCCTGCCAGCATGAGGCGATGGAAACTGCCATTCGCTCCGTGAATTCGCCGCTGGTGGCTAAGCTGTACGGCAAACCCCAGCTTTATGCCGGGCAAGCGCGTTTTGACATGGCTGCGAAATAAGATTGTCAAACAGAGCTGTCAGATAGAACTCGCGCTAGAACCCCCTAGTTTTTGCGCGTCACTCGGGCGCTGCTGCAAGGCAGCGCCCTTTTTTTTGTGGATTGAACGCCAAAACAAAACCCGCCGGGATGCGGCGGGTTCTGAAGCATTATGGTCTGAAAGCGATCAGCTCGCTTTGTAGAAATCCTTGATGCTCTGTTGAACCAGGGCATCGGAACGCTTTTCGTCGAGACGTTCGGCGATCAGCTTCTCGGCTGCAGCTACAGCTTTGTCGGCGGCCAGGACGCGGATTTCTTCGAGGGCAGCGTGTTCGGCCTGCTCGATCTTGTCCTTGGCAATCTGGGCCCGGCGCTCGATCTGCTGACGCAGCTGGGCGCGGGTTTCCTTGGCGAAGCGTTCAGCTTCATCCTTGGCATCGGCGACGATACGCGCCGCTTCCATCTCGGCTTGCGCCGCCTTCTGGGCATAACCAGCGAGGACGGCCTGGGCTTCCTCGCGCAGGCGCTTGGCTTCTTCCAGCTCCTTGGCGATGGCGCCAGCGCGCGCATCCAGCTGTTTGGTCACCAAACCTGGCACCCGGAGATAGAGGAAGGCGCAGATCAGAACCAACAGGCCGATGGCGACCCAGACTTCGTATTCTTGCAGGAGTTCGAGCACGTTCATGGAATCATTCCGGTGAATGACGAGGAAGAAGACGAAAAGGCCGAGCGCGAGCGCGGAAAACGCAAGTCTGAACGCCCGCATGTCGGCCCCCTACCCATCGTCAGGCACCCACGGCCTTGACGGCGGCTGCCGCCTGTTCGGGAGAGACAGAAACCCCGATCAAGCGGTTCACAATGCCCGCAGCCGCATCTTGCGCAGCTTTTGTGACATGTGTTGCAGCCTCGGCGCGTGCGGCGGCAATTCCGGCCTCTGCCTTGGCGGCGGCAGCATGGGCCTCCGCATCAGCTTCGGCCTTGGCCTTGTCGACCTCGACTTCGATCACTTTGCGATTGGCCTCGGCTTCCGCATGGGCTTTCGCCCTTGCGTTGGCAAGCGCCGTTTCGTAGGCGGCGAGGGCTGCTTCCGCATCGGAACGATGCTTTTCGGCAGCCTTGATGTCCGACTCGATCTGGCCCTTGCGCGCCCCGATGACCCCCGAAATCCGGGGCCCGGCCACGCGCCACAGCACGATGAAGAGAGCAGCAAAGGTCACCACAAGCCAGAAAATCTGGCTCGGAAAGCTCTCCGTCTTGAACGGCGGAAAGCCGGCACTGTGCTGCGCCTCAGTGCCGGTATGCGTGACAGGCTCGCTCATCAACCGAACAGGATGATGAAGGCGATGACGAGACCGAACAGACCCGTCGCTTCGCAAAGCGCGAAGCCGAGGAACATGTTCGCGGTCTGGCTGGCGGCCGCACCCGGATTACGCAGGGCGCCGGCGAGGTAGTTGCCGAACACCAGGCCGATGCCAACGCCAGCGCCCGCGAGCGCGAAGCAGGCCAAACCGGCACCGATCATTTTTGCGGCAGCGACTTCCATTTCTATTTTCCTTCTACAGTTATGAGCTGGTCAGTGATTGGCGTGATGAATGGCTTCGTTGAGATAGATACAGGTGAGCACTGCGAAGACATAGGCTTGCAGGAAGGCCACCAGCATTTCCAACGCGTAAATGCAGACGATGAGAACGAACGGTGCGACCGCGACGCCGTACATGATGCCGCCGGCACCGATCATCAGCACCACGAAGCTTGCGAATACAGCGAGCAGCGTGTGCCCGGCGAGCATGTTGGCGAAAAGACGGACGGCGAGGCTGACGGGACGCGTCAGGAAAGAGATCACTTCGATCGGCACCAGCAGGATCAAGAGATACCAGGGCGCGGACGGAACGAAGAGTTTCAGAAAGCCGATACCCTGCTTCATGAAGCCGGTGACGACCATCGTCAGGATCACGAAGCTCGACAGGGTGAAAGTGACGGCGATCTGGCTGGTGGCGGTGAACGTCCAGGGGATCAGGCCGAGGAAGTTGTTGAACAGCACAAAGACGAAAATCGTGAAGATCAACGGCAGGAACTTCAGCCCGTCATGGCCCATGGTCGAATTGATCATGCTGGCGACGAACTCGTAAGATATCTCTGCCATCGATTGGCCGCGGCTCGGCACCAAGCGGTTCTTCGAC
>Ga0207816_1000171_pt1 | contig 15969 bp, 11 predicted proteins | sample LuqExpMetageno10_FD_187768 | JGI IMG/M metagenome (GOLD analysis project Ga0207816, IMG submission 187768) | Tropical forest soil microbial communities from Luquillo Experimental Forest, Puerto Rico - Sample 10 (SPAdes) | ecosystem: Environmental > Terrestrial > Soil > Tropical forest ... | reverse complement strand
GAGCGCGACAAGGCGCAGGCCACGCTCGCCGCCGACGCGGCCGCCGTCACGTCGTCACGTTCGCAGATCGCGGCGCTGAATGCGCAGCTCTCGCAAGCGCGCGCACAGCTGGAGGCGGCGCGCGCGAACGCGGCGCAGTCCCAGCTCGATCTCGACAACACCGTGGTGAAGAGCGCGCTTGCGGGCCGCGTGGGTGACCGCACCGTGCGCGTGGGCCAGTACGTGCAGCCGGGCACGCGCATGCTGACCGTCGTGCCGGTGCAAAGCACCTACCTCACGGCGAACTTCAAGGAAACGCAGATCGGCCGCATGCGCGCGGGCCAGCCCGTGGAACTGCACGTCGACGCGCTGCCAGGCCATACGCTGCATGGCGTGGTGGACAGCTTCTCGCCGGGCACGGGCGCGCAGTTCGCGCTCTTGCCGCCCGAGAACGCTACCGGCAACTTCACGAAGATCGTGCAGCGCGTGCCGGTGCGCATCCGCCTCGAAACCGGGCCGGACACGCGCAGTGTGCTGTTGCCGGGCATGTCGGTGACGGTGGATGTCGACACACGCTCCGCGCGCGAGGACGAGCGTCGCATCGAACAAGAGAACCACCGTGGCTGATATGGCTGGGGCAATGGCGCCGCATGGCGAGCGCGCGAGCGCGGCCGACTGGATCGCCGTCGCGGCGGGCGCGCTCGGCGCGTTGATGGCGACGCTCGACATCTCCATCACGAACTCGGCGCTGCCGCAGATCCAGGGCGAAATCGGCGCGACGGGCACCGAAGGCACGTGGATCTCCACGGGCTATCTGATGTCCGAGATCGTCATGATTCCGCTCGCCGCGTGGCTCACGCGGGTGTTCGGACTGCGAAATTTCCTGCTGGCGAACTCGGCGCTCTTCATCGGCTTTTCGATGATGTGCGGCTGGTCGAGCTCGCTCGGCATGATGATCGCCGGCCGCATCGGCCAGGGCTTCACGGGCGGCGCGATGATTCCCACCGGCCAGACCATCATCCGCACGCGCCTGCCGATTTCGCAGTTGCCCGTGGGCATGACCGTGTTCGGCCTGATCGTGCTGCTCGGGCCGCTGCTCGGGCCCGTGGTGGGCGGCTGGCTCGCGGAGAACATCAGCTGGAGCTGGTGCTTCTTCATCAACCTGCCGGTGTGTCTCGCGCTCATCACGCTGCTGCTGGTCGGTCTCGAACCCGACCGTCCGCACTGGGAAGCGTTCCTCAAGGCGGACTGGCTCGGCATTGTCGGGCTGGCGGTGGGGCTGAGCTCGCTCACCGTCGTGCTCGAAGAAGGACAGCGCGAACGCTGGTTCGAATCGCACTTCATCGTCACGCTCACGTGGGTCTCGCTCGCGGGCATGGTGCTCATCGCGCTTTCGCAGTTCACCGCGAAAAAGCCGATTCTGCGCCTCTCGCTCATGCGCAATCCGCGCTATGCGAGCGTGATCATCATCGTGTTCGCGGTCGGCGCCGGGCTTTACGGCATTTCCTATCTGCTGCCGCAGTTTCTGAGCCTCGTGGCCGGCTACAACGCCCAGCAGTCGGGCGCGATCATGCTGCTCTCGGGGTTGCCCGCATTCCTCGTGATGCCGATCCTGCCGCGCTTGCTCGCCAAGGTGGATTTCCGCATCCTGGTGGCGTCCGGCCTGCTGCTCTTCACGCTGAGCTGCATGCTCGACATCTCGCTCACGGCGCAAAGCGTCGGCCACGATTTCGTAGGGTCGCAGCTCGTGCGCGGCGTGGCGCAGATGCTCGCGATGATGCCGCTCAACCAGGCTTCGATGGCGGCCGTCTCGCGCGAAGATTCCGGCGACGCGGCCGGGCTCTACAACATGGCGCGCAACCTGGGTGGGTCGGTGGGGCTCGCGATCATCGGCACGCTCATCGACCGGCGCGAGGCGTTCCATACGGCCGTGCTGCGCGAATCGCTCAGCGCCAATTCGGTCATCGGTCAGGAGCGTGTGGCCGCGAGCGCGGCCAACTGGTTCACGCAGACGGGCGACATCGCGCACTCGCAAATGCAGGCGCTCGGCCAGATCGCGGCGCAAATCACGCAGCAATCGATGGTCATCACGTACTCCGAAACATTCTGGGTGCTCGGCATCGCACTGGCGGCCTGCGTGCCGCTCGCGCTCCTGCTCAAGAAGCCACAGCCCGGCGCGCAAGCGTCTTCCGCTGGACATTGAAGTCTAACTGTTAGTCATGACGGCAACCCGTTACTCACGATTTCCCTGCGCCGCGTTGAGCGCGTTCGCGGCCGCCTGCGGGCTGGCCGCCTGCACCGTGGGCCCCGACTATCGCGGCGCACCGGCAGTCGCACCCGAAGCGGCGAGCGCCGCCTCGTTCGTGCGCACGCCCGCGCAAGGCATGACGCGCACCCATGCGCCGAGCCAATGGTGGCTCGCGCTGAACGACCCGCAACTGAACGCGCTGATCGATGCGGCGCTCGCGCACAATCCCGACGTGCGCGCCGCGCAGGCGCGTCTGCGCGCAGCACGTGCGCAACTGCAGCAGCAGAGCGCTGCCGAACTGCCCAAGATCGGCGCGAGCGCGGCGGCGATCCGCATGCGCCAGCCGAACTTGAGCGCCTTGTCGTCATCGAGCGGGAGTTCGGGGCAGAGCGCTTCCTCTGGACGCGGGCCGGTCACGTTCTACACGGCGGGCTTCGATGCCTCGTGGGAAATCGACCTGTTCGGCGGCACGCGGCGCGCCGTGGAGGCGGCGAGCGACGAGGCGCAAGCCGTCGACGCCGATCTTGCGGACACCCAGGTATCGCTGGCGGCCGAAGTGGCGCAGGCCTATATCGATCTGCGCGACGAGCAGCAGCGCCTTGCCATTGCCCAGCACACGGCGGAACTGCAGCAGGAGATGCTCACGCTCACCGAGCAGCGCCGCGCGGGCGGCACCGCGGCCGAGGTGGACGTGCAGCGCCTGACCACCCAGGTGGAAAACACACGCTCCACGATTACGCCGCTCGCGGCGCAAGTGGAGATATCGCTGGACCAGCTGGCGGTGCTCACCGGCAAGGCGCCTGGTGCGCTGGACGCGGAGCTTGCACAGGCGCAGCCGTTGCCTGCACTGCCCGCAAGCGTCCCGGTGAGCGACCCTACCGCAATGCTCGCGCAGCGCCCCGACATTCGCGCGGCGGAGCGGCGTCTCGCCTCGAGCAATGCGCAGATTGGCGAACACGTTGCGGACTTCCTGCCCAAACTCACGCTGTTCGGCGACCTCGGATTTACGGCCGCGGAGCCGGGGCATCTGTTCCGCAAGAGCAATTTCAGCTGGGTGGGTGTGCCGTATCTGCAGTGGAACGTGTTCGACTTCGGCCGCACGCTGGGTGCGGTGCGCGGCGCGCAAGCCTCGCGCGACGAAGCCGAGGCGCGCTACGAAAAGGCCGTGCTCGCGGCGCTGCAGGACGCGAACGCGTCGCTCTCGCGCTATGGCTATCAGCGCGAGCAAATGGTGACCTTGCAGAAGGTGCAGACATCGGCCGAGCGTTCCGCGACGCTCATGCGGCAGCGCTATCGCGCGGGAGCGTCGAGCCTCGTCGATCTGCTCGATACGCAGCGCTCGGAATTCGCCGCGCAGCAGAACGTGGTGTCGGGCCAGGCCGACTTGCTCAAGGACTTCGTGTCGCTGCAGAAGAGCCTGGGGCTCGGCTGGCAAGTCGACACAGGCGCCACGGGCGCTACGGCAGCTACGCCGGGCTAACCGGGTTCTCCGGCGCCTGCTCGTGCACGGCCGGCTCGCGATAGCCGAGCGGTACCGGGATCGCTGCGCCCGCGCGCTCGAGCAGCGACGCTCACGTCTGATTTTTCGATGGGGACCTGCGCGCAGGTCCCCGCGTGTCAACCGCGTGCTTCGCCGCGCGCCATGCTGGCGAGCACGCCGTCCCGGCGAATGAGCGCGTGAAACAGCGCGGCCCCCAGATGCAACAGGACGGTCGCGTAGAGCGCCAGGGCGAGCCACGTATGCGCGGCGCGCAGCCATGCATAGAGCGTCACGTCATGCGGCGCGATGGGCGGCAGGTGTACGCCGCCATACAGCACGATGGGATAGCCGCCGGCGGACAGCATCGACCAGCCGATCAGCGGCATGGCGATCATCAGCGCATAGAGCGCGAGGTGCGAGGCGTGTGCACCCGCGCGCTGCCAGGCCGGCAGATCGGCGGGCAGGCGCGGCGCTCCGCGTTTGAGCCGCGCGGCGATGCGCACGATCACGAGCGCGAGCAACGCGATACCCAGCGGCCGGTGGAGCGCGATCAGGGTGTCATGCAGCCTCGAGACCGTCGAGACCATGCCCACGCCGACGAACAGCATCGTGACGATCAGGACTGCCATCGACCAATGCAGGAGGCGCTGGAGCGCGCTGAAGTGTTGGCTGGGTTGTTTCATGGCTGCGCGTCTCCATGCGTTTGGGCGAGTTTGGCTTCTTCCCGCGTGCGGCGATTGAACGAAACGGCATAGGCCGCCGAACGCGCGGCGAGCAAGGGGTCGTCGGAAGGCTTCAGGCCGTCGGGCAGGATGGTCGGGTCGTAGTTCACGTCGCGGCACATGCCGTTGCCTTGCGGCTCGGCGCGCTGCAATACGAGCGTGCCGGCGTCGATCTGCTCGCGGTCCGCGGGCCATTGCTGGGTGGCGTCGTTCGTGGGGTCGCCGGGTGCGGCGACCGTGAGCACGAGATGCCAGCGCAATGGGCTCACTGCTGGGCTCGCTGCAGATCCCGCAGCGAAGCGCGCGGCGAAATCATCGGCGAGGAAGTTCGGATCGGCCTTTTGCGCGGGCGTCTCCGGCGCATAGGCCGTTTCGGGCACGGTTTGCCAGCGCACGGCGCGCTGGTTGCCGGCGGCGTCCGTGGCGATGAACGCGTTGACGCTGTAAAACGCCGTATTCGCGAAACTGGAGGAGGGCGGATGCGCTTTCACCCAATTGCGAAACGGCAGCGTTTCCGGGTTCGTCTGGAAAAAGGCGTCGAGCTTCGCCGCGGCTGGCTTGCCCGTTGCCGGGTCCGGCTTCGAAGCCACGAGCTGGCTATAGAATTGCTCCGGAGTGCGAACGACGAAGACAGGCACGGAGTTCATGCCGGTGCGCCACTGCTCGCCGTCCTGCAACTGGAATAGCAACGCCATGCTGCGCACGGGCGTGCTCGCGTCCGGCGCGGCGGGGTTGCTGCCGGGAATGGCGAAGCGTCCGATCACGGGTGTGCGTCCCGGCGCGAAGACGGCTGCCCGCGACACGCGCGCGCCGTTGCCATTGCTTTCGAACCAGCCTTCCACACAGAGACCCTTGGCGTGATTGCGCCGATAGCCCGTGTGGACGCCATAGTTCGACTCGAACGTGTCGATGATGTGCGGTGCGTCGAGGCGCTTGGGCGTGAGCCAGCCGGCGGTCCACGCGAATGCGGCGCCCGCGCAGCCCACCACGGCTGCAATGGCCGCGAGCCGGCATGGGACGCAGATCGAGGCGCGGTTCACAGCCGGGCTCCAGTGCACGAGTGCGCGCGCTGCAATGCATTCGAAAGCGAAAGCGTAAAGTGTGCGAGTGTGTGCATGAACGATCCAGTCGATGGCCTGAGGGCCGTTACTGGCGTCAACAACGCATGGCTGCGTTCTATTCCATGGGCGAAAAGAAATAGCGCAATCGCGCCCGGGCATTTGTGTTTACAGCGTTGAAAGCGCTGACTACGACAAATGCGCGATAAATGCACGATCACTGCGCGAAGGAGGGAGCGATGCTGACTGGCGGCTGTTTATGCGGAAAGGTCCGCTACCAGATTTCGGCTGCGCCGATTGGCAGCACGGTGTGTCATTGCGTGGATTGCCGGCGCGCGTCGGGCGCGCCGTTCGTCGGCTGGGTCAGCGTGCCGTGGAGTGCGTTCCATATCGTTGCAGGCGCAACGAAAACGCATGTGTCGAGTCCGGGTGTCGAGCGGGCCTTCTGCGCCGATTGCGGCACGCCGCTCACTTACCGGCATGCGGCGTTCGCGGGCGAGATCGACGTGGCCGCGGGCACGCTCGATCGTCCCGACGACGCGCCGCCCGAAAATCACACCTGGACCTCACAAAAGCTGGCGTGGGTGCAACTGGCGGACGGCTTGCCGCAGTATCCGCACGCGCTTCCCGGACCGTGAGTAACCAGAAAGCGCGCGTTTCAACGGGAAGCGATCAACGATGCTCGGAAACGAACTTCGTGACGAGATAGGCTTCCATCGCTTCGCTGCCGCCTTCGGAGCCGTAGCCCGAATCCTTCACGCCGCCGAACGGCGTTTCCGGCAGGGCGAGGCCGTGGTGGTTGATCGACAGCATGCCGGTCTCCACATCGTCGGAAAGCGCAGCCGAAGTCGCGCTCGAACGCGTATAGGCATAGGCGGCGAGGCCGTACGGCAGGCGGTTCGCTTCGACGATCGCGTCCTTGTAGCTCGAGAAACGCGAGACCGGCGCGATCGGGCCGAACGGCTCTTCGTTCATGATGCGCGCGGAAAGCGGCACGTCGGTCAGCACGGTCGGCGCGAAGAAGTAACCTTCGCGGCCCACGCGCTCGCCGCCCGTCAGCACCTTCGCGCCTTGTTCGCGCGCGTCGGCCACGAGGCGCTCCATTGCCGCGAGGCGGCGGTCGTTGGCGAGCGGCCCCATCTGCACGCCCTCTTCGAGACCGTTGCCCACCTTGATCGCGCGCGTGGTCGCGACGAAGTGCTCGACGAACTCGTCATACGCGGCGTCTTCCACCATGAAGCGCGTGGGCGAGATGCATACCTGGCCCGCGTTGCGGAACTTCGCGCTGGCGAGCAGCTTCGCGGCGCGCGGCACGTCGGCGTCGGCGAACACGATGGCCGGGGCGTGGCCGCCCAGTTCCATCGTGGCGCGCTTCATGTGCTCGCCGGCCTTCGAGGCGAGCAGCTTGCCCACCGGCGTCGAGCCCGTGAACGAGATCTTGCGGATGGCCGGATGCGCGATCAGGTACGACGACACTTCCGCAGGCACGCCGAACACGAGGTTCAGCACGCCCGCGGGCAGGCCCGCATCGATGAACACCTTCACGAGTTCGGCGCAGCTGGCCGGCGTTTCTTCCGGTCCCTTGAGCACGACGGTGCAGCCCGAGGCGAGCGCGGCCGACACCTTGCGCACAGCCTGGTTGAGCGGGAAGTTCCACGGCGTGAACGCGGCGACCGGGCCCACCGGCTCGCGCGTGACGATCTGGCGAACGGCGTCCGAGCGCGAGGGAATCACGCGGCCATAGGTACGGCGGCCTTCTTCGGCGAACCAGTCGATCGTGTCGCCGCCCGCGAGCGTTTCGAGCTTTGCTTCGCCAAACGGCTTGCCCTGCTCGCGCGTCATGATCGCGGCGATGTCGTCGGCACGGTCGCGCAGCAGCTGCGCCGCGCGGCGCATGAGCTTGCTGCGCTCGAGCGGCGAGACCTTGCGCCATTCGCGGAAGGCGCGCTCGGCCGCGGTGGCCGCATCGGAAAGGTCCTGCTCGCTCGCGAGGCTCAGGCGGCCGATTTCCGCTTCGGTCGCGGGGTCGATCACGGCAATCGTCTTCGCGCCGGCGCGCCATGCGCCGTCGATATAGATCTGGGTGTCGGGGTAGGGCTTCACGCTGGAACTCATGATGGGACGATCCTTTTCAACGGTTCAACGACAGGCACGCGCCGCGCGCATGGCGATGCGCGCAGGCCGGGGCCGGAAAATGCGGAGCGCCCATTGTGCCACTGGATCGCAGATGCTGCAGGACCCGCTGATGGGAGGGCGAGCCGGTCGACGACCAGGGCGCGACGACCGGGACGTTGGCCCTTTCCAGCCCACATTGTGGGCATGCGATGGGGAAAAAAGGTTCACAGCGGATTAGCGGGAAATACGGGAAAACGCGGCAAAGGCGGTCGAATTTGGCCAGAATCGGTCCTTCGCGCCGAATGTGCACATCCTGAATGCTGTCGATTCGAACTTCGATCGGCGAAGCACCTTGCTACATTGCAACCTGCGCGTTTGCAGCATCGCTGTCGCGGAGCATCGGCGAGCGCGTCATCGTGAGAACGACCGTCGCTCCTGCGAGCAGAAGCAGGCCGGCGATGCCGAACGCCCAGTCATAGCTGCCAGTCGCATCGATCACATAACCGGTGGCAATGGGCGCGATCATTCCGAATGCCTGTCCACCGACCACGACAAACGCCATGGCTTTCGCCACATCACGGGAACTCGGCAACAGATCGTTCAACAGCGCGAAGTTCAACGAAGTCGTCGACGCGATACCCGTGAGCGTGACGGAAAACACCAGCAGCAATACGAAGAGATTCGACGTGAAGGGCACCGTCAAGATAGTCGCGCCCGTCATCAACGCAATGGCAACGGCATTGCGGCGGCGACCCGTGCCCACACCACCCTTCTTCAGATACCGGTCGCTCATCCGTCCCGCCACGATGCACAGCACCACGGATGCGGCATAGGGTACGGCCGAAAACAGCCCCGTGTGTGTGATGCTCAGATGACGAGTCGCCTGCAGGTAGCTCGGTAGCCACGTCAGGAAGAGATATTGCGTGTAGACGTTGCAGCCCTGCGTGATGGCCAACCCCCACAGTGTTGGCGAACGCATGAGCGCCAGAAGACCGGCAGTGCCCTCTGGCCGACCAGACGCGCTCGCGGACCTCGAATCGCGCTCGCGAACGATCTTGTCGCGCTCATTGCTTTTCAGCCAGCGGACTTTCTCCGGCGCATCGAAGAAAATGAGCCACGCGGCCAGCCAGACAAAGCCGATCGCGCCCGCGATGACAAACGACATCCGCCAGCCGAACAGTGCAATCAGCGAACCGAGCAAGACCGAACAGATCGCCGGACCGGCATAAGAGCCGCTGTTGAACATGGACGTCACCATCCCGCGCTCATTGGCGGGGATCCATTGTCGAATCACTTTCGCGCCAACGGGATTGCTGGTGGATTCGCCCGCGCCCATCACGAGGCGAGCGCACATCAGGCTGAAGAAACTGCTTGCGGCGCCCGTGAGTACCGTCGCGGCAGACCAGACGAAAATCCCCACGCCCGCCATCCGCTTCGTGCCAAAGCGGTCGATCAGAAAGCCCATCGGCAACAGGAACAGCGCGTAGCTCCAGATAAAAGACGAGAACAGGTAACCCATCCCCACGGAACTCAGTTTGAATTCAGTCGCAATCGGTTTCGCTGCGATCGAAAGCGCAATGCGATCCATGTAGTTGATCATGGACAGGCAAAACAGGAAAAGGGCTATCCAGCCTCGGCGGTATGACATGCATGTCTCCGTGTCCCAGAGTCTCGATCGCTTTCGCGGTGGCTCTGATATTAAGCGTTTTGTGAACACAAAACGCAGTTAAGGCTAAAAAAATGCGGTCCGCCCGGACCGCATTGGCAAGGAACTGCTACGTACGTGATGTGAAAACCTCCCGTGCGTGAACCTTGGCGCGCCGGGCGCCTTCGATGTGATCGCGCAGGAGTGCGGCTGCGCGCAGCAGGTCGTGCTGGGTGATGGCGTCGAGGATCGCCAGGTGTTCCAGCGCCTGCTCCATTCTGGGCTTGCGCGCCTTGGCCTGCCGATACTCGACGAGGCGGCGGAGCCGGTCCATCCGGCGCACGGACTGCGCAATGAAGCGGTTCCCCGACCATTTCGCGATCGTCTCGTGAAACTCGCTGTTGGCTTCGAAGAGCTCCACCGGGTTCATCGTCAGATAGCCGCCCTCGGCAATGAAGCGCTGGCGCCGCCGCAATTCCTCCAGTTCGACGCGGTTCACGCTAAACGTCGGCGACATCACGCCCGTTGGCTCGATTGCAGCGCGGAACAGATAGCTCTCCTCGTAGGCCTCGACAGAATCGATCATCGGCATGAACTGCCAGCCGTGACCGACCTGCCGCTCCAGCCAGCCTTCTTCCTGCATGCGGGAGAGCACCCGGCGAAGCTCGCTGCGCGAGACTTCGTATTGGCGCATCAGGTCGGCTTCCGTCACGTCGTCCGGCAAGCGGTGCGCGAGACGGTCTTCCGCGATCTTCAGATACAGCGGGTCATCGGGTTCGTTGAAGAACTGCGCGGCCACGTCCGTCACGTCGCGCGCGGGTTTTGCCATGAAGAAGCCGCGGTTGGCGTCGTAATAGACCACACCCAGCGACACCAGATGATGGAGGGCAACATTCACTGGCGTGCGCGACGTGCCGATTTTTTCGGCGAGCACCGATTCGGCAAGCCGGTCATCGACGGCGAGGTCTTCACGCCGTGCAAGCGCGAGGATTTCGCGCGCGACGCGCGTTTGCAGCGGCGTCAGCGCGGATGGGGTCTCGGTAGAGGAATTCATGTCTGCTGCGGGCAAAAAGCCATTCACGATCGCCGGGTGCGGTGATGCAACTGAAAAGCCGGACTGTGATTTTGCCATTGCCTGCTCCCTCTGGTGGTGGGCGGGAATCTGCCCGCCAGGGTATCTACCGACTGCGACTTCATTTGCTTATTGCGTTTTATGATCATAGAATGCACTACATCGAAACGCAAGCCGTCCCGCATTGCCCTGGAGAAAACCCCGATGTACCGTACGCTTCCGAATCAATCCGTCGAATTTGTCAGCATTGCTGACGCCATGGAGTCCATAGGCGCCGCTTCCTTTGCGCGTATGCCGTACAGCGTCCGCGTGTTCGCTGAGAACATCGCCCGCCGACAACCGGCCGCTCACGCTGCGCGCTATCTGCAGGCGCTGGCCGGGCGCCGCCACGACGTCGAGTTCCCCTACTACCCGGCGCGCGTGGTGCTGCAGGATCTGCTTGGCACGCCTGCACTCGTCGATCTCGCAGGCATGCGTGACGCCATTGCAGAAGCCGGTGGCGATCCCACGGCGATCAATCCTGTGGTGCCGACGCATCTGGTCGTCGACCATTCGCTGAATGTCGAAGTCGCGGGATACGACCCTGAGGCGATGTCGAAGAACATGGCGATCGAGCAGACGAAGAACGCCGAGCGCTTCGAGTTCCTCGCATGGTGCAAGCAGGCGTTTTCGAATCTCGATGTGCTGATGCCCGGCAACGGCATCCTGCATCAGGTGAACATCGAACACCTGTCACCCGTGATTCAGGTGAAGGACGGTGTGGCCTGGCCGGATACGCTGGTCGGCACCGATAGCCACACGACGATGATCAACGCGATCGGCGTGCTCGGTTGGGGGGTGGGCGGAATCGAAGCCGAGTCGGTGATGCTGGGCCGTGCAGTGTGGTTGCGTCTGCCGACGATCGTTGGCGTCGAGCTCACCGGTGCGCGCCAACCGGGTGTGACAGCCACCGACCTGGTTCTCGCCATCACCGAGTTTTTGCGCAAGCAGAAGGTGGTCGGCACGATCATCGAGTTTTACGGTGAGGGTGCGCGAGCGATGACGCTGAGCGATCGCGCGACCATTTCGAATATGGCGCCTGAGTTTGGCGCGACGGCTGCGCTGTTTGCGATCGACGAAAAGACACTCGACTTCATGCGATTGACGGGGCGCGCGCAAGACCAGATCGCTTTGACGGAAAGCTATGCGAGGGCGCAGGGGCTATGGGCAGACGATCTTGCCGATGCGGAATATGATCGCGTGCTGTCGTTCGATCTCTCATGCGTCGGGCGTGCGCTTGCGGGACCGTCGAATCCGCATGATCGTGTGCCGCTTTCCAGTCTGATCGCCAAAGGCATCGCCCGCCCTGGCGAGCCATTCGAGACGGAACCGGAAGGAGACCCTAACCTGGAATTGCGCAACGGTTCGATCGTTATTGCTGCCATTACAAGCTGCACGAACACCTCGAATCCGCGCAACATGATCGCGGCAGGTCTGGTCGCGAGAAAAGCGAGGGAGCGTGGTCTGCATCGCAAACCGTGGGTCAAGACTTCGTTTGCGCCAGGCTCGAAGCCGGTCGAAAGCTATCTGCGCGAAGCGGGCTTGATGGAGTCGCTTGAAGCACTCGGATTCGGCATCATCGGATTCGGCTGTACGTCGTGCAATGGCATGTCCGGTCCCTTGCCGAAGGACATCGAACAGGACATCGTGCGCCGCAACGTGCATGCCGTCGCCGTGCTGTCGGGCAACCGGAACTTCAATGGCCGTATTCACCCACGCGTCAAGGAAGCGTTTCTTGCGTCGCCGCCACTTGTCGTCGCTTACGCGATCGCGGGCACGATCAACGTTGATATCGAGAACGGTGTGATCGGTACGGATCAGGCGGGGGACCCTGTGTATCTGAAGGATCTCTGGCCGACCGATGAGGAGATCGACAGTCTGCTCAATGCAAGCGTTCACGGCGATCAGTACCTGCGCATCTACGCGGAAATGTTCCGCAAGGCCGAGCGTCTCGATGGCGCCGATGCCGTCCCCGCACGATTCCCCTGGCGTGAAGACAGCAACTACATTCGTCGGCCGCCGTACTGGCAACCTGGCCTCACTCAGGCTGCACGCTTCGATCAGATGAGGGCGATCGGCGTATTCGGCGACAACGTGACGACCGACGATCTCTCGCCCTCAGGCGCGATCCTTCCCGAGAGTGCTGCAGGTGAATACCTGATTGCGCAGGGCGTGAATCCGGCCGAATTCAATTCCTATGGGACGCGACGCGGCGACCACAAGGTCGCGATCCGCGCGACGTTTGCGAACAACCGTCTGCGCAACGAGATGGCAGATGGCAAGGAAGGGTCGATCACGCGATTGGAGCCCGAAGGCGCGACCGTACGCCTGTTCGACGCGGCCGAAATCTATATGGAGCGCGGCCAGGAACTGATCGTCATCGCAGGAAAAAACTACGGTTCTGGCTCGTCGCGTGACTGGGCGGCGAAGGGCGTGAGGCTGATCGGCGTGCGTGCTGTTGTCTGCGAAAACTTCGAGCGCATCCATCGTTCGAATCTTGTCGGCATGGGCGTGCTGCCGCTGGAGTTTCCTGAAGGCATCGACCGCAAGACGTTGCAGATCGACGGATCGGAGGTGTTTGCGCTCGGCGGTCTGAACGGACAAATTACACCGTCGATGCCGCTGTCGCTGCACATCACGCGCGAGAACGGTGAAGTCACGACGGTCCCGGTCAAGTGCCGCATCGATACGGAAGAGGAAGCGGAGATTTTCAGCGCGGGGGGGCTGCTTCCGCGCATCGCCCACGAGATGCTCAAGGCAGCATAGCCATGCCGGGAACATTCGCTTATGTCGGATGCCGTACCACACGGGAACGCAAGGCTGAAGGCACCGGACTCAGCGTGTATTCGGTCTATGCCTCGGGCGCCTGGCAGCACGTGCAGACGCTTGAACCGCTCACGAATCCGAGCTTCCTTGCGCTCGATCGTTCACAGGGCACGCTTTACACCGTCCACGGCGATGGCAGCACGCTCAGTGCCTACCGGATCGATCCGGCGAGTGGGCGCTTGTCCGCGTTGAACAGCGCTTCGTGTGAAGGCCGCAATCCTGTGCACCTGGCGTGTTCACGGGATGGCCTTTCCCTGGCGGTGGCGAACTACGCGACGGGTTCAGCAACGCGTATTGCGTTGCAGGCAGACGGATCGCTCGGTGAACCTTCGCTGCCGCCGCTTCAGCTTACCGGCAAGCCTGGACCGCATCGCATCGAGCAGACCTCATCGCATCCGCACCAGATCGCGCGCTATGTGACGCGACACGCTGATACCGACTGGCACATCGTTCCCGACAAAGGACTTGATACCGTCTTTGCCGTTCGCTGGTGCGGCGATGGGGCAGCTATTGTTCAGTCCGGGCGTTGCCGTGAAGGTGCAGGACCTCGTCACGCCGCCTTTCATCCTGAGCTGCCGCTGATCTACGTGTCGAACGAGTTGGACTCGACGCTAACCACCTGGTCATTCGATCCTCAGGCGGGCCATCTTGTGCCGCTCGATACGATTGCCGTCGTGCCCTCCAACTTTCACTCACTGACACGCGCAGCTGGCATCGTGATCTCACCCGATGGGCATCGGCTCTATGTCACGAACCGCGGGCACGACAGTATTGCGGTAATTCAACTCGCCGCAGATACGGGCGTGCCGCAGACCGTTCAGTGGGTTTCATCAAAAGGCCAATGTCCGCGGTTTCTTTGCCTGAGCCCTGACGGGCACGCGTTATACGTGGCGAACGAGAATTCGCACACGATTGTCCAGTATGAAATCGATGTAGATACGGGCGTGCCTGCGCCGACGGGCCGCATCATCAAAACCGGCAGCCCCGTATGCATTGCGTTTGCGACTATTGAGGAGTAACAGATGGGCCAATACAGCATTCCCGCGGTCTATATGCGGGGTGGCACGAGCAAAGGTGTGTTCTTTCGCTCCGACAGTCTTCCTGATGACAAAGCGTTGCGCGACAGAATCCTGCTGCGGGTCATTGGCAGTCCCGACCCTTATGGTAAGCAGATCGATGGAATGGGCGGCGCTACGTCAAGCACCAGCAAGCTGGTGCTCGTGGGGCCTTCGTCGCGCGCGGACTGCGACGTCGACTACCTGTTCGGCGCAGCGTCGATCGAGAATCCGGTGATCGACTGGTCGGGCAACTGCGGAAACCTGACGTCGGCTGTCGGACCCTTTGCAATCGCGCAAGGTCTTGTCGATGCGCCGAAGGATGGTATTGCAACAGTGCGGATCTGGCAGGCCAACATCAACGCAAAGATCATCGCACATGTGCCGATGCAAGACGGCGAGGTTGTCGAGGACGGTGACTTCGAGCTCGACGGTGTGACGTTTCCCGCTGCGGAGATCCGGATCGAATTTCTCGATCCTGGTGGCTCGGAGGATGGCGAAGAGGCGGACGGTGGCATGTTTGCGACCGGCAACCCGGTTGATTCGCTCGAGGTCCCGGGTTACGGGACATTCCGGGTAACGATGATCAACGCTGGCAACCCGGCCATCTTCATCAACGCAGAAGATATCGGATTGCGGGGCAACGAAATGCAGCCGGATGTCAACGGCAACGCCACGCTGCTGGAGACATGTGAAGCGATCCGCGCGCACGCCGCCGTGCGTATGGGACTGGCCGCGACGCCAGAGGAAGTGACAGCGCAACGGCCACACACGCCCAAGCTCGCGTTCGTCTCGTTACCGACGGGATACGTAGCATCGAGTGGCAAGCGAGTCGAACCGGAAAGCATCGATATCAACGCGCGCATCCTTTCGATGGGCAAGCTTCATCATGCGATGACGGGAACGGGCGCGGTTGCGCTGGCCGTTGCCAGTGTGATCCCCGGTACTGTCGTCAACCAGCTCGTGAGCGGCAAGAAGCCTGAACAGCTTCGCTTCGGCCACCCATCGGGCACGATGGCCGTCGGCGCAAAGGCTGTCGAGCGCGATGGGACCTGGGTTGTCACCAAGGCCATCATGAGTCGAAGTGCACGTCGATTAATGCAAGGAACAGTGCTGGTTCCGGCGTCCGTGATGAAGGTGGATTGACCTTTCCTGTATGGGGCGCGCCTGTCGCGGCGCGTCGATTCAAACATCGATAACAATGTGGAGACTCTCGATGCCTCTCACCGTGCGTGCCATTGCCGCAATAGCGGCTACCGCGTGTGCGTTTCATGTAGCTGACGCGAGTGCTGCGGAAAAGATCACGATCATTGTCGGCGGTATCAACAAGCTGATTTACCTGCCGCCGAAACTCGCGGAAAACCTTGGGTATTTCAAGGACGAAGGTCTTGATGTCGAGTTGCAATCGCAGCAGGCGGGCGTTGACGCTGAAAACGAACTCCTCGCGGGCGCGGCGCAGGCCGTCGTAGGCTTCTATGATCACTCGATCGACCTGCAGGCGAAAGGCAAGGACGTCGAGAGCATTGTCGTTTTTGGACTGGTGCCCGGCAGTATGGAAATGGTTCGCTCTGATGCCGCCGGCGTTATCAGAAACATGGGAGACATCAGGGGCAAGACGCTGGGTGTCACCGCTCTCGGATCATCATCAACGTTTCTCGGCCAGTATCTTGCGTCCCGATATGGCCTCAAGACGTCCGAATACTCGATGCTGCCTGTTGGCGCCGGCAACA
>Ga0207816_1000170_pt1 | contig 15970 bp, 14 predicted proteins | sample LuqExpMetageno10_FD_187768 | JGI IMG/M metagenome (GOLD analysis project Ga0207816, IMG submission 187768) | Tropical forest soil microbial communities from Luquillo Experimental Forest, Puerto Rico - Sample 10 (SPAdes) | ecosystem: Environmental > Terrestrial > Soil > Tropical forest ... | reverse complement strand
GCTCAAAACCACGTAACGCGAGGAGTCGCACACGATGAATGCCGAACCGCTGTACGGTGCCCTGACCGAGCTGCTACCGCTGGAGGGTCGCGCGATCGACGTGATTGCTGCCGCCGTCCTGACCATGTTTGCGTCGCAAGGCGATCCGCGCCAGTTGTCGCCCGAGCAGCTGCAGGCGTCCGAGGTCAACGGGCGCCGCCTGCTTGACGGGTACGCGTCAAACGCGGTCAAGCGGGAGGCCGACAAGCGCGTCGCGGCCGAGAAAAACGCACGGCAGCGACAGGCCCAGTTCGTTACCGAGATGCGCGAATTGGTGCCGCCCTATATGCGTCGTCGCGGTTAACTGAAATGGCGCGCCCTATTAAAGACGAGGCTGGAAAATTATCCGAGCGGGCGACCGTTCGGATGACTCCCGCCGAATTCAAGGCAGTGGAAAGGGACGCGGTTGCGGCCGGGTTAACTGTCGCTGAGTTGTTACGCAGGCGTGGTATCAGAAATCAGAGAGAGATTATTGCGCAGCCGAAGTTTTCTGAAATCGATCTTGAGGCGATCCGGCTGTTAAAGCGTATTAGCGATAATATGAACCAACAAGCCGCCGCGCTGAATGCTGGTGTGAAAACCGGGAAAGTTAACGACGCGCACGCAATCGCCGCGTTACTGGCCCAGCAGGAAACTCAGGAACTCTTGCGAGAATTTTTCAATCATGGCAGTAATCACAATCGGCGGGGGTAGGGGCGGTTTTGCTGAATACATGGAAAACGGCCGAAAACAGGGCCGGGATTTTCATCGTAATACGCTCGATGACCGCGTTTGGCTGCATGGTGATTTGCAGGTTTTTGAATCGGTCGTTAATGGTATGGAGCGCAAGGGCGAAAAATACCTGCACGGCACGATCAGTTTCGCAGAGGACAGCATCAGCGAAGACACGCTGCGCGGTGTGTTTAATGACATAAAAGAGTTTTTCGGCGCCGGGTGCGCCGACGACGAAATGATGTTTTACGCCGAAGCGCACCTGCCGAAAATCAAGAGTTATGTGAGCAAGGAAGCCGGGGAAGTGGTGCAGCGCAAGCCGCATATTCACTTCGCCATTCCAAAAATCAATCTTTTGACGGGTCAGACCATGGACCCGCTCAGAATGGTGCGCATGCAGCTTTCGTATATCGACGCGCTGCAGGAAAAAATCAATGCGAAATATGGGCTGCGCAGCCCGAAGGAAAGCCCGCGCCTGTTCAAGGACGCTTCGGAGATTGTCGGCCGCCTGGGCGGCGATATGTTCGTGCCGGTCGGCCGATCGCTCAAGCAAGAGATCTTGACGCAGGTTATCGAACAGAAGATCGAAAGCCGGGAGGCGTTCGAAGCGCTGCTGAAAACCTACGGCGACGCGCGCCCGCGCAACAGGGGCAAGCATACGGAACACTTCTACGTGAAGCCGGGTCCGGACGCCAACGGCAAACAACGGAACGGCACCAATTTGCGCGACCCGTGGTTTCGGCCGGATTTCATCGCCCTGCCGACCGCTGAGAAGGTCGCACAGCTGCAGGCCGACACCAGCGAATGGCAGCAAGCGTACATCGAGGCGCGCGCCGCGCTCGCCACGCCCGAGGTGTACGAGCGCGAGCTGCAAGAGTGGTTCGCCACCCGTGCGCGCGAAAACATCCGCCTGAACAGCGGCGACCGCAAGCAGTGGGCCGCGTACCAGCTCGCGTCGCCTGAGGAAAAGATCGCAATCCTAGACCGCCTCGATGCGGAATTTCTTGAAAAGCACACACAGGAGTCAGACCATGAACCACACCGACGAGCTGGAGATCGAGGGGAACCCGGACACTACTTCGGACATTCCCCGCAGCCGCACCCTGGAGCAGCTGGCCCCCGGACACTATCCGGACACCGTATGCACAAGCTGTCCGAACGCGGTCTGGCACGCCTACAAAGGGAAGACGAAGCCGTTGCCGTATTGCCTGGTGATGCACACCGTGATCGACGCGGACCTGACGGCCTGCGACGGGAATCCGAACCTGTAACGGCCGAGCCGCCGACCGGACAGCCGGCCGACGAGGCAGACAAGCTCGAAGCCCTGCGCGCGTCCGGCGAGCAGATCATCGAGGCGCCGGCAGCAGTGCTCGAAGCCCTCACGCGCACGCAGTCGGTTTTCACGCGCCGCGAGCTGGAGAAGCATTTGCGCGAGCACACGGCCGACGAGGCGCAATATGCGCGCGCGTATGCGGCCGTGATGGCGTCGCCCGAGCTGCTAGGCCTGCAGGGTGAGGACAAGGCGCGCGGCGGGCGTGAAGGCCGCATTGCGGGCGAATTCATCGCGCGTGGCGCCGCGCCGTTCGAGCACCAGCAAGACGGCTCGCCATCGTACTTCGTGCGCTATCGCGACGCCGACGGCGAGCTGCGCGAGGTGTGGGGCATCGGCCTGCGTGCCGCGATGGACCGACTCAATCCCGCTGCGGGCGATCGCATCGCCCTGACCAATCAGGGCCGAACCGAGGTTACGGTGCGGGAGCCGGTCAGGGACACGAACGGCCGCATTACCGGCTATCGCGAGAAGGCCGCGCATCGCAACACATGGTTAGCGGAAGCGGCGCCGCTGGAGAGGTCCGGCCACCTTTTCACGACGCGCGAGGTGCGCGCGATCGAAACGCGCTTGCTGGAGCGCACCGAGCGGCTGGCGAGCGGAAAAGGGCCAGCCTTGAGCGCGGAGAGCCGCGCTTTTGCGGCCGACAAGCGCACCATGAACGAAGGGCAGGCCGCCGCGTTCGAGCTGCTGACGAGCGGCACGCAACTCGCAATCGTTAACGGGGCGGCCGGCACCGGCAAAAGCTATGTGCTGGCCGCAATGCGCGAGGCCTACGAGCGCGAAGGCTACACGCTGCACGGGGCGATCCTGCAGGGTAAGGGGGCCGAAGACCTGGAGCGTGATTCCGGCATCAAGTGCCAGACGATGCACGGCATGCTGCCCAAGCTGCGCAAAGGCACGCTCAAGCTCGACAGCAAATCGGTGCTGGTCGTGGACGAGGCCGGCATGATCGGCTCGCGTCAGATGGAGGAACTGCTTTCATTTGCCGAGCAGGCGGGCGCACGCGTGAGGCTGGTCGGCGATGCGAAGCAACTGCACGCCGTGGACTACGGCAACGCGTTCGCGCACATGTCCAAGCTCGCCGAGGTGCGCAGCCTCACGGAGATCCAGCGGCAGCGGCACGACTGGATGCGCGAGGCGTCCATGGCTTTGTCGCGGCACGAGATTGCGCCGGCAATCAAGGCCTATGCCGAGCGCGGTATGGTGCATCAATACGCGAACCAAGAGGCCGCGACGCTCGCCCTGGTCGAGCGGTGGAACGCCGATCGACTGAGCGACCGGAGCAAATCGCAAATCGTACTCACGCGCACGAACCCTGAGCGCCGCGCGTTGAATGACATGATGCGTGACAAGCTCAAGGAGAGCGGCGACCTGGGCGCAGAAGCGACGGTTCGCACCGAGTCGGGCAAGCTGCAGCTCGCCGAGGGTGACCGCATCGTGTTCCTGAAAAACGAATACAAGACGCTGAATGTCAGGAACGGCACCGCGGCCGTGGTCGAGCGCATCGAGGGCGATACGCTCACCGTGCGCCTGCAGGACGGGCGCAGCGTGGCTGTGGACCTGAACACCTATGGGCACATCGACCATGGGTACGCGATGACCGTGCACAAGTCACAGGGTATGACCGTTGATTGGGCCTATTCGCTGGTGTCACCGGGCATGAGCGCGGAAAACGCCTATGTCGCGTGGACACGGCATAAAGAAGCGCTTGTGGTGTGCTACGCCGAAGACAAGTTCAAAAGCATTGAAGCGCTCACAAAGCGTCTTTCCAACGCCGAGCGCAAGGAGTTCAGCCCCGAATACGAGCTGGCCGAGAGCGCGGCGGGCGCGTCGATGCTGCGCATGCTGGGCCTCGATGAGTCAGGCCAGATCGTGCGGCCGGTTGCCCAACCGGGCGACGCGATCGGCGCTGCGCTGCGCGAAATCACCGAGCGGCGCGCCGTCGAGCTGGCCGAGCGGCAGGCTGACTTTACCGAGATCAAGAAGAATCTTGATGCGTCGCGCCTGCTGGCCTACCTGCAGCGCGAAAAGGGCCTTGTGGCGAGCAAGTATGAGATCGTCAAGGCGAAGGACGGCAGCGACCGCATTGTGTGCGGATCGAGCAAGTACACCGTCAATGACTTTGTGCGCGATGAAATGGGCCTCTCGTGGCACGAGGAAGCCGCGCCGATCCTGCTTGCGGTCTACGACGAGCAGCAGCGCGAGCTGGGCCACAACCTGCAGGCCGAGCCCGATAAAGGCCTGTGGAGGGATTTTCAGGCGTGGCGTGCGAATGATTGGCAGGCCGCACAGGAGGCCCAGCGCCTGAGCGAGCGCGATCGCATGGACGACATTAACGAGGCGTTCGAGACGCAGCGCACTCGCCTTGGCGCGCTGCACGACGCTGGCAAGCACGGCGAGCACCGCGCCATGCTCTCGATTGCCCGCATGGAGCGGGCACTGTCCGAGCAGGCCTTACGGCGTGAGATCGAGGCCGAGCGCCGCGCGCTTGATCGACGCGAGCGCACGCCGACAGGTGAGCAGTTTCGGGAATGGCTTGCCGAACAGGCGCAGAAGGGCAACGAGCGCGCGCTGGCCGAGTTGCGCCGGCAGGCTTTGCCGGTTGCCGACGAGCTGCGCGAGGTTGCCCGCATCGCTGCGCCCGAGGCGCGCGCAGCGGCGCAGTCCGCACCCGTGCTGCCCGGGTTTGCGTATCGCGTGGATGGCAGCGGCAACGTCACGTATACGCGCGACGGGCACGAGGTCATGCGTGACGAGCGCCGCAGCATATCGGTGATCGAGCAGAGCGCCGACACGATCGAAACCGCGCTGCGCATGGCGCGGCAGCGGTTTGGTCCCGAGCTGACCGTCACCGGCACCGATGAATTCAAGGAGCTGGTTGCGACGGTTGCGGCGAGCCGTAATCTTGCCGTGCGGTTTGTCGATCCGGCGATGAATGAGCGCGTCAAGCAGTTGCAATCGACGTTGACCCAGCCAACGCCGGCGGCGGCGTTGGCGCCGATCAAGACGCCGGAAGCGGCGGGAGATATGTTTGCACAACTGAGCAAAAACGAGGACGATATACGAAAGGCAGTCGAACGAGAGGCCGAACGCGAGCGGCAACGTCGGGCCGAGCTGGAGCAGCAGCGAGAATTGAGCCGCGACGATGGCGACGAACTGGACATGAACTAAAGAGGATCAGCGATGCCCGAAAATCACATCACTGGAGCGCAGGAACAATCCTCCAGACCGCAACCGAGAGCCGACAAGCCCGACATGTATCTGTTATTCAAGGGTGACGAGATGCTGAACGTCTACACGCAGGCCGGGGCTGCGTTGCGCGAGCTGACGGCGCAGCATCGAACCTATGACGACGAGGTGCTGACCATCCGCGACGGTAACAACGAGGTCTATGCCAGCTCGACGGTTCAAACGATGGCGAAAGTCAATCTTGTGATGTGGGGCAGCTCGCAGCGCAAGGAAGAGGTGTTCGAGCTGAGCCCGATGATGCTGCTGGATCTTCGGGCCGAGGGTTACCAGGGGGCGACGCCTGCCGACCTGATCGAGGATACGAAGCTCGATTTCGCACGGATGGAGAAGGGCATCCCGACCGTGGCGGACATGACGAAAGAATGGTACGGGGACGAGCACGAAATGCGCTAACCGGCCGATGATGCCCTGCACGCCCCGCGACAAGCGGGGCTTTTTTTTGGTTGGTCGTTTCAATGTTGGAGGTTCACCCGCGCCCGCCCGTGGATGGCTGCGCTGTCCACCCCGCGAGGGCGTGGACAGTCCCGGCCGCTGGCCGGGATACCGCACCCAACCACCGGCTCCCCGCGAGGCTCGCCCTTCGGGCCTGACGCACCCCTGCGGGGCTTGCCTCAAGTGAGAGATAAATCCCCCATTTCCACCCTGGAAAGCCAGACGTCACGAGTGCGCCCGCCGTCACTTAAACTTGTTTTGTGCTTTTAAATTGCTTGTTTTTAGCTTGTGTTATCTGTATCCTATGACTTATAGGCGGTGCGGAATGCTCTGCCTGAAGGGGCGGCGTGGCGCTGCGGAAGTCCCTGCGAAATGCCGATAACGAACGTAGCTGCTTGCGTGGGCGAGCAGAACGCATAACGAAAGGAACGCGATGAAAATCAACAATGTGAATCTGGGGAAGGGCAACCGGACCGTCGATTTAAGCGACCTCACCAACCTCAGCAGTCGGGAAAAGAATCAATTTTTCTGGGGGCTGCTCGTGGCGTCGGCGTTGCTCGGCTGCGTGACGGTGTTCGTGGCGGCCGTGTTCTCGATTCCGACAAGTGACAACTACGATTTGCACCCGTACTGGTCGCGCTGGTCGTGGTGTCTGTGGCTGATCGGCCTGGCCGTGGTACTGGCGCTGCCGTTGCGCAAACATGGGTTGATTGGCGGCATGCTTGGCAAGCAGGTGGCAAATGCATCGCCTTTCGCGCGATGGGCGCCGTTTTCTGTCATTGGTGCGGCTACCCTGTCCGGTATGCCGGTGTGGTTTGTTCCGCTGGTTGCGCTTGTTGTCTATTTGCTGCACGCACGCAGGCCGGAGGTTGCCGAAGCGCGCGCGTATGAACCGGGCTCCTACCTGATCGTAACGGCGATCGGCTTTGTGATGCTGTCGTGGTTCTATATGTTCGTCGGGCATTGGCTTTTTTACTCCAAGGGCGAGATCGCGGACGGGCTGAACTATTTTCCGGGCATCGGGGCATTCGTTCGCTTTGTTGTTGAATCGGCCCTGACGCTTCTCGTGGTCTATCTGGCCGTCGCGCATGCTGTGCTGTATGAGGCCGTGAAACACAATCGGCAAGTGGTGGACGCTGTGCGAAACAAGCTCAAGGCGGCCGGGATCAAGCCGAGTGCGGAGAACATTGCGCAGTACATCGCGGACCGTACCGAGCGGGTCAATGCAGCGGGCAAAAACGCTTTGGGTGAAGCGGGCGAGCTCTGGGAAGATGGCTTTCACGCGGCGGTCGGTTACAGCCATGGCCCGCTGAACGTAGCTGGGCATTTTCTTGCGGCCAGCGTCGGCCTCTTTGTATCGCCGTTCGCTTACTGCTGGTTTTTCGTGCCGTGGTTGGCCGAGATGCGACTGCACACCAAGTACGAATTCACGCCGAAATCGGCCGCGCCGGTTGATATGAAAGACCAGGTTATCCGGGGTGCGGGCGCAACGAAGGCCGATCAAACCGTTGGCATGCAAGACCGAGTCATCCGGGGTGCGGCTGCGCAGAATAACGAGGGACGCTAAACATGACGGCCGATCACTTCGCCTTGCAGGGGCTGTATGAAAAAGAGGACGACTACGACGCGCAGCGGGCGCAGCCCGCAGCCGTGCCCGTGTCGGGCATCACGCCCCCGAATGGGTATGTGCCTCTCAAGATCGGCGATGTAGAGATCCCGTTCGAGGCCGAGACAAAGCACATAGTCATCAATGGCGGGACCGGCGCGGGGAAGACGCAAGCTAACTCGCAGATCCTTGAAAACTGGCGCGAGCGAGGTATCCCGGCATGGATCATTGACAACGGAAATTTGCTGGCGAAGTTTTGGGAGCCGGGCGACCAGATCTATTGCCCGTTCGATCGTCGCTCCGTGCTGTGGGATTACTTCAACGAGATTCGCGCGCTGTATGACTATGACAAGCAGGCCAGCTATGCGGTCGAGGAACTGCATGGCGAGGGTAAGTTTTGGTCCACGCGCACGGTGCACATGCTGGCCGACATGACGGAAAAGCTAGACTCGCAGGGGGTTGTTTTCCAGAACCATGATTGGCTGATGAAGTTTCTGACCGAGTACCCGGTCCATGACGACGGCTCGGGTAAAGCGTCCCTGCAGAGCTTGTTAGCCGGCACGCTCAGCGCGAGCCAGTTTGAAAAGGGCGCCGAAAAGGCCCTGACTAGCACGCTCGACGTGCTGAAGCAAAACCTGCGATCTCTGCGATATGCGAAGGGCGGCGGGTCTTTCTCGCTGCGCGAATGGGTCGAGACACTGCCTGAGCCCGGATCAGAGAAGCGCGCGCCGTGGCTGTGGTTGCTGCACACGAAAGACACTTTCGAGGCACAGCGGACCATTCTTGGGTTGCAGGCAAGCGTGCTCATCAATGCGATGCTGGGCTTGCCCGAGAACCTGCAGCGGCGCATTGGCGGAATGCTCGATGAACTGGCATCGCTGGGACAGATCAGGGCACTGCCCGAAGCCTTTAACGAGCTTCGCAAGGTCGGAGGCATGCTGGTATTTTCGACGCAAAGCATCGGCCAGACAGCGGAGATTTATGGTGAGACGGCTGCGCAGAGCTTCATCGACAACGCCGGCACGCTGTTAATGCTGCGTTCGGGGGCGCCTGAGACGAACCAGTACTTTTCGGACCTCATCGGCGAAGACGAAGTTTTAGAGCCGAGTACCAGCAAGACCGAGAACAACGATGCAGACGGCAACACGACGACCAGCAACACCACGTCGTGGAGCAAGCGCATCAAGCCGCACATGCTGCCGTCCGAGTTCAGCCGGCAGCCTGACCGACAAGGGTTCCTGCGTGTGAGCGGCACGGAGCATATTGCGACACCTGTGACGATTCCCGTCAATAAGCGTGCCGCTGATGCTGCACCGCGTTTCGTTCCGATCGAGGGTATCGAACGGCCACGCCGCAAACAACTGAATACCGGGGGTTCCAATGCTTAATTTCCTGTCGCAACCGAGCCATGAAACGCCGACCCCAGCCGAAGGGGGCACCGAGGAAAAGCGTGATGCGATCGTGCGACACCTGATCGAACGCGAAGGCTTCAATGCATACCGTTTCGCCGATCGTCTAGCCGGCATGCCCTTTGACGCCTACTGGCAGTTTTCGGAGGAGGAGGCCAAGCAGCTGCCGCCCGTGATTCCGTACAACCCGGCGCAGCGCCTCTACATCGAGCAGCTATGGAGCAAGCAGTTTCCCGACAGCGGGTTCTCGACGCTCGATCTGGCCGTGCAGGCGATCGCGATCGACCTGCACGAGGCGCGCGAGGATCGGCGTATTACCGGCCGCATGAGCGGCGAGGGTGACGATTGGGTGCAGTGCTATCGGGTCACGGACCTAGCCTTTCCATGGATCGCCAAGTACCTGCCGGCGTTGACCATCCTGCAGGCGCTCGATGACGAGCGATACCGCACGGCCAACCTGAACGCTGCGCAGGTCGCGGCGATCGCCAATCACGCGCTGGGTTCGCCCGCTGGGGACCGTGAGGAATGGGTGTCCGCCTGGTGGCAGTTCAACATGCGTTTTTACGCCCGCTTGTTCCTGCAGGCGGTCGAGGCCGCCGTGAAGGAAAAGCTTTCCGGTGATGCAGCAACGGGGGGCGGTGAGCCGCAAGACTTGACCCCCTGAAATTCCGCAGTAGCGGGGTCTAGGGCTGTTGGCGCAGTTCCTAGACCCCTGACCACAATCTCAACTATCAAGGAGTTGAAACCATGGCTATTCGCCATTCTATCGCTGTTGCCGTTGCACTCTTTTCGGGGGCCGCCTGTGCCGCTGGGGCCGATCCGATCGCCGCAGCCAATAACGCGCTGTCGTACTCCGCAGGCTGGCGCAACACGGCCGGCAGCTCGAATGCCGCGCTGAACCTGTCCGCCTCGACCCAAACGGGGCCGCTCTATAGCGCCGCTGCAGCGACCTATTCATTCGGGCACACGCTCGATTTCGATGTGAAGATCGGCAACGCTGTTGCCGTTGGCAACGTCGCGCAGATCACGCCGTATCTTGGCTATGAGCATCACCGCTGGGAAAGCGTCACCTACAACGCAATCGGAGCTGGCTTGCTGGCTCAGTATGAAGCCATGCCCGGTGTGACGATCGGCGCCGATGGTTTCATCGGCCGCACGTTCAGCGCGTCCACGAACGACGGGAGCGACACGGCGCTGTCGCCGAGCTACGCGGCGGCCGTGGGCGTGAGCCTGGACTATGCGATTGTGCCGCACGTCCACCTGACGGCCAGTTACCGCTTCGAGCGCTTCATCGCGAAGGAGAACACGCAGACGGCCATGCTCGGCGTGGCCTACGCCTATTGATCGACCTGCAGCGCCGGGGGCCATGCTCCCGGCCGGAGAACATCATGTCAAAAAGACTGTTCTGCGGGCTGGTCGTGGCGTTGCTCGCCCGCGCCTCATACGCGCTCGACCTCTGCACGCCCGCGACCGTGAATGCTGGCGTGCTGGACGTCATCAAGCCCTATGACTCAATGGTATCGGTTCAGGCAATGATGGGGTGTCCGCCGTCCATGGTCACGGTGCTGGGGGAGATTTGGGCCGTGCCGGTCATTGACGGTTATGGAGGCGATTATGTGTCGGTGGCGATCGACCCGGCCACGGGCGGCGCCGGAGGCGTTGAGTACGTCCATCCGCTCCCCCTGTTGCCGCCTGAAATCACTGTCGAGCTGGCAATCCGTTACAGGACCGGCGCTCGCTGGGTGCGGGCCGGTTCGCAATGACCGCAGAGAGCGCGGGTTTTAACTTTGATAAGCTGACGGCGCAGCCGAGATGCGGACGCACCCGGCAAGCCTGACCAGGACTTAAGAGCATGGCTAAGACGATTGTTGCAACAGGCGCGGCCACCACCGAGACGCCGAAACGAACTCGCCGTAAAGCTCCCGCTGCTGAATCAATGCAGTCTGCCTGCGATATCCTTTCCAAGTTCCCGCGCATCGTGCAGAAATCGGCCGAGGCGTCACAGACAAAGGCCTCGACGGCTGAGCCCGAGGCAGCAGCCCAGCAATTAATGCTCCCTTTCTGGGCCGAACAATTCCGAGCGTTGCCCAACGAGGTATTCAGGTCAGCGCTTTTCAACGCTCGAAACCGCCGCCAAAAACGGGAGTACCTGAAAGAGAAAGAGATTTACGTCATCGGGGACGGGCGCATTACTTACACGGGTGAGGAGCTGCGACAGGACGATGAAACGGTGTGGCTGCAACTGATCCAGATTGCAAAGTCGCAGCCAGTCGGTGCGCTGGTTCGGTTCACGGCACACTCGTTTGTTAAGGCGCTTGGCTGGCCGATCAAGGGCGATAGCTACGCGCGCTTGCGCGGCTGCCTCACGCGCATGCAGGCCACGTCGCTGCAAGTTGTGTCAAAGCGCTTGGGCACCAATCGGGCCAAGGCTATGTCCATGATTCCGGTTTTCGAGTGGCAGGACAAGGAAACGGAGTTGCCACTGACGCATTACGAAGTGCAGCTCGCTGAGCCGCTGGTCGAGCTGTACGGGAAAGGCTATTTCACTCGCGTGGAGTGGGCGCAACGGTTGGACCTGCCAGATGGTCTCCCGACGTGGCTGCACGGTTACTTCGCGAGCCACGAGACGCCTTACCCGATCAAGCTCGAAACGATCCGGGCCGGTGCGGGCCTGACAACGCGGAAAACAACGCACTTGCGGGAACTTGTTAAAGCCGCGCTCGATGAGCTCAAGCGCGTCAAGTTCATTAAGGATTGGGCTATCAGTGGACCGGATGAGGACCTTGTGACGGTAGAGCGGGTGAGCCTGCCCGCAATCGACGGCTAGCTCGTTACGGTTGACCTTAGACCGACACGGCACCGCCCAACCCTGCGAGGGGTTCGGGCGGTTTTCTGTTTTTGCGGCTAGACCTTGACCTTAGACCGACAATCCGGATGGTATGGCCCCAATAAAAGTGACGTTTTGCGCCGAAAAAAGATGTGGATTCCGGCCATTTTGTGAGGCCGGGAGCATCGAATTAGGGGGTTGACCTTTGACCGATCGCCGTTTGACCTTAGACCGACAAGGGTTGACCTTAGACCGTCGAAACCTTGACCTTAGACCGACGCATCTTTGACCTTAGACCGACCATAGATTTCCGGAAAGCCTTGCTGCATAAGGCGTTCGCGGCGAATTTTCCAGCGTTAACCGTTTACTAACCTTTCTTAACCGTCGCGCCCTTGTGGACAAGTCACAAAATCAGCGTCGGTTGAACCCCACCACCGGCCGCTTCGCGGCCTCCACCGTGAGGCGTAAAAGCAACCTGTGCGCGCCTATCGGCGCGAGACCAACCCCACGAAAACACCCTATCCAGACGATGAAAGGCGCGCTTGCGCGCGCCAGACGGTGCGCTACCGGCTTTTGGCTAAAACGCGGTTCTGCACTTAGGCCTAACCACTCGAAAAGGCCTACTCATGCCGCGCATCATCCGTCTCATCCTCACCGCCGTTCTGTGCCTCATGCTCCGAGGCGACACCTCCCCACAACCGGCCCCAGCGCCTGCGGTTACCCACCACCCCAAAACCACCGGTCATCAAAGCGCGTCGTAATGCCGGGGCCTACGCCGGGGCGATGCCCCGGCTAGGGCGCCCGGGCCGTCCCTTCGGGCCATCCCGCCCGCCCAAGGCGGACGCTAAACCCCGCCCGGCACGTCCCTGCGGGCCGCACCGCCCGGGGTAGTCCGTACGTCCGGCTACGCCGGACCCTCTCCCCGGCGATCCGGGCTTTCGGTCTACCTGTGCCTAAGAGGTTTAGCAGTAAAGGGGACTGTCTCCGGTTCAACCACGGTTTAGGGCTCGATACTGGCCCCATAGGCAAGCTCGCGCCAGATGGTCGAGGGGTTGAGCGCAGCGGCACGGCTAAACCGCTCCTGTGGCCTGAAATCCACGCACCACCCTGCCGGCCCGTTCCCGGCGACCAGATGGCGACCCGGCAAAGCGGAACAAATCGCAACGACAACCCATTTAAAGGCTGTTTTCGCTTGCCAATTAGGATCATTGATCCTATAATAGTGTTCATGCCGCTGCACTTCGCAGAAGGCGAACCCGGAGCATCCCACCATGAGCAAGTACCTGTCCTGTGCCGAGACGGCCAAACTCATCCGTCAGGCCCTCAAGGAAGCCTTTCCCCGTGTCAAATTCGCGGTGCGTTCGCACAGCTACAGCGGCGGCGCCTCAATCAATGTTGCCTGGACCGATGGCCCGAACGCTGACCAGGTGGAGGCCGTGGCGAAGGTGTTTCAGGGCGCCTACTTCGACGGCATGCAGGACCTCAAGGGCAGCACCTACGCGATGATTGACGGCGTACAGGTGCGCTTTGGTGCGGATTTCGTGTTCTGCAAGCGCAAGTTTTCGCGCGTGCTGTGCGAGAAGATCCTTTCCCGCCTGCACTTCAACGGCGTGACGGTCGGCGGCAGTGCCGATGATGCCTGGCTCGATGCGGGCGACCACAGCACGGCCATGTGGGCGCGCACGCGCCTGCACAAGCACAGCGACCGCCTGCGGGTCGAAAAGAGCACGACGGCCGCCCGGGTCATCTACCTGGGCAACGACGGGCACAGCGATGTGCGCGCACTCAACGTCTGAGCGGAGAGGGAAACCATGAAAAACCTGCTTTCCCTCGCATTCGCGGTTCGCCGCGAGATCCGCGACCGTGACGACATGGGCCTGTTGCGCCTGCTGGAGCTGGCCGCGCTCGTGCTGGCCGTGCCCGTTGTGGCGCTGATGGTCGCGCTGGGCGGCGACCATCCGGCCGACGCCGGTTACTGGCTGATGGCTGGCGCCTTTACGCTGCTGGTAACGCTGTTTGTTGCCGGCCTCGCCATCCAGCACGTGCGCGCCTCGCGCGCGGGCCGCGAGTAACCGGCGACGTGAGGCCCGATCGCCCCGGCATGCCCGGGGCTTCTTCATTTGACATGGACTTTCTAGGAGGCTGCATGCTGCCTGACGCTGGCACCCACTACAACCCGGACCCCGCGAACGCGCGCGGGCTGATCGAGCGTATCCAGGCGGCCGGAAAATCCCAGCGCTGGATTGCCGAGCGCCTGGGCGTGACCGACCGGCGCATCCGTTACCTGATCGCGGGCGAGCGCATCGTGAACGGCGACACGCTGGCCGTCACGATGAGCTATACGGAACAGTTCGCGCTCGAATGTCTCGCCGATGCGGCCGACGTGCTGCGCCTGGAATGAGGGTTTCCGACTTCAGCACTTAAAAGCCCCCGGTGAGCGTGAACCGGGGGCGGGGGCCGGCCCATCCGATACAATCGGCGCCGCGCTCCGGCTATGGTCTCTCAACCTCGGAAAAGTCAGATGCGCCTTTGTGCCAGCCAGCCCTCACGGGCTCGCTGGCTTTTTCGTTTCTGGCGCTGGTCGCGGCCGGATGCCCCCCCGGCCCCGGTTACGTGCCGAACTCGGAAAACGCCGCCCTGCCCGCTATTTCTTGCCTTTTTCATAACATAACGTATCATAACAAAGATAACGTAACGTAACGAAAAGGGGTGTGCGATGGGGCGTGAAGCGATGATTACCGCCGAGCAGGTCAATGCCGTTGCCGACGCCATGAAGGCGGAAGGCCTCAAGCCCACGTCGCGCGCCGTGCGCGAGCGCCTTGGCAACACCGGCAGCATGGGCACCATCAACAAGCTGCTGCAGCGCTGGAAAGCCGGGCAGGAGCGGCAGGCGACGGCCGCCCTGACCCTTCCCCCGGCGCTGCAGCGCGCACTGCTGGATTTCATGGACCAGACGCTGACCGCCGAGCGGGCGACGCTCGAAGCGGAGCTGGCCGACCAGCAGCAGGAAGCCGCCGACCTCGCGACGGAGAACGAGCGACAGGCCGAACTCATTGCCGCGCGCGATGAGCAGATCGAAACGCTGTCGCTTGAGAAGGCGGAAGCCGAGGGCAAGGCGGGCCAGCTGGCCGCCGACCTCGATGCAGCCCGCGAGGACGCTGCGCGCGAGCGGCAGGCCGCCGAGCAGGCCCGCACGGAGCTGGCGAAAGCGCAGCTGCGCCTTGAGGCCATGCCGCGCCTTGAAAGCGACCTTGCCACCCTGCGCACGGCGCTCGATGAGCAGCGGGCCGCCCGGATTGCGGCCGAGCAGTCCGCCGCTGTTCTCACTGCACAGAAAGATGACCTGGGCGCGCGTGTCGCCGAGGCGCAGGCCCGCGCCGAACGGGCGGACGATGCCCTGACGAAGCTGCAGGCCCGCGCTGACAGCGTGGGCGGCCAGCTCGCAGAACGCACGGCGGCACTGAGTGCGGCCGAGGCCCGCGCACAGGCCTTTGAGCGCGAGGCGACGGCTGCGGCGGCCGACGCCGAGCGCGCGCGTGGCGAGGCGAAGAAGGCGGGCGAACTCGCCGCGCAGCTGCGCGGCCAGCTCGACGGCCAGCCTGCCGCCCCGCGTCGCGAGAGCCGCAAGACCTGACCGCCCTTCCCCGTCAGCTCACGGCCGCCGTGGCGCGGCCAGTCCTTCCCGTTTCCGGGTTCAGCACTTAACCGGGCAGCGCGGCCGGTTCGCTCACGCTGGCCGCTGCGCGCCTGGCGCGCGCGTCGATGAGTGCGTGATGGCGGCCGCCGTGCTCGCGGTGATAGCCCTCGATGCGGGCGAGATCCGGCTCGACACGGCAGGCCAGCCAGTCCGCAGGCGGACCATCGAGCAGATCGCACAGCAGTTCCCAATCGATGCTGTGATCGAAGCACAGGCGCCGCGGCTGCGGTGCGAAGCCATCGAGCCACGCCGCAAGCGCCACGCGCAGCGCCTCGCGCGTGAAGACGCGCCCCGGATGCTGGCCGAGCTGCGGGAGCACGGCAGCGTGCACGAACTCGCTGCAGGCCGCCCGGTCGTAGTCCGACCGCTCGCCGTAGAACTCCCGGCCATCGGCCGCGACGAGGCCGATGCTGATGAGGTCGCAGTCGATGAACCCGGTAAATTCAGTGTCAACGTACACGGACGCCGACCAGCTGCAATAGTCCGCCGTCAGCTCGCGAAAGCCCTTCACGTCGTTGCGCTCGCACCAGCCCTGCCAGGCCCCCGGCGTCGAGCCGCCACCGTTCCCGCCCGAGAGCGCCCATGCCTGCCCGTCCTGGTCGATGCCGGTGCGGCTGCCCGCATCAAAGCGCACGATGGCGCCGCTTACGCGGTAATGTCGGCGCGG
>Ga0207816_1000169_pt1 | contig 15973 bp, 11 predicted proteins | sample LuqExpMetageno10_FD_187768 | JGI IMG/M metagenome (GOLD analysis project Ga0207816, IMG submission 187768) | Tropical forest soil microbial communities from Luquillo Experimental Forest, Puerto Rico - Sample 10 (SPAdes) | ecosystem: Environmental > Terrestrial > Soil > Tropical forest ... | reverse complement strand
GAGCCTGCGGCCGGCGCCGACGATGGCGGTCTACGGCCTGGCCTGCGTCTTCCTCTACCTCGTGCCGGCCGTCGTGTTCCTGCTGCCGACGTCGCTCGTGTCGGCGGAGCTGGCCTCCGGGTGGAAGGGCGGCGTCTACAACTGGGTGGGCGAGGGCATCTCCAAGCCGATGGGCTTCCTCGCGGTGTGGTGCCAGTTCGCGATGACCATCTTCTACTACCCGAGCCTGCTGGGGTTCGTCGCGAGCACCCTCGCGTACGTGATCAACCCGGCCCTCGCGAGCAGCGGCGTGTGGACCGCGCTCGTCATCGTGGTCGTCTACTGGTCAGGCGTGTGGGTGTCGTCGCGCGGCACCAAGGGCGTCGCCGGGCTTGCGAGCGGCGGCCTCATCATCGGCACGCTCATCCCCGGCGTGCTGCTCGTGACCCTGGGTCTCGTCTTCCTCGGCCAGGGCAACCCGTCCGCGGCGCCGATGACCTCCGATCACTTCCTCCCCGCCTGGGCGGGGCTGTCGAGCCTCGTGCTCATCGTCAACAACTTCTTGTCGTACTCCGGCATGGAGATGAACGCGGTGCACGTCGGCTCCCTGCGCAACCCGGCCCGTGAGTTCCCGCGTGCGATCTTCTTCGCCTCGGGCCTGGTGCTGCTGATCTTCATCCTCCCCGCCCTGGCGATCAGCTGGATCGTGCCGGCGGAGCAGCTGTCGCTCACCGCGGGGATCATGCAGGCGTTCGACGCCGTGTTCGCCTACTTCGGGTCCCAGTGGCTCACGCCGATCATCGGGCTCATGCTCGTCACCGCCTCGCTCGGCGGCATGCTCACGTGGCTTGCCGGCCCGTCCAAGGGCCTGCTGCTCGTCTCGCGCCAGGAGGGCTACCTCCCGCCGTTCCTGCAGCGGCTGAACAAGAACGGCGTGCAGCAGAACATCCTCGTGACCCAGGGCATCGTCACGACGTTCATCGCGCTGGGCTACGCCCTGATCCCGAGCGTGTCCAGTGCGTACTGGATCTTCTCCGTGATCACGACGCAGGTGTACCTGATCATGTACCTGCTGATGTTCGTCGCCGCGGTCCGCCTGCGTCGCAAGTACCCCGACCATCCGCGCGGGTACCACGCCCCGCTGCTGGGAACCCTGTGCGGCGTCGGCTTCGTCGCCTCGCTCGCCGCGATCGTCATCGGATTCATCCCGCCGTCGCAGTTCGCGTCCGGGAGTGGCGGGCTGTACCTGCTCATCGTTGCCGGCGGCGCCCTCGGCCTCGGGCTGCTGGTGCCGTTCCTCTTCTACCGGGCGCGCAAACCCGCGTGGAAGCTGCCGGACGTGACCCCTGAGGGTTCGGAGGTGAGCCCGGCATGAGTACCGAGACCGAGGAGCAGCCCACGCGCGAGCGTCAGACGATGTACATCGTCGCGGGCATCGTCTTCATCGTCCTTCTCGTCGTCGGCCTGTTCGCCTACCGCTCGAAGGAGGCCACCGAGCAGGCCGACCAGAAGGCGAACCAGCTCATCACCGCGCTGGCCGCGGCTGGTGCCCCCACCCCGCAGAAGAACATGGTGGTCCGCGTCCTCGGCGACGACGGCGGGGCGACCTGCAAGGACCCGACCGGCGCCCTGAGCAAGGCCACGCTGCTGGGCCAGCTGATGAACGGTGCGGCCGGCCCCGGGATGCGGCCCGTCATCGCCGACAACCGCGTGGTCAAGGGGCAGCTCGCGATCATCCAGGTCTACTGCCCGGACAAGCTGCCCAGCTTCCAGGAGTTCGTCAACAGCCTGAGGTTCGACAACGTGGTGCGAGGTTGATCCGATGGAGCTGCGCGAGCGCGTGACCGATCTGATGGGGCGGGCGCACGAGGATCTGTCCGCGCTCGTCGCGATCCCCTCGGTCGCGGACCCGCGGCTGTTCCCGCCCGAGGAGTGCGAGAAGGCCGCACGGTGGGTCCGCGACGCGTTCGCCGCGCTCGGGTTCGCCGACGCGCGCCTGGCCGAGACCCCGGACGGCAGCGACGCCGTGGTCGGGTCCCGTCCGTGCGGCGATCCGGACGCGCCGACGGTGCTGCTGTACGCCCACTACGACGTCCAGCCCCCGCTGGACGAACGGGCGTGGCGCACGCCGCCGTTCGAGCTGACCGAGGTCGGGGACCGGTGGTACGGCCGGGGCAGCGCGGACTGCAAGGGCAACATCGTCGTGCACCTCACGGCGCTCCGCGCCCTCGGCGAGGACGTCCCGGTGAACCTCAAGCTCGTCGTCGAGGGCACGGAGGAGCAGGGGACGGGCGGGCTCGAGGCCTTCGTGCCGCCCAACGCCGACCTGCTCCGCGCCGACGCGATCCTCGTGTGCGACACCGGGAACGCGGCGGTCGGGAGCCCGGCGGCCACGGTGAGCCTGCGCGGGATGGTCAACGTCGTCGTCGCCGTCGAGGCGCTCACGTCTCAGATCCACTCCGGCATGTTCGGCGGGGCCGCACCGGACGCCCTCGCGGCGCTCGTCCTGATGCTCGCCACGCTGCGCGACCGCGATGGCAACACGACCGTCGACGGGCTCGACAACACGGAGACCTGGACCGGCGAGGAGTATCCGCCCGAGCAGTTCCGGCATGACGCCGGGCTCGTCGAGGGCGCCGACCTGCTCGGCACGGGCTCCGTGTCCGACATGCTGTGGGCGCGCCCGTCGCTGACGATCCTGGGCATCGACTGCCCGCCCGTCGTCGGATCGGCGGCCGCCATTACCCCGACAGCGCGGGCCCGCCTCAACCTCCGGATCCCGCCGGGCACGACGCCGGCCGAGGCGGAGCGGGCGCTGCGAGGCCACCTGCGCTCCGCGGCGCCGTGGGGGGTGCACGTCACCGTCGAGACCGAGGCCGCGGGGTCGCCCTACCGGGCGGCCACGGACGGGCCCGCGTACGACGCCATGGCGGCCGCGATGCAGGAGGCGTACGGCAAGCCCATGGCCACGCTGGGCCAGGGTGGCTCGATCCCGCTCTGCACCGTGTTCGCCGAGACCTATCCCGACGCCGAGCTGTTCCTCATGGGCGTCGAGGAGCCGCTGGCCCTGATCCACGCGCCGAACGAGAGCGTCGATCCGACGGAGATCGCCACCATGGCGCTCGTGGAGGCGCTGTTCCTCCAGCGGTACGCGGCGTCGCGCCACTGAATCCCCTCAAAGCGCGCACGCAGGGGCGACGGGGGACACTGACGCGGTGGATGCTCCGACGTCTACCGAGCCGCGTCGGGCCGGGCTCGCCCTTGCCGCCCTGATCGCGGTCGCCGCCGTCGCAAACCTCAACCTGTCGGTCGCGAACGTCGCACTGCCCGCGATCGGGAAGGCCTTCGACTCCTCACAGACCACCCTCGACCTCATCGCGGTCGGGTACTCGCTCGGGCTCGCCGGGTCGGTGCTGTACCTCGGAGCCGTGGGCGACCGCTACGGACGCAAGCTCCTGCTCGTCCTCGGCATGGTGCTCTCGGTGCCGGCCTGCCTCCTCGCGGCGTACGCCCCGAGCGACTACGTCCTGTTCGGGGCGCGCGTGCTCGGCGGGATCTCCGCCGGCATGGCGTACCCGACGACCCTCGCGCTCATCACCGCCCTCTGGTCGGGGCCGAAGAGGACGAGGTCGATCGCGTTGTGGTCGGCGATCGGCGGCGGCATCGCGGCCATGGGGCCCCTGGTCGCGGGCTTCCTGCTGGAGCGGTCCTGGTGGGGCTCGGTCTTCCTCATCACGTTGCCGCTCGCGGTGATCGCGCTGGTGATGGCGGTGCTGCTCGTGCCGGCCCACGTGAACGAGACGACCGAGCCGGTCGACAACCTCGGCGGCATCCTCTCGGTGGTCCTCGTCGGAGCCCTGATCCTCGCGATCAACTTCGCGCCGGTGCCGAACCAGGGGGCGCTGGCGCTCGGCCTGGCGGTGATCGCGATCGCTGCGCTCGTCGCCTTCGTCATCCGCCAGCGGCGGGCCGCCTCACCGCTCTACGACCTGCACGTCGCCGGCCGGCGCATCTTCTGGGTGGCGGCGTGCGCGGGGACCATCGTCTTCGGATCGCTCATGGCGTCGGCGTTCGTCAGCCAGCAGTACCTGCAGAACGTCCTCGGGTACGACACGCTCGAGGCGGGCGCGGCGTTCCTGCCCGCGGTCGTCGTCATGATCCTTGTCGCACCCCGCTCGGCGAAGCTGGTCGAGTCGAGGGGATCGCGCTTCACGCTGCTCAGCGGCTACGTCTTCCTGTTCCTCGCCTTCGGCTGGATGCTGCTCCTCTGGGGCGAGCACAGCGCCTACTGGCAGGTCGGCCTCGCCTACGCCTTCGTCGGGGCCGGCGTCGGCCTCGCCGGCACACCGGCCTCGCACTCGCTGACCGGCTCGGTCCCGGTGAAGCGTGCGGGCATGGCGTCCGGCACGGCCGACCTGCAGCGCGACTTCGGCGGGGCGATCATGCAGTCGATCTTCGGCGCACTGCTGACCGCGGGGTACGCCGCCGCCGTCAGCGCCACCATCGCCGGGTCGCCCAATGCCGATCAGGTGACGAGCAGCGTGCAGGGCCAGCTGACGAAGTCCTTCGCGGGTGCGCAGGCCATCGCCGAGCAGTACCCGCAGTACTCCTCGCAGATCGTCGCCGGGGCGAAGGAGTCGTTCCTCTCGGGAGCCGACTGGGCGTACACGGCCGGCATCCTGGCGATCCTCGTCGGCGCGGCGATCGTGCTCTTCCTCTTCCCCAAGCACGAGGGTGAGCTGGAGCTGCTGGCGGAGTACCAGGCCACGGACGCCGGTGCAGACGCCGGGGTCGACCAGGCCGGCGACTAGCGATCAGGCGACCGGTTCCGGCACCCCCGGCGTCGCGGACGTGGGCAGCGTGTGGGCGCCGGCCGCGGCGGAGGCCGCGGCGTCGTACAGCGTGCCGCGTGCGGCCGCGTAGCGGCGCATCGCCACGGCCATGAGGAGTCCGGCGACGCTGAACCCCGCCATCACCCAGGACGCGGCGCTGAGGCCCGACGAGAGCGCGTCCGCCGTGGCGGCGCCCTTGGCCGTCTGGTTCGCGATGACGGCCGCGTAGATCGACGCGGCGAGCGCAGTCGCCACGGCGGCGCCGACGTAGCGGGCCATGTTCGACACGCCGGAGGCGACGCCGACCTCGTTCGCGGACACGCACGCCGTCGAGGCGGACGACGCCGGGCCGTTGGACATGCCCATGCCGACCGCGATGGCGATGAGCGGCAGCACGAACGCCCCGTACCTCCAGTCGGACTGGACCAGGCCGACGAGGGCGAAGCCCACCGCGGTGAGGAGGAACCCGAGCCCGATGACCTGCCGGCCGCCGAACCTCGCGGCCAGCTTGGGCACGAACGGCGCGATGACGACGAGCCCGGCCGTCGCCGGCAGTGTGGCGAGCCCCGCCTCGAGCGGGCTGAATCCGAGGGTGGCCGGATCCTGGAAGTACAGGCTGAGCAGGTACATCAGCCCGTTGATCGTCCCGGCTCCGATGAGGATCGCGATCGTGGCTCCGACGAGGGTCCGGTTGCGCAGCAGGTTCAGGTCGAGCAGCGGCACGTCCACGCGACGCTCGACGACGACGAACAGGAACCCCGCGACGACCGCGAGGACGAAGCACCCGATCGTCGCGAGCGAGCCCCAGCCCCACGAGCTGCCCTTGCTCAGCGCCAGGATGAACGGCGCGAGGGTCAGGGCCACCAGCACGGTGCCCGCGTAGTCGATCGACCTGGACCGGCCGGGGTCGCGCGACTCGGACACGGTGAAGTACGTCAGCACCATGCAGATCAGGGCGACGACGGCGTCGACCCAGAAGAGCCCCTGCCATCCGGTGATGTCCACGAGGACGCCGCCGAGCAACGGCCCCGCGGCCGCCCCGACGGCGGCGGCGGCGCCCCACAGCGAGACGGCTCGCAGCTGGGCCTGACCGCTGTTGGCCACCGAGAGCAGGCTCAGTCCGCAGGCCAGGATGGTCGAGCCTGCGGCGCCCTGGATGAACCGCCCGGCGATGACCGTCCCGCCGCCCTGGGCCAGCGCGATGAAGATGCACGACGCGACGAACAGCGCGAGCCCCAGCTGGAAGATGCGCTTGCGCCCGAAGACGTCGCCCAGCGCGCCGGCCGTGATGATCACCGCCGCGCCCACCAGGGAGTAGCCGGTGACGGCCCACTGCAGCGTCGCCACGCTGGTCCCCGTGTCCTCGGAGATCGCCGGCAGCAGGATGCTGACCGCCGAGGTGTTCGCGTTGACGACCAGCGTCGACAAGCATGTGGCGGCAAGGACGCCGCCCGTCCGTCTGGAGATCCCGGCCTCGCTCACCCCGTCACGCTATGGACGGCGCCGTTCGGCCCGCCTCACCCCGATCGGGCGACCGTGTCAGGGCCGTGTCAGGAACGGGGCGACGCCGTCGTCCCACGCACGATGAGCTCGGTCGGCACCAGCACGCGCTCCTGCGAGGGGCGCGCCTGCGTACGGAGCTGCTCGAGGAGGATCCGGACGAGCTCGTGCCCGATCGTATGGAAGTCCTGCTTGACGGTGGTGAGCGGCGGGTAGACGTACTCGCTCAGCGCGATGTCGTCGAAGCCGACGACGGACACGTCCTCGGGGACGCGGCGGCCGCGCTCGTGCAACGCGCGGATGAAACCGAGCGCCATCTCGTCGTTCGCGCAGTAGACGGCGGTGACGGCCGGATCGGAGGCCACCTCGAGCCCGATGCGGTAGCCGGAGGCCGCCGTCCAGTCGCCGCGCCACAGCTTCGGCGCCACGATGCCGGCGCCCTCGAGGCACCGCTGCCAGCTGCCCACGCGGACGTTGGCCGGCTCGGAGTCCGCAGGCCCCGCGATGTGGTGCACCGTGCGGTGGCCGAGCCCGAGGAGGTGGCCGACCGCCTCGAAGGTGCCCTGAACCTGGTCGGCGACGACTGCCGGGTAGTGGCCGACGAGCCGTGAGTCCGACACCACCACGGCCATGCCGGCGGGCAAGGCGAGCGACTCGGGGGTCGCCTGTTCGGCCCGGATGACGATGAGCCCGTCGATCGCCTGGTGCGTGAGCAGCAGCGCGGCGCTGTCCCAGTCGGTCGCCGCGGCGTGCCGGACACCGACCACGGTGACGGCGTAGTCCTGGGCCTGGGCCGCCTCGATGACTCCCTCGGTGGTGAGCGCCTCACCGGTGCGCTCGAACCGGTGGGCGAGGAGTCCGATGGTCCCGAACGCGCCGTTGCGCAGGGCCCGTGCGGCGTGGTTGGGGGAGTAGCCGAGCTGGTCCATGGCGGCGACGACGCGCACGCGGGTGTCGTCGCTGACACGCGCCGCGCCGGTGGAGACTCGGGACACCGTCTGGGCGGAGACACCCGCCAGCCGCGCGACATCCTCGATCGACGGGCCCCGTCGGCGACGTCCCGCAGTGGTGCTCATGCCGCATGTTAGCGTGTGGACCCGCGGATTCAATGATGACGTGAACATGTCGCTCGATGACGAGCATGATCGTGACCTTGCTGTGACCGTGATTCGTTTGACATGAGCCGCGGGTGGCCCCCTATGTTTACGTCAACGCACCCCGAGGACGCGGCGGCGGCTGCAGCGGCGCGGCCCCCGTCGGCGGGGTGCGGCTCGAGATCGACCATGTACGGCCTGACAGTCACATCAACGAAGAAGGAGCTGTCGCAGATGATTCGAGCGCGGAAGAAGTGGGCCTTGGCGGCGGTGCTGGTGCCGCTCAGCCTGGCCATGGCGGCGTGCAGCTCGTCGGGCGGTGGGTCGGGGGCCAACCCCACGACCGGAGCCGCGGCGACCACCGGTGCGGCCGCCGCTCCCACGGGCACGACGCTGTCGGTGTGGTGCTGGGACCCGAACTTCAACATCTACGCGATGAAGGAAGCGGAGAAGATCTACGCGAAGGCCCACCCGGGCTTCACGCTGAACGTCACCGAGGTCTCGTGGGACGACCTGCAGACCAAGCTGACGACGATCGCGCAGGCGAAGCAGGAAGACCAGCTCCCGGACATGTTCCTGGTGCAGAACAACGCGTTCCAGAAGAACGTCATCAACTACCCGGACCTGTTCAGCGACTTCGGCACCTCGGGGATCGACTACAGCCAGTTCCCGAAGTCCGTCGTCGACTACTCGGTTGTTGACGGCAAGAACTACGGTCTCCCGTTCGACAACGGCACTGCGATCACCGCCCTGCGGACCGACGTGCTGGCGCAGGCCGGCTACACGATGAAGGACTTCACGGACATCACGTGGAGCGACTTCCTCACGAAGGCGAAGGACGTCCTCGCCAAGACCGGTAAGCCGCTGCTGTCCGGCCAGGCCGGCTCGTCCGACACCATCATGATGATGCTGCAGAGCGCGGGCGCCAGCCTCTTCGACAAGGACGGCAAGCCGACCATCACGAACAACCCGGCGCTGCTCAAGGCCATCGACGAGTACAAGCAGCTCGTGCAGGCCAAGGTCTTCACCGAGGTCAACTCGTGGGACGAGTACACCGGGTCCATCGTCAACGGCGCCGTCGGCGGCACCGTCAACGGCGTCTGGATCTCCGGCACCATCCAGTCCGCCAAGGACCAGGCCGGCAAGTGGGACATCACCAACCTGCCGAAGCTCGAGGGCGTCGACGGTGCGACGAACTACTCGGCGAACGGTGGCTCGTCGTGGGCGATCAGCTCCCACGCGAACGTCGCCCTCGCTGAGGACTTCCTGAAGTCCACCTTCGCCGGGTCGACCGACCTCTACGACACGATCCTGCCGACCTCCGGCGCGATCGCGAACTGGATCCCCGCGGGCAAGTCCGCCGTCTACTCGCAGCCGGTCGCCTTCTACAACAACGACCCGATCTACCAGAAGGTGCTCGAGTACGCCGGGCACGTCCCCAGCAACAACACCGGCGTGTACTACTACGAGGCACGCGACGCCGTGAGCACGGCCATCACGAAGATCCTCGGGGGTGCCGACCCGAACGCCGCTCTGCAGGAAGCGCAGAGCGCGGTCGAGTTCGCCATGAAGTGATCTGAGTCCCCTCGGTGGCGGGGGCCGGGAAACCGGCCCCCGCCCCACGTGCAAAAGGCGGTCTGACGTGTCACTTTCAGAGGCGAAAGCGGCGGGGTTCGGGGTCCCCTCCGTCCAGACAGAGGGACCGGAACCGTCGGGGCGGCGTTCCCGGTCGGCGCGGGTCCGAGTGGCCCAGAGGCGGAACCTCACGGGCTGGATCTTCCTTCTCCCCGCGGCGTTGCTCATCCTCGCCATGAACTTCTACCCGATGGTCCAGGCCTTCTTCATCTCGTTGAAGACGGGCAAGGGCTCCCGGCTCAAGTGGGCCGACCCGCTCTGGTACAACTACCAGCGGCTGTTCCAGGACGACATCTTCCGGCTGACGCTGAAGAACACGTTCATCTACCTGATCATCCAGGTCCCGGTCATGCTGATCCTGGCCCTGATCCTGGCGAACCTGCTCAACAACAAGAACCTGCGCTTCAAGGGCCTGTTCCGCACGGCGATCTTCCTTCCCTGCGCCGTGTCGCTCGTCTCCTACTCGCTCGTCTTCCGCACGATGTTCGCCACCGACGGATTCGTCAACGACGCGCTTCAGTGGCTGCACATCATCCATTCGCCCGTGAACTGGCTGGGGCAGACCGGCACGGCCCGCATGGTCATCATTCTCGGCCTGCTGTGGCGCTGGACCGGCTACAACATGGTGTTCTACCTCGCCGCGCTGCAGAACCTCGACCCCTCGACGATCGAGGCGGCGAAGATCGACGGCGCCAACGCGTTCCAGACGTTCTGGCGGGTGACGATCCCTCAGCTTCGGCCGATCATCCTGCTCACGGGCATCATGTCGACGAACGGCACCCTGCAGCTGTTCGACGAGTCGTGGAACCTGACCCAGGGCGGTCCGGCGAACACGTCCATGTCGATGGCCCATTACATCTACGAGCTGGCCTTCCACCGGAACCCGAACTTCGGGTACGCGTCGGCCCTCTCGTACGCCATCTTGATCATGGTGGCGTTCCTGGCCGCATTCCAGATGAAGATCGGTGACCGACGTGACTAGGACATGGCGCCAGGTACCTGGCTACGTATTCCTCATCGTTGCCGCGGTGATCTCGGTGTTTCCGCTGTACTTCATGGTGGTCTCGTCGACGAACACCAGCCAGGACGTGCTGGCATCGAAGATGCTCCCGGGCACGAACCTCGTCCAGAACATGCGCGACCTGCTCGCGCAGCAGAATGTCGGGGCCGCGATGTGGCACTCGACCCTCAACGCGGTCACCACCACTGTGATCGCGCTGATCATCTGCTCGATCGCCGGCTACGGTTTCGAGATCTACCACACGAGAGGCAAGGACCGCTTCATGGGGTTCCTGCTGCTCGCGATCATGATCCCGTTCGCCGCGACGATGATCCCGCTGTTCCAGGCGTTCGCGAGCGCCGGATTCGTGAACTCGACGTTCGCCGTGATCCTGCCGACCGTCTCGACGCCATTCCTCATCCTGCTCTTCCGGCAGTCGGCGCGCTCGTTCCCGCACGAGATCCTCGAGGCCGCGCGCATCGACGGGCTCAAAGAGCTCTCGATCTTCGGGCGGATCTTCATCCCGACGATGCGCTCGACCTATGCCGCCGCAGCGGTGATCACGTTCATGAACGCGTGGAACGCCTTCCTGTGGCCCAAGGTGATCCTTCTGGACAACAAGGCGCAGACGATGCCCATGCTGGTCTCGAACCTCACCGCCGGCTATGTCACCAACTACGGAGTCCTCATGCTGGCGGTGCTCCTCGCATCGCTGCCGACCATGATCATCTTCCTCGTCCTGCAGCGCAGCTTTGCCGAAGGAATTACGGGAGCCATCAAGTGACATTCGACGTCAACCGGATCGCCGATCCGGAGTATTTCGCGGAGAACCGGCGCGCCGCCCATTCCGACCACCGCTGGTTCCGCACCGCGGCCGAGGCGGCCCGGCGCGGCGGGAGCGGCTACGAGCAGCTGCTCAGCGGCACGTGGAAGTTCCACTACGCGAAGAACCCCGGCCAGACGATCCCCGGATTCGAGGCGGTCGACCACGACTGCTCCGGCTGGGACGACATCCCGGTACCGGCCCACATCCAGCTCCAGGGCTACGACCGCCCGCAGTACACCAACGTCCAGTACCCGTGGGACGGGCACGAGAACGTGGAGCCGGGCGAGGTGCCGCGGCGCTACAACCCGGTCGCGAGCTACGTGAAGACGTACACGCTCGACCGTCCGCTGGAGCCGGGGGAGCGTCTGAGCGTCTCGTTCCTGGGCGCCGAGAGCGCGGTCGCGGTGTGGCACAACGGCGTCTACGTCGGCTACGCGGGCGATTCGTTCACGCCGTCGGAGTTCGACCTCACGGACACGCTCATCGACGGGGAGAACAAGCTCGCCGCCCAGGTGTTCCGGTTCAGCGCCGGCTCGTGGATCGAGGACCAGGACTTCTACCGATTCTCGGGGCTCTTCCGTGACGTGGTGCTGTTCCGGCGCCCGGCCGTGCACGTCGAGGACGTCCGCGTGCGGAGCGCGGTCTCCGACGACCTCGCGGAGGCGGTCGTCTCGGTCCGGGTGTCGCTCGTCGGGCGCGGCAGTGTCCGGGTGGCGCTCGAGGGAGTCGGGGAGCTGTCCGACACGGGCGAGGGCGAGCTCGTCGTGCGCGTACCGAAGCCACGGCTGTGGAGCCCGGAGGACCCGTTCCTCTACGACCTGACCCTCGAGGTCCGCGGAGACGACGGCGCCGTCACCGAGGTGATCCCGCTCCGGGTCGGCGCGCGCCGCTTCGGCATCGAGGACGGGATGCTGAAGCTCAACGGCCGACGGGTCGTCTTCCACGGCGTCAACCGCCACGAGTTCGGCCTCGACGGTCGCGTGATGTCGCGCGAGCAGACCGAGGCGGACATCCGGCTCATGAAGGCGGCGGGCATCAACGCCGTCCGGACCAGCCACTACCCGAACAACTCGTTCTTCTACGAGTTGTGCGACGAGTACGGGCTGTACGTCGTCGACGAGATGAACCTCGAGTCGCACGGCCTCTGGGACGCCGTCATCCGCGGTCGTCTGACGATCGACGAGGCCGTGCCGGGCGATCGGCCCGAGTGGCTTCCGGCCCTGCTGGACCGCGCGACCAGCATGGTGCAGCGCGACAAGAACCACGCGTGCGTCGTCATGTGGTCGTGCGGCAACGAGTCGTTCGGCGGCAAGGACATCCTCGCGGTGTCGAACTACTTCCGTGAGGTCGACGACCGGCCGGTCCACTACGAGGGCGTCCACTGGGACGACCGGTACCCCGAGACGAGCGACGTCGTCAGCCGCATGTACGCGCCGGCGGCCGAGATCGAGGAGTACCTCGCGACCCACCGTGAGAAGCCGTTCGTGCTGTGCGAGTACGCCCACGCCATGGGGAACTCGTTCGGCGCGGTCGACAAGTACGTCGACCTCGCGTACCGGGAGCCGCTGTTCCAGGGCGGCTTCATCTGGGACTTCGCCGACCAGGCGGTCCGCCTGACGGACCGGCACGGCCGGGAGTACTTCGGCTACGGCGGCGACGCCGGCGAGGCGCCCAGCGACTACGAGTTCTGCGGCAACGGCATCCTCTTCGCCGACCACACGCCGACGCCGAAGATGCAGGAGGTGAAGTACCTCTACCAGCCGCTCCACGTCTCGGTGTCCGAGGACTCGTTCGTCGTCGAGAACCGGCAGCTGTTCACGGGGACCGGCGGGTACGAGTGCGTCGTCACCCTGCGGCGGGAGGCCGACGTGCTCGACGAGCGCGTGGTCGAGACCGCGGTGGCGCCGGGCTCGTCGGCGGCGTATCCGGTGCCGTTCGCGGTCCCGGCGACGCCGGGCGAGTACACGGTCGACGTCTCGTTCCGCCTCCGGGCGGGCACCGCCTGGGCACCCGCCGGGCACGAGGTCGCCTGGGGGCAGGGCGTCGTCGCCGTGCCGGGTTCGCCCGCCGGGCTCGTCGTGCGCACGACGAAGCAGCCGGAGCTGATCGACGGGATCCACAACATCGGCGTGCGCGGCGAGCACTTCGCGGCGCTCTTCTCGCGGCTCCATGGCGGCCTGGTCTCCTACCGCTATGGCATGACGCCCGACGGGGGTCACGAGCTTCTCAAGGCGGTGCCGCGGCCGAGCTTCTGGCACGCGCCGACGTCGAACGAGAAGGGCTGGAAGGCGCCCTTCCGGGACGGTCAGTGGCTGCTCGCCAGCCGGTACCCGGACGTCGTCGGCGGCCCCACGGCGGAGGTGCACGACGGCCGGGTCGAGGTGACCTACCACTACGCCCTGCCGACCACGCCGGCGAGCTCGTGCGACGTCGTGTACGCGGTCGACGGGGACGGCCACGTCGCCGTGACGTTGACGGTCACGCCGGGCGACGGCCTTGCGGACATGCCCGAGCTCGGCATGCTCTTCGAAGCGCCCGCGGACCTGCATCGGCTGCGGTGGTACGGCGAGGGGCCCGACGAGTGCTACGTCGACCGCCGCAACGGCGCGCGCCTCGGCGTGTACCGCAGCGACGTGACGCGGGAGCTCACGCCGTACCTGCGGCCGCAGGAGTCGGGCAGCCGCACGGGCGTGCGCTGGGCCGAGGTGACCGACGACCGGGGCGCCGGCCTGCGGTTCGACTGCGCCGGCGGGATGGAGTTCTCGGCGCTGCCGTGGACGCCGTTCGAGGTGGAGAACGCGGCGCACCACGTCGAGCTGCCGCCGATCAGCCGGACGGTGCTGCGGCCGGCGCTCATGCGGCGCGGCGTCGGTGGGGACAACTCGTGGGGCGCGCGGACCCACCCGGAGTACCTGCTGCCGACCGGGCGCGAGCTCGCGTTCACCTTCACGTTCCACGGCGTCCGCTAGCGCGACGACAGCGGGCCCCGGGCGTCGCCCCGGGGCCCGCCGCCGTTCGGACGGCTCGTCGCGCCGGAGGGCCGCGACGTCACGTCCCGGACGCTTCCGCCCGGTCTGAGGGTCAAGACCCAGTGGGGCGACGAAGGACGACCGGGGGAGTCACGGTGCCGTGGCGACCCGTCCCGCTCCGCGGCTCAGTAGTGCCCGGTGAGGGCCTTGTTCTTGATGGCCTCGTACTCGCGCTCGTTGATCGTCCCGGCGTCGAGCAGCTCCTTCGCGTGGGCGATGTCCTCGGCGGGCGACGACGACCTCTGGGGCCGGTAGCTGTCGTCCTCCGCCGGCGCCCGATCCGCGTTCTCGCGCGCAGCCGTCCGATCGGCGATCCCCTTGCCGCGGGCGATGATGTACGCAAGCGAGCCGATGAACGGCAGCCCGATGAGCAGGATGGTCCAGAGGATCTTCCACCCCACGGCGAGGTCGCGGTCGCGGAAGACGTCGAGCAGCAGGAAGACGACGACGAAGATGATCGCCACCATGACGAAGGTGGCGAAGAACCAGCCGGCGTAGCTCCAGAAGTTGGTTGACACGACCCGCCTCCTACGCACGGTGCGCGGCGTGCTCGGTTTCGCGCACCGCGTCGCTGAGGGGATCGTCTGCCACCGAGCGTGGCGGCAGGCACACCCGAACTAGGTGATCTGCCGCCCCGCACGCGGGGCCGCGGAATCGCCGAGGTTCAGCCCAGCGAGCAGTGCCCTCGCGCTAGGCGGGCTCGTCCGTCCACGCGACGTGGGTCCCGGCGAAGCGGCCGAAGGCCTCCACCGCGCCGTGGAGCGCGGCACGCTCGGCGGCCGTCCAGTCGCGGAACGGCCGGACGACGAGGTGCGCCGGCCGGCCCCGCGCATCACGCCGATAGCCCCAGCGCCCGGCGGCGCGCCCGTCGACGAGCACCCAGTGCAGCGGCGCGCCGCCGCTGCCGGTGAACAGCGGAACCCCGCCAGTGAGGACGTCGCGCGTACGGAGGTAGGACATGACCAGCTCGTCGTACGCCTGGACCAGGTCGACGCGAGGTTGATCCTCCCGCTCGGGTGGCTCGCTCCGCCCGTGCCACCACGTGAGCCCGTCGTCCTGGAAGGTCTCGAGCTCGCCCGCGACCGCCGCGACCGCCCGGCGCGCGTCGGTGAGCGGCAGGCTCGCCCAGGTGGCGAGGTCGTCCACGGTCGCGGGACCCCTCGTGACCATGAAGCGGCGCGCCAGCTCCGCCAGCGAGTCCTCGCGCGTGCGGCCGTCGACGGCCGGCGCCCGCTCGTCGAGCAGGGCATACGTCTGCTGGTTGCCCCGCGCGGCCCCGCTGACGACGACTGCGGAGAGCTCGGCGTCCATGAGCGCCATGCCGACCCCGAAGGCGTCGAGCCGGATGCCGGCGTCCGCCAGGACGGTGCCGAGCTCGGCGCGCGTGCGGTGCGTCCCGTCGGCCAGCGCCGCAGCCAGCGCACGACGTGACGCGGCGCGCGTCTCGTCGTCGAGCCCCGCCCGCACGTACATCGCGGCGTTGGCCCGCTGGATGCGCGGCGCGCTGGCGCGGAGCAGCCAGCGGAGGTCCGCCGGGGCCACGGCGTGCCAGGTCGGCCGCAGAACGTGCGTGCGCAGCACGCGGCCCGCGTCGAGCTCGTCGGCCACGGCCTTGCGAGTGATGCCACCGGCACGCTGGCTCAGCGACCACGCCGACGGGAGCAGGTCCTGAGCCTGGAGCGCGGCCAGCCGCCCGACGACGCCCGCGGCGCCGGCAGCGTCGGGTCGCGAGACGATCTGGTTGGCGAGCCGCCAGCGAGCGACGAGGGCGTGGTCCACGGTGGCGAGCCTACGGACGGGGTCCGACGAGCGAACCGGGCGCCTCACGAGGACCCTTGGTGGCGAGGACATCGACGTCTGGAGGTGCGTGACGATGACGACGACGACACCGACGGTCCCGCAGGGGACGACGAGCCTCGAACCGGGGGTCCGTCGCGGGCTGTACCGCACGATGGTGCTGATCAGAACGTATGAAGAAGCGATCCGGCGGGAGTACTACGCCGACAAGGGACCCGGCTTCGACATCGGCAAGGGGCTGGTCCCGGGGGAGATGCACCTGTCGGCCGGCCAGGAGCCGG
>Ga0207816_1000168_pt1 | contig 16011 bp, 18 predicted proteins | sample LuqExpMetageno10_FD_187768 | JGI IMG/M metagenome (GOLD analysis project Ga0207816, IMG submission 187768) | Tropical forest soil microbial communities from Luquillo Experimental Forest, Puerto Rico - Sample 10 (SPAdes) | ecosystem: Environmental > Terrestrial > Soil > Tropical forest ... | reverse complement strand
GGAGCCGCTCGGGGCGCTCGACGCGCTCACGCGCATCGAGATGCATGCGCTCATCGAGCGCTTGTGGCGCGAGCATCGCTTCACCGCGCTGCTGGTGACGCACGATGTGCACGAGGCCGTCGCGCTCGGCGACCGGATTCTGCTCGTCGAGGCGGGGCGCATCGCGCTCGATGAGGCCGTGCCGCTCGAGCGCCCGCGTGCGCGCGTCGACGCGCGTTTCGCCGCGCTCGAAGAAAGCGTGCTGCAGCACCTGCTTGGCCATGGCTCGCAGTAAACCAGCGGGCGGCCTTCCGGCGTGAAACCTTGAATCATTGATCAGCAATCCTCTCTTTCATACTCGAACTCACGGAGCCGAATCTATGAGCATTACCGCCATCAACGTGCGCAACCAGTTTCGCGGCAAGATCAAGGAGATCATTCGCGGGCCCGTCGTTTCGGAAGTCGACGTCGACACGGCGTTCGGCGTCGTGACCTCGGTGATCACCACGCGCTCGATCGACGAACTCGAGTTGAAGGTGGGCTCGGAAGTGGTTGCACTGGTGAAGTCCACGGAGGTGTCGATCGCGCGGCTCTGACGCGCGACGCGCGCGTTCGAAGTGCTACGATGAACCGTCAGCGGAAGGACGGAGAGGCGATCATGGAGCCGAAGGGCATCGACATGGGCGACTACCAGGAGCGCTACAAGGACTACGACATCGAAGTCGCGGTCGAGCAGGTGCTCACGGGGGTGAAGGCGCACTATCGCGTGCTGAAGGGCGATACGGTCGTGGAGGACTGGCAGCTCGTGCATATCACGCGCCTCTGGTCCACCGAGCATGCGGCGGCAGAGGCCGGCTTCGAAGCGGCGCGCGCGTGGATCGATGCGCGTGGCGCGCAGGCGATCTAGCGCCTGCCTTGCGAGCCGGCAGGCGGCGAGTGCTTCGCTCGACGCTCTGCATCGGCGAACATGTCGCGCAGGTGTTGCCGGTCGGCGTCGGTGAGGTGCGCAGCGGCGGCCGGCATGGTGAGTACCAGTTTCAGCGTGAGGCTGCCGCGCGCGCCGTGACGGTCCGATAGCCCGAGACCCGGCAGACGGATCGGCGTGCCCGGGTTCGCATTGGCGGGAATCTTCACTTCGATGGTGCGGCCCAGGACCTTCGCGCGAATGCCGCCGCCCAACATGGCCGTCACGCAGTCGATCTGAATCTCGCAGGCGAGATCGAGCCCGTTGCGCGTGAAGCCCGGGCCACAGACGATGGAGAGCGAGAAAGTCGCGTCCCCGGGCGGGCCGCCGCTCACCCCGGGATGACCGCCGCCTTCCACCACCAGGCGTTGACCGTCCCACGCCCCGCGAGGAATCTCGACGACGTGGGACTTGCGCCAGGTCTGCACGCCCGTGCCGTGACACTGCTCGCAAAGCACGCCACGATCTTCCCGCTGGCACGCGAGACATGGGCCTTTGACGGGGTAGTGCGCTTCTACTCCGCCGCCATCGATCGCGACTTCGAGCGGCACGAAAAGCTCGACCAGGCAGTTCGCGCCGCGCATTGGCGGCGGCGCGCGGCGCTGGCGCGGCGGGGCTTCGCTGCTGCGGGTCGGGCTGGCTGACGCAGCGCCAGCGGCTGTCCTGGCCGTTGGCGCGACACGCCGGCCGGTCAGAATCTCGAACGCTTCCTGAATGCGCTTGAACGCCGGCTCGACGGCCGCTTCGTGCCCCTTGTTGCGGTCGGGGTGGTATTTCGCCCGCAACTGGCGGTAGGCGCGTTTGATCTCTGCCGGCGATGCAGTCTCCGGCAGTTGCAGTCGCCTGTAGTATTCATCGAAGCTCAAACGCGTTCCCGGGTGTATGCCTGCGGGTTTTTCTGGAGTGTAGACGCAAAAAAGCCCGCAACCAGGGCGGGCTCATTTGTTCGCTGCGGATGCACAGCTGAATTCTCTGGGGTGGCTGATGGGACTCGAACCCACGACGACAGGAATCACAATCCTGGACTCTACCAACTGAGCTACAGCCACCGCTGTTTCCTCAACCGGCGCTGCTTTGAAAGCGGCGTCAATCAAGAAGCAAGATTATATACATACCAAAGCTGGCTTGCCTAGCCCTTTATTCAAGAATTTCATCCGGAACGCGCAGATATTCGCGGGCTTCGTCGAAGATGGCGAGATCGCCCCTGGCGAGCTTGCGGCTGTCCGAGAGGACGCGGCGCCATCCGCGCGCGCCGGCCACGCCGCGATAAAGGCCCAGCGCATGGCGCACGATGGCGCCCAGGTAGGTGTCGCGCGCGATTTCGCCCGCACAGTAGTCGATGAGCTTCGCCTCCACCTCTTCGCGCGTCAGCGCTGCATCGGTCGCGCCGTAGAAGCGCGCGTCGACGTCGGCGAGCACATAGGGGTTGTGATAGGCCTCGCGGCCAAGCATCACGCCATCCACGTGCTGCAAATGCTGTTCGACTTCGTCGAGCGTCTTGATGCCCCCGTTGATGAGGATTTCGAGCTGCGGGAAGTCGCGCTTGAGCTGGTACGCGTAGTCGTACTTGAGCGGCGGAATCTCGCGGTTCTCCTTCGGGCTCAAGCCCTTCAGGATCGCGTTGCGCGCGTGGACGATGAAGACCTCGCAGCCCGCTTCGGCAATCGTGCCGACGAAGTCGCGCACGAACGCATAGTCCTCGACCGCATCGACGCCAATGCGGTGCTTGACCGTGACCGGCACCGACACGACGTCGCGCATTGCCTTCACGCAGTCCGCCACGAGCTGCGGCTCGTTCATGAGGCACGCGCCGAAGGCGCCGCGCTGCACGCGCTCGGAAGGGCAGCCGCAGTTCAGGTTGATTTCGTCGTAGCCCCACTGTTCTCCGAGCTTCGCCGCACGCGCGAGGTCGTCGGGCTCGCTGCCGCCCAGCTGAAGCGCAACCGGCGCCTCGGCCGGCGTGAAGGCGAGATGGCGCGGCACGTCGCCATGAAGGAGGGCGCCCGTCGTCACCATCTCCGTATACAGCCACGTGTGCCGGGAGATGAAGCGATGCAGCGAGCGGCAGTGGCGATCGGTCCAGTCCATCATCGGCGCGACGGAAACGCGGCGGGGGCTGGCTTGACGGTTGGCGGACATGGCGATGGGAGGCTGCTGGCGTGGATCAACCTTGCATTTTAGCGCATATGGGCGCTACTGCTCCTGCCCTTTGCGCGCCGCGCCAATTTGCCCGTTGTGCGGCAGGAAGTGCTTCCAGTCGGCTTCTGGCACCCGAAAGACCCTGCCGGTGTTGTGTAATCCGCAGCGAATTTGGTGCGTCGCGCAAATTTTTTTGAGCCTCCTTATAGGGTCTGTTCGTCGCTCAGCCCCGCCGGAATTGCCTCACACGATTGTTCCCGAATGCAGAATAGTAAATTCGGATTATCGTGATTATTTTCCGATAGTAGGTGTATACACTGATTTCCGTTGACGCAGCTCATGGGCACAGACCTCCCAGGCGAGGCGCCATCCCGATCCGCAACTGAACCTGAATATGGAGTCCACCATGAAGACCAAACTGATCGCAGCGCTGCTGGTCGCAGCTACCGCTTCTGTTGCCGCTCCGGCGTTCGCCAGCGGCTACGGCCCGGCACCGTTCTATCGCCCGGACGTCGGCGCGCCCGCTTCGCAGCGCGGCCAGAGCGTCCAGACCGTGTCCGCAGAGCGCGTCCAGGAACAAGGCGCCCAAACGGCTTACGGCGGCGTCGCCGGCTCGGCTTCGCAGTCGGGCAGCCACGTGAAGGCCGCGGCCTCGCAATCGGTCTACTTCGGCCAGTAAGTCTAGCTGAAATTGCCGTGCCGCCCGCGAGCCGGGCGGCGTAAAAGCCGGATGTCGTTTCGACGTCCGGCTTTCTGCTTTTCAGAGCGCGCTTGCGGTGCGTCAGGTGCTTTCCGGACGACGCTCAGGAAGCGGCGCGCACGCGCTTGTCGATAGCCTCGCGGATACGGTCGAAGGCGGCGTCGAACGCGTTGTCCTGGGTCGGGAAACGGCCCGAGGCGATGCCGTCGACGGGCACGGTGGCGTTCTCGCTGTCCGTGAGGCTCTGGATGATCTGCGTCGAGACGAAAAAGCCGGCTTCGTGGTCGCCGTCCACGCCCGCTGTCATGTCGAAACCCATGTACTCGTAGCTGCGTCGGTTTTCCATGACGATTTCTCCTCGTACGCGCGTGAGCGGATTCTGGCACGTCTCCCGGCGCAGCGCATTCGGCGTCTCCTGAAAAAATTCCGGCGCCGTGGTAGTTTCGCCGTTTCCCCAACCGCACTGATGGACAAGGTTTCCATGGAATACCGCACACTCGGCAATACCGACGTCAAGGTGAGCCTGATCGGGCTCGGCACGATGACGTGGGGCGAGCAGAACACGGAGCGCGAGGCGCACGAGCAGATCGACTACGCGCTCGACCAGGGTGTCACGTTGATCGATGCCGCGGAAATGTACCCCGTGCCGCCGCGCCCGGAGACTCAGGGACAGACCGAGCGCTTTATCGGGACCTGGCTTGCCAGACATGGCGCGGCGCGCGAGCGCATCGTGCTCGCCACCAAGATAGCGGGCCCCGCGCGCCAGCCGCACAATCCCCAGCACATTCGCGGGCCGGAGAACCAGTTCGACCGCAAGAACCTGACCGAAGCGCTCGACGGCAGCCTCAAGCGCCTGCAGACCGACTATGTCGACCTCTACCAGCTGCACTGGCCCGACCGCAGCACGATGACGTTCGGCCGCAACGCCTATCCGTATATCGACGACGCCCACACGGTGCCGATCGAGGAAACGCTCAGCGTGCTGGCGGATTTTGTGAAGGCGGGCAAGATCCGCCACATCGGCGTGTCAAACGAGACGCCGTGGGGCGTCGCGCAATTCCTGCGCGCCGCCGAAAAGCTCGGCCTGCCGCGCATCGTCAGCATCCAGAATCCGTACAGCCTGCTCAACCGCACGTTCGAGAGCGGCCTCTCCGAATTCACGCATCGCGAAGGCGTGGGTTTGCTCGCGTATTCGCCGCTCGCGTTCGGCTGGCTCTCGGGCAAGTACGAGGGCGGGGCGCGCCCGGAAGGCGCGCGCATCACGCGGTTCGAGCGCTTCAAGCGTTACAGCAAGCCCGAATCGGTGGCCGCGACGTCGCGCTATGTCGAGCTCGCGAGGGCGCACGGCTATACGCCCGCGCAGTTCGCGCTGGCGTTCGTCAACAGCCGGCCGTTCCTCACCAGCAATCTGATCGGCGCCACCTCGCTCGAGCAGCTGAAGGAAAATATCGCCAGCGCGGACGTCAAACTCACGCCCGAACTGCTCGCGCAAATCGACGCGCTGCACGAGCAGCAGCCGAATCCCGCCCCTTGACCGGCAAGCCGCGAACAGGCTGGGAAAAGCGCGGCGCTTGCACGAGCCGCGCGGCGCCAGGCTAACGCCATAACGACCGCCAATACAGCAAAATCGTTGGCGATTCGCAAGGCATACACTACGATCCAGCATGCGCCGGTCGGGGCGCCATCACGCGAAGCGCGCAGTGCGTGCGCGGCGCGTGATGGCGCCCGGCCGGCCGTCCATACGCTCAATCCCGGAGAAACTTCACAATGACGAGCGCACGTCCAGCGCAATCGCAGCCGTCTTACGGCTGGCCCATTTTCATTTTGCTGGCGGTGGCCGGCCTCTTCTACGTGAAGTGGTTCCCGTACTATCACCGCGCATTCACGGCCGAGGAAACGCACTCCATCGGCAAATCGATCCTGATGGGCGGCGAGGCCACGGCCCCCGATCCCTCGTTCTCCGCTGCGCTCGATTACGCCTTCGCCTACGGCAAGGCGATCTGGCAAGCCATGGTGCTCGGCCTGCTGCTCGGCTCCGGCGTGCAGGCGCTCCTGCCTGTGCAATGGGTCGCGCGCGTGCTCGGCCGGCGCGGCTTCGGCAGCGTGGCGGCCGGCGGCCTGCTCGCGGTGCCCGGCATGATGTGCACCTGCTGCGCCGCGCCCGTGGTCGTGGGTCTGCGCGCGCGCAATGCGTCGGCGGGCGGGGCGATTGCGTTCTGGCTCGGCAACTCCGTGCTCAATCCCGCCACGCTCGTGTTCATGGGCTTCGTGCTCGGCTGGCAGTGGAGCGCGCTGCGTCTCGCGCTGGGCCTGTTGATGGTGTTCGGCCTTGGCTGGCTCTGCAACCGGCTCGTCACGCCCGAGGAAGCGCGTGCAGCCGACGACCGCCTCGCGCAGCTCGCCCGGGCGCAGGCGGAAGGCGGCAACGTCTTCGTGCGCTGGCTGCGTATCTTTGCGCGCATGGCCGTGCGTCTCGTGCCGGAGTACATCGTGCTGGTGCTGCTGCTTGGCGCCGCGCGCGCGTGGCTTTTCCCGCACATTGGCCCGGAGGTGACGAGCAGCCTCGGCTGGATCGTCACGTTCGCCTTTGTCGGCATGCTGTTCGTGATCCCCACGGCCGGCGAGGTCCCCATCATCCAGGCGATGCTCGCGCTCGGCATGGGCGTGGGACCCGCGGGCGCGCTCCTGATGACGCTGCCGCCCGTGAGCGTGCCGTCGTTCGCGATGCTGGCAGGTTCCTTCCGCCCGCGCATGCTCGCGATCGTGGGCACGACGGTGGTGTTCTTCGGGATCGCCGCGGGGCTCGCGGCGGTGGCGCTCGGCTTCTAGGAAAGTCGGGACGAGGCAAACGCCATGCGTCCAGCGTTGGCATTCTTGTAATACGCGGACGGTTCGCCGTCCGCCACGGAGCGGGCCACGGCCCGAAAACCAGCATGGCACAGCAAAAAACCAATCCGAAACTCGAGCAGGCGCTCACGCGCGGCGATCTCGCCATTCGCCAGGCCAATTCGGCCCGCGCCACGGCGGTGCTGCGTGCACTCGGCAAAATGATCGTCGAGGCGTCGGCCACCATTGGCGTTGAAGCGCACACCTCGATTCCCGATGGCGATCGCATCTACGACCCGGCCGATGGTCTCTGGCCGCAGTCGCTGCTGGTCTCGCTCGACGGCCCGGTGGAAGACTCCGATCCCGAGGAGATCCGCACCGTGCGTTTGCTCGCGCAGACTCAATCGACGATGTTCCGCGTGGAATGGCATCGCGCCGACGGCAAGGTCGGCCGCCAGGAAGGCGGACCGTTTGCGACGGTCGCGTTTATTTCGGACGTCGATATTCCCTGGGGGGATGACGAGGACTGAGTGCCTCGTGGTGCTCTAGCGCATCATGCGCCGGCGGAACAGTATCGAAGCGATCGCGAACGGCACCACCACGTAGATCGCGAGCACCAGCAGGTGCAGGCCGGCCTGCTCGACAGGCCGGTCGAGCATGGCGGGGCGGATCAGCGCGACGGCATGCGCGAGCGGCAGCATCATCGTGATGTGCTGGGCGGCGGCGGGCAACTGCGCGATCGGGAAGAACACGCCGGAGAGCAGCAGCATCGGCGTGAGCACGAGCGTCTGATAGAACATGAAGAAGTCGTAGGACGGCGCGAGCGCCGTCACGATCATCGCGCAGCTCGCGAACGCGAGTCCGGCTAGTGCGATCACGGGCAGCGCGAGCAGCATGGAAGGAAAGCTCGCGTAGCCGAGCAGGCCCGCCACCACCATGATCGCCGCGCCCGAGAGCATCGACTTGCTCGCGGCCCACATGATCTCGCCGAGCACGACGTCGCCAAGCGTGAGCGGCGTGTGCATGATCGCTTCCCACGTGCGCTGCACGTGCATGCGCGAAAAGCCCGAATACATCGACTCGAAGCTCGCCGACATCATCACCGACGACGACACCGTGCCTGCCGCGAGAAACGCGATGTACGAGACGCCGTCGACGTGGCCGACCATCAGCCCGAGCCCGAAGCCGAGGCCGAACAGATAGATCATCGGATCGGCGAGATTGCCGAACATCGAAGCAAGGGCGAGCTTGCGCCAGACGAGATAGTTGCGCCGCCACACGGAAACCCAGTGCGTGGCGTTCGAGGGCAGCGCGGCGCGCGGCTCGCGAACGGGCGAATGGGCCGGGCGCGCGGGTGGGGGGGTGTTGGTGCGTGTCTGCATGGTGTCCTCGGCGATCCCGCCGCTTTGATTCCCGACGCCGTCAATCCTGCATCTCGCGGCCCGTGAGCCGCAGGAACACGTCTTCGAGATTCGCGGGCCGGTGCAGATAGCGCAGGTCCGAGCGATGGCGCAGCTTCGCATGCACGGGCGCGGGGTCGTCGACGTAGCAGAACAGCGTCTCGCCGCTGATCTCGGTGCGCTTCGCGTCGGCCGCGAGTTCGTCGCGCAGCGCGACCGGGTCCGGGCCGTACACCTCGATCACATCGCAGCCGATTTCCGATTCGATCAGCGCCTTGGGCGCGCCTTCGGCGATCTTGCGGCCTTCTTCGATCACGCACACGCGATTGCAAAGCCGTTCGGCCTCCTCCATGAAATGCGTGGTGAGGAGAATCGTCTTGCCACGCGCGAGCAGCGAGCGCAGCCGCTCCCAGATCAGGTGACGCGCCTGCGGGTCGAGGCCCGTGGTGGGCTCGTCCATGACGAGCACGTCGGGGTCGTTCACGAGCGCGCGTGCAAGCGTGAGACGCCGGCGCATGCCCCCCGAGAGTTCGCCCACGCGCGCGTCGGCCTTGCTTTCGAGGCGCGCGAATTCGAGCAGCGGCGCGACGAGCGCCTTCGTTTCACGCGCGGACAAACCAAAGTAACGGCCGAACACGAGCAGGTTCTCGCGCACGGTGAAGTCGGGGTCGAGATTGTCGAACTGCGGCACGACGCCCACGCGCTGACGGGCATGGCGCGCGCGCGCCGGCACCGGCTCGCCGCACAGGCTGATGCGTCCGGCATCGGGCGACACGATGCCGAGCAGCATGCGTAGCGTCGTGGTTTTCCCCGCGCCGTTCGGGCCGAGCAGCCCGAAGCATTCGCCGGGGACGACGTCGAACGACAGGCCGTTGACGACCGTCCTGTCTCCGTAGTGTTTGATGACCTGCTCGAATTCGATGGCGGGTGCGGGCATGGACCGGTTGAACGTGAGTCGAACGGGCGGCGCGCGAGTCGAACAAAAAGGCGAACGAAGACCTGAACGAACAATCGCACGAAACAAGGCGGCCTATTCTAGTGCATTGCCGCGCGGCGAGTGGTCGGCCGCTCGGGGCTGCTTGCGCTGTTCGAGGCGAATGCATGCCGCGACAAGTATTCGGCATTGCCCGAGGCGTGTGCGCCAAGGGGCACATCTGGCGTTTCCCGATGCTGACCTGGCGTTTTCCAGCCCTTGCGTGCGCAATTGCGGCGCACCATCATGAGAATCGCACAGCCTGCAAATCATGCGGGCAGGGAGAAGCGATCATGGCGAGCTATAAAAAGATTCTGCTCTGTTACGACGGCTCGCGCGAAGGCCGCAAGGCGCTGCGTTGCGGCGCCGATCTTGCGCTCGATTTGCAGGCGGAAACGCATTTGCTCTCGGTCGTCGACATGCGTTCGACGATCGCCCAGAGCGCGGGCCTGCTCACCGATGTGGCCTGCGGCCGCTTCGAGGAAACGGCGCGGGAAATCCTTCAGGAAGGTGTGGACTGGCTGACCGAGCGCGGCGTGCGCGCGCAGGGGCATTTCGCGTTCGGGCATCCGATCGACGAGATTGCGAATCTGGCCAACGAGCTCCATGTCGACCTCGTGGTCGTGGGCCATCGCTGCCGTACGGGGCTCTCGCGCTGGTGGATGGGCGCGGGCAACACGCCGCTGCTCGACCGCGTGTCGTGCAGCATTCTGGTGGCGTGTTCGTCGGCTGCGGAAGAGAAGCAGCAGCAAGCCGCCGCGTAGCGCGCCTGAGGCGTGCGCCGCTCACGCGCCGCACGTGTGCAGCGGGCCGGTTCGCCTGGAACTGGCCCGGTTCCCCTATCGCTTCGAAAAGCGCCTCAGTTCGAGGCGCTTCCTTCATTCAGCTCCACTGCCGAGAGCTTCCACGAGAAGAGCCCGTGACGCTGCAGGATCGCGGCATAGTGCTCGCCCGTACTGCCGCGGTCCCACGTGAGCGCGAACTCGTTGAGGCCGCGATAGCCCGCCGTGGTAACCGGCCGCGCTTCAGGCGTGGGATTGCCGGACGCCGACGCGGGTGGAGCGGCCGGCGGCGCTGCGGGGGCGGGTTCCGATTGCGCCGATTGTGTCGATTGTGCCCCCGATTCCTCCGGCGGCGGCGCGTGCGGCCGGTCGCCGGGTTTGCCCGTTGGCGGCATGCCATTGAGCAGCGCGGCGACGCCGTCCGGCGTTGCGTAGGCGTCCACGAGCGGGCTAATCAGCGCCGCGCCAATCACGGCGCCGAGGATCACCAGCGGATTGCTGCTGTGTTCCGCGTGAATGCGCTGCTGCAGCATCTCGCCAACCTGCTGCTTGAGGCTCAAGCGTAGCGCAGGGTAATCGACGTACTGGTTGAGCGTGGCGGCGTCGCGCGCATCGGCGGCAGCCTTCATGCGATTCACCGCGATATAGGGCGACGCGTAGGCGTAGCCGACCGCGGCAACGACCATGGCGACCGCAACCGTGATCGCAACGGGTTTTTTCCAGCCTTGGGTCTTACGAGGGGTCGTGAGGGATTCCGTCATCGGGATAGGTCAAATCGTTCAAACACGGTGTTGACCGCAAACTAGCGAAAAGAATCCCCACGCGATCCCGAGCGCAACCCCTTGAACGCAAAACAGGCTCGCGGGCTTACTTCGCGAGCGCCGCGGGCAGGTCGCTGTGCTGTTCGGCGATGCAGCGGTCGATCGCGCGGCAAACCGCGTCCACGGTGCCGACGAGAATGAGCCGCGACGGGCCCTGGTAGACGCGCACCGGCGCGCGCCGCATGGGCTGGTCGGTGTTGAGCGTGCTGTTGAGCGAAACGCGCGCAAACGCGGGCTGGGCCGAGGGCAGGGCCGGGAGATCGGCCGTGCTGGCCGCCACCATCTCTGGCGTGTCCTCGAAGAGCGAGCCGTTCAGCGCAGCGGCCGGGGTGCGGACTTCGCGGAGCGTGCACGACGCGATGCCACGAAGATGGCGCAGACGGCCGAATTGACGGAAGGGCAGCAAGCGGGCAAGGCGTTCCATGGCTCTCTCCAGAGATAGCGCAGACAGGTGCAGACAGGCGCAAACCGCGCGTAGAAGGATTTCTTAGAATTCGGTAGGTCGGATCAGACCGACCGCAATGCCTTCGAGCGCGAAATCCGCGCTGCCGGCCTCGACAAAAATATTGTCGTAGTCGGGGTTCTCGGCGATCAGCTCGACCCCGTTCGGGCGGCGCTTCAGGCGCTTGACGGTGACGTCGTCGCCCAGGCGCGCCACGATGATCTGGCCGTCTTTCGCCTCGGCCTTCTTCTGCACGGCGAGCAGGTCGCCGTCAAGAATGCCGGCGTCGCGCATGGAGAGGCCGCGCACCTTCAGCAGATAGTCGGGGCGGCTCGAGAAGAGCGCCGGATCGCACATGTAGCGCTGCGAGATGTGCTCTTGCGCGAGGATCGGGCTACCCGCCGCGACGCGGCCTACGAGCGGCAGCGAGAGCTGCATGATGCTCGGGTGCGGCAGCGTGAACTGGTGCGGCAGGTCGTCGGGCCCCGGCACGAGGCGGATGCCGCGTGAGGCGCCCGCAGCCAGTTCGATCACGCCCTTGCGCGCCAGCGCGCGTAGATGCTCCTCCGCGGAGTTGGCCGAGCTGAAGCCGAGTTCCGCCGCGATTTCCGCGCGCGTGGGCGGGAAGCCCGTGCGCTCGATCGCCCGGCGGACCAGATCGAAAACCTGCTGCTGTCGTGCGGTGAGTTTGGTCATGGCGCCACTGTATGTTTGAACAGGTAACTGTATTTTTATACAGTATTCGCCGCTTTTCAAGTGTTACTTGAAGTTCGTCATCTGGGCGTTGTCATGGCGCCGCTTTCCTGTGTTGACGCGGACGAAAGCGCGTTGCAGCAGCGACTTCCTCTGTCCTTACCACTTTTGCGTATTAAAGAATGAGGAAACATTATTTTTAATGATGTAAGCGGATCGCTAGACTGGCCTCCATCGTTGGTTGTAACCACGCACGACAACACGGAGAACAGATAGATGGGCACCAGGAACACGGGGAACGCCGGTTGGCTGAAAACGCTGGCGGCAAAACTGGTCATCGGGATTGCACCGCTCGTCGGCCTTGCGGCCGTGGCGCCGGCCGCTCACGCGGATACGTCGCTGCTCAACGTGTCCTACGATCCGACGCGCGAGCTGTACCAGGACATCAACGACGCATTCATCAAGCAGTGGAAGGCGAAGACGGGCGAGACGCTCACCATCAAGCAGTCGCACGGCGGCTCGGGCGCGCAGGCGCGCTCGGTGCTCGACGGCCTGCAAGCCGACGTCGTGACGCTCGCGCTTGCCTGGGACATCGACGCGCTCGCCAACAAGGGCATCGTCGCGAAGGACTGGCAAAAGCGCCTGCCCGACAACGCCTCGCCGTACACCTCGACCATCGTGTTTCTCGTGAGGAAGGGCAATCCGAAGCACATCAAGGACTGGGACGACCTGACGAAGCCAGGCGTATCGATCGTCACGCCGAATCCGAAGACCTCGGGCGGCGCGCGCTGGAACTACCTCGCGGCGTGGGCGTATGCGCTGCACCAGCCGGGCGGCAACGAGCAAAAGGCGAAGGACTTCGTCTCGAAGCTCTACAGGAATGCGGGCGTGCTCGACTCGGGCGCGCGCGGCGCGACGACGAGCTTCGTGCAGCGCGGTATCGGCGACGTGCTGATTGCATGGGAGAACGAAGTATTCCTCTCGATCAAGGAGTTCGGCCCGGACAAGTTCGAGATCGTGGTGCCTTCGGCGAGCATTCTTGCCGAGCCGCCGGTTGCCGTGGTGGACAAGGTCGTCGACAAGCGCGGCACGCGCAAGCAGGCCGAAGCCTATTTGCAGTTCCTCTATAGCGACGAGGGCCAGGAGATCGCCGCGAAGAACTTCTATCGTCCGCGTTCGGACAAGGTCCCGGCGGCGCTCACGGCGAAGTTTCCGAAGCTCAAGCTCTACACGGTCGACGACACGTTCGGCGGCTGGACCAATGCGCAGAAGACGCATTTCGCGGATGGCGGCGTGTTCGACTCGATCTATCAGCCGCAGTAAGCGCCGCAGCCAGTCGCGCAACAGGGCAGTAATGCAGTACCGGTCGGGATTCGATAACGACGCGACCGCATAACAACGAAGCGCGCCCACGGGCGCGCTTTTCGGCGCCGCCTTGGAACACGGCGCGCAACCCATGTCTGGACGATGAGCATGACGACGTTTCGATCCGCGTTTCGATTACGCAAGCCCAGTGCGCTGCCGGGATTCGGCATCACGCTCGGCATCACGGTGGCTTATCTGAGCCTCGTGGTGCTCATTCCGCTTGCCGCCACCTTCCTGAAGACCGCGACGCTCGACTGGAGCCAGTTCGTGCGCGCCGTGTGGTCGCCGCGCGTGATCGCGTCGTACCGGCTCACGTTCGCGGCCGCGCTCGGTGCAGCGCTGATCAACGCGGCATTCGGCTTTCTGCTCGCATGGGTGCTGGTGCGCTACAGGTTTCCGTTCAAGCGTGTGATCGATGCGCTCGTCGATCTGCCGTTCGCGTTGCCGACCTCCGTGGCGGGCATTTCGCTTGCAGCCGTTTACGCGGGCAATGGCTGGATCGGCCAGTTCCTGCAGCCGCTGGGCCTCAAGATCGCGTTCACGCCATTAGGCGTGCTCGTGGCGCTGACCTTCATCGGCTTGCCGTTCGTCGTGCGCACGGTGCAGCCGGTGCTCGAGGACTTCGAGCGCGAGCAGGAAGAAGCCGCTGCGTGCCTCGGCGCGTCGCGCTGGCTCACGTTCCGCCGCGTCGTGCTGCCGGCGCTGGTGCCGGCGCTGCTCACCGGCTTCGCGCTCGCGTTCGCGCGTGCGCTGGGCGAGTACGGCTCGGTCATCTTCATCGCGGGCAACGTGCCGATGAAGTCGGAGATCACGTCGCTCCTCATCATCACGAAGCTCGAACAATACGACTACGCGGGCGCGACGGCGCTCGCCGTGGTCATGCTTTGCGTCTCGTTCGTGATGCTGCTTCTCATCAATTCGCTGCAGTGGTATCTGCAACGCCGCACGAGCCGCGGTGTTTCGTCTGCCAGCGCGCCGCATGCCGTTGCGGGCGCAACGCTCGCGGGAGGTGCGCAATGAGCACGCTGCCGCAACAACGAAGCACACGCCGCCCCGACCCGGTCACCGAAGCCGCCTGGGTGCGCTGGCTGCTCACGGGTATCGCCCTCGTGTTTCTCGCGCTGTTTCTGGTGGTGCCGCTCGTTGCGGTGTTCTGGCAGGCGCTCTCGAAGGGTATCGGATTCTATTTCGAATCGCTCGCCGACCCCGACGCGCTGTCCGCGATCAAGCTCACGCTCATCACGGCGGCGATCGCAGTGCCGCTCAATCTGGCGTTCGGCCTGGCGGCTTCGTGGGCGATCGCGAAGTTCGAGTTTCGCGGCAAGGCGCTGCTCACCACGTTGATCGACCTTCCGTTCTCGGTCTCGCCCGTGATCTCGGGCCTCATCTACGTGCTGCTGTTCGGCGCGCAGGGCTGGCTCGGGCCGTGGCTCGAGAGCCGCGACGTGCAGATCATCTTCGCCGTGCCGGGCATCGTGCTCGCGACGATCTTCGTGACGTTCCCGTTCGTCGCGCGCGAGCTGATCCCGCTCATGCAGGCGCAAGGCAGCGACGAGGAAGAGGCCGCGCACGTGCTGGGCGCCTCGGGCTGGCAGATGTTCCGCCGCGTGACGCTGCCCAACATCCGCTGGGGCTTGCTGTACGGCGTGATTCTCTGCAATGCGCGCGCGATGGGCGAGTTCGGCGCGGTTTCGGTGGTGTCGGGCCATATTCGCGGCCAGACCGACACGATGCCGCTGCACGTCGAGATCCTTTACAACGAGTACAACTTCGCGGCGGCATTCGCCGTGGCTTCGCTGCTCGCGTTGCTCGCGCTCGTCACGCTTGGCTTGAAGCTGCTCGCGGAGCGTCGTCTTTCGGCCGAGCTGCGCGATGCGGATGACATTCCCGCCTATGCCGGCCCGCAGGCCGCAGCGTTGCAACAAGCTTCGAAGCATGCAGTCGCGCCTCGCGTAGCGCGTCAACCGGTACATTTGGGAGAGCAATGAAAATGGGCATCACCGTCAGCAATCTGCAGAAGCGCTTCGGCGACTTCACCGCCCTCGACAACGTGTCGCTCGACTTCCCGCCGGGCGAGCTCGTCGCTTTGCTCGGACCTTCCGGTTGCGGCAAGACCACGCTCCTGCGCGTGATCGCCGGTCTCGAATACGCGGACGCGGGCCAGGTCGTGCTGCAAGGCCAGGACGTAGGCGCGGTGGGCGCGCGCGAGCGCCAGGTGGGCTTCGTGTTCCAGCACTACGCGCTGTTCCGCCACATGACGGTTTTCGAGAACGTGGCGTTCGGCCTGCGCGTGAAACCGCGTAGCGAGCGGCCCTCGGAGGCCGTGATTCGCGAGAAGGTGCACGAACTGCTCAAGCTCGTGCAGCTCGACTGGCTCGCGCAGCGCTATCCGTCGGAGCTGTCGGGCGGCCAGCGTCAGCGCATTGCGCTCGCTCGCGCGCTCGCCGTGGAGCCGAAGGTGCTGCTGCTCGACGAGCCATTCGGCGCGCTCGACGCCAAGGTGCGCAAGGAGCTGCGCTCGTGGCTGCGCCGCCTGCACGACGACCTGCACATCTCGACGATCTTCGTCACGCACGACCAGGAAGAAGCGCTCGAGGTGGCCGACCGCATCGTCGTGATGAATCATGGCCACGTGGAGCAGGTGGGAAGCCCGCAGGACGTCTATGATCATCCGCAGACGGCGTTCGTCTACGAATTCCTCGGCGCGGCGAACCGGCTGCGCGGCAACGTGGACGCGCGCGGCTTCGTGGCAGACGGCGCGGCCCAGCCGATCTCCGTGCGCGCCAGCTTCGAGGGCCCGGCGCTCGCCTACGTGCGGCCTCACGATCTCGTGCTGCATCGCGAAGCGAGCGATCATCGCGACGGCATCGTCGTCGACGTGCGCCGCGTGGTGACGCTGGGCGGCTCGGTGCGCGTGGAGCTGGAAA
>Ga0207816_1000167_pt1 | contig 16057 bp, 13 predicted proteins | sample LuqExpMetageno10_FD_187768 | JGI IMG/M metagenome (GOLD analysis project Ga0207816, IMG submission 187768) | Tropical forest soil microbial communities from Luquillo Experimental Forest, Puerto Rico - Sample 10 (SPAdes) | ecosystem: Environmental > Terrestrial > Soil > Tropical forest ... | reverse complement strand
TCCAGCGTCGCCTGCAGCTGGTCGGTGATGTTGTAGAAAAGCGCAGCATCCACATAATTGCCGCCTTCAAAACCTCGCGTGTTGGCGCTCATTGGGTCGCTGCTATGCCCGGTGTACCAGCGGCTGCGATGGCTCATAGAAAGGCGAGCACCCCAAAGGCTGGTTTCGTAATAGAGGGTGGCATTGTAGCTGGTATTCGAAATGCCGGTGATGTCCTGCGGGAAATCGACATAGGTGTAGTTCGCCACCGCGCCCAAATTGTCGAAGGGCGCGGGCAGGAAGGTGAATTGGCTCTGTGCCGCCAGTTCGACGCCGGTCAGCTTCTTTGTGCCCGCAATATTGACGGGCATCGAGAACTCGTGGACGATCGTGTTGGCCGTTGCGCCAGCAATGGTACCGTAAGGAACGCCCGTTTGGCTAAAGGGGACGTCTGTGAGGGTTTCCGAGCCGATGAAGTTCTTCACGTATTTCTGAAACACACCCGCAGATACCATGCCTACTTTGCCGAAATAGTATTCCGCCGCGAAGTCCAGAGTTGTGTCCATGAAGGGCTTAAGGTTGGGATTGCCGCGCGATGCGGTGATCACGCCGTTATCTTCGAATGCGGAACCTTCGGCCGCCATCGAACCAAGGCTCGGACGATTCAGATTCTGCGTCGCGGAGAAGCGCAGCAGCACGTCTGGTGTCAGTTCTAGCACCGTGTTCATGGCTGGCAGAAGGTCTGAATAGCTGCCTTTCACATCTGCGGTGCCGAGATAGGCGTAGTTGTCGCCCTGGATCCAACCCTGGCTGCGGGTGTTGCTCTTGTAGCCGCGCAAGCCGATGTTGCCGCGGAACGGCTTACCGAACATCTCGCTGTCCCAGTCCATCTGCACATAATAGGAAACGGTCTTTTCATCGACCTTAAAGACTTGCTCGATGTCCTGGATTGTGCCGCCCGTGCCATCGGATTTGGGCGCAAGGCGGTGGTATTCCTTATACTTCGCGAATCCCTTGGCGTAATCGCCGATCAGCCACGAACCGAAGCTGTTGGTGAATACAGTGGTGATATCGGCAACGGATGTGCCCCGCGTTTCGGCTGTGGTCCCGTTGACGTTGCCATCATAGAAGTATTCGGCGCCGTTTTGCGAGAAGTTGTGGTAGGCCACGCCCGCGCGCAGTGTCCAATTTTCGTCCAGCTTGTAGTGCGCGTTCAGAACGCCTTCCTTCAGTTCTGAAGAGTTGTTGAAAGAGCGATAGTAGAAATTGTCCATCGCATAATTGGCCGGATTCGTGGTGTCCCAATTCGGATACTGGAATGAAGCCGAGCGGCCATCCGAGCCGTAATTGGCAATCAGATTTCCCTTGGCGCGCATATAGAACTTGTCGTCATAGGGGGTCTTATAAAGCGACTTCTCGGCGCCGATGTGGCCGTCGATCGAGAGGCGATCAGAGACTTCCCAGCTGCCGGTGAGAACGCCCTGGTTGAAGACGTTCTGGTTCTTCTCCCGGCGGTGTTCGCTGCCGAACGTTACGTTGGAGGCGTCGGTCATGGTGACATAACCGTTGCTGTCCACCTTGAAGTCGTTGAGGACCGTTGCTTTCTGGAAGATTGATGGCCAAGCCGAGCCGGCCGCGGTATCCAAGATGGTGGAACCCGCGCCATTGATTGGGCGGGTCGCGAGGTGCAGCTCATCTCGATGGGTGGTGAACTCGCCGTGCAACACATCCAGCGTCAGCAGTATCTTGTCCGTGGGCCTCCACTGCATCGCGGCGGTCACGCCGAGGCGGTCTTGTTTGCCGTCCCAGGACGAGATGCGGTTGCCATCGGCGAAATAGAGGTCGCCAGAAAGGAGCTTGGTCTGCTGTGTAGAGGTTAGATGGGAGATGTCGAGGCCGTTGGCGACCAGCTGGGCCATATTCGAAGCGCTGGGATGCGTATAGTTATAGGTGTTGTGCCCCTGCTCGGTTGTCCTGCGGTGGCCGTAAGCGACAGAGACCGCTACGCCGAACTTGTCGTCCCAGTTGTAGCTGGCCAATGCGGCAATGCGCGGCTGCAGGTCTTGCGTATATTGATTGCTGCCGGCCTTTAACGACACAGCGCCCTTGAAGCCGGGCGCGTAATCGAGAGGCTTGCCGGTGAAGAGGCCGACCGTGCCAGCCATGCCGCCTTCGTTCTGGGCTGCCTGGAAAGTCTTTTCGACCTCTACCTTCGAGAACAATTCCGAGGCAAATATGTTGAAGTCGAAGGCGCGGTCGCGCGAACGCTGGCCACGGCTGTCCTGCGCGGAGTCGACGTTACCCAGTACTTCCATGCCGTTGAGCTGCACGCGGGCAAAATCCGGGCCGAGGCCGCGCAGCGAAATGCGGCGGCCTTCGCCAGCTTCGCGGGTGATCTGCACGCCCGGCAGGCGCTGCAAGGATTCCGCCAAATTGAGTTCCGGGAACTTGGCCATGTCTTCCGCGACAATCGCGTCTTTGAGGATGACCGATTCCCGCTTGATATTGCGCGCAGCGCTCAGTGACTGCTGGTAGCTGCCGGTGACGACCACCGTTTCGAAATTTTCGCCAGCAGCTTGATTGCCTCCCTGCTGAGCAAATGCAGTTGAAGTGCTGGCGCCAGCGACCAGCGCCGCAACGCTGGCCATCAAAATGCTCTTTAAGCTCGGGCGCGATACCCGAGCGAGATGCTGATTGGACATAAATACCCCTCCACAACGACGTGAACCCGGCCGTTCGATGGAACGGCCGCCACAAGTCACATCGACAGTGCCAGTCAATTACGGAGCATTTTGTTCTGTCTTATTGCACTCCTGTGACATTGTGTGGAAATGAGCGGATTAGGTGTGGTTTTGATGTGGGGTTCCGTGACGCTGGTGTGGTGTGAAGCTCGGCCTAGTATTGCAACACCATCCGTCCGTTGCACCAAAGTCCGCGCACAACCGGTGTGTTGCCGATTTTACGGAAGCGCAGCAGATCGGCGCGCAGGCCCGGCTTTAAATGTCCGCGGTCCGAGAGCCCGGCGATATCAGCCATCTTCCATGTCGCCATGGCCAGGGTCTGGTGCAGCGGAAGCTCGCAATCCCGTTCCAGTTTGAGGATCGCCTGCAGGAGGCTTGCGGGCACGTAATCCGAAGAAAGTCCGTCGAGCACACCGAGCCGCGCCAGCTCAAGCGCGGAAACGCCGCCGGAATGTGAGCCGCCGCGTACGACGTTGGGCGCTCCAGCGACCGTTGCCATGCCGCGCCCATGGGCTGAGCGCGCCGCTTCCACCGTTGTCGGAAATTCGGAAATCACAGCGCCCATCTTTTGCGCCTGTTCGACATCTTCTTCCGTGGTGTCGTCATGGGTCGCCAGCGGAATGGCCTTGCCAGCGAGCATTTCGGCGAGTTTCGGCCAATTGCGCGCCACATGGATGGGGCCGATCTGCATTTCCTCGCGCACGCTCGCTTCAAATTCTGCGTCAGTCTCGACTTTGGAGATTTTGTTGTAGCGCTTGAGATCTTCGAGATTGCGCCATTGGCGCTGGCCAGGCGTGTGGTCCATCAGCGAAACCAGCCGTACCAGCGGATGACCGATATATGGCTCCACATCTTCGATCAGCTGCTCGCCGCTCAATTCGCAGCGGATATGGATGAGGTGATCGATGCGGAACAGCCCTTGTGTGGTACCGCTGGAGATCGCATCCATGGTGTGGCCGAAGATGGAACGGCGGTATTCCTTCTTGCCATAAGGTGTTCCGGCCGAGACACTATCATAGACGGTGGTGACGCCTGCGCCGGCGAGATCGTTGTCATGGGCAAGTGCCGCTGCCAAACCATCCGGCCAGAATACGCCTGGCCGTGGCATGAAGTGCTTTTCCAGATTATCTGTATGCACCTCGATCAAGCCGGGGCAGAGATAATCGCCTTCGGCATCGATCGCCTCGGGTACAGCCGTGCCGCCCTGATCTACGGTCTTGATACCCTTGCGGTTGAACACCAGTGTTCCACGCACGGCCTCGTTTTCCAAAACCAGCGTTGCGTTGGTGATAACAGTCTCACGCATCATCGAGCAGCCTTGAGGGAGATAGTGCGGGTGGCGACGCGGTCACTGACCGCTTCGTCGTGAAAAATGCCGGCCATCGCCGCTTCGGCTTGGCGGGCCTTTGCAATGAGGTCCACCACGATATCGCGGTTTTCCGCATCCAGAGAGGCCGTCGGCTCGTCCAGGAGCATAACCGGCGTGGGATCAACAAAAGAGCGAGCGATATTCACGCGCTGCTGCTCGCCCCCGGAAAAAGTCGCCGGTGCAAGCCCCCATAACCGTTCCGGCAGACGAAGCAGTTTCAGCATGGCGACTGCCCGATCATGGGCTTCGTCTTGTTTGATGCCGCGCGATAGCATCGGATCCATGACAATGGCCAGCGTGGACACGCGCGGAATGACGCGCAGAAATTGCGAGACAAAGGATAAGGTCTTGCGCCGGATATCCAGCACGCGGCTGGCGCGCGCGCCGACGATATCGACCATCTCGCCCTCATGCCGAAGGCGCACGGAACCTGCCACCGGACGGTAATTGCCATAAAGGATGCGGAGCAGCGTGGATTTCCCGGTGCCGGACGGTCCTTTCAGCACCACCATCTCACCAGCAGTAATGTCGAGATCAATATCGTTCAGCACATCCAGCACGACACCTTGTTGGTTGTGCAGCGTGAAGGTTTTTTTCAGATTGCGCGCTTCGAGCATGATGGGCATGGCGGGCCTCACGCGATCAGCACGGCAGAGGTAAGAAGCTGGGTATAAGCGTGATGAGGATCGTCGAGCACTTGATCGGTCAAACCTTCTTCGATGATTTCGCTATCTTTCATAACGATCAGTCGATCCGTTAGAAGTCGCGCCACGGCGAGGTCATGGGTGACCACAATGGCCGCAATGCCGAGATCGCGCACTAGCACCCGTAAGAGATCCAGCAACCGCGCCTGCACGGAGACATCGAGCCCGCCTGTCGGTTCGTCCATCAGCACCAGCCGGGGACCCGCCACCAGGACGCGGGCGATCTGCAAGCGCTGCTGCATGCCGCCGGAAAAACTCTTGGGATTGTCGTCGATGCGCGCCGGATCAATCTCCACTCGAGCCAGCCAATCGAGAACGCATTCCCGGATGCGTCCGTAATGGCGCTCGCCTTTGGCCATCAAGGATTCGCCGATATTGGCCCCGGCGGAAACCTCCAGGCGCAAACCGTCGCGCGGATTTTGATGTACCATGCCACATTCCGTGCGCATCAAGGCACGGCGGCTGGCTTCATCCAAGGCATAAATATCGACCGGCTTTCCGGCAAGACGAAAAACGATACTGCCGCACTCGGGCCGATCGAAACCCGCCAAACTGCGCAGCAGCGTGGTCTTGCCGGAGCCGGACTCCCCCACAATGCCCAAGACTTCACCTGGCCATAAGGAGAGCGAGATATCGCGGCAGCCGCCGCGTCCGCCAAAAGTCCGAGCCACACCCGTCGCGGTCAAGAGCGCTTCGTCCGTCACGTTTGCGTTCCTGTCAGGTGAATGGCCTTGGCTTTTTCCAATTGCGGTCCGCTATGGCCTTCGGCTCTGCGGCTTTCGCAATAATGGCTATCGGAGCAGACGAAGAGGCGTTCGCCCGCGTCATTGATGATCACCTCGTCGAGATACGACGTATCCGAGCCGCAAAGGGCGCAAGGTTCATCCCAGCGCTGCACTTCGAAGGGATGATCCTCGAAGTCGAGGCTTTTCACCTTGGTGTAAGGCGGGATGGCATAGATGCGCTTTTCCCGCCCAGCGCCGAACAGCTGCAAGGCTGGTGACATATCCATTTTGGGATTGTCGAACTTCGGAATGGGGGTGGGGCAGGTGAGATAACGGTCATTGACCATCACCGGATGGGAATAGGTCGAGGTGACATGGCCGCAATGGGCGATGTCTTCATAGAGCCGCACATAGATGGGGCCGTATTCTACCCAGGCATGCATCTTGCGCGTTTCGTGCTCGGAGGGCACGAGCTTGCGCAAAGGCTCGGGCAGCGGCACTTGATAGACCAGTATCTGCCCTTCTTGCAGCGGTTCTTCCGGAATGCGATGGCGAGTCTGGATCACGCTGGCCTCTCGCGTGTCTTCTGTTTCGGCAACGCCCGTTACGCGGGCAAAGAAGCGGCGGATGGAAATCGCATTGGTGGTATCGTCAGCGCCTTGGTCTATGACTTTAAATGTGTCTTCGGGGCCGATGATCGCCGCGGTGATCTGGATGCCGCCCGTGCCCCAGCCACGCGCCAAAGGCATTTCACGGCTGGCAAACGGCACTTGATAACCTGGGATCGCAATGGCCTTCAGCAGCGCGCGCCTGATCATGCGCTTGGTGGCTTCGTCGAGATAAGCGTAATTGTAATTGGGATCGTGGCGGGGGCTCATGCTTCTTCTCCGCCTTGTTCGGCCCGCATGCGCCGGACCAGTTCCAGTTCACCCTGGAAGTCGACGTAATGCGGCAGTTTCAAATGTTCCAGAAAGCCCGCCGCTTCCACCGCGTCGCTGTGATAGAGCACGAATTCCTGTTGCTGTGCGGGATAGACGGGTGTTTCTCCGAATTCGTCTGTCTTCAACGCGCGGTCGACCACAGCCATGCTCATGGCCTTGCGTTCGTTATGGCCGAAGACCAAGCCATAGCCGCGGGTGAATTGCGGCGGCACCTCTTTGGAGCCGGTGAATTGGTTGATCATCTGGCATTCGGTGAGCGTGATATCGCCAAGCTCGATTTCGAAACCCAGCTCTTCCGGCGTGAAGCACACCGCGGCTTCGCCAACCCGGATTTCCCCGGCAAAGGGATGGTTATGGCCATAACCGCGCTGAACCGAATAGGCGAGCCCGAGAAGAAACCCTTCATCCCCGCGTGTTAGGCTTTGCAGTCTTGCCGCACGCCCGGCCGGAAAGGTGATCGGGTCACGGGTGATGTCATCGGGCGCCGGATCGTCTTTGATCGGGTTTTCCGCTTCGATCAGACCTTCCGCGTCGAGAATATCCAGAACCCGCGGCATGTCTTCGTTTAGCGGCTCTGCGGCGAGAGTTGCTTCCGCCGTATTGCCGCCGCCCGTCAGCGCGAAGTCGAAGAGGCGATGGGTGTAGTCATAGGTGGGACCTAAAACCTGTCCACCGGGCAGATCCTTGAAGGTTGCTGAAATCCGCCGCCGAATATGCATCTTGGCAGTATCGAGCGGCGTAGAAGAGCCGATGCGGGGTAATGTGGTGCGATAGGCCCGCAAGAGAAACGCGGCTTCGATCACATCGCCTTGCGCTTGCTTTAAGGCCAGCGCGGCAAGATCGGGATCGTACAACGCGCCCTCATTCATCACGCGGGCGACCAGAAGACCGAGCTGCTCGCGCAATTGCGCGCATTCGAGTTCTGCCACGTCCGGATCGCCGCGGCGGGTTTCCGCCAGAAGCTTTTGTGTGGCTTCGATGGCCGCTTCGCCGCCCTTGACTGCCAGATACATTAGGTGATCTCCGCAAACTGGATACGGCTCGATCGTGGCAAGCCGATCACGCTATCGGCGGCAGTCAGAAACACATCTACACCCAGCGGGAAACGCACAGCATTGCCGGCCATTTCCGTCCAGAAGCTTGGACGCAGGCCGCGCGGCGCAATCTCGACCGCGTCGTGGATTCCCGGACCCGACAGACGCACCTTTGCGCCATTTATGAAGTCGCGACACTCCACGATCAGCGTGGCGGAGCGGTCTGGATAACAATCATCGCCTGCCGCAAAATCGCTAAGCAGTGGTGCAGCTGCGCCAAGCGCAAGCACGGCGAATTGCGCATTCTCTACCTTTGCTGCCGTTCGTGCGCCTGTGTGAAAGGCAAGCCAGGCCGCCGCGGGGTGTTCATCGCCATGCGCCAGCCAAACCGGTGTGGTGTAATCGGTAAGACAAAGAAGTGTGGCGGCGGCTGCGGGCGACAGACCTTCTACTGCGCCCTGGCCTTGACGGGTGACCGTCTGCGGCAAGCCTGGGCGTGCCATAGCATTCTGCAAGCCGCGGAAGGCGGCTTGGGCATCGAAAACGGGATCGGCAAACCCACGCCCCGGATCGCGCACAACGGCATCGCGCATCATTCGTCTCCCCGGATCAGGGTGAAGAAATCGACTTTGGTGGCGGCCGCCTTGCGTGAGGCTAAATCTCTGGCTTCGGCTTCTTCTTGCGCCAAAGGCGCGATAACCTTGTGGAGCAGCACGTCCTGCCGCTTCGGATTTTGCAGCAAGGCATCGAGAGTGGCGGCCAGCTCTGCTTTTTTGCGGTCGCGCCCGAGCGCATAGGAAAAGCCCAACCGGCCTTCGACGCGTACCACGCAACGCGTTGTCGTTACTTCGCCGATATTGAAGCGCGCTCCTGTGCCGCCCGCGCGTCCTTCCGCCATTACCGTGCCGGTTTCCGCCGGGCGAACCATCTCAGGTGCGGGGAAGGTGCCGCAATCCGCCATCAATGTGGCCAAACGGGTTCGGCTGGCACGGGCCAAAACACCCATCCAGCGCTGGCGCTCGGCTGTATCTGGCGACTCCATCTGGCGGAAACTCCGGGAATTGGTCTATACATATATTGGTGAGAGCGGAAAGGTCTAGACATTTTGGGCGAAGGTTTCGTGAAACCGCTGTGGCGGCGGATTGCTGATGACTTGGCACGCGATATCGAGCGGGGCGCCTACAAGCCGGAGAATGCGCTGCCGACGGCGCAGGAGTTGTCCGCCCGTTATGGGGTGCACCGTCACACCGTGCGTCAGGCGTTTCAGTTTCTGGCGAGCCAGGGGCGCGTCTCGGTGGAGCAGGGGCGGGGTACTTTCGTCATCTCGCCGCGCATTCCTTATCCGGTCGGGCGGCATGTTTCGTTCCGCACCAACCTCGCCAAGAGCGGCATGGAAAGCCGCAATACGGTGTTGGATACCACGGTCACGGCTGCGGAATTTGCACCTTCTATCGGGTTGGATGCCAATGCGCGCGCCTGGTGTATCCGTATATTGAGCGAAGCGTCCAACATGCCGCTGTCGCTCTCCACGCATTTTCTTTCTGTGGCGCGCTTTCCCGATTTTCCGGAACGTCTGACAGAGGCAGGCGGCTCGATCAGTGCGGCCTTGGCAATCTGCGGCATCGCGCAGTATCAGCGCCTGTCCACGCGGCTCTATGCCCGCGCTGCGGCGGCCATCGAGGCGCGCTTGCTGCATATTCCAGAAGGAAGCCCGGTTCTGCATTCGTCTGGTCTTGATGCCGCTGGTGATGGGGCCCCGCTTCAGGCTGTCGAAACCGCCTTTGCCGGAGATCGCATCGAGGTCATTGTCGAACCCGACTAGACCAGCCAAATGTTGCAATTCGTGGTTTGTTGCCCGATTTTTGTGGGAAATTGCCAAAAATCAGCCATAACCCAACATGCCTTCGCGCAAGTGTCATGCTTTTCCGCTAGGGCTTGGCTCTGTGGTCGCGGTTTCTCCGGCGGCTTATAAAAGCAATGCAGAAGCCAAAATGATGTGCTCACCCCATGTCGCCGCGAAAGATTTCCAAACCGTCCGCACCGGCCAAAAGGCGTGAACGGCTAAAATCCATGGACCAGAGTAGCCGCCTGCATGAGATTCTTGGGCTTCTAGAAGAGAATTCTTCCTGCTCCATTGCCGATCTGGCCCAGCGTTTCGAGGTTTCGGAAGAAACCATCCGCCGGGACGTCCGCCAGTTGGAAAATACTGGGCGCGTCCGCAAGGTTCATGGCGGCGTGCGCCTTCCCGATAATGTCTTTGAAGCCGCTTATCATCAGCGCATCAACGAAAACGCCCAGTTCAAGCGACTAATCGGACTGAAGGCAGCCGAGATGGTCAGCGATGGCATGACACTGCTGATCGATTCCGGTTCCTCGGCCTATTGGGTGGCCAAAGGGCTCACCAAGGTGCGCAATCTCACCATCATAACCAACGCCATCGAGGTAGCCCGTGAATTGACCGGCCGCAACAATGCGCGGGTCTATTTTGCCGGCGGTGAGATTTACGAGAACTATTGTTCCTGTTTCGGCCCGGAAACACAGAACTTTATGAAGCGGTTCACGCCGGAAATCGCCTTCTTTTCCATTGGGGCGCTGGAGGCAAAGCGTGGACTGCTCGATTACTTCCTGCCGGAAGCGGAGTTGAAGCAGGCCATTGCGCCTTTGGCCCGCAAGATTGTGGTGTTGGTCGATTCCACCAAATTCGAGCGTCACGGACTGATCCGGACCTTTGATTTTAAGGATGTTCACGTCCTCGTCACCGATGCCGATCCCGGTCCGGAATTGCGTAAGGTGATGGGCGGTATCGAAATTCTTATTGCAGGCAAGCCTGGCTGAGTGTCGGTGCGGGCCCTTCTTCGTGTTGTTGCGTTAGATGAAGCAGGTCAGGGGGCAGGCATGAAGATCGGCGGAATGGCACTTGTCACCATAACGGCCGCACTGTTGCTCGGCGGCTGTCAGGAGCAGAAGCACAAGCTGGTGGTTTATACCGCTGCCGAAGCCGACCAGTTGCCAGCCTATGAGGCCGCCTTCCGGAAAGCCCATCCCGAAATAGAGCTTGTTTGGGTGCGCGATTCCACTGGCGTTGTCACCGCCAAGCTGCTCGCCGAGAAGAATGCGCCGCAAGCCGATGTTGTCTTTGCTTTGGCGGCGTCCTCTCTGCTTCAGCTCGATGCGGAAAAGATGCTCCAGCCTTATGCGCCCAAAGGCGAAGCTGGCCGCGATCCGCGCTTCGACGATACACGCAAGCCACCGCATTGGAACGGAGAAGCTCTCTGGTCGACGGCAATCTGCATCAATACCGTTGAAATCGCCAAACGGCATGTGCCGGTGCCGCAAAGCTGGGAAGATCTCACCAAGCCAATCTATCGCGGCATGATTGCGATGCCGGATCCCGGCTCGTCGGGTACGGGGCTTCTCACCGTTTCGGCTTGGTTACAGATGTGGGGCGAGTCCAAAGGCTGGGACTATATGGACCGGTTGGACAAGAACATCGCCCAATATGTCCATTCCGGTTCCAAGCCGTGCAAGGATGCGGCCCGCGGTGAAATTCCCATCGGGATTTCTTTCGATTTCCGCGCGGCGAAAACCAAAAGCGAAGGGGCTCCCATCGAAATCGTTATCCCCAAAGAAGGGACCGGTTGGGATGTCGAGGCCTCGGCCATTATCGCGGGAACCAAACATTCGCCAGAGGCCGAAGCTTTTATGGATTGGGCGATGTCTGCCGATGCCATGCGGGTTTATGCCAAAAGCTTTGCGGTGATCGCGGTTCCCAAGCTGGCCGCACCGGTTTCCAATCTGCCCGGTGATTTGCCGTCGCGCCTTGCCAAAGCGGATCTGCAATGGCTGGCCCATAACCGCCCCCGCGTGATCGACGCCTGGACGGCGCGCTATGCGGCCCATAAGGCAGCCACGCCGTGAATGCGCTGGGCACGATCACAACGGAACCGTTGCTGAAGCTGAACGGGATCGGTAAGCGTTTCGGCAGCCTCGATGTACTTCAGGATGTTAGGCTTGAAGTTGAAGCTGGTTCTTTCACCTGTTTGGTGGGGCCCTCCGGCTGCGGCAAGACCACTTTGCTGCGGATACTCTGCGGCCTCGAAACCGCCGATCAAGGCGCCATTCTGTGCGGCGGGCGCGATATCACCCACACGCCGGCGTCCGCGCGCAAAATGGGGTTGGTGTTTCAATCCTACGCGCTGTTCCCCAATCTTACCGTGGGCCGCAATGTTGCTTATGGTTTGCCGCGCCATTGGGGGCGGCGTCAAATTCACGAACGCGTGGAAGCGCTTCTCGACACGGTAGGGCTCGCCGGTTTTGCCAAGCGCAGACCCGAAGAACTCTCGGGCGGTCAGCAGCAGCGGGTCGCTATTGCTCGCGCTTTGGCGCCCGAACCTTCGGTGCTTCTCCTGGATGAACCGCTTTCGGCTTTGGATGCGCAATTGCGAGTCCAGTTGCGCAGCGAGCTGAAGGCCTTGCAACAGCGTTTGGGTGTGACCACCGTGATGGTGACCCATGACCAAGCCGAGGCTCTGGCCATTGCCGATCGTATCGCGGTCATGCAACACGGTCATATTGCGCAGATCGGTTCGCCCTTCGAGCTTTATTGCCATCCGGCCAGCCATTTTGTGGCGGGTTTTCTGGGGCGCATGAATTTTATTCCGGCAAAGGTGCTGGGCGGCGGAATGGTGCAACTGGGCCATGGTCTTTCTTCTCCGGTTGAAACAGCCAGCTATGCGCCGGGAACGAAGATAGATTTGGGTATCCGCCCGGAAGATGTGGCGCTCTCTGAGGACGGTGCCGGTATCGCGCTTATCTTACGCGTGCAGCGCCGGGAATTTCTCGGCGGCACCATGCGCTTGGAAACGATTGCGCCATGGAGTAGTTCCGTGCTCGCGTTGGATTTGCCGCAGCGCCTTGGCCGCACTTTTGCCGAGGGTACAGAGATTAAGGTGTTTCTGCCTTCATCGCGCCTGCATATCTTTCCGGCAGGACAGTGTTGATGGCGCGTTTTCGGCTCTCCCTTTCAGCGGGCGTGATGCTGTGTCTCGCCATCGCGGCCGCGATAGCCTTGGTGTTGCCACTGGTGGTTTTGGTCTATCGCAGTTTTTCCGGCCCGGACGGCTTTACGCTTGCCCATTACGCAACCTATATCAAAACGCCCGGATTGCTCGCCGCTTTGGCCAATACCGCAGTTTTGGGCCCTGCCGCCGTTGTGCTGGTGGTGCCGCTTGCCTTTGCCTTTTCCTACGGTTTGGAGCGCGCCGTATTGCCGGGCAAAAATGTGCTTTCGGCTTTGGCGGCAGCGCCTCTCTTGGTGCCTTCGCTTTTACCTGCTTTGGTGCTGATTTATCTCTTCGGCCGCCAAGGCCTTCTGGCTCCGGTTCTGGGAGGCGCTGACATTTACGGTTTTCCCGGCGTGCTTTTTGCGGATGCCATCGCCACCTTGCCGCATGCTGTGATCATCCTGCGTACAGCGCTGCGTAACGCTGATGCGCGGCTTTATGAGCAAGCGACGCTTTTGGGTGCCGGGAGCTGGCGCAAATTCTGGACCATCACCTTGCCTTCGTGCCGTTATGGTTTGGTTTCGGCCGCACTGGTGGTGTTTGCCTTAACGATCACGGATGTCGGCGCACCGAAAGTGATCGGCGGTGATTTCGATGTCTTGGCGATCGTCATTTATAAACAGGTGCTGGGGCAGCAGAATTTCGAGCTTGGTGCGGTTGCCGCGATTTTTCTGATGCTGCCGAGTCTGTCGGCTATTGTCTTCGAGCGGGCGGCAGCCAAGCGCCATGCGGCTTCGGTGTCGGCGCGGGCGCGGCGTCTCTCGCCTGTTCCCCACAGATTGCGCGATCGTCTCACGGGTTTGGTCTGTTATGGGCTCGCGGGCTGCATTGGCCTGCTCTTGATCGTCTGCCAAGCCGTAGCGTTGGTCCGTCTCTGGCCTTACGATTTGTCCCTGACCTCCGCGCATTACGCGCTCGGCCGTTATGATGGCGGAGGCTGGGACGCGGTCGTGAATTCCGCCATGCTCGCCGCGGTTACTGCGTTTTGCGGCACCGCGATTGCATTCGTCGGGGCTTATATTTGCGAGCGGATGAAAGAAGCTCCGGTATTGCGCGGGCTGTTTTCCCGCATGGCATTGATTCCAGCCGCCGTACCCGGACTGGCGCTCGGTCTCGCTTATGTGCTGTTTTTCAATGCCCCTGCCAATCCGCTGCATCTTCTTTATGGCACGATGGTCCTGCTCCTCATCGCCAATATCACACATTATTATACAGTGGCCCATTTGAGCGCCGTTGGTGCCGTCAAGGCCCTTGATAAAGAACTTGAGCCCGCCGCCCAGAGCCTTGGCCGCAGCCGCTTCAGCATCTTGGGTTTGGTGGTCATGCCAGTTTCAGCTCCGGTGTTGATGGAAATCGCGCTCTATCTCTTCGTCAATGCGATGACGACCGTTTCGGTAGTGATGTTCCTCTATCCCCCGGGTTTCAAACTCGCGGCGGTGGCGGTGTTGAACATGGATGACGCCGGTGATCTGGCTCCGGCAGCTGCCATGGGTATGGTGATCTTCTACGTCAATCTGACGGTGCGCATTGTGGGGCACTGGCTGTTTTCACAACGCGGGCGGCTCAATCGGCCTGATATGATCTTGGTGGAGGCGGCAGCATGATGGAGCCGCTCAAAATGGTAGTGTTCGATTGGGCTGGCACCATGATCGATTTTGGCTGTAAGGCCCCCGTGAAAGCCATGGCAGCAGCGTTGGCCGAAGAAGGGCTTCGGGCTGACGAAGATGTCATCCGCGCCGATATGGGGCTGGCCAAAAAGGATCACGTCCGCTGTTTGCTGGGCCGCTTAACGGATAAATGGGCCAGCCTTCATGGCCGGTCCGCTGACGAGCGTGATGTTGAACGGATCCATCGCCGTCTGGAACCTCTGATCGCGGCAGCGGCGGTGGAGGCTTCGCAATTGATCCCTGGCGCCGCTGAGACTTACACCGCTTTGCGAGCTGCCGGTCTTCGTGTCGGCTCCACCACGGGATACTCCGCGGCGACGATGGGGCCGGTGATCGCGCGCGCTGGCGCGCAAGGCTATCGGCCCGACGCGGTGATGTGCGCCGGCGATACGGTTACGGGCCGGCCCAGCCCTTTGATGATGTATCGCCTCGCTGCTGATCTCGGTGTTTGGCCGATGAGACATGTGGTCAAGATCGATGATGCAGCATCTGGTATTGCGGAAGGGCTGAATGCGGGGGCCTGGAGTATCGGTGTGGCCGCCTCCGGCAATGGCATCGGGCTGTCCCGCGATGAATTGTTGACGCTTGCGCAAACAGAGCGTGCGGCCAAGATCGCTGCCGCGCGCCGCGAGCTTGAAGCGGCCGGTGCTCATTATGTGGTGGAGACCGTTGCGGATCTGCTGCCCGTGCTGCACCACATCGCGGCTAGACTCAGAGCCGGCGCGCAGCCTTGATCCACACAACAACACAGCATCGGCGATGACCCAGGATAATCCGTTCGACTTTAGCGAAGGCGACACCAATCTCAGCCCCAATAAAGTGGATTGGCTGCGCGATCATGTTGGCGCTGAAGCGCGAGAATTGCTTGATGAGGATGCCCGCTGGTTTGTTCATCAATCGCTTTCCACGCCCTGTCTGGACGTGATCGCGCGCGCCGAAGGCATCTATCTGATCAACACAGATGGGCGCCGGATCATGGATTTCCACGGTAATTCCGCCCATCAGGTTGGCTATGGTCATCCGCGAGTGGTGGAAGCCATCCGCCAGCAGATCGAAACTTTGCCGTTTTGTCCTCGGCGCTACACCAACCAACCGGCGATTGCGTTAGCCGCGAGGCTGGCCGGTTTGGCTCCGGGTGCACTCAATAAGGTTTTGTTTGCACCGGGCGGTACGAACGCTATCGGCATGGCTTTGAAACTGGCTCGTCATGTCACCGGCCGCTACAAAACTCTGTCGATGTGGGATTCGTTTCATGGCGCATCGCTAGATGCCATATCCGTCGGCGGCGAGGCGCAATTCCGCCGTGGCGTCGGTCCGCTGCTGCCGGGTACGGAGCACGTGCCGCCGCCATCTCTAGCTCATCGTTTTTTTGGGGGCGATGCCGATGCACCGCTGCGGCTGGCCGATTACATCGATTATGTGCTGGCGGTGCAAGGCGATGTCGGGGCGGTGATTGCCGAGCCGATGCGTTGGACCACGGTGGAGCCGCCGCCGCCGGGGTTTTGGGAGCGGGTGCGCAAAAGCTGCGACCGCCATGGTGCTTTGCTGATCTTCGACGAAATCCCGAGCTGTATGGGGCGTAGCGGCACCATGTTTGTTACCGAACAGACCGGCGTTGTTCCGGATATGCTGGTCTTGGGCAAAGGCCTTGGCGGCGGTGTTTTTCCGCTCGCTGCTTTGATCGCGCGAAGCGATCTCGATGTCGTTCCTGACCGCGCCATCGGTCATTATACCCATGAGAAAAGTCCGGTGGGATGTGCGGCTGCTCTCGCGACGCTGGCTGTGATTGCAGAAGAGGGCTTGGTGGCCAAAGCCGCCGAACTCGGGGCTCGGG
>Ga0207816_1000166_pt1 | contig 16097 bp, 11 predicted proteins | sample LuqExpMetageno10_FD_187768 | JGI IMG/M metagenome (GOLD analysis project Ga0207816, IMG submission 187768) | Tropical forest soil microbial communities from Luquillo Experimental Forest, Puerto Rico - Sample 10 (SPAdes) | ecosystem: Environmental > Terrestrial > Soil > Tropical forest ... | reverse complement strand
CGCCGTCGGGTGAGGGCGCCGAGCCGTGGGTGGGGCGTGCAGCGCGCCGAAGCTTCCCCAGGCGCGCCGTTCAGACGAAACGCGCAATCATAGCAGCGAAAGCGCCCGCATCGCCATGCGTGAGGCCGGGTCGATGCGGCCCGGGAGTGTGGCTACGCGCGCGGCTCGATCGCCCCCCCGGCACACGCCGCACCGCTCGCGGATGCGCAAGGCATATCGCGAAATCGGCGCCGTTCTCGCATCGTCGGGAAGGCTGCCTTCGACTGGCATCCCGCAAAGCGGCGAAGCCTGCGCGCGCAGCCATCCGCGGCCCGGCCTGCGGGGCGGTCAGGAGAGGCCTTCCGGGTTATAATCGCGGTCTCCCTTCGTTTGACCGTCGCCGTCCCCGCGCGACGCATCGCCACCTTGCGACGCGTTTCGCGCGAGGCGAAGCCGCGACGCAACTCTGACGCAACTTCGACGCAACGCCCCAGTCCATGGCCCACTTCTCGTGTTTCCCCGGTGCTTCGGCCCTTTCCGACTTCCGTCAGACTCGCCTGCTCGAAACGCTTCAGCGTATCGACGCCAACATCGTCGGCGTGCACGGCCAGTATCTGCATTTCGTCAACTCGGCCAAGCCGCTCTCCGCTGACGACAGCGCGAAGATCGAAGCGCTGATGCACTACGGCGCGCCGTTCGCGGCTGCGCAGGAGCGCGGCAGCGCGCTCACGTACCTCGTCGTGCCGCGCTTCGGCACGGTGTCGCCGTGGGCGAGCAAGGCCACGGACATCGCGCATCATTGCGGCCTCGAGCACGTGCGCCGCATCGAGCGCGGCGTCGAGTACACCGTGGTGCTCAAGTCGGGCCTGCTCGGCGGCAAGAAGACGCTTTCGGAAGAGGCGCAAGCCGCCGTTGCCGCGGCACTGCACGACCGCATGACGGAGAGTGTGGCGCCCTCGCGCGACGCGGCGCTGCATCTGTTCGACGAACTGCCGGCGAGGCCGATGCAGACCGTCGACGTGCTGGGCAAAGGCCGCTCGGCGCTGGAGACGGCCAACGGCGAGCTGGGCCTCGCGCTCGCCGATGACGAAATCGACTACCTCGTCGAAAACTTCAGGAAGCTCGAGCGCAACCCGACCGACGTCGAACTGATGATGTTCGCGCAGGCCAACAGCGAGCACTGCCGCCACAAGATCTTCAACGCGAGCTGGACGATCGACGGCAAGGACCAGGATATGTCGCTCTTCGCGATGATCCGCAACACCGAGAAGATGAGCCCGCAGGGCACGATCGTCGCGTACTCGGACAACTCGTCGATCATGGAAGGCGCGGTCGCGGAGCGCTGGTTCCCGCGCAAGAACAACGCCGCCGGCACGCCCGGCGAGCAATATGGCCGCCACACCGAACTCACGCACACGCTGATGAAGGTGGAGACGCACAACCACCCCACGGCGATCTCGCCGTTCGCCGGCGCGGCGACGGGCTCGGGCGGCGAAATTCGCGACGAAGGCGCGACGGGGCGCGGCGCGCGTCCGAAGGCGGGTCTCACGGGCTTCACGGTTTCGAACCTCGATCTGCCCGACGCGCGCGAAGGGTGGGAAGACGCCCGCGACGCGGCCACGCCGCTCGCGCTGCGCAATCCCGCCGATACGCAGGGCGCCTACGGCCGCCCGGACCGCATCGCCTCGCCGCTGCAGATCATGATCGACGGCCCACTCGGCGGCGCCGCGTTCAACAACGAATTCGGCCGCCCGAACCTCGGCGGCTACTTCCGCACCTACGAGCAGAACGTGGCAGGCACCGTGCGCGGCTATCACAAGCCGATCATGATCGCGGGCGGCCTCGGCAACATCAGCGCGCAGCATACGCACAAGCACGACCTGCCCGCGGGCACGCTGCTGATCCAGATCGGCGGCCCGGGCATGCGCATCGGCATGGGCGGCGGCGCGGCCAGCTCGATGGCGACCGGCACCAACACCGCCGAGCTCGACTTCGACTCGGTGCAACGCGGCAACCCCGAAATCGAGCGCCGCGCGCAGGAAGTCATCAACTCGTGCTGGCAGCTCGGCGAGCGCAACCCGATCCTGAGCATTCACGACGTGGGCGCGGGCGGCCTCTCCAACGCCTTCCCCGAACTCGTCGACGGCGCGGACAAGGGCGCGCGCTTCGAACTGCGCAAGGTGCAGCTCGAAGAGTCGGGCCTCTCGCCGCGCGAGATCTGGTCGAACGAGTCGCAGGAGCGTTACGTCCTCGCGATTGCGCCCGCCGATCTGGCGGAGTTCAAGGCGATCTGCGAGCGTGAGCGCTGCCCGTTCGCCGTCGTGGGCATCGCGACCGACGCGCGCGACCTGAAGCTCATCGACACCGACGAGCAGGCGCTCGCGGCCAACGGCGGCCACCAGCCCGTCGACATGCCAATGGACATCCTGCTCGGCAAGCCGCCGCGCATGCATCGCAACGTCGAGCACGCAAGCGTGCCGCTCGCGCCGGTCGAAGTCACGGGCGTCCCTCTCGACGAAGTCGCGAAGAGCGTGCTGCGCCATCCGACCGTGGGCAGCAAGTCGTTCCTCATCACCATCGGCGACCGCTCGGTGGGCGGCACGACGGTGCGCGACCAGATGGTCGGCCCGTGGCAGGTGCCGGTGGCCGACTGCGCGATCACGGCGCTCGACTACGCCGGCTACAAGGGCGAAGCGATGACGATGGCCGAGCGCACGCCGCTTGCCGTGATCGATGCGCCCGCATCGGGCCGCATGGCCGTGGGCGAGGCGATCACCAACATCGCCAGCGCGCCCATCCTCTCGCTCGACAAGCTCAAGCTCTCCGCGAACTGGATGGCCGCGTGCGGCGCGCCGGGCGAGGACGCCGCGCTCTACGACACCGTGAAGGCGATCGGCATGGAGCTGTGCCCGGCGCTCGGCATCGGTATTCCGGTGGGCAAGGATTCGCTCTCCATGCGCACGAAGTGGAACGAAGAAGGCGTGGCGAAGGAAGTGGTCGCGCCGGTCTCGCTCATCATCTCCGCGTTCGCGCCGGTCGAGGACGTGCGCCGCCATCTCACGCCGCAACTGCGACGCGTGGACGAAGTGGGCGAGTCGGTCCTGATCGCGATCGATCTGGGCCGCGGCAAGAACCGCATGGGCGGCAGCATCTTCGCGCAGGTCACGCAGCAGGTCGGCGACGCCGTGCCCGACGTGGACAGCGCCGAAGACCTCAAGCAGTTCTTCTCGGCCATCCAGCAATTGAACGCGAACGAGCAGTTGCTCGCGTACCACGACCGCTCGGACGGCGGCCTGTGGGCGACGGTTTGCGAAATGGCGTTTGCAGGCCACACGGGCGTGTCGCTGAACGTGGACATGCTCACGCTCGACAACGAGCACGAATCCGACTACGGCGACGCGAAGGACTGGGCGAAGCAGACGAGCGGCCGCCGCGAGGACCGCACGCTGCGCGCGCTTTTCTCCGAAGAACTCGGCGCCGTGATCCAGGTGCCGGCGCAGCAGCGCGACACCGTCATGGCGGTGCTGCGCACGCACGGTCTGTCGGTCTGCTCGCACGTGATTGGCACGCTCAACAACCGCGACTCGATCGAAATCTACCGCGACGCCAAGCGCATCTACGACGCGCCGCGCGCCGAGCTGCAACGCGTGTGGAGCGAAGTGAGCTGGCGCATCGCGCGCCTGCGCGACAACCCCGCATGCGCCGATTCCGAATACGACGCGCTCCTCGACGCCGCCGACCCGGGCATGCATCCGCATCTCACGTTCGACCCGGCTGAGGACATCGCCGCGCCGTTCATCGGCAAGGGCGCGCGTCCGCGCGTGGCGATCCTGCGCGAGCAGGGCGTGAACTCGCACCTCGAAACCGCGTACGCGTTCGACCGCGCCGGCTTCGACGCGCACGACGTCCACATGAGCGACCTGCTCGAAGGCCGCGCCACCCTCGCGGACTTCGCGGGCGCGGTGGCCTGCGGCGGCTTCTCGTACGGCGACGTGCTGGGCGCGGGCGAGGGCTGGGCCAAGACGATCCGCTTCAACGCGAAGCTCGCGGACATGTTCGCGGCGTTCTTCGCGCGCCAGGACACGTTTGCGCTCGGCATCTGCAACGGCTGCCAGATGATGTCGAGCCTCGCCTCGATGATCCCGGGCGCCGAAGCCTGGCCGAAGTTCACGCGCAACAAGTCGGAGCAGTTCGAAGCGCGCTTCTCGCTCGTCGAGGTGCAAAGCTCGCCGTCGATCTTCTTCAGCGGCATGGAAGGCTCGCGCATTCCCGTGGCGGTCGCGCACGGCGAAGGGTTCGCCGACTTTTCGCAGCAGGGCGACATCTCGAAGGTGGCCGTGGCGATGCGCTACGTCGACCACCGCGGCCAGGCGACCGAAGGCTATCCGTTCAACCCGAACGGCTCGCCGCAGGGCATCACCTCGGTCACGACGCCTGACGGCCGCTTCACGGTGCTGATGCCGCACACGGAGCGCGTGCAGCGCACGGTGACGATGAGCTGGCACCCCGAAGCCTGGGGCGAGGCGAGCCCGTGGATGCGTGCGTTCCAGAACGCGCGCAAGTGGGTGGGCTGACGCGCCACACAGACGTTCGACGCCGGGGCGTGATCGCCCCGGCTGAAAACCCCGGTCACATGCCTGGATTGCAGGCGTCGGCCGGGGTTTTTTGCCTTCCGGATGCTTGCCAGGGGCGGATCACACGGTGGCTCGTAGCGGTCTTGCGGCGATTGCCGATATTAATCGCCGCATTTTTAGCGGCGTTTAACTTGTGCATGCGGCGAATACGACTCATAATCACCGCATGAATAGCGGCGATTACACCTATATCTGGCAAGCCGGCGACTGGCCTCAGTGGCGCTTCGATCTGACGAAGCTCGCCGAGCCCATGGCCGAGGTCAGCCGCGCCCAGGGCCTGCTGGTGGGCCGGCTGGCCGACGTCGGCCTCGCGCTTCGCGATCAGGCGAGCCTCGCGGCGCTGACGGAGGATGTGCTCAAGACCAGCGAGATCGAGGGCGAGCAACTCAACGTCGCTTCCGTGCGTTCGTCCATCGCGCGTCGAATGGGCGTCGACATCGGGGCGCTCGCGCCGGTGGACCGCCACGTGGAAGGCGTCGTCGAGATGGTGCTCGACGCGACCACCAACAGCCGGTCGCCGGTCACGCGCGAGCGCTTGTTCGGCTGGCACGCGGCGCTGTTCCCGACCGGCTATGCGGGCCTCTCTCGGATCAACGTCGGGGCATGGCGTGACGATGCCAGCGGGCCCATGCAGGTGATCTCGGGGCCCATCGGCCGTCAGCGCGTGCATTTCGAGGCGCCGCCTGCGGACCGGCTGGAGGCCGAGACGCGCCGCTTCCTCGACTGGTTGAACGGCCCGGCGCAAGCGCCGCCGCTGATCAAGGCTGCCCTCGGCCACTTGTGGTTCGTCACGCTGCACCCGTTCGACGACGGCAATGGCCGCGTGGCAAGGGCCATCGGCGATTTGCTGCTCGCACGCGCAGACGGCAGCCCGCAGCGCTTTTACAGCCTCTCGGCCCAGATTCAGCGGGAGCGCAAGGGGTATTACGACATTCTGGAGCGCACGCAGCGCGGATCGATGGACGTCACGCCATGGCTCGCCTGGTTTTTCGACGCGCTGCATCGCGCGGTGGATCAGGCGCAGATCACGCTGGACGCCGTGCTCGCCAAGGCGCGCTTCTGGCGCGACTGGGCCACGACGCCGTTCAACGAGCGGCAGGTCAAGCTGCTCAACCGGCTGCTCGATGGTTTCGACGGCAAGCTCACGAGCGGCAAGTGGGCCGCCATCGCCAGATGTTCGTCCGATACGGCGTTACGCGACATCAACGATCTGGTGGCGCGCGGCGTGCTGCGCAAGGCGGAGGGTGGCGGGCGCAGCACGAGCTACGAGCTCGATGCGTTGCCGCAGTAACGGCGCTTTTGCCGCAAACAAAAACCCCGCGCCTTTGCAGGTCGCGGGGTCTTTTATCGCGGTGGGAGCCGCAACGAGGTCTTACTGAATCTTCGCTTGCTTGCGCAGATTCTCTTCGAACGCCTGCAGCTTTTCCTGCTGGATCTGCTGGACGATCTGCGGGCGCACCTGCTCGAGCGGCGGCGGCGTGACCGGGCGGATGTCGTCCACGCGGATGATGTGCCAGCCGAATTGCGTGTGCACCGGCGTGTCGGTGATCTGGCCTTTCTGCAGATGCGTGGCCGCAGCGGCGAATTCCGGCACGTAAGCCTTCGGATCCGACCAGTCGAGGTCGCCGCCATTCTTGGCCGAGCCCGGGTCCTTCGAGAACTGCTTCGCGAGGTCTTCGAAGCTTGCGCCGCCCTTGATCTTCGCGATCAGGTCCTTGGCCTGCTGCTCGTTGTCCACGAGGATGTGGTGCAGGTGGTATTCGCTGCCGCCCGCGTCCTTCGTGAGCTGGTCGTAGCGCGCCTTGACTTCGGCGTCGGTCGGCTGGTTGTTCTTCACGAAGTTTTCGATCAGCGCGCGCAGCACGACGGTCTGTTGCGCCACGGCGATTTGCGCCTTCACGTCCGGCTTGTTCGGAATGCCCTGGCGAATGGCTTCCTGCATGAGGATCTCGCGGTTCACGAGTTCTTCACGCACGGCCAGTTGCAGTTGCGGCGAATCCTGCTGGCCTTGATGCACGAGCTGCTCGACCAGCGCATCGGCGCGCGCTTTCGGAATCGGCGTGCCGTTCACGACGGCGATGTTCTGCGCAAAGGCGGGAGCCGCCGCGCACGCAGCCAGCAACACCCAGAGATGGGTTTTCTTCAAGGTCATTGGAAAGTCCTAACGGGGCGAACCAAAATGGCGAACAAAAAGGATCAAGCAGGTCGAAATCTAACGTGGGGCTAACGGGGCAGCGCCGCGGCTTCTTCGGGCGTGAGCGCCGTGATCGCGAGTGCGTGAATGCCGCGCTGCATGGCCTCGGCCAGCGCATCATACACCATGCGATGCCTTGCCACGCGGGCCTTCCCCGCGAATGCGGACGCAACGATCGTGACTTGATAATGACCGCCGGCAGCGGCGCCGGCGTGTCCGGCGTGCTGCGCGCTGTCGTCGCGCACCTCGATGGAAACGGGCGCGAGCGCGGCGGTGAGGCGCGTTTCGATCAGCGCCATGCGCTCGGCCGGGCTGGCGTGCAGAAAGACGTCGCTCATTCTTCTTCCTTCATGTAACGCGAGAGCCACAGGCTCTGGCCGACGATGAACACCACGAGAATGCCGGTCGCGCCGAACAGCTTGAAGTCGACCCAGGCGTCGGTGGAGAAGTGATATGCGACGAAGAGATTGAGGATGCCGAGCAGCGCGAAGAAGATCGACCACACGAAATTCAGTTGCGTCCAGATGCGCGGCGGCAGCGTGATCTGCTTGCCCATCATCGCTTCGATGAGGTTCTTGCCGAATGCGACCTGTGAGACGAGCAGCACGATCGAGAACGCCCAATAGAGCACCGTGGGCTTCCATTTGATGAAGGTTTCGTCGTGCAGCATCAGCGTGGCGCCGCCGAACACGACGACGATGCCCAGCGAGAGCCACAGCATGGGATCGACCTTGCGGTGACGGAACGCCACCCACGCGATCTGCACGAGCGTCGCGCCGATCGCCACGGCCGTCGCCGGGAAGATGCCCCACAGCTTGAAGGCGACGAAAAAGAGGATGATCGGGAACAGATCAAACAGGAATTTCATTATCGGCCTGAGAGGTTACAAAATGAGCCCGCCAAAACAGGGAGCGGCGGAGGGCGCTTTCAAGGCCGCATGGCGCCCCGCGCGGGACGCAGGGCTGCCTTGCCAACGCTCACTTGGGCTCGAATTGTAGCGCAGCCGAATTGATGCAATAGCGAAGGCCCGTCGGGGCCGGACCATCCTCGAACACATGGCCGAGGTGCGCGCCGCAGTTCTTGCAGCGCACCTCGATGCGCAGCATGCCGTGCGAGCGGTCGGTTTTCTCCTCGATCACCTCGCCGTTGATCGGGCGGAAATAGCTCGGCCAGCCGCAGCCCGCGTCGAACTTCGTGGCGGATTCGAAGAGCGGCGTGCCGCAGCACACGCAGTCGTAGACGCCGCGGTCGAAGTGGTCCCAGTACTTGCCCGTGAACGCGCGCTCGGTGGCCGCGTGACGCGTGACCTGGTACTGCGTGTCGTCGAGCTGTTCGCGCCATTGCTCGTCGGCCTTGTAGCCGGGGTAGGCGGTGGAGTTATGGTCGTCCTGGCTCATGTTCGGTTCCTGTCGGGTGGGAAACAAGGTCATGTAGATGGGGGCGCGCTCACGAAGAGCAACTGACTTCGAGCGAACTCGCCCAGTCGGGCGGCAGCCCCGCGTATGCCGTGTTTTCCGGCTGCTCGTCGAATGGCCGCTCCAGGAGTTTCGCGAGGCGCTCGACCTCGCTGAAGTCCTTTTGCGCGGCGCGCTCGATAGCCGTCTGCGCGAGGTGGTTGCGCAGCACATATTTCGGATTCACGCGGTTCATCGCTGCCGCGCGCGCGGCGTCGTCGCGCGGCTCGTGTGCAAGGCGCGCGCGATAGTCGGCGGCCCAGGCGTCGAAGGCCGCGCGATCGAGAAACAGGTCGCGCACGGACGTGTCGCCGCTCGCGTCATGTTTCGAAACGCGCGCGAGATTGCGATACGTGAGCGTGAAATCGGCACGGTTGGCATGCATGATTTCAAACAGCTTGTTCGCGAGTGCGTCGTCGCCTTCGCGCGCGTGCTCGAGGCCGAGCTTCGCGCGCATGCGCGCTTCGAGCGCTGGCGCAAAGTGCCGCTTGAAGCGTTCGAGCACGGCCTGCGCGTCGGCAACCACGCGCTCGCCGCGCTTCTTTTCATCGGCGATGTCGTAGTGTGCGCCGAACAGCGGCACGAGCGCTTGAGCGAGGCAGAAGAGATTCCAGTAGGCGATCTGCGGCTGCATGCGGTACGCGTAGCGGCCCTGCGAATCGGAATGATTGCAGATGTGGTTGGCGTCGAAGCCATCCATGAAACCGAACGGACCGTAGTCGATCGTGAGGCCGAGGATCGACATGTTGTCGGTGTTCATCACGCCATGGCAGAAGCCCACGGCCTGCCAGTCGACCATCAGCGCCGCCGTGCTGCGCACCGCATCGTCGAGCAGAGCGAGATACGGGTCGTCGGCTTCGCGCAGCTGCGGCCAGAAGCGCGCGATCACGTGGTCGGCCAGCGCACGCAGGGCGTCCACGTCGTCGTGCGAATAGAAATGTTCGAAGTGGCCGAAGCGTACGAAGCTCGGCGACACGCGCGTGACGACGGCCGCCGTTTCCATCTCTTCGCGGCGCACCGGCTGGTCGGAGCCGGTTACCGTGAGCGCGCGCGTGGTCGGAATGCCGAGATGATGCATCGCTTCCGAGCACAGGAATTCGCGGATCGACGAGCGCAGCACGGCGCGGCCATCGCCCATGCGCGAGTAGGGCGTGCGGCCCGCTCCCTTGAGCTGCACCTCGTGGCGCACGCCGTCGTGCTCGACCTCGCCGAGTGTGAGCGCGCGGCCGTCGCCGAGCTGGCCCGCCCATACGCCGAACTGGTGCCCGGAGTAGACCGTTGCGTATGACATGATCGACGGCGAGCGTTCGCGCGTGAAATTGCCGCTGAAGAACCCCGCAAACGCGGGATCGGCAGCAGCGGACGCATCGAGGCCGAGCCGCGCGCCCATGGCCTTCGAGAAGCCGACGACATAAGGCGCGGGCAGCGGCGCGCCGGGCAGCCGCGTGTAGAAGCGGGCGCCGAGCGCGGCGAATGCGTCGTCGCGCGGCATGGTCAATGCGCGTTCGAAGTCGGCGAGCGGACCGGCGGCGGGCGTATGCGAAGCGGACGAGCCGCCTTGAGTTTCGGGGGTGCCTGGTGAAAACGACATATTGAGGGCCTGTTGAATACTCGATATTGTAATTCCGCACCCGCCGGCGTGCTGGCGCACCTCTGAAGTCCGCCGCCGCGCCCGCGAGACCAGGATAACGCCGATCAACGCGAGCAACCAAGTTGCATGGGACCAGAGTAAGCGCTCTGCGTGGGGCCGGAGTAAGTGCTAAAGCACTAACTCCGGCCGACAGCTGAAGCACCAACTCTGGTCGACAGGAGACCGCTACCGATGAGTGCGCCGCTGCTGGGTCAGATGATGGATGTGCCGCTCCTGCTGTCGTCGTTGATTGCGCATGCGGCCCGCCATCATGGCAGCACGCAGATCGTCTCGCGCCGCATCGAGGGCGATATTCATCGCTACACCTACCGTGAGTGCGAGGTGCGCTCGAAACAGCTTGCGCAGGCGCTCATGGCGCTTGACGTTGCGCCAGGAGAGCGGGTCGGCACGCTCGCCTGGAATGGCTACCGGCATGTCGAGGCCTATTTCGGCGTGACCGGCTTCGGCGCCGTGTGCCACACCATCAATCCGCGGCTTTTTCCCGAGCAGATCGCCTGGATCGTCAATCACGCCGACGACCGCTATGTGATGTTCGACATCACGTTTGCAGCGCTCGTCGATACGATCGCGCCGCAGTGCCCGAACGTGCGCGGCTGGATCGCGATGTGCGACGAGGCGCATCGGCCGCAGATGCGCACGGAGGCGCTCTGCTACGAGACGCTGCTTGCCGCGCAGGACGGCAGCTACGACTGGCCCGTGCTCGACGAGCGCAGCGCGTCCAACCTTTGCTATACGTCCGGCACCACGGGCAACCCGAAGGGCGTGCTCTATACGCATCGTTCTTCCGTGCTGCATGCCTACGGCGCCGCGCTGCCCGATGCGATGGGCCTCTCCGCGCGCGACGCGCTCCTGCCTGTCGTGCCGATGTTCCATGTGAACGCATGGGGCGCTCCACATGCCGCAGCGCTCACGGGCGCGAAGCTCGTGCTGCCCGGCAAGGATCTGGACGGCAAGTCGCTCTTCGAACTCATGGAGGCGGAGGGCGTGACCGGCTCGGCCGGCGTGCCGACCGTCTGGCTCGGCCTGCTCGCTTATATGCGGGGCGCGGGTGTGCGCTTCTCCACGCTCCACTGGACGGTGATCGGCGGCTCGGCATGCCCGCCCGCGATGCTGCGCGCCTTCGAGGACGATTACGGCGTGCAGGTGATCCACGGCTGGGGCATGACGGAGATGTCGCCCCTCGGCACCCTCGCGAAGCTCAACTGGGAGCAGTCGCAGCGGCCGCGCGAGGCCCAGCTGGCGCTGCTCGAAAAACAGGGGCGCGTGATTTGCGGCGTGGATATGAAGATCGTCGGCGAGGACGGGCGTGAGTTGCCGTGGGACGGCGTGACGTTTGGCGACCTGCATGTGCGCGGGCCCTGGGTCGTCGACCGCTATTTCCGCCAGGAAAGCGGCTCGCCGCTCGTGGACGGCTGGTTCCCCACCGGCGACGTCGCCACGATCGACCCCGACGGCTTCCTGCATATCACCGACCGCAGCAAGGACGTGATCAAGTCGGGCGGCGAGTGGATCAGCTCGATCGACCTGGAAAACATCGCCGTCGCGCATCCGGCCATCGCGGAGGCTGCGTGTATTGCCTGCGCGCATCCGCGCTGGACCGAGCGGCCGCTCATCGTCGCGGTGAAGAAGCCCGGCGCTACAGTGACGCGCGAGGAGCTGCTGGCGTTCTTCGATGGCAAGGTCGCGAAATGGTGGCTGCCCGACGACGCCGTTTTCGTCGACGAATTGCCGCACACGGCCACCGGCAAGCTGCTGAAGCTCAAGCTGCGCGAGCAGTTCCGCTCGTACGTGCTGCCGACCGCACTTGCGGTGGAGGGCTGTCCGTTCGACCCGGCGCAGGAAGCGGGCAGCGCTGGCGCTACTGGGACGAATCCGCCCGCGATGCGCGAGTAGGCCACCCCGCGTAAGCCGCCCCGCGCAGTCGCGCAAGGTTCTCCGGCGCAGCCATCTGGCTGCGTTTTTTTCTTCTGACTTTTACCCATCGACCCGCGGGATCCATGCGCCTGGTATAAACCCCGACATCCGCAGTGCAGCAAAAAATTGAACGAACGTTCTTTTTTGGGTATTCTGCCTGCTGACCGGGAATGTCGGACAATGAAACCGACGACGCACATCGCGGCCCGCAAGCATGGAGGCAGGCAAATGGCAGTGGACTACACGACTCGCGACGGCGTCGCCGTCATCACGCTCAATAATCCGCCCGTCAACGGCCTCGGACATTCGACCCGCGCGGGCATTGTCGAGGGCCTCGCGCGCGCCGCGAGCGATCCGGCCGTTTCGGCCATCGTGATCACGGGCGCCGGCAAGGCGTTCTCGGGCGGCGCGGACATCACCGAATTCAACACGCCCAAGGCGATGCAGGAGCCCACGCTCCACACCGTCATCAAGGAAGTCGAAAAGAGCGCGAAGCCCGTCGTGGCCGCGATCCATAGCGTGGCGATGGGCGGCGGCCTCGAGCTGGCGCTCGGCGCGCACTATCGCATCGCCGCGCCTGGCGCGCAGATCGCGCTGCCCGAAGTGAAGCTCGGCATCCTTCCGGGCGCGGGCGGCACGCAGCGCCTGCCGCGCGCCATCGGCCTCGAAGCCTCGCTCAACATGATCGTGACGGGCGCCCCGGTCATGAGCGAAAAGCTCGCGAATTCGGGGCTCTTCGACGCCATGGCGCAAGGCGATCTGCTCGAAGAGGCGATCGCATTCGCGCGCAAGGCGGCCGACAAATCAGGCCCGCATCCGCTCGTGCGCAACCGCAAGATCGAGCATCCGAATGCCGAAGGCTTCCTGCGGTTCTCGCGCAACACGGTTGGTGCGATGTCGAAGAACTATCCCGCGCCGGTGAAATGCATCGACGCAATCGCTGCTGGCGTGACGCAGGGCTTCGACCTGGGTCTCGCGTTCGAGCGCGAGTGTTTCGTTGAACTCGTGCAGACGCCGGAAAGCCGCGCGCTGCGCCACGCGTTCTTCGGCGAGCGCGCCGCGAGCAAGATTCCGGACGTGCCGTCGAGCACCCCCACGCGCGACATCCAGAAGGTGGCCGTGATCGGCGCGGGCACGATGGGCGGCGGCATCACGATGAACTTCCTCAACGCCGGCGTGCCGGTCACGCTGCTCGAAACGAAGCAGGAAGCGCTCGACCGCGGCATCGCCACGATCCGCAAGAACTACGAAGCCCAGGTCAAGAAGGGCAAACTCACGGCCGAAAAGCTCGAAGCGCGCATGGCGCTGATCCGCCCGACGCTCTCCTACGACGACCTCAAGGAAGCGGACCTCATCATCGAGGCCGTCTTCGAAGAGCTGGGCGTGAAGGAGCAGGTGTTCAAGCGACTCGACGAAGTCGCGAAGCCGGGCGCGATGCTCGCCTCGAACACCTCGACGCTCGACGTCGACAAGATCGCGGCCTTTACGAAGCGTCCGCACGACGTGGTGGGTCTGCACTTCTTCAGCCCCGCCAACGTGATGAAGCTGCTCGAAGTCGTGCGCGGCAAGGAAACGGCGAAGGACGTGCTCGCCACGGTCATGCAGGTCGCAAAGAAGATCCGCAAGACGGCCGTGGTTTCGGGCGTCTGCGACGGCTTCATCGGCAACCGCATGATCGAGCAGTACGTGCGTCAGGCGCTCTACATGCTCGAAGAAGGCGCGCTGCCCGCGCAAGTGGACCGCGCGATCGAGAAGTTCGGTTTCGCCATGGGCCCGTTCCGCATGAGCGATCTGGCCGGCAACGATATCGGCTGGGCCATTCGCAAGCGCCGCTATCAGGAACATCCGGACATGAAGTACTCGAAGATCGCCGACCGTCTGTGCGAGACCGGCCGCTTCGGGCAGAAGACTGGTGCGGGCTGGTACGACTACAAGGCGGGTGAACGCAACGCGCTGCCTTCGAAGCTCGTCGACGAGATGATCGTCGCGTACTCGCAGGAGGCCGGCGTCGAGCGCCGCAAGATCAGCGACGAGGAAATCGTCGAACGCCTCGTGTTCTCGCTCGTCAACGAGGCCGCGAAGATCCTCGAAGAGGGCATTGCTTCGAAGGCGTCGGACGTCGACATGGTCTACCTCACGGGCTACGGCTTCCCGCTGTGGCGCGGCGGCCCGATGCTGTACGCCGACACGGTGGGCCTCTACAACGTCGAGCGCGCCATCCGCCGCTATGCGCAGCAGCGCAACGGCGAAGCGTGGGAGATCGCGCCTTCGATCGTCGAGCTGGCCACGAAGGGCGGTACGTTCAACTAAAGCATCGCTAGCGAACGCAAAAGCGAGCGAACAGACGGACGAACATCATGAGAAGCGCAAACGACGTGCTCCTGCTGATCGACCTGCAATACGACTTCATGCCGGGCGGGGCGCTTGCCGTCGCACACGGCGACGAAGTCGTGCCGGTGGCGAACCGGCTCGCGCAGGGCTTCGGCAACGTCGTGCTCACACAGGACTGGCACCCGGCGCAGCACGTTTCGTTTGCGGCCAATCACGCGGGATGCGCGCCGTTCGAGATGATGGCACTGCCCTACGGCGAGCAGGTGCTGTGGCCCGTGCACTGCGTGCAGGGCACCGAAGGCGCGGCGCTGCATCGCGACCTCGACGTGCCGCATGCGCGCGCGGTGATCCGCAAGGGCCATCACGCCGACGTCGACAGCTACTCCGCGTTTCTCGAAGCCGACCGCAAGACGGCCACGGGCCTCGCAGGCTACCTGCGCGACGTGGGCGTGAAGCGCGTGTACTGTTGCGGCCTCGCGACCGACTACTGCGTGGCGTGGTCCGCGCTCGACGCGCGCGCCGCGGGCTTCGAGACCGTGCTGATCGAGGACGCCTCGCGCGCGATCGACCTGAACGGTTCGCTCGCCGCTGCATGGGAGCAATTGCTCGCGGCGGGCGTGAAGCGCGCGCAGTCGGCCGAGGTGCTGATCGGCGCCGCGTGAACGACATCGTCCGCTTTCGTCTTTCGTCCGCCTGAACGTTTCAAACGAATACATCCTTTGCATCAAAATTTCGTAGTGGGAGACACGCATGACTGACGCCGTAATCGTATCGACCGCCCGTACGGGCCTCGCCAAATCGTGGAAGGGCGCCTTCAACATGACGCACGGCGCCACGCTTGGCGGCCACGTGGTCCAGGCCGCCGTGGAGCGCGCGAAGATCGACCCCGCACGTGTGGAAGACGTGATCATGGGCTGCGCGAACCCCGAAGGCGCGACGGGCGGCAATATCGCGCGCCAGATCGCGCTGCGCGCGGGACTGCCGGTGAGCGTGCCCGGCATGACCGTCAACCGCTTCTGTTCGTCTGGACTCCAGACGATCGCGCTCGCCGCGCAGCGCGTGATCGCGGGCGAGGGCGACGTATTCGTGGCGGGCGGCGTGGAATCGATCTCGTGCGTGCAGAACGAGATGAACCGCCACATGATGGCCGAAGGCTGGCTCAACCAGCACAAGCCCGAGATCTACTGGAGCATGCTGCAAACCGCGGAGAACGTCGCGAAGCGCTATGAGATCTCGAAGGAGCGCCAGGACGAGTACGGCGTGCAGTCGCAGTTGCGTGCGGCGGCCGCGCAGGCCGCGGGCCTTTTCAACGACGAAATCGTGCCGATGACGGTGCTCGCCGGTGTTGCGGACAAGGCAACGGGCCAGCTCGTCACGAAGGAAGTGACGATCGCCGCCGACGAAGGCATCCGCGCCGACACCACGCTCGAAGGCGTATCGAAGATCCGCACCGCAATGCCGGGCGGCGTCGTCACGGCGGGCAACGCGAGCCAGTTCTCGGACGGCGCGAGCGCCTGCGTCGTGATGAACGCGAAGGTCGCCGAACGCGAAGGCCTGCAGCCGCTCGGCATCTTCCGCGGTTTCGCCGTGGCGGGCTGCGAGCCGGACGAGATGGGCATCGGCCCCGTTTTCTCGGTGCCGAAGCTGCTCAGGCAGGCAGGTCTGAAGGTCGAGGACATCGGCCTGTGGGAACTGAACGAAGCGTTCGCGGTGCAGGTGCTGTATTGCCGCGACAAGCTCGGCATTCCCGCCGACCGCCTGAACGTGAACGGCGGCGCGATCGCCGTCGGCCACCCGTATGGCGTGTCGGGCGCGCGCTTGACGGGCCATGCGCTCATCGAAGGCAAGCGCCGCGGCGCGAAGTTCGTCGTGGTGACGATGTGCATCGGCGGCGGGCAGGGCGCTGCCGGCCTCTTCGAAGTCGTGTAATGCACGGTGCG
>Ga0207816_1000162_pt1 | contig 16274 bp, 17 predicted proteins | sample LuqExpMetageno10_FD_187768 | JGI IMG/M metagenome (GOLD analysis project Ga0207816, IMG submission 187768) | Tropical forest soil microbial communities from Luquillo Experimental Forest, Puerto Rico - Sample 10 (SPAdes) | ecosystem: Environmental > Terrestrial > Soil > Tropical forest ... | reverse complement strand
AAGAAATACCCGCTGGCCGAATTGCTGGAAGCCTGCCGCACCTATCCCGGCGTCTCCAATGCCCGCCGCATCACCTTCGAATATGTGATGCTGAAAGGCGTCAACGACAGCCTCGCCGATGCGCGCGAGCTGGTGCAGATCATCAAAGGCATTCCGGCCAAGGTGAATTTGCTGCCGTTCAACGCTTGGCCAGGTAGTCCTTATGAATGCTCCGATTGGGAGCAGATCGAGAAATTCGCCGAAGTCGTCAACCGCGCCGGTTACGCTTCGCCGGTGCGCACCCCGCGCGGCCGGGACATCATGGCCGCCTGCGGCCAGCTCAAGAGCGAAAGCCTGAAAGCCCGCGCCTCCGAACGCTACGCCGAACTGGCGAGCGCGCAGGTTGGAAAATAACGAAAGCAGCAATAGCTATTGCATAGACTTCCCTCTCCCTCTTCGGGGGAGAGGGCGGTTCGACTTGGCGTTAGCGCAGCTAACGGCTTAGTCGAACCGGGTGAGGGGGCACAGCGTCATCCCATCTTGTCATCCCCGGCGCCTCTTCGAAGCGCGATAGCGCGCAGGAGGGGCGGGAAGGGGATCCAGGTGTTGGCCTTTTTCATGCTCGCGAAAGTACAAACAGGACCGCTCGTGCTAGAACGATAAAATCAACTGCTTTTTGTGTGGTGAGTTCGACATCAGATGCATGAACTGCCAAGTTGCGCAAATTCGCTAATCCGCGAATAGAGTCTCCCGCGTTGTGATCAATTAGGGCGCGCTCTACCAGAATTGCCACTAGTTTTAGAACCGGCAACTTACCCTCAATGCCGTGCTTAGTGGCGATCTCCGCCAATTTTGTTTCTACTCTAAGCCAAGCTTCAAGTATCGCCCCTCTCGGCGAACGCTTTGCTAGTTCTTCAAGCTCATCATCACTCGCCAACTCACGAATGTTGGATGTTGGCGTTGGGGGGAGACTTTCCCGAGACTGACTCAGCTCACTTCCAAACGCGGCTTCAAATCCGCCAATTTTCAACGAAAGCAGCCGGTCAAAAGCTTTTCCCAGGGAGTGCCGGTATCTGATCAATATGCAGACAAGTATAATCGGCCAAATGAGTGTTTGAGTCATTTGGACTATAAAGGTCTTCCAATCCATATGTGCCCCCCGCACCACGGCTCTTAAGAGTGGCATTGTGTGTCACGGAAGTGAAGCAATATTCACCCCGCCCTCAACATCACATCCACTTTGACCGCATCGAACGGAAATTCCACTTGGCCATTTTCCGTTTTGCGCAAGAGCCCCGCATTCAACAGCGCCGTCACATCGCCATGCACCGCTTTGACATCGCGCTCGACGCGGCGGGCGGTTTCGCGGATCGGTAGCGGCCCGGCGCCGGTCATGGCACGCAAAATTTCCCAGCGTTTGGTGGTGAGAAGCTGGAACAGCAATTCCGGTGTGGCGAAGCTGATAAAGGTGCCTTGCGCTCGGCCCTTCAAAGCCTCCACCGCGCGGCGGGAAACGTCTTTGTGATCAGAAACTGAAAGTGTGACGACGGTCATCGCGTTCGCCCCCTGACTCTGTGATGGGGCGCCTGTGCTGTGCCGTTGTCAATAACTCCAACGTTTGCGCATTTGTCACGGCTGGGAATTTTCACACAGAGCCGCAAAGCCGCGGGGAAATTTCCACGTCTCGCATCTCATCCTGATTTCCGTTTGGCAGGATCGGGTCATCTGCTATTGATTGATATCAACATTCAAAGGGGCTGCCGCATGTCTGTTGATCCCGCCATTCTCAAAGCCTTCGACCAGCCGGATGAAATCCGCGAATTCGATCTCGGCAAATTTGAAATCGTGCATATCAACGGCACCACCATTGGACGTGCCACCTACCAGCCGGGGTGGAAGTGGTCGGAGCATGTCGGCAAGAAAACCGGCCAGACGCATTGCCATGTGGAGCATCTGGGTTATGTCATCAGCGGTGCGGCCACGGCGGCGTTTCCGGACGGACGCATTTATGAACTGCGCGCGGGGCAAATGTTCTACATCTCGCCCGAACCGCATGACAGTTGGGTATTGGGTGACGAGCCTTATGTCTCGCTGCATCTGATGGGGGCCGGTCAATACGCGAAGAAATAGGCAGCAGGTAAGGCGGCCCGAATAGGGGGCCGCACCCTTCGCGTCTCTGTGTGAATCAATCCGCCTGTGCTGCACAAACGCTGTCGCAATCCCGGCGATCGGCGTTACACTCGCATCCGAACTATCCCGGGAGGCTGAGCGTGGCGGTCAAGAAGAAGGCGAAGAAAAAGGCAAAGAAAACGGCAAAGAAAACGGGCGCTAAGCCCATAGCCAAGAAAGCGGTCAAGAAGGCGCTGAAACCCGCCGCCAAGAAAACCGCTGTCAAAAAGGCCGTGAAGAAGGCCGCCAAAGCCACCGCATCAGCCCGGTCCCGGAAACCCGGCAAGAAGGCGCGCGCCATGACACCAGCCGACAAAACTCCAAAATCTGCCAAGAAACCCAAAGGCGAAACCGCCCTCACCAAGCTGGAACGGGCGCTGATGACCAAGATGATCGAGGCCGACGAGCTCGCCGTGGATATGGGCTTGGCCGGAGCCGTGGAAGCGCCGGTCAAAAAGCCCAACGGCGCGCAATAATCCATTCCTGGACCCTGCCGGAGAGCGGGCAAATAAGACCCGTTCCGGCCGCTGGAGGCCGGACCTGTCGGTGTGCAAACGCCTGAACTGCGCAGGACCGCGCCACACGCTGGTGCTCAGCACTTGGCGGTGATGGTTTTGCGGTCTTCGCGCGTGAAATGGATCACCGGCGGGGTCAGCGTTACCCCATCATAAGTAATCGCCGGAAGGATGACATCGAATTCATCGCCGTTGAAGCCGCTGGCTTCCAGCCTTGTCTCGAAGGCAAAGGCATTGGTGTTTTGGGAGCCGGTTCCGGCAAAGCCGCTGGCGGTTTTCGTCAGTCCGCGGAAGGGCTGGGCGATCTCGCCGGTGTCCGGAGATGAGATCCAGCTCGTCATGGCCGTCCAGGTGCCGTCCGTCTTCCAGGCAAGTTTCACGCTGTCGCCGGAAAACTGCATCGGTTTCGAGCGGTCGATCCACCAGCGATTGACCGGATCGCCCGCCATGGCCGAGCCCAGATAATTCTTGTCCACGATGACGAAGACGGAGGGGTAGAGCCCCGGCAGGACTTTGACATCGGCATAGAGATAGCGGTTCTGGTCGGGCAAAAAGGCGCGGTATTCGATGCCGTCATGGAGCAATTCGCAGCGCGGCGCGTCGGCCCATCCCGGCGTTGCGGCCGCAAGGATGCCCGCTGCGGCAAGGCTTCCCCGGACCAGAAAACGCGCCAAATGCATCTCAAATACCCCCAACTACGGCAAATCTAGCATAACCTTTTGGCGATGCGAGAGGGCGTGCGATTGTACCGGGTAAACAGGTTAAAAGGGCCCGCTTAAACGGCCCTGGCGCTGGCATTTTGGGGCGCGGGCCGTATAGTCCGGGCCACTTTTTCTTAAGGACAAGGACAGTGACGGGAACAACGGTGAAGCCAAAAAAGATCAATAAGGTGGTGCTGGCCTATTCCGGCGGCCTCGACACCTCGGTGATCCTGAAATGGCTGCAGACCGCCTATGGGGCGGAGGTGGTGACCTTTACGGCCGATCTGGGCCAGGGCGAGGAGCTGGGCCCGGCGCGCGCCAAGGCCGAGATGCTGGGGATCAAGCCTGAGAACATCTTCATCGAGGATCTGCGCGAAGAGTTCGTGAAGGACTATGTCTTTCCCATGTTCCGCGCCAATGCCCTTTATGAGGGCATCTATCTCCTCGGCACCTCCATCGCCCGTCCTTTGATTGGCAAGAAGCAGATCGAGATCGCCGAAAAGGTCGGCGCCGATGCCGTCTGTCATGGCGCCACCGGCAAGGGCAACGACCAGGTGCGTTTCGAGCTCACCTATTATGCCTTGAAGCCCGACATCAAGGTGATCGCGCCTTGGCGCGAATGGGACCTGACCAGCCGCACCAAGCTGATCGAGTTTGCCGAAGCCCATCAGATTCCGATCGCCAAGGACAAGCGCGGCGAAGCCCCGTTCTCGGTCGACGCCAATCTGTTGCATTCCTCTTCCGAAGGCAAAGTGCTGGAAGATCCCGCCATCGAGCCGCATAAGGACGTTTTCCAGCGCACCCTGTCGCCGGAAGAGGCGCCCGATCATCCCACCATCATCGAAATCGGGTTTGAGAAGGGCGATGCGGTTTCCATCGACGGCAAGCATTTGTCGCCGGCCATGCTGCTTACGGCCCTCAACGCGCTCGGCAAGGCCAACGGCATCGGCCGCATCGATCTCGTCGAAAACCGCTTTGTCGGCATGAAATCGCGCGGCATCTATGAGACGCCCGGCGGCACCATTCTTTATGCCGCCCATCGCGCCATCGAATCCATCACGCTCGACCGCGGCGCCGGCCATCTCAAGGATGAGCTGATGCCGAAATATGCCGAGCTCGTCTATTACGGCTTCTGGTATTCGCCCGAGCGCGAAATGCTGCAGGCCTTGATCGACAAGAGCCAGGAGTTCGTCAGCGGCACCGTGCGGCTCAAGCTCTACAAGGGCAACGTCATCGTCATCGGCCGTTCTTCGCCGTATTCGCTCTATTCGCAGGACCTCGTCACCTTCGAAGACGACCAGGGCGCTTACGACCAGAAGGACGCGCAAGGCTTCATCAAGCTCAACGCTTTGCGCCTTCGCACCCTGGCGATGCGCAAGCGCAAGCTGGGGAAGTAATTCTTCCATGTCATGGCCGGGTCGTGTCCCGGCCATCCAGAAGCCGGGCTGCGGAAGCGGTCCGGCTTTTGTTTTTTCAATAACGAAATGTCATCCCCGGCGACCCTGCGAAGCCGAAGGCGAAGCATGGGGAGGGAAGGGGATCCAGGTCATGATACCGTCGTAATGCTTGAAGTGTTGCGCGCTTCGCCCCATCTCTCTAATGAGTTGTATGCACGCGGGGAGCAACACCATGTCTGACAACGCCAAACAGCGCGACTATTGGAATGGCGATGTGGCCAGGAACTGGGTGGCGCGGCTCGCCCATTTCGAGCGCACGCTCACGGGCCTGACCGAAGCGCTGCTGGCCTTTGCCGCGCCCAAGCCCGGCATGGCCGTGCTCGACATCGGTTGCGGTGCGGGCACCACCACCGCTGCGGTCGCCAAGCTTGTGGCGCCGGGCAAGGTTGTCGGGCTTGATATCTCCGAGCCGCTGATCGAAGCGGCGCGTGCTCTGTCCAGCGAACACGCCGGATACATTCTCGCCGATGCCAGCGATTATGCTTTCACGCCCGAATACGATCTCGTCCTCTCGCGCCTGGGCGTGATGTTCTTTGCCGATCCGGTGAAAAGCTTCGCCAATATCCGCACGGCCCTGCGCCGGGGCGGCAAGCTCGCTTTCATCTGCTGGCAGCCGCAAAACGAGATCAGTTATCTCTCCGAGCCCTATCAGGCCGTGCGCGATCTCTTTCCCGCTGCCGATCCCACCCCCGACAATGCCCCTGGACCGTTTGGTCTTGCCGATGGCGAGCGCACGCGCGCCATCCTCGAACAGGCCGGTTTCAAGCATATCCGCGTCGAGCCTTGTGCGCCGCGCTCGCTGCTCGGCAATACGCTGGAGGAAGCGGTGGAGCAGGTGATGAATATGGGCCCGCTCGCCCGTATGGTGCGCGAAGCCGATGAGGCCGCCAAAGCCGAGATGCGCAGGCGCATCGCGCCGGTCCTTGCCAAATATCAGACCGAAGCCGGTATCGAACCGCCCGCCGCCTGCTGGCTGGTAGGGGCGACGGCCTAGCAACAGCAGGATAGGCGCGAGAGCGGCACAGTTGCAGAGCGCGCCTTTTTGGGGTGCGCAAGGATGCTGAGGGCTTGTATTTGTTCCTGTCTGGATGTCTGCGAACGGATTGCTGAACGAAACGCGATTCTACTTACTGAACAAAATACAAGACGCCGTGCAAATTCGCGCACTTGCCAGTCCTTTGCGGCTGCGGAATCTTTCCCTTTCTGGGGAAAAGGACCGCCGCTATGCTGAAGCTTCTCATCATTCAGGCCGCCACCTATCGCGCGCCGGATGATCGCCGTCCCTTGCGCATCAGGAAGCGGCGCTTGGTGGGTGCGATCCTGCCTTATCTGGCGGCGCTGGTTCCCAATGGCTGGCACATCACGCTGCACGACGACGCCATCGCGGAACCCGATTACGAGGCCCATTACGATGTGGTTGCGATCACTGTGCGCACCGTTACCTCTCTGCGCGCCTATGAGATTGCCGGCCGCTTCCGCGCCAAAGGCGTCAAGGTGGTGATGGGCGGCCCGCATGCCACCTTTCACACCCATGAAATGCTGGAACATGCCGATGCCGTCTGCGTGGGCGAGGGCGAAGAGGTCTTCCCGCAGATGCTGGAAGATGCCGCGGCCGGGCGTTTGAAACAGATTTACCGCCGCGATACGCCGGCTGATCTGCGCGGTCTTCCGCCTATGCGCTGGGACCTTTTGGAGATGAAGAATTACGTCTTCTACAGGCCCTTTGTCATCCAGCAGTCGCGCGGCTGTCCTTACACTTGCGATTTCTGCGCCGAGCGGCGGCTGAACGGCGATTTCGGTTTCCGTGATCGTCCTGCCGAGGAAATCATCGAGGACATCAAGCGCTGCGGCTCCAAGCACATCTTTTTCGCCGCCAGCCAGTTCGTCGGCCACAAGGGCCGCACCATGGAACTCTTGGAAAAGATGGTGCCGCTCAAAATTCATTGGTCGGCGCTGTTCTCGCCGCGCTTCGGGCTCGACGAGAAGTTCCTCGATCTCGCCAAGAAGTCCGGGCTGCTCCACGTCAACATGGGCATCGAAAGCATCAGCCAGGGCACCTTGAAGACCATGCATAAGGACTTCAACCACTCCGGCAGCTATCGCGAGATGATCAAGAATTTGAACAAGCGCGGTATCAGCTACTCGTTCAATTTCGTCATCGGCGCCGATACCGACACGCCCGATGTCTTCGATGAGACGCTCAAATTTCTCCACGAGCTGAAGGTCCCGGCCGCCTATTTCAATCTGATGGTGCCGTTGCGCGGCACGCCGCTCTATGACCGCATGAAGCAGGACGGGCGCATTCTTGACGAAGAGAATATGGAGCGCTGGGCGGGCGTGCGCTGTCACATGACACCCAGGCATATGTCTGGTGATCATCTGATAGATGGCGTCAAACGCATGCAGAAGGAATTCTATTCCTGGCCTTCGATCCTCAGGCGCCTGCGCCTGCCACGCTCCTATGCCGACTTCGCGTCCTGGGAGGTGAATCTCTCCCAGCGCCGCATCGCCGCCCGCGCGGATTGCATGAACGAATTCAGCGAGTTCTGACTCTTCTCACCTCCCCCTTGCGGGGGGCTGTCCCACGTGGTTTTACCCCGGACAGTCATGGCCCGCGACTGCGGGCCACCCAGGTCTAGCGGCACCGTCGTGCCAGAAAGTGTTCGATTCACCGCGCTGGGAATTGGGCAACACCACCTGGATCGCCCGCCGTTGCGGGCGATGACACCTTGGTAATTTCAATGGCAGCTACAGCGCGAGGGAGCTTTTCAGCCAAAAAAATTGGCGGGCCGGGGATACCCGGTCCGCCAAGTTGGAGCAGGCAGACCGGGCGGAAGCCTCACGGTCTGCGAAACAGTCCCGGGGAGAGGATGGAACTGCATACAGCCAGGACAATTTGGTCCTTTGGCCGCATTGAATCAATTCGATCAAAGGCACAAAATTGATAAGTTTCTGATTATGAATAGGGTTATATGGACTTTCGGCACTTCCGCTATTTCATCGTGACCGCCGAAGAGCTGCATGTGGCGCGGGCAGCCGAGCGGCTGGGCATCGCCCAACCGGCCTTGAGCCAGATGATCCGGACCATAGAAGAGCGCGTCGGGGCCCGGCTGTTCCAGCGCGCCAACCGTCGCATCACCCTGACCGCCGCCGGTCACGCCTTCCTTTCCGAGGCGCGGCTGGCCTTGCAGCATGCCGATATGGCTGCCCATGCCGCCAAGCGCGCCGCCCGCGGCGAGACCGGGCGGGTCCGCATCGGCTATGTCTCCTCGGCTCTGGCCGAGGAGGCGTTTCTGGCGGCGCTGGCCGCCTTCCGCCGTTCGCACCCGGATGTCGTGGTCGATCTCTTGCTGCGCACCACCACCGAGCAGATCGAAGCCATGCGGGATGAGGACCAGGACATGGCGGTGGCCCGTGCGCCCGCGCCAGGCATTCCCGAAGGCTATGACGTCAAGCTGTTCTCGCGCTGGCCGTTGTTGGTGGCGGTTCCGGCGCGTCATGCGCTCGCCGACAAGCCGATGATCGCGCTCGACGATCTGCGCGATGAGACTCTGCTCTTGCCGGAAGATCCGCCAGGCTCCGGTCTCACCCACACCATTGCGCAGATCTTCGCCCGTCACGGCTTCATGCCGCGCCGCTCCATCGCGGTGACCGAAATGACCTCATGGATGGGCCTCGTCGGCGGCGGCTTGGGTGTGGCGCTCTTGCCGTCCAGCGCGCGCTCGCTGCAAACCAGTTCTGTCGTTTACCGCCCGCTGAAGGGCGTCAACGAATATTCCGATTTGCTGGTGATCTCGCGCCGCGGCGAGCAAGCACCATCGGTGAAAGCCTTGCTCGACCGCCTCTGGCGCGCCGCCCCCGCCAATGCCGTGAAGAACGAAGAGCCGGAAGAGTAGATATCCCTTCTTACCTTCAACCGTCATGGCCGGGCTTGACCCGGCCATCCATCCGTCTGGCACAATGTCTGTAGGTCTGCACTGCGCGCGCATCCTATGAATGGCCGGTTCGGTGGCCGGCCATGACGAAAATGGAGCAATGTGCTAAATTCGTGATGTGGGGGAGATGCGCACCGGCTATGTCTACATCATGGCGAGCAAACGTCATGGTACGCTGTACATCGGCGTGACCAGCAATCTCATCGAACGCGTGACTCAACACAAAGAAGGGCATGGTTCGGCTTTCGTGAAGAAGTATGCCGTGACGATGCTGGTCTGGTTTGAGGAGCTCACGCTCGTAACCGACGCCATCCAGCGCGAAACCAGCCTCAAGCGCTGGCCGCGCCGATGGAAGGTCGCGATGATCGAGAAAACCAATCCGGAATGGCAGGATTTGTACTACGGGCTCTTCTAGCCACTCTTCGATCCCGATCTGTCATGGCCGGGCTCGACCCGGCCATCCATCCGTCTGGCACAATGTCTGTAGGTCTGCACTGCGCGCGCATCCTATGGATGGCCGGCTCGGTGGCCGGCCATGACGATGGGTGAGGGGGTACTCACCCTTTCGCGGTCTTCTCCAGAAACGCCGCCACCTCGCGCACCACATCGGTTTGGCGTTCGACCAGAAGATGCCCGCCGGTGGGGAAGATGATCACGCGTCCGTCGCGTACCGCACCGGCGATCTCTTTGGCGCGCGCCGCGGTGAGAAAGCCGTCATCGGCAGCACTGATGGTCAGCACCGGCGCAATGATGCCGCGCATCGGAAAACCGGCGCGGGCATGGGCGGCGGCGATATCGAGTTTCATGCCCTCCGAATGAGCGCGTGCGGGCAGGCCATCCCGGAATATTTGCCGGACGCGATGTTTTTCTTCTGCCGAGCGCGGCGCCACAGGCGTGCCGACGAGCGCTGCACCCAGCCGCGGACACAGCGCTGCCAGCCGCAGCGCCAGCCCGCCAAGCAGATTGGAGCGGAACAGGGTACGAGCCATCAGCCAGCCGTAGAACTTGGTTCCTGCCGGCAAATTGGTGGCGGGCACTAGCAGCACCAAGGCGCGGCAGCGCTGGGGATAGCGCAAGGCGAAATGCAAGGCCGACCAGGCCCCCGCGGAAATCGCCAGCACGACGGTTTCCTTGATGCCCAGCCGGTCCAGCAAGGCCGCGTAGGCTTCGGCTTGGCTTGCGGCGGTCGCTTCTTTGACGGCCGTGGAGCGCAGATAGCCGAAGCGCGACGGCGCGATCAGGCGATAGCCGTGTTCGGCCAGCGGCGCCGTCATATGCAGGCCTTGGTCGAAGCCGCCACCGGCGCCATGCAGCACCAGCACCGGCGCACCTTTGCCCAGGATCGCATATTCGACCGTGCCCTGGGGTGTTTCGACGGTCTCGCTGTCGTCTCTTTTGATGGTGTTGCTGCGGCGAACGAAAATAGCCAGCCCAAGCCCGGCAAGGGCGGCAGCAATGATCGCGGTGATGAAGGTGGTGCGGGAAATGCGAGCCAAGGGGAGGACCTTCGAAGAAATCTTTGCCGGAGTCTAACCCAGTGCTGTGGCTCAAGGAAATGGCGCATTGCGACGAAGAAGAACTCTCACCGTCTTCTCTATGGCAAGCTTTGGCCCGCCACCTGCTCTTGACTGATGGTGCCGTATATGTTACCAATAGCGCAGCTAGAATATCTCGATGAAGATGGTCGCAGTCCGTTCGGCCTTTGGCGTGCAGAACTTCACGCTGTGGCGCGCGCCAAAGTCACGACTGCACTACAGCGCTTGGCGTACGGCAACACTTCGCAGGTGAAGGCGGTCGGCGCGGGCGTTAGCGAGTTGAAGATCGATTTCGGGCCTGGCTATCGGGTGTATTTCGGGCGCGATGGCGAGACGCTGGTGGTATTGCTCGCTGGTGGCAGCAAGAAGCGTCAGCAACGCGACATTGAAGAGGCGCAGCAGCGCTGGACAAACTACAAGCGGCGAAAAACATGCCTTTGACCAGAGATTTCAAAGAAACAGTTCTCAAAGATATGCAGGAGAACGAAGGTTTTGCCGAAGCCATGCTGCAGGAGGGGATTTCCTCTTTGCTCGCCGGTGAACTCGATCTCGGCAAGGAAATCCTGCGCGACTACATCAACGCGAGGATCGGCTTCGAAAAGCTCAGCCGCAAAGTCGATCTGCCGGTCAAAAGCCTGATGCGGATGTTCGGCCCCAACGGCAATCCGCAAGCCAAAAACCTCTTCGCCGTCATCGCCGCCCTACAGAAAGACGCCGGGATCGAATTGCAGGTAATGGCGGCGGAGTGAATCCCTCCTCTTGTGGGGCCGATTGCGCCGGCGTAGCGGCGCGGTTTGTCTTGGGCTTGCGAAGCAAGTCCTTAGACAAAGCGGGTGAGGGGAAGTAAGCCGGGAAGGCACAGTGTTATAGCAAACTTTGGGATACAGATGAGTTACACAGCTACAGTCATACATTCATAAGGAGGCTGGGGATGCGCGTTATTATTCGCTTTTCGCTCAATCGAGATAGAAAAAGTGAGCTAAGAAACGCTCTCAAACCTGTTCTCGAGACACACGGAATTCTTTGGACCGGAAAAACAACGGGAACATACGAAGGCGACGTGACTGAAACCCAAATAAGAAAAGCGGTTCAATCGTTTTGGCATACAGCTGCTACTTACCAAGGGCGAGCCCACGTTGATCATTTTTGGATGTATGCTGATCAGGGCGCCCCACGCCGCGCTACCCTTGAGGAAATGGATCTCTAAATGCCTGCTCATTTAGGACAAACAAAAAAGCCGGAGCGTGGGCTCCGGCTTTTCGCATTCTTAATGAGCTCCACTCTTAAACGTCGAGCGATGCACTTAGCGCATTGTCCTGGATGAATTCGCGGCGGGGTTCCACCACTTCGCCCATCAGCTTGGTGAAGAGGTCATCGGCCTCATCGGCGTGCTCGACCTTCACCTTGAGCAGCGTGCGCGCATTCTCGTCCAGCGTGGTCTCATAAAGCTGGCTGGCATTCATCTCGCCGAGACCTTTGTAGCGTTGCAGCGCCAGGCCTTTGCGGCCCCATTCATAGATGGTGTTGAGCAGCTCGCTCGGCGCGCGCACTTCTTTGTTTTCGTCCTTGCGGGTCAAGGTGCCGAACTTCAAATAGGTCGCCTTCAGATCGTCGGTCAGGCGATCGAGCTTGCGCGCATCGGTCGACTGGATCAGCGCCCCGTCGATGGCGATGGCTTCGCGCACGCCACGCACTTCGCGCCAGAACTTCAGGCCGCCGTCGCTGGTCGGCTCGCCTTGCCAGCCGCGCTCGGTCTCGTTCGAGAGCAGGTCGAGGCGCCGCGCAATGTACTCCGCCGCTTCCTTGGCCTTTTCGGGATCGTTCACCACGTCCGGATTCATCGCGCCCGCGATCGCCGCCTGTTCGAGCATGAAGCGCGGATAATGCTGCGGGAAATTGGCCAGCGCATTCACCGTGGCGCGCGCCTTTTCGACGATGGCGATGAGGTCAGCGCCGGTCGCCACTTCGCCGGTATGCAGCGTCAGCGAGGTTCCGCTGGTGCCTTCGCTGGTGAGATAATCTTCTAGCGCCCGCTCGTCCTTCAGATAGCGTTCGGACTTGCCGCGTGTTGCCTTATAGAGCGGCGGCTGGGCGATATAGATATGCCCGCGTTCGATCAGCTCCGGCATCTGGCGATAGAAGAAGGTCAGAAGCAGGGTGCGGATATGCGCGCCGTCGACATCGGCGTCGGTCATGATGATGATCTTGTGATAGCGCAGCTTGTCGGGGTTGAATTCCTCGCGCCCGATGCCCGTGCCCATCACCGTGATCAGGGTGGCGATTTCCTGGCTCGACAGCATCTTGTCGAAGCGTACGCGCTCCACGTTCAAGATCTTGCCGCGCAGAGGCAGCACCGCCTGGTTGGAGCGGTTGCGGCCCTGTTTGGCCGAGCCGCCGGCGCTCTCACCTTCGACGATGAAGAGTTCGCATTTGGAAGGATCGCGTTCTTGGCAGTCCGCCAGCTTGCCGGGCAGCGAGGCGCCATCGAGCGCGCTCTTGCGGCGGGTCAGTTCGCGCGCCTTGCGGGCGGCTTCGCGCGCGGCAGCGGCTTCCACCACCTTGCCGACGATGTTCTTGGCTTCGCTTGGATGTTCTTCCAGCCATTGGCCGAGCTTTTCCAAGACGATGCTTTCCACCACCGGGCGCACTTCCGAAGACACCAGCTTGTCTTTGGTCTGCGAGGAGAATTTCGGGTCCGGCACCTTCACCGAGAGCACACAGGTGAGGCCTTCGCGGCAGTCATCGCCGGTTAGCGCCACCTTGTCCTTCTTGGAGGCCATTTCGTCGGCGTATTTGGTCACCACGCGGGTCAGGGCGGCGCGGAAACCGGCCAGATGCGTGCCGCCATCGCGCTGCGGGATGTTGTTGGTGAAGCACAACATGGTCTCGTGATAGCTGTCGTTCCAGGTCAGAGCGACTTCCACGGTGATGCCTTCGCGCTCGCCGCTGGTGCAGATCGGCGCGGAGATCAGCGAATTCTTGGCGCGGTCGAGGAATTTGACGAACTGCTCCAAGCCGCCTTCGTAATGCAGCTTGATTTCCTTGGGTTCGACGCCGCGCTTGTCGGTGAAATAGATCACCACGCCGGAATTCAAGAAGGCCAGCTCGCGCAAGCGGTGCTCCAGCGTGGCAAAATCGAATTCGGTCTTGGTGAAAGTCTGGGGCGAGGGCAGGAAAGTCACTTCCGTGCCGCGCTTGCCCGGCGCATCGCCTTCGATCTTGAGCGGCGCCACGGCATCGCCATGGCGGAACTGCATGTAATGCTGCTTGTCGTCGCGCCAGATGCGCAGGTCCAGCCAGTCCGACAGCGCATTCACCACCGAAACGCCGACGCCGTGCAGACCGCCCGAAACCTTATAGGCGTTGTCGTCGAACTTACCGCCCGCATGCAGCTGGGTCATGATGACTTCGGCGGCGGAAACGCCTTCTTCGGGATGGATCGCGGTCGGGATGCCGCGGCCGTTGTCGCGCACCGTGCAGGAGCCGTCGGGATTGAGGATGACATCGACGCGGTCGGCATAGCCGCCCAGCGCCTCGTCGATGGCGTTGTCGACGACTTCATAGACCATGTGATGCAGGCCCGAGCCGTCATCGGTGTCGCCGATATACATGCCGGGGCGCTTGCGCACCGCATCCAGGCCCTTGAGGACCTTGATGCTCTCGGCGCCGTATTCGGGGGCGCCACTGGCCTTGTCGGCATCGAACTGCCGCTCGGCGTCGTTCTGTTTTTCCGCTTCGCTCATCAGCTCACCGCTACTCCTGCACCGGCGCCAAGCATGACGGCCGCTGCGGTTCGATTGATATTTTTGCGAGCCCTGCGGCTCGTGAGGAAATTGCGCACCTGCGCCGCCGCGCCGGCATAAGCCAGCATGATCGAGGGGATCAGCACCGCCGTGGCGAGCACCAGCTGGCCAAAGCCGACGGCATTCAAATGTTTCAGATCCACCACCGTCGGCAGGATGGCGAGGAAGAAGGCCATCGCTTTGGGATTGCCCAGCGTCACCGAGAGCTGTGAGAAAAAGCTCTGGCTGGTGGAGGCGGGCTGCACCACTGGCATTTCGCTGACCTCGGCGCGCCAGTATTTGTAGCCCATATAGATCAGATAAGCCGCACCGGCATATTTCACGATCAGGAAATACTGGCCCATGGCGGCGGCAACTGCGGCGAGGCCGAAGGCGGAGAGCGTCATCCAGACGAGATCGCCCACCAGCGTGCCGATCGCGGCGGGAATGGCCGAGCGGAATCCAGAGCCGAGCGCGCGCGCCACCATCGCCACCACACCGGGGCCGGGCACGGCAATGCAAATCGCATAAAGCGTGCAGTAGATCAGATAGGAATGGGCAGAAAGCATGGTCAGTCTTTCTGGTGGGCTTCGAAACGGCCGTTGTCAACGGCGAAAACGTCCGCCCGCCCGGCCAAATGCGCGAACAGCGAGAGGTCGGTTCCGGTCATCCAGGCTTGCGCCCCAAGGGCGATAATTTCGTCGAAAAGTGCGGCCCTTCTGCGGCTGTCGAGATGTGCCGCGATCTCATCCAGCAGCAAAAGCGGGGCATGGCCGTCGCGCGCCCGCGACAGCTCCCAGGCATCCGCCAGGATGATCGAGACCAGCAGTGCTTTCTGTTCCCCGGTGGAACATTCGCGGGCATCGGCGCGCTTGACCGTATGGCGCACGGCAAGGTCGCTCCTATGCGGCCCGAAGGTGGTTTGCCCGGCTTCGGCATCGATCACGCGGGCCCGGGCGAGGGCTTCTTTCAGCTTGGCTTCCAGATCTGTGCCGTATTCGCACAGCAGCGTATCGGCATCGCCGCTCATGGCGAGCTGGGCGCAAGGAAAGGCGCCTGCTTCTCCCCGTTCTTCCAGCATGGCATTCAGCCGCGTCACGGTTTCGGCCCGCGCCAGCGTCATGGCGGCGCCGCTTTCGGCCATCTGGGCTTCCAGGCTGTCGAGCCACATCGGATCGCGCGGACCGTATTTCAAGAGCCGCGCCCTTTCGCGCATGGCGGTCTCATAGCGCAGCGCCCGGCGGCCATGGCCGGGATCGAAACCCAAAACCAGCCGGTCGATGAATTTGCGCCGTCCAGAGGCGCCTTCCGCGAACAGCCGGTCCATGGTCGGCGTCAGCCAGGTCATCTGCACCACATCGGCGAGATCGGCACTGGATTGGGTGACGCCGTTGAGCCGCACGATGCGTTTTTCGCCGCCGCCGGGCCCGACCGCGAGACCGGTGCCGATGTCATAAGCTTCGCCTTCGCGCGTCACCGTCGCCGCCACCGCCCACAAGGCTTCGGAGGGTGCAGAAGGCCCGCGCTTCACATGCTCCGACAATTTGGCCCCGCGCAGGCCCCGTCCGGGCGAGAGCAGCGACAAGGCATCGAGCACATTGGTCTTGCCCGCGCCATTGGGCCCCGCCAGCACCACCGGCCGGCCGGATACTTCCAGCGTGGCGCTGGCATAAGAACGGAAATTGGTCAGCTGCAGCCGCGTGACAGCGAGTTTGCTTTCCCTTGTCATGGCCCGCGACTGCGGGCCATCCAGGTCTCGCCGCACATCTGTTTCAGAAGATATCTGCTGCACAGGCTCCGGCATCGGAACAACACCACCTGGATCGCCCGCAGTTGCGGGCGATGACATCGTAGAATTGTGCGACCCTCCTAGAGGAGAGTTAGAGCTGTCGTGCAGAGGCTCGATGGCCAACCTCAAACCCGCATGGGCATGAGGACATACAGCGTGCGATTGTCGTCTGTGTCCTCGATCACGGTGGGCGAACCGGCATCCGATAAGAGGAAGCGCACCGATTTGCCTTCCATCTGGCCCATCACATCGAGAAGGTATTTGGCGTTGAAGCCGATCTCGATCGGGGCGGCGGAATAGGTGGCGCCGAGTTCTTCCGTCGCCGTGCCGCTTTCCGGGTTCACCACCGTCAGGGTCACCATATCCTTGGCGATGACCAGCTTCACGGCGCGGGTCTTATCGGCCGAAATGG
>Ga0207816_1000160_pt1 | contig 16353 bp, 17 predicted proteins | sample LuqExpMetageno10_FD_187768 | JGI IMG/M metagenome (GOLD analysis project Ga0207816, IMG submission 187768) | Tropical forest soil microbial communities from Luquillo Experimental Forest, Puerto Rico - Sample 10 (SPAdes) | ecosystem: Environmental > Terrestrial > Soil > Tropical forest ... | reverse complement strand
CGGGGAGACGGTCGACTCCCGCTCCGACATCTACTCCACCGGCTGCCTGCTCTTCGAGCTGCTCACGGGTCGGCCGCCGTTCACGGGCGACTCGCCCGTCGCCGTCGCCTACCAGCACGTCCGCGAGATGCCGCCCGCCCCGAGCGCGGTCGCGTCCGACGTCCCCGAGCCGCTCGACCGCGTGGTGCTCAAGGCGCTCGCCAAGGACCGCGAGACCCGGTACCAGACGGCCGACGAGTTCCGGGCCGACCTCGAGGCGGTGCTGCACGGCGCCGCCGTGAGCGCCCCGGCCGCCGCCGCCTACGGTGCGGCCCTGGCGACCATCCCCATGAACGCCGCCGACGCCACCCAGGTGATGGCACCGGCGACCGCCGCCACCCAGGCGCTCCCGCCGGCGGTGGCCGGCTCGCCCTGGGGTGCCACCGGCATCGCCACCACGGACGACGGCTCCTACCGCGACGACCAGGACGGGGGCCGCCCCTGGGTGATCTGGCTGCTGCTCGCGGTCGCGGTCCTCGCGGTCGGTGCGATCGTCTGGTTGCTCCTCAACAACAAGGGCCCCGCCGGGCCGACGTCCGTCCAGGTACCCGACGTCACCAACATGACGTACTCCGACGCCAGCAATGCGCTGACTGCCAAGGGCTTCGTCCCTGTCCGCATGGAGACCTCCGACCCGACGATCGTCAAGGACCACGTCGTCAGGACCGACCCGGGCCAGGGCGTGAGCGCTCCGCAGGGCTCTGACGTGAAGGTCTACCTCTCCACCGGCCCCGCGACCGCGTCGGTGCCCGACGTCGTCGGCCGCCCGGTGGACCAAGCAGCGCAGCTCCTCCAGGCCGCGGGCTTCACCATCGATCCGGTCCAGATCCAGGACAACAACCCCAAGTACCCGCAGGGCCAGGTCACGGCGACCGACCCGGTCGCCGGCTCGCCCGCGTCGGCGGGCACCGCGATCAAGCTGTCGGTGTCCACCGGGTACGTCCAGCTCGGCGACCTCAAGGGCATGACCCAGGCGGACGCGCTCAAGACCCTCGACGACCTCGGCCTGGTCGGGAACCCGACGCCGCAGGAGACGCCCGACTTCCCCGCCGGCACGGTCATCTCGCAGGACAAGAGCGGACTGGTCAAGCAGGGCACGACGGTCAACATCGTCATCGCGCAGGCGCCGACCACCGGGCAGGTCCCCGACGTCTCGGGGCAGACGCTCGACCAGGCCAAGACGTCGCTCGCCGCCAAGGGTTTCACCAACGTCACGGCGAAGAACGAGCCGAGCACCACGGTGGACCCTGGGCTCGTGACTCGCACGGACCCGAGCGCCGGCGTCCAGGTGAAGCTGACCCAGCTCATCACGATCTACGTCGCCACCGCGCCCCAGCCGACCAGCCAGGGGCAGGGCCCGAGCCCGACCCCCAGCCATTAGCAACCGGTGGGGCTACGCCCGCACCAGCGGGTGCAGCCCCACCGAACGACCGACGGCCTCGTCGTCCCCGCACACCGCCAGCCAGTTCGCCAGCAGTCGGTGCCCACCCTCGGTGAGCACCGACTCCGGGTGGAACTGCACGCCGTGCAGCGGCAGCGTCCGGTGCTGCAGGCCCATGATGATGCCGTTCGCGCGGGCGGTGACCTCGAGCTCGTCGGAGACCGTGCCGTCGACGACCGCCAGCGAGTGGTAGCGCGTGGCGGTGAACGGCGACGGCAGCCCCGCGAGCACGCCCTGCGCGGTGTGCACCACCTGGCTCGTCTTGCCGTGCATGAGCTCGGGCGCGTGCGTCACGACCCCGCCGAACACCTCCCCGAGCGCCTGGTGCCCCAGGCACACGCCGAGCATCGGCAGCCCGGCGTCGGCGCAGTCGCGGATCACCTGCATGCTCTCGCCGGCGGCGGACGGCGTGCCCGGCCCCGGCGAGACGAGCACGCCGTCGAACCCGGCGCGTTCGGCGACCGGCGGCACGGCGTCGTTGCGCACGACGACCGTGGACGCCCCGAGCTGGTTGAGGTAGCCGACGATCGTGTAGACGAACGAGTCGTAGTTGTCGACGACCAGGATCTTCGCCATCACTGGCCCACGGTCGTGTCGTTGAACGGCATGTGCGGCGCGATCGCCGGGTAGACCCACACGAAGCACACGGTGAACACCGCGGCCACCAGCAGCACGGCCAGCACCACACGCACCGCGAGGGGACCGGGCAGGTGCCGCCACAACCATCCGTACATCAGGACCCCCCGGAAGCTGCGGCTGTGAGCTCGGCCGGGACGGAGCCGTCGTCGGCCGACGCCCAGTAGTCGAGCACGCCGTGGACGACGTACCGCTGGCTGGCGGAGTACATCGGGTTGCAGGTCGTCATGGTGATCATGCGCTGCGTCGGCGTGGCGCCGGGCTGGTCCGGCACGGGCGCGATCACGGTGACGTTCGACGGCCTGACGATCTCCGTCGACGTGACCTTGTAGACGTACCAGGTGTGCTGCGTGCGGATGACGACCGCGTCGCCCACCTGGAGCTCGGCGATCCGGTTGAACGGCTTGCCGTACGTGGTGCGGTGACCGGCGACGGCGAAGTTGCCGACTTCACCCGGCATCGCGGTGCCCTGGTAGTGACCGACGCCGTGCTTGAGGATCTTCCCCCAGTCGGTACCCTCGAGGATCGGCACCGGCCCGTTGCCGGTCCATCGCGGGACCTCGATCGTCGCGAACGTCGTGCCGAACGCGGGCTCGGCCTCGACCGGCGGGGCACCGTGCTGCGGCACGGCGACCGGAGCGGCCGGCGCGCTCTGGCCCGGCGTGGCCGCCGCGCTCGGAACCGCCGGCTGCGCCCATGGCAGGGACTCGACGGTCTGCTGCTGCTCGCGGGAGGCGACGACGTCCGTCCACCACAGCTGCCAGACCAGGAACCCGAGGATCAGCACCCCGAGCGTGATCAACAGCTCGCCGACCACGCCGAGGGTGCCGTATCCCCACCGTGTCGCGGTCGTGGCGGGCCGGACACGCACGTGGGTCGCCTCGCTCACCCGCCGGATCCTGCCAGACCGGGCAGCACTTCGACACCGTCCGGGACCGTGGCGTGCTGCAGCTCGGTCGCGGCATATGCGGGCATCTGCAGGCTGCCGTTGGCGGTGACCGCCCAGCCGAGGCCCACCCGCTGCGCGTCGCGCTCGTACGCCCGGACGGCGGGGGACGCGTCCAGCGCCGCGCGCATCGTGGCGGCATCGCCGATCGCCCGCACCTCATACGGCGGGGAGTAGACGCGGCCCTGCAGGCGCAGCACGTTGCCGACGCAGCGCACGGCGCTCGTCGACACCACGCGCTGGTCCATGAGCTCCATCGCCTCGGCGCCACCGGCCCACAGCGCGTTCATCACTGCCTGCAGGTCCTGCTGGTGCACGACGAGCACGTCGGGGCTCACGTCCGGGGGCGCGTCCTGGCTCGGCGCGTCGTCGAGCCGCACGACGAGGCCTGGGCCGGTGACCGGCGCCGAACCGGACTCGACGGCAAACCCGGCCGAGACGGAGCCCACGGACTGACCGGCCTGCGCGTCCGCCTGGGCTGTCAGCCGGTCCACCTGCGCGCGCAGGTCGTTGACCTGGTTGGTCAGCTGCTCGACCTTCGACGACTCGGCCTGCGTCAGGTCGCTGAGGTTCTGCGGACGGCGCGTGGCGGGGTCGCCGGCGCCGCGCGCCGAGACGACGAACAGCACCGCGGCCAGCATGAGGACCACCGCGACCGACACCGGCGCACGGGAGATGAGCGGGCGGCGTCGCGCGTGCGGGTGTTCGGCGTCCACGACTCCCCCCGGGCTCCGCGTGATGGTTCGACTAGGCTATGTCAGCGCACGCCCGGTTCGTGACGATCCCCGAACCCGGGGCAGGCCGGCGGCGTGGTCCGACAGGAGCAACAGGACGTGCCCGAGTCGAAGTCCCGCAAGAAAGCCGGTTACGTCGCCCCGCCCGAGAAGGCGAAGGCGAAGAAGCCCAACCCGCCGTGGTTCGTCCCGGTGATGGTCGGCCTCATGGTCGCCGGGCTCGCCTGGATCGTCGTGACGTACCTCTCGCAGTCGAAGTTCCCGATCCCGGGCATCGGCGCCGCCAACCTCGCGATCGGCTTCATCCTCATCATGGGCGGCTTCGGGATGACCACGCGCTGGCGGTGATCATCCCCAGGAGTGCACAACTCTGTGGATAAATCACACCGTTGTAAGTCACCCGAACGGGACGCCTGCCTGGGAGTACGTCGCCAGTGCTGACAGCGTGAGCCCGCCGATCACGACGAGCGTCGCGACGACCGAGACGACCTTCTGCCGCTCGCGCGGCGCATAGGCGAACGCCGCTCCGAGCAGCGCGCCCGTGACGAGACCGCCGAGGTGGGCCTGCCACGCGACGCCCGGGATGACGAAGCTCAGCACGCCGTTGACGACGATGACGCCGATGATGCCGCCGGCCGATCGACCGAGCCGCCGCAGCACGACGAGGACGGCGCCGAACAGCCCGAACACGGCGCCCGACGCGCCCACGATGAACGTGTTCCAGCCACCGGTCACCGGGGCGAGCACCACGGCGCCCACCGACCCGCCGATCGCCGACACGAGGTAGAGAGTCAGGTAGCGCGCGCGCCCGAGCGTCGACTCGAGGAATGGCCCCACGGACCACAGCGCGACCATGTTGAACAGGATGTGCACGAACGACGTGGGGGAGTGCAAGAACGCGGCGGTGAGGAACCGCCACGGCTCTGACGCCCCCGCCTTCGGGGAGAACCACCAGCGCTGAGTCCAGCCCGGGATGGTGAGCTGCAGCACGTAGCTGGCGACGCAGATGCCGATGATCCAGATGGTCACGAGAGGCCGGGCGCCGCGGACCTGACCGCCGAAGACCGTTTGAGGCGCGCGCTGCGCCCGCGCGGCAGCCGCGACGCAGTCGACGCACTGGATGCCGACGGGCGCGGGCCGCTGGCAGTCGGGGCACATGGGGCGCCCGCACCGCTGGCATCGGACGTACGAGACGCGGTCGGGATGCCGCGGGCACACCGGAGGCGACGCGGCCTCCGGCGGCCAGGTGGGCGACGGAGTGCTGATCGTCAGTCCTCGACGGTGACGGACTCGAGCACGACGTCCGTCACGGGACGGTCGCCGGGACGGGTCTTGGCGGTGGCGATCGTGTCGACGACGGCCTTGCTGGCGTCGTCGGCCACCCGCCCGAAGATCGTGTGCTTGCCGTTGAGCCACGGCGTCGCCGCGACCGTGATGAAGAACTGCGAGCCGTTGGTTCCGGAGAGCTTGCCGGTGATCCGGTCGGGCCGCTTGCCGGCGTTCGCCATCGCGAGGATGTACGGCTGCGAGAAGGTGAGCTCCGGGTGGATCTCGTCGTCGAAGTTGTAGCCGGGCCCGCCGGTGCCGGTGCCGAGCGGGTCGCCGCCCTGGATCATGAACCCGTCGATCACGCGGTGGAAGACGATGCCCTGGTAGAGCGGGTCGTTCGACGGCTTCCCGGTGCGCGGGTCGGTCCACTGCTTGCTGCCGGTCGCGAGGCCGACGAAGTTGTCGACGGTGGCCGGCGCGTGGTTCGGGAGCAGCTCGACGCGGATGTCACCGAGGGTCGTGTGCAGGGTTGCGAACATGCTGCACAGTCTCGCACGGGACCCACCTGCGGGGCCGGGGCCTGCGTGGCAGAGTGGGGTCCCACAGTCCGACCGGTAGCCGGAGGTCCTGATGGTCAGCACGCACGACATCGACACCGACAAGCTCAAGTCGCAGGCATCCGCGTACGGAAGCGCGCTGTCCGGTGCTGCCGTGCACGCGAAGGAGTGGACCGCCCCGCGGGTCGAGGCGTTCGTCGAGTGGCTGACCCCGCGCCTGGAGAAGGCCTACAGCGACGGCCTCAACGCCGCGGCTCCGCGCGTGGAGAAGGCCGCCGAGAAGGCGGGCCCGGTGATCGACACCGCGCACGACAGGCTCGTCGACGAGCTGCTCCCCAAGCTGGTGGCCGCGTTCAACGAGGCGGCGGAGCGCGCCGCCGTGACTGCGGCGCAGGCCGCCGAGGCGATCCACACGCACGCCGACGCCGTGGCCGAGGCTGCGGCGACCGCCGCGGAAGAGGCCGAGGCGAAGAAGAGCCACGCGGCCGCCAAGACGTTCTTCGTCGTCGCGGCTCTTGCCGCCGCGGGGGCCGCCGGCGCGGCCTGGTACCGCTCGCGCACCAGCGTCGACCCGTGGGCCGAGCCGTGGGAGCCGACCGACCCCACCGGCGCGGACTCCTTGCAGACCCGTCCGCACGACACCGGGCGCGTCTTCACCGACGCCGTTGGCGACGCCGCCGACGCCGTGGGCGAGGCGGCCGGAGCGGCCGTGGCGAAGAGCCGTGAGGCGAGCCGGAAGGCCGCCGAGCGCGCCGCCGAGGTGCGGGACGCCGCGGAGGAGCGGGCCGCCGAGGTCAAGGACGCCGTCGAGGGCACGGCGCGCCGCGTGACCCGCCGCCCGTCGGCCAAGGCCGACGAGCCCGAGGCCGCCGAGACTCCCGAGCCCCCGGAGAACTGACACAACTCGGTTGACCTGCGTCGCCGCGGCCAGCAGGCTCGGCGGGTGGATCTCGACGACGTCACCCTGTGGCCCCCGCTCGGCCTGCGCGTCGTCGGCGCCGGGCTCGAGCTGGCCTGGGCGTCCGACGAGCTGATCTTCGACCTCGCGCGTGCGGCGGCCGAGGGCGTGCACGACGAGTCCTCCATGCCCTTCGTCGTGCCCTGGACCCGCGGCACCCCGGAGCAGGTGGGCCGCAGCACGCTGCAGTTCGCGTGGGGGCGGCGGCACGCGCTCTCGCCCGACGACTGGTGCCTGCAGCTGGCGGTGCTCCGCGACGGCGACGTGCTCGGCCTGCAGGACGCCTTCGCCCAGCACTATCGCGTGACCCGCACGGCCGAGACGGGATCCTGGCTCGGCCTGCGCCACCACCAGCAGGGCATCGGCTGGCGGATGCGGCTGCTCGTCCTGCACCTGCTGTTCGACGGGCTTGGCGCCATGACCGCCACGACGAGCGCGTTCGCCGACAACCCGGGCTCGCTCGGCGTGACGCGCAAGCTCGGATACCGCGAGAACGGCGCGGCGACGCTGGCCCGCGAGGGTGCGCCCGTCGAGTCCCGCCAGTTCCGGTTGGAGCGTGAGGACTGGGAGGCACGCCCGGGTTGGATGCGCCCGGAGGTGACGCTCCACGGCGTCGAGCCGGTGCGCGGGCTGCTGGAGATCGCCTGATGAACGGTCACATCACCGTCACGTGACCGGAGTACGGTTCGCGCCATGCAGCTGGCTGACCTTCAGGCGCGCGTGCGCATCGCCTTGACGAACACCATCGCGAACGAGTGGACCCTGTTCACTCCGTCGAGCGGATCGTCGAGCGCGTCGGAGCGGACCATCGCGTTCCACCTCGGGTGGAACCTGCGCCCGCTGGTCGAGGAAGCGTGGGACATCGACGCCGAGTACGACCGCTCGGGCATGGTGCTGGAGAAGGCGGTCAAGCTCGAGGACGACGAGGCCGGCCGGCGCATCCCCGACCTGATCGTGCACCGCCGCGGGCGGCTCGGCCCGGAGGAGAACCTGCTGATCCTCGAGCTGACGGCCGACCGCGAGACCCGCGGCACCAGCGCCGGCGATTTCACGCGGGCGGTGGCCATCCAGCGCCGGTTCGGGTACCGCTACGCCGTGCTGCTCGACCTTCACCTGACGCTCGAGGCCTCGCCGAAGCTCGCGCCGACGTGGCACTGGGCGACCCTCGAGGGTGGGCCGGCGACGATCGATCCCGAGGACGTCTACCCGCCCGAGGTGCTCACCGACATCGCCGAGCGCGCCTCGCGGGCGGCCCGCCCCCGCTAGTCGAAGGCGTCTGGGCGCGGCCGCGGTCGCGGCCGTCGTGTCACAAGACCGATCCCGGAACCGGCAGCACCATCCCGAGGACGCCCAGCGTCACGATGACGCCGGCGACCCCTCCGATGAGCCCGCCCCACAGCTCGCGCTGCGTCACGCACGACGCACCGCAGAACCCGAGCGACGCCGGCAGCCCCGCGGCGAAGATCATCACGCCCAGGAGGAGCGGGATCCCGTCCCTCAGGTAGCCGAGGAAGTCCGCGGCGACGACGTCCGAGAGGCCGGCGAGCCCCGCGAGCACGAGCGCGAGCCCCGCGATGGCGGCGATCACCGACGCCACCGCCGCAATTCCCGGATGATCGAGCGCCCATGGGGTCGATCGATCGCCCGCGGCGTCCCCCGACTGCGCGGTCACGAGCGGAACGTTCCTCGGCCGGAAGGCCGGTGACCAGGGCCGATGGTCCGCCCCGCTCAGCCCATCGGCATCATCCCGGGCATCATCGCGGGCGGCACGGTCAGCCCCGGCAGGTCGTGGGGGGCGACGAGAAGGACGACGGCAAGGGCGAGGAGAAGCGCCGCGGTGGCGACGGGAAGGCGCCGCCACGGGATCGTCTTCTCGGCGGCGACGATCGCGGCCACCAGTGCCATCCAGGACACGCTCATCACCCCGAGCGCGAACAGGGCGGCCATCAGGGCCCAGCAGCACCCGACGCACCACGCCCCGTTGCGCAGGCCCATCCGCACCGCACCCGTGCGGCCCTCGCGCCAGGAGCCGAGCAGGGAGCCGAGCGGGCTGCGACACTTGGCCAGGCACACGTTCTTGAGCGGCGTCACCTCGTACACCGCGGCGACGACGAGCGTGGCCGCGGCCAGGGCGTGGCCGGCCTGGCCCCAGTCCAGGCGATGCCCGAGCGCGGCCGTCGCCGCGGCACCGACGGCGTACGCGACCAGTCCCGCACCGGTCCAGGTGAGCAGGTACCCGCCCACGAACAGCCACGGCGAGGCCGGGGAGGACTCCCGGGTGACCCTGGTGTAGAGCGCGACGGTCGGCGCGACCGACGGCAGCATCATCGCCGCCATCATCACGACCCAGACACCGAGGAACCAGCCCAGCCCGCCCAGGCTCGTCCACGGTCCCGCGTCCATCCCGCGCATCTGGCGGGCGGTCCACACCCACCCGACGATCGCGATCGCGAAAAGGGCGGCGACCAGCCCGAGCCGGGCCCGGGCGGCGGCGAACGCGGGAGCCAGGCCGGCTCCGGCGGCGGTCCCTCCGGAGGCGGTCATCGCCTCATGCGGCCCAGGAGAACTCCGACTTCGAGAGCCCCGTGCGGCCCTCGTAGGCGATCCCGAACGCGTTGATGCGGGTGCGCTTCGCCTCGGCCATGGTCAGGTCCGACCCGACGGGGTGGAACATGCCGTCGAACCGCACCGGCGTACCCGTCTCGACGCCGAAGGGAACGACGTCCCCGATCTCGAAGTCGATCGTGTCCCCGACACGGACGCTGTGGAGCAGGCCGTCGTCGCGGATCTCGATGTGGGCGCGTTCGACGCCGGCGACCTCGGCGACCAGCGGCGCGAGGGCGCCCATCGGCCCGCCGAGCTGGCCGCCGAACACCTTGACGAGCTTGTCGAACTGCTCGTCGTCGGCCTCGTCGTCCACGTACACGCCGAGTCGCCAGTTGCCCTCGGTCATCACCTTCGGGGTGTCGGCGATCAGCACGACCCGTCTCCCGGCGATGTCCGTGCCCTCGATCTCACCGCGGTGGATGTTGAAGGCCAGCGTCACCCGGCAGAAGTCGTAGGTGGCGCCGTGGTCGAGCGAGAGATTGCAGGGGCACATCAACTCGCACGAACAGGTCTCGACGTAACTTCCGGACAGGCTCCAAGACATCTCGGGCCTCCTCGCTCAACTTCGCAGTGTGAGCCGAAGGGACAGATCCGTCAATACCGCGCGAAGGGGACGCAAGGGACTTTCGTCGCACGTGGAGGGCGGATTGCTCGCGTGGAGCCGACGGGACTCGAACCCGCAACCCCCTGCTTGCAAAGCAGGTGCGCTACCACTTGCGCCACGGCCCCCGGTCGCCGCGGCGTGCGCCCGCGGCTGGTGAGGTCAGTCGTCGAGGGTGTCGGTGACCTCGGCCCACAGGTCCCGCTCGTCGCGGTTCTGCAGGTACTTGGTGTAGAGGACATATGCGGCCGCGGCGATCGCCACCAGGACCAGCAGCTTCTTCACGGGTCCTCCAAGGGGAGTGAAGTGGGCCTAACAGGACTTGAACCTGTGACCTCTTCCTTATCAGGGAAGCGCTCTAACCGTCTGAGCTATAGGCCCGGGGTGCGCCATCAGCGCCGGACGAGACTACCCCAGCGAGTTCGCCCGTCCCAAACCGATCACTCGTCAGTCATGGTCACGTGGACGCCGCCCACCAGCGCGGCTACCACGTTGTACAGGAACGCCCCGATCGTCGCCAGCGCAGTGAGCAGGAACACGTCGATCACGGCGACCAGCGTGGTGACCGACAGGACCTTCGAGAACTCGACGTAGTTGAGCACGTTGATCTTGCTCTCGGAGCCGACGATCTGCGTGATCAGGTTGTTCATCGATGTGAACACGTGCAGGCCGTCCAGCGTCAGCCACAGCACCGACACCGCGACGACGAGCACGATCCCCGCCGCGAACGAGAGCAGGAACGCCAGCTTCATCACGGACCACGGGTCGATCCGCGAGATCGCGAGCCGCACGCGCCGCGGGCCGGGGCCGCCGACGACGGGGGTGCGGCCGGTGGTGGGCCGGACCGTCGGGGCGCCCGCCGTGGTCGCCGGCGTGGTCGGCGGGACCGGGCGAGGCGGCATGCTGGGCGCCTGCGGGTTGGCGGTCATCGGGTCGTCGTCCTTCGGCCTCGGTCGTGTCAACGAAGCGTACGCGGCCGTCATCGAGGCACCGGTCACGGTGGCAGCCTTCTTCAGCCAGGTCCCAGTGTGCTCCACGGCCACCGCGAGAGGCGACGGACCGTCCGGCAGGTCCTCGTCCCCGGGAGGAACGGCGACCGGGAACGGCTTCGGCGCCGGAGGGAAGTCCTCGGACCGCACCGACGCCGGGTGCCGCGGGATCGACTCCGGCAGGGCGGCCGACGAGTGTCCGTCGACGGTCGGGACGCGCGCGGTGCCGTTGGTCTTGGGTCCGACCCGGCCCGGCACCGTCGTCACCACCCGTTCGCCCGCCGACGTGGCCGGCCGCTGGCGCGGGGGGATCGAGGGCGGGATCGAGGGCGGTGGCGCGTCCGTCATTCATCCTCCGCGGCGGTCGGTCGCTGGGCCTGCTCGTCCACGGTACCTGCATCACCCGCGGCATCGTCACTCAACCGGCGTTCGCCGTTGCGCGCAACCGCGATGATCCGGTCGTTCGAGTCGGGCTTCGCGAAGATCACGCCCTTCGTCGTGCGGCCGTGAGCCGGGACCTCGGACGTCGCCGAGCGCACCACCTTGCCGCGTTCCATGATGACGAGCACCTCGTCGTCCCCGTCGGTGACGAGGGCGCTGACGAGGACGGCGTCGGAGAGGTCGGCCACCTTGATGCCGAGGCCGCCGCGGCCCTGCTGCCGGTAGTTCTCCACCGTGAGCGCGGTGCGCTTGGCGATGCCGCCCTCGGTGACCGTGAAGAGGAACGCGTCCTCCCGCACGACGTCCATCGCCAGGAGGTCGTCCCCTCCCCGGAACTCCATGCCCTTGACGCCGGATGTCGCCCGGCCCATCGGGCGGAGCGCCTCGTCGTCGGCGGTGAACCGGATCGACTGGCCGTGCCGCGACACCAGGATGAGGTCCTGGTCGGCGTTCACCAGGCGGGCCGAGACCACCTCGTCGGGCCGGCCCTCGTCGTCCTCGCGCAGGTTGATGGCGATGACGCCACCCGAGCGGTTGGAGTCGTACTCGCTGAGCCGGGTCTTTTTCACCAGGCCGCCGCGCGTCGCGAGGACCAGGTACTCGGCCTGCTCGTAGTCGCGGGTGTCGAGCACCTCGGCGATGTGCTCGTCCGGCTGGAACGCCAGCAGGTTGGCGACGTGCTGGCCCTTGGCGTCGCGGCCACCCTCGGGGAGCTCGTACGCCTTGGCGCGGTAGACCCGGCCGAGGTTGGTGAAGAAGAGCAACCAGTGGTGGGTCGTCGTGACGAAGAAGTGGTCGACGATGTCGTCCTCACGCAGCTGCGCGCCGCGCACGCCCTTCCCGCCGCGGCGCTGGGCGCGGTAGTTGTCGCTGCGCGTCCGCTTGGCGTATCCGCCGCGGGTGATGGTGACGACCATCTCCTCCTCGGCGATGAGGTCCTCGTCGGTGACGTCACCGTCGAAGGGGAGGATGCGCGTGCGGCGGTCGTCGCCGTGGCGCGCGACGATCTCGGCCAGCTCGGTCGAGACGATCTCCCGCTGCCGCTCGGGCGACGCCAGGATCGCCTGGTACTCGGTGATCTTCGTCTCGAGCTCGCCGTACCGGTCGAGGATGGCCTGCCGCTCGAGGGCGGCCAGCTGGCGCAGCTGCATGCGGAGGATCGCGTTCGCCTGCTCCTCGTCGATCGAGAGCAGGTCCATGAGGCCGGTGCGGGCGGCGTCGGCGCTGGCGGAGGCCCGGATCAGGGCGATCACCGCGTCGAGCTGGTCGAGGGCGGCGAGGTAGCCGCGGTAGATGTGGATCTGCCGCTCGGCCTCGGAGAGCCGGTGGCGGGTGCGTCGCTGGATGACGTCGAGCTGGTGGGTGACCCAGTGCCGCACGAACCCGTCGAGGGGGAGGGTGCGCGGCACGCCGTCGACGAGCGCGAGCATGTTCGCGCCGAAGGTGTCCTGCAGCTGCGTGTGCTTGTAGAGGTTGTTGAGGACCACCTTGGCGACCGCGTCGCGCTTGAGCACGATGACGAGCCGCTGGCCCGTGCGGCCGGACGTCTCGTCCCGGATGTCGGCGATGCCGCCGACGCGGCCGTCCTTGACCAGCTCGGCGATCTTCGACGCCAGGTTGTCGGGGTTGACCTGGTACGGCAGCTCCGTGACGACGAGGCACGTGCGGCCGTGGATCTCCTCGACCTCGACCACCGCGCGCATGGTGATGGCGCCGCGGCCCGTGCGGTAGGCGTCCTCGATGCCGCGCCGGCCGAGGATCGTCGCGTGGGTCGGGAAGTCCGGGCCCTTGATGCGCTCCATGAGCGCCGCGAGGAGCTCCTCCCGATCGGCCTCCGGGTGCTCGAGGTACCACTGCACGCCGTCCGCGACCTCGCGCAGGTTGTGCGGCGGGATGTTGGTCGCCATGCCGACGGCGATGCCGGCCGAGCCGTTGACCAGGAGGTTCGGGATGCGGGCTGGCAGGACCTGCGGCTCCTGCGTCTCGCCGTCGTAGTTGTCGCCGAAGTCGACGGCGTCCTCGTCGATGTCGCGGACCATCTCCATGGCCAGCGGCGCCATGCGGCACTCCGTGTATCGGGGGGCGGCGGCCGGGTCGTTGCCCGGGGAGCCGAAGTTGCCCTGGCCGGCGACGAGCGGGTAGCGCATCGACCAGTCCTGCACGAGGCGGACGAGCGCGTCATAGATCGCGCTGTCGCCGTGCGGGTGGAACTTGCCCATGACGTCGCCGACGACCCGGGAGCACTTGGAGAACGACCGGTCGGGCCGGTAGCCACCGTCGTACATGGCGTACAGCACGCGCCGGTGCACCGGCTTGAGGCCGTCGCGCACGTCCGGCAGCGCGCGCCCGACGATGACCGCCATGGCGTAGTCCAGGTACGACCGCTGCATCTCGAGCTGCAGGTCGACCTGGTCGATGCGGCCGTGGTCGATCGGGGGTTCCGTCGTCTCGCTCATGCCTTCGTCCTTAAGTCAGTGCGGTCTGCGGTGGGCTGCCTCAGATGTCGAGGAACCGCACGTCCTTGGCGTTGCGCTGGATGAAGCTGCGGCGGGCTTCGACGTCCTCGCCCATGAGCACCGCGAACGTCTCGTCGGCCGCGGCGGCCTCGTCCAGCGTCACCTGCAGCAAGATCCGGTGCTCGGGCGACATCGTGGTCTCCCAGAGCTCGTCGTAGTTCATCTCGCCGAGGCCCTTGTACCGCTGGTAGGGCTTCTCCTTCGGCAGGCGCCTGCCGCTCGCCTGGCCGTTCGCGACGAGCACGTCACGCTCCCGGTCGGAGTACGCGAACTCGTGGTCGGAGTTGGTCCACTTGATCCGGTACAGCGGCGGCTGCGCCATGTAGACGTGGCCCTGCTTGATGAGCTCCGGCATGTACCGGAACAGCAGGGTGAGCAGCAGCGTGCGGATGTGCTGGCCGTCGACGTCCGCGTCGGCCATGAGCACGATCTTGTGGTACCGGAGCTTGGCCACGTCGAAGTCCTCGCCGATGCCGGTGCCGAACGCCGTGATCAGCGACTGCACCTCCTGGTTGCCCAGGGCACGGTCGAGGCGCGCGCGCTCGACGTTGAGGATCTTGCCGCGGATCGGGAGGATCGCCTGCGTCTGCGGGTTGCGGCCGCGCACGGCCGAGCCGCCGGCGGAGTCGCCCTCGACGATGAACACCTCGCACTCGGCGGGGTTGTTGCTCTGGCAGTCCTTGAGCTTGCCGGGCATCGAGTTCGACTCGAGCAGCCCCTTGCGCCGCGTCGCCTCGCGCGCCTTCCGGGCGGCCATCCGGGCGGCCGCCGCCTGGATCGACTTGCGGATCACTTCCTTGGCGTCGATCGGGTGCGAGTCCAGCCAGTCGCCCAGCCGGTCGTTGACCACCTTCTGCACGAACGTCTTCGCCTCGGTGTTGCCGAGCTTCGTCTTCGTCTGGCCCTCGAACTGCGGCTCGCTCAGCTTGACCGACACCACCGCGGTGAGGCCCTCGCGGATGTCGTCGCCCGTGAGGTTCTCGTCCTTCTCCTTGAGAAGGCCCTTGTCGCGCGCGTAGCGGTTGACCAACGACGTCAGCGCGGCGCGGAAGCCCTCCTCGTGCGTGCCACCCTCGGTGGTCGAGATCGTGTTGGCGTACGTGTGCACGGACTCGGAGTAGGCGCCGGTCCACTGCATGGCGATCTCGACCGAGATGTGCCGCTCGGTGTCCTCGGCCTCGAAGTCGATGACCTCGGGGTGCACCGGCTCGTACTTCTTGGCGCCGTTGAGGTGCTTCACGTAGTCGACGATGCCGCCGTCGTAGCGGTACGAGACGGTGTGCCCGGCCTCCTCCGACTTCTCGGCCTCATAGACGACCTCGTCGTCGTCCGACGTGTCGGCGTGCTGCGGCCGCAGGTCCTCGAGGCTGATCCGCAGGCCCTTGTTGAGGAAGGCCATCTGCTGGAAACGGGAGCGCAGGGTCTCGAAGTCGTAGTCGGTGGTCTCGAAGATCTCGTCGTCCGCCCAGAACGTCACCGTGGTGCCGGTGACGTCGGTCGCCTCGCCCTTCTCCAGTGGCGCCGTCGGCACTCCGCGCTGGTAGGACTGGCGCCAGACGAATCCTTCGGTGCGGACCTCGACCTCGACCCGCGCCGACAGCGCGTTGACGACGGAGACGCCCACGCCGTGGAGGCCGCCGGACACGGCGTAGCCGCCACCGCCGAACTTGCCGCCGGCGTGCAGCACCGTGAGCACGACCTCGACCGCCGGCTTGCCCTCCGACTTGACGATGCCCACGGGGATGCCGCGGCCGTCGTCGATCACACGCACGCCGCCGTCGGGGAGGATCGTCACCTGGATGTCGCTGGCGTAGCCGGCGAGGGCCTCGTCGACCGAGTTGTCGACGACCTCGTAGACCAGGTGGTGCAGGCCGCGCTCGCCGGTGGAGCCGATGTACATGCCGGGACGCTTGCGGACGGCCTCGAGCCCCTCGAGCACGGTGATGGCGCTGGCGTCGTATCCGCCGTTGCCTTCGTGATGCTCTGTGGGGGTGCCGTCCGGGACGTTGGGGTTTGGCTCGGCAACCACGGGCAGCGGTCTCCTCGAAGGGCTGGACGGCGCGGAGGGCCCCGCCCGCTGACGCACAGGGCGGATCACTCCACGACGCAAGAGTTCTTGTCTCAGGACCGGCGCTGATGCGCCAGGAAGACCCTCCTAGTCTACCGCCTGGGCGCCCACATCCTGGGATTCGCCCACAGCCTCCCCGCCGCTCAGCCCCAGGTGTCGCGCGGCCCGCGCCCCGGAACTGAGCGCCGGCCACGGCCGAAGCCCGGCCCCGACGGCCCCAGCACCTTCACCTCGACGACGACGCCTTCTCCCAGCTCCTCGGCGAGCCGACCCAGGAGGCGTTGCGCCTCGAGCGTCAGCGTCGTCGCCCACGCGGTCGACGAGGCGCGCAGCGTGAGCAGCCCCGCCTGGAACGTCTCCGGTCGGCAGTGCTCGGCGATGTCCGGGCCGACGAGCTCCGGCCAGCGTCCGCGCAGGTCGCCCTCGACGAGTCCGGGGCGCCAGCCGAGCTCGGTCGCGAGCTTCCCGGCGGTGAGTCCGATGGGCTGGGGGTCGCGAGCGTCGGGCCCGGCCGCGGTCGTCCGGATGCCCGACGAGGCCCGCCGGGGCTT
>Ga0207816_1000159_pt1 | contig 16407 bp, 11 predicted proteins | sample LuqExpMetageno10_FD_187768 | JGI IMG/M metagenome (GOLD analysis project Ga0207816, IMG submission 187768) | Tropical forest soil microbial communities from Luquillo Experimental Forest, Puerto Rico - Sample 10 (SPAdes) | ecosystem: Environmental > Terrestrial > Soil > Tropical forest ... | reverse complement strand
CGGAGCGGCCAGCCACAGCGCCGCCGCCAGCACGCCGCCGAAGATCGAACCCAGCATGCGTTCCAGCATACGCGGCCAGGTCATCGTGGCCTGCGGCTGCATCACCACCACCACGGCCATGGTTGCCCAATAAGAATAGGGCAGGTGCAGCATCACGCTGACGCCGTAAGCGATGATTACCGCCAGCGCCACGCGCATGGCATGGCGCAGCGCGGCCACCGGCTGGCTGAGAAGCGCGCCGGAAACGGATGCTTCGTCGCTTTCGCTCGCGGCCGCGGCGCGGTTCTGCCAGCCGTTGATGAGGTCCTGCAAAGCCTTCGCCCAATAGGCGGCGACCCGGCCGTAAAGCCCATTAGTATAAGTCGCGTAGATTTCGAAATGACGGATGGTCTGCTGGATCTGCAGCCAGTCCGGCTTCTTGTTCTGCGCCTGATGGGCGAGTTCTTCGATCAAGCCCGGCAGCGGTTTCAACAGCTCGCTGAGCGCGGTGAAGTCGTTCTGCTCCGGGCGTTCTTCGACATCATATTCCAGCGCGATAAGCCCGGCGAACAAGCGGTCGCCGCCATCGATCCAGGCGGTCAGCCCGCGGCGCGCGGTGCCGTTGCGGTGTCCTGCCGCGATATGGAAGATGGTGGAACGTGCCCGCTCGATGGTGGAGCGCAGCGCCCGGCGATGTTCGGCATGGCGGTGATCGTTGACATGGGCTTCGCCGCGGCACACCGCTTCGAGATCGGCGATCATATAACCGAGGTCGCGATAGACGGCGGCGATGGCGCGCCGCGCCGGGCGGTGCGGATGCACGCGCCACAACACCAGGCAAAGGGTGAGGGCCCAGAGACAGCCGATCAAAAAGATCGCCGCCAGCTTCAATGCGTTTTCCGGCGGATTGGGATAATCGACCGCCACCACGGCGACGACACTGGCGAGCACGCCGACCAAGCCGAAATGCGGCCCGAACATGCGGCCCAGCATGCACAGCAGCACCACCGCGAAGAGCACTGGCGCAGCGGTGGAAACCCCGATCCCGGCAATGGTGGAAATCAGCGCCGCAATCATGGTGCCGATCAGCGCAAAGCCCACCATGATCTTGAGGCGCAAACGGTCCGAGCCGCCCGGATCGGCAAGACAGGTCCAGAAGGCCGCGAAAGCGCCCCAAGCGAAAAGCGGCTCGTGCAGGATCTGGCTGACCCACACCATCACCGCCACGGCGGTCGCCGCGCGCAATCCTTCAACAACGCCCAGCCGCTCGATCTCAAAGGCAAAGGAGCGGAACTGCAGCCAGCGGGCGAAACGGGTGGTCCAAGGGCTTTCGAGGGTCAGGCTATACGACACGGTTTTCACTCACGCGGGGCCTCATGCCCCAAACTTGCGAGCGATTATTCCTCAAATCCGACTATGACTAAAACGACTTGTTAGAATACTATCTATTCTGATATGGAATAATAATGGAAATCCGGACACTTAGGGCTTTTGTCGAAGTCGTTCGCCAGGGTGGTTTTTCCCGGGCGGCCAAAACCGTCTTCGCCACTCAGTCGGCGGTCTCCAAAGCCATCAAGCAGCTGGAAGAGGAAATTGGCGTGCCGCTGCTCAACCGGCTGGGTCACAAATCCAAACTCACCGCGGCAGGCGAGATCGTTTACGCCCGCGCCTTGCGCATCTTGGCCGAACGCGATGCGCTTTTGGCCGAACTCGATGAGCTGCGCGGCGTCAAGCGCGGCACCTTGCGTCTGGGTCTGCCGCCGGTCGGTGCCAGCACGCTCTTCGCGCCGCTCTTCGCCGCTTATCGCAGCCGTTATCCCGAGATCGACATTCATCTTGTCGAACATGGCGCCGAAAAGCTGGAAGAGATGCTGCTCACGGGCGAGTTGGATTTGATCGCCTCGCTGCTGCCGGTCTCGGAGGAATTCGACTGGCAGGATGTGCGCCGCGAACCGCTGATGGTGTTGCTGCCGGATAACAATCCCTTGGCTGAGCGTCCCTCGCTGCGGCTCATCGATCTGAAGATGCTTCCGTTCATTCTTTTCCAGACCGGCTTTGCCTTGAACCGCGTCATCCTCGATGCCTGCAAACGCAACGGTTTCGAGCCGCTGGTCACCGCCCAAAGCGGCCAGGTCGATTTCATCGAGCAGCTTGTGGCTTCGGGCATGGGCATCGCCTTTCTGCCGCGCATGATCGCCGATCAGCGCAGCCAGGCGCTGGTGCGCGCCATCACGCTCGCCGAGCCCGGCATGGATTATCACATCGCCATGGTCTGGCGCCGCGGCACCTACATCCCTCACGCCGCGCGTGCGTGGTTGCAATTGAGCAAGACGGGATAGGTTGCGCTTGCTGCCTTCCCTCCCTTCGTCATGGCCGCCCTTGAGGCGGCCATCCAGGTTGGTTGCGCCAGTATGGATGGCCGGGTCGAGCCCGGCCATGACGATTGGATTAGGGATGAATACTCCGCGTCTCCGCGTGAAACCTTTTATGCCCATTCTGTGTGCGGATTTTCGCGGGCTTGCTCAACAGTTAGGTCGCGTCATTGTGAGTGCATGACGGTTATGCGCAGAGCCCTCTGGTGTCGCCGCGCACGCCAGATACCCTCAACATCTATCTCATTCCGCGGAGTTCTCGATGTTCTGGAAGGCTGTGTTGTTGTCTGCTGTAGTCGCGGCAGTGCCGTCTTATTCTGCCGATTTCAAAACCGCCGCCGATCTGCGCGATCACGCGCTGACGGACAACACCGCTTGGACCACGCTGGAATCCCTCACCACCGAAGTCGGCGGCCGACCCATCGGCAGCCCGGCTTATGATCGCGCCAAAGAGTGGGCGCTGAACACGCTGACCAAACTCGGCTTCACCGACATCAAGGTCGAGACCTTCGAAAAGGATACCTGGCAGCGTGGCGCGGAAAGCGCCGAAGTTGTCGCGCCCTATCCGCATCCCTTGACCATCATCGGGCTCGGCAATTCGCAGCCGACACCGCGCAAAGGCATCGAAGCCGATATCGTCGTTCTCAAAAGCTATGCGGAACTGCTTGCGGCCCCGCTGGGTGCTTTCAAAGGCAAGATCGTCGTCGTCAATCAGCCGATGACCCGCACCCAAGATGGTTCGGGTTATGGCGCAGCCGTGCCGGCGCGCAATGGCAATGCCGAAGCGGCCAAACGCGGCGCCGTCGCTTATCTGGTGCGCTCGATTTCGACCAGCGAGAACCGCACGCCGCATACCGGTGCAACTGGAGGCCCTGGTCTGCATATTCCCACCGCCGCGCTCGGCGTGCCCGATGCCGATCTCTTGGAGCACATGGCCGCGCGCGGCCCCGTTTGCGTAAAGCTCAATCTCGCCTCGGCCATCAAACCGAAATCCACGCTGTGGAACATCTCCGGCGAAATCAAAGGCAGCGAGAAGCCGGACGAAGTGCTGGTCATCGGCGGTCATCTCGATTCCTGGGATCCGGGCACGGGCGCGATCGATGATGGCGCGGGCGTTTCCATCACCGCTGCTGCCGCGCATTTGATCGGCCAATTGCCCAAGCATCCCAAGCGCACCATCCGTGTGGTGTTCTGGGGCTCGGAAGAAAACGGCGGCTCGTCGGAAGCTTATCTCGCGGCGCATAAGAGCGAGCTCGACAAAATCGTGCTCGCGGGCGAAAGCGATCTCGGCGCCGACAATATCTTCAAGCTTGAGCTGCCGCCTGCCGCCTCCGCCTCGCCGGACTTTGCGGGCCTGCCCACATTGCTCGCGCCGCTCAAGGTGATCGTGGCCCCGACTGCGCCGACCCATGCGGGCTCCGATGTCGAAGGCTTGCAGGGTGCCGGGGTGCCAGTGGTCGCCTTTCATAATGATGCGACGCGTTATTTCGATTACCACCACACCGCCGACGACACGCTGGCGATCGTCGATCCCGCGCAGTTGAACCAGAACGTCGCCGTCTGGGCCTCGACGCTTTATCTTTTGGCCGACAGCGACATCGACTTCCGCGCCAAACCGAAATAGTAACCCTCTCTCGTCATGGCCGGGCTCCGACCCGGCCATCCATCTTTCGAAAAATATTTTCAGCGACTGCGAATAGCCCGCACAGCATGCGCGCCATGTCATCCGCGGCAAGTCTTTGACTCTCAACACATCCGCGCGGATTTTCGGGCACCAAAAATTATTTTCGAATTCCCCTTGAACTCTGCGCCTCGAATTCCCACTTCAGCTACATCCCCAAAAAAGCATTTTAGCAAAACACTGCCTCGCCAAGCGGCCCACGCTTGGGCATGATGGCGCCTGGGAATGGCGAGGGGGATGTCATGAGCGACCAAAACGGTTTCTTCCGCTTTGTGTGGCGGGCGAATGGGCTTTTGTTGCTGGGTTTGTTGCTGGTGCTAAGCGGCTTCCTGGCTTTCACGCAATGGAAGGAATGGAAGTCTCGGCAGGAGACCGACCGCTATTTGGCAACGGCGAAGGCCCAAAGAGCAGAGACAAGCTTTACTCTTCAGCCGGCAGATGGTGCTGGTCTCTTTGGAGAACCCACAGCGCTATATCTTTTGGAAGAGGATACGGCTCCATACATGCCCGAGCCGCATCCAGCATACATCCTTGTGCATAATGTTCTTTCCGTGGACCAAAAGGCAGGGACGAGCCATTGGCTGTTTGCACAAGGCCCTCAAGTTATTCTCCAGGAGCGAGCCTTTTCTGAATTTCCGTCTGGCAAAGATGGCGAATACAGCGCGTCACGTCCACTTCACCAAGGAATCGCGCTGGTGGTTGCCGAAGGCGACAGCAACAAGGACGGCGTAGTTGATGATGGCGATCGTCAATCGTTGTATATCTACCGGCTTGCGGACAAGAAGCTTTCGAAGGTTCTGACGGCTTCTCAGATCCAGCTTGGCGAGACTGCCATGGCAGAAGACAGGCTTTACCTAATTTATCAGGATGGTGGGAAATCCTATTCCGTGATCTACACCTTGCCGGATGCAACGGTGGTATCAAAAATCGTAGTGCCCGATTTGCCGATCTTGAGTAAACCAAAGCAAGTCAATTCAAAGGTCATCACGAAATCGGGGATTATAGACTAGAGGTTCTCATGCACGTCGACGGTCATTGTTATTGCGGCAAGATCAGCTTCGAAGCCGAGGCGGATCCCGCCACCGCGTTGATCTGCCATTGCACCGATTGCCAGGAGCTGACCGGATCGACCTATCGCGTCGTGGTGATCGCGAAGACTCTGAAATTCCTCTCCGGCACGCCAAAGGGTTGGTTAAAGACGGCGGAGAGCGGACGCAGCCGCATGCACTATTTCTGCGCCGATTGCGGCTCGCCGATCTGCTCGGGGCCGTCGGAAGGCGGTTTTGAAACAGTGTCTTTGCGTGTCGGCACGCTCACCCAGCGCCGTGAACTCGAACCCAAGAAACAGATCTGGACTCGTTCCGCTCTGCCTTGGGCGCTCGATATCCACGCGCTGGAAGGGCACGAGAAACAGTAACTCACCCCGTCATGGCCGGGCTTGACCCGGCCATCCAAGCAATCTCAACGGCTCTAAAAATGGATGGCCGACTCGGAGGCCGGCCATGACGACGTAAAGCAGAATATCTAAGTTGGATTTTCCAAACTGAACGTCTCGCTCTCGGCATCGTAAGAGAACAGCTCGGCGAAACGGCCCCAGCTCGTGATGGCGCGCAGAGTCTCATCCGCGGCGTCTTCGGTGAACTTGTCTTCGAGCTCATCGATGAAGCGGCGGCGCGGCGCAGTGTGGTTGGTGCGCTCGTCCAGAATTTTGCGGATATGCGCGGCGAAAGGCACATTGGCGACCAGGGTGCGCTGGAAGATGGCCTTGCGCACATTGGTTTCGGATTCGGCAAACAGCTTGCCCATATGGGTGAGCTTGATGTCGCCGCCTTCCATGTCGCCGAGCCGCAGCATCTGCAGGGCTTCGGTAATGGGAAAGAGTTCGTCGACTTCGAGCTGCAGGTTGCTGGCGATATCTGGCAAGTCGGCTTTGCCGCCATATTGCGGAGCGGCCAGCGCCTCGATCAGGCCGGAGAGCGTGCTGGTCGAAATCCGCGTGATCGGGGCATCGGGAAGCACGCCGGTTTGCTGCTGATTGCGCTGGCGCTCGATTTTGCGTGAGGTCATTTCGACATAAATGCGGTCGACGTAATCCTCGAAATGCGGATCGGCGCGGTCGCGCGGATGCGGCAGATCGATCTTGATTTCGGTGGTGACCCGGCCGGGATTGGAGGAGAACAGCAAAGCGCGGTCGCACATCTGCACCGCTTCCTCGATGTTGTGGGTGACTAGCAGGATGGATTTGATCGGCAGCTTCTTGTGCTGCCACAGCTCGATCAAATCGGTGCGCAGGTTTTCCGCCGTCAGCACGTCGAGGGCCGAAAACGGTTCGTCCATCAGAAGGATGTTGGGATGCACGACAAGAGCGCGGGCAAAGCCGACGCGCTGGCGCATGCCGCCGGAAAGCTCGCGCGGATAAGCGCTTTCGTAGCCGTCAAGACCGATGAGGTCGATGGCTTCAATGGCGCGGGTGCGGATTTCCTTTTCCGGCAGGGCCAAGGCTTCCAGGCCGAGCTGCACATTTTCCAAGACGGTCAGCCAGGGAAAGAGAGCGAAGCTTTGGAACACCATGGCGATGCCGCCCGCCGGTCCGTCGATCGGCTGGCCGAGATAATCGAGACGCCCGCCTTGCGGTTTGGCGAGCCCTGCGATCAGGCGCAGAAAGGTGGATTTACCGGAACCGGAACGGCCCAAAAGGCCGACGATCTCGCCTTCTTTCAGGGTGACGTTGACCCCGTCCAGCACCAGGAGTTCTTCGCCGCCGGGCCGCGGAAAGGAGCGGCGCACATTGGTGGCTTCGAGCAAGGTTTCCATCAATGCCTCCTGATCAAGCGAGCCGGAATTTGCGCTCGGCGTACCAATATAGCGGCCGCCAGAACAACCGGTTCAAGATGACAACATAAAAGCTCATCACGAAGACGCCGACGACAATGCGGTGGAAATCGCCCGCCGCGGTAGCATCTGCGATATAGGCGCCCAGGCCGTAGGCATGCAGCGTTTTGTTACCCCAGCTTACGACCTCGGCGACGATGGCCGCGTTCCAGGAGCCGCCCGAGGCGGTGATGGCGCCGGTGACGTAATAAGGCATGACCGCCGGAATGCCGACCTTCTTCCACCATAGCCAGCCGCGCACCTGGAAATTGGAGGCGGCGTCTTTCAATTCGCGCGGCAGGGCAGAGGCGCCTGCGATCACATTGAAGAGGATGTACCACTGGGTCCCCAAGACCATCAGCGGCGACAGCCAGATATCGGGGTTCAAATCCCAGGCCACGATCAAGGAGACCGCCACCGGGAACACCAGATTGGCCGGAAAGGCGGCGAGGAACTGGGCGATTGGCTGGATCACTTGGGCCAGATGCGGCCTGAGGCCTACATAAATGCCGATCGGGGTCCAGATCAGGCTGGCCAGCGCGATCAGGATGACCACCCTTCCGAACGTCGCCAATCCTCTCAGGCTGGCGTCTATCAGTTCATGGAGGCTGAAGGCTGCACCGGCGAAAGCGGCGACACTCCAGACGATGTAGCCGCCCAAGGCGATGAGGATGGCATAGAATACCCAATCCAGAACGGCGGAAGATTTGTCGCTCACACGCTTCACACCGAGATTGAGCGGGCGCAGGCGATAGCACCACCGCATCAGCATGTCGAAAGGGCTGGAGAGCCAGTCCATCAGTTTGGAGCGGCGGAACATGGTGAGGGCCCAGCTTTCGGGTTCTTCCTCACTCGGTTCCGAATCAATGCGGAAGCGATCGGCCCAGGCGACCAAAGGCCGGAACAGGAGCTGATCGAAGATGACGATCACCACCAGCATGGCCAGGATAGCCCAGGCAATGGAGATCAGGCTTTTGGCTTCGATGGCGGCGGCAATATAGGAGCCGATACCCGGCAGCACGATGGAGGTGTGGCCGACGCTGATGGCTTCGGCCGCCACCACAAAGAACCAGCCGCCGGACATGGACATCATCATGTTCCACACCAGCGGAGGCAGAGCGAAGGGCGCCTCGATTCGCCAGAATCGGCCCCAGCCGGTCAGGCCGAACATTTTCCCGGCCTCGGTCAGCTCGACGGGAACTGTCCGCAAGGATTGGTAGAAGCTGAAGGCCATATTCCAGGCTTGGCTGGTGAAAATGGCAAAGACGGCAGCGATTTCCGCGCCCAGCACCTTTCCCGGTGCCAGCGACAGGAAGAATACCACGGTGACAGAAATGAAGCCGAGAATCGGCACCGATTGCAGGATGTCGAGCAGCGGAACAAGGATGATACCGGCTCTCGTGCTCTTGGCTGCCCATGTGGCATAAGTAAATGTAAACAATAGAGAAAATGCCAATGCCACCAGCATCCGAAGGGCGGTGCGGAAAGCGTAATTGGGCAAATTTGCAGGGTCTAAAGAGACCGGATTATGCGCCAGACTCGCCAGCGGCTGGATGACCTCCCGGCTGGCTTCGGCGCAGAAGATAATGGCCCCCAGGACAAAAATCCCGGCTAGGAGGTCCCACGACCGGGGCAACAGCCGGCGTGTCTCGATCGAGACGGGAGCAAAGATTTTCATATGAGAGCGCTCGGCTGGAGGCGGGCGCACGTAACCATGCGTTGCGATCCCGTGCAAAGTGAATTTCGGACAATTTATAAGCGGCGTTCTAAGCGCTTTCCCGGAGCGCAAAGGGCTTCATTTTTGGCCGCGCAAACAGGGGTTTGACTTGCGCCATTGCGCGGTTCCGGCGTAAATACCGCCCGCAAGACGATAGTCCCGTCTCTTCATAGGCGTTTTAGGGCAATTCGTTAAAAGTTAGCGACAGATAACCCGGCGGGCGGAACGGCGATCCGGCGATGATGCAAGGTGCGGCACGGCATGACACAAGCAGCGGATTCTCCGCTGCCGTTGGCGCGCGCGCAGGTCTCACGCCCCGTCCTTCCCTCGGTTTGCTGAAAGGCCAGCTTCTCCTCCTTAGGTGCCCCTAGGCGCCGGCGGGTGCGGATGTCCGCGCCGGGTGTTTAGGGGACTTCAGACGAAAGGAGCGATTGAAGCCGCCAAGGCGGCAAACGGAAGGAACCTATGGCCATGAGCACGAACACTGCTGGAAACAACCGGGTACGAATTTTCGACACCACCTTGCGCGATGGCGAGCAGTCGCCAGGCGCGGCGATGACCTTCGAGGAAAAGCTCGAAGTCGCGGAATTCCTCGACACCATGGGCGTCGACATCATCGAAGCGGGCTTTCCCATTGCTTCGGTGGGAGATTTCGACGCCGTGTCGGAGATCGCGCGCCGCGTGAAGAATGCCTCGGTGTGCGGCCTGTCGCGGGCTGGTTTCAAGGATATCGACCGGGCGGGTGAGGCGGTGAAGCACGCCAAACGTCCGCGCATTCATACTTTTATTTCCACCAGCCCCGTTCATATGAAGCACAAGCTCAATATGGGCGCGAATGCGGTTCTGGATGCGGTCGGGGCTTCCGTCGCCCATGCCCGCAATCTGGTGGAAGACGTGCAATGGAGCGCCGAAGACGCCACCCGCACCGAACATGATTTTCTCTGCCGCTGTGTGGAACTGGCAATCCGCTCCGGCGCCACGACGATCAACATTCCCGACACAGTCGGCTATGCCACGCCGCAGGAATTCTTTGACCTCATTACGATGTTGTTCAACCGGGTGCCCAACATCGATAAGGCCATTATCGCCACCCATTGTCACAATGATCTGGGGCTTGCCGTGGCAAATTCCCTGGCGGGGGTTCTGGCTGGTGCGCGTCAGATCGAATGCACGATCAACGGCATCGGTGAACGGGCGGGCAATGCCGCGCTGGAGGAAGTTGTGATGGCGCTGAGGGTCCGCAAGGATCGGATGCCGTTTGCCACGGGCATCGACACCACGATGCTGTCGCGGGCCTCCAAGCTCGTCTCCAACGTCACCGGCTTCCCGGTCCAGTACAACAAGGCCATTGTCGGCAAGAACGCCTTCAGCCACGAAAGCGGCATCCATCAGGACGGCATGCTGAAGAACGTGGAAACCTACGAGATCATCCGCCCCGAAGATGTGGGCGTGAAAGAGACCTCGCTGGTGCTGGGCAAGCTGTCCGGCCGCCACGCCTTCAAGGACAAGCTGGTCCAGCTCGGCTACGATCTGGCCGATGCCGCCTTCGAGGACGCCTTCCGGCGCTTCAAGGCCTTGGCCGACAAGAAGAAGACCGTTTTTGACGAAGACATCGTGGCGCTGGTGGATGACGAAATCGTCCGAGCCCAGGATCTCATCGTCGTCAAGGCTTTGAAGGTTATGACCGGGGTGGGCATCCCGCCTTCCGCGGAAATGACCCTTTTGATCAATGGCGAGGAGAAGAAGGCCGAGGTGACCGGTGACGGTGCCGTGGACGCGATCTTCAATGCCATTCGCGAACTCTTCCCGCACACCGTGAATCTGCAGCTCTATCAAGTGAAGGCGGTGACTCACGGCACCGACGCCCAGGCGGACGTCAGTGTCCGTCTTGAGGAAGATGGTCGCACGGTGACAGGACGCGGGGCAGATACCGATACGCTTGTGGCATCTGCCTACGCCTATGTTAATGCATTGAACAAACTCTTGGTGAAACGAAGGAAGCAGGCGCCCGAGGCCCTGAACGTCGCACAATGAAACGAGCCGGCCCTGGTGGTCATCCGCCGGGGCTGGTTTCTAAGGTACGGTCGTTGCAAGGCTCCCCGCGTCTGGTTGGGAAAGGAATGGCAGGTTAAGCATGTTCGGCAGTCTTCTCGGCGCGCTGTCGAGCGATATGGCGATTGATCTTGGGACCGCGAATACCCTGGTTTACGTGAAGGGCCGCGGGATTGTGCTCAATGAACCCTCGGTGGTCGCCACCATCAATCGAGGAGGTAAGAAGCAGGTTCGTGCGGTCGGTAACGACGCCAAGATGATGCTGGGCAGGACGCCCGGCAATATCGAAGCGATTCGGCCGATGCGCGACGGCGTCATCGCGGATTTCGAAGTGGCGGAAGAAATGATCAAACATTTCATCCGCAAGGTGCATAACCGCCGCTCTTTCGCCAATCCCATGATCATCGTCTGCGTGCCGTCGGGCTCGACGGCCGTGGAACGGCGCGCCATTCAGGAATCGGCCTTGTCGGCCGGCGCCCGCCGCGTCTTCCTGATCGAGGAGCCGATGGCGGCCGCGATCGGGGCGGGTCTTCCGGTCAGCGAGCCCACCGGCTCGATGGTCGTCGATATCGGCGGCGGCACCACCGAAGTGGCTGTGTTGTCCCTCGGCGGCATCGTCTATTCCCGTTCGGTGCGCGTGGGCGGCGACAAGATGGACGAGGCGATCATCGCCTACATCCGCCGTCACCAGAACCTGCTCATTGGCGAAGCCTCTTCGGAGCGCATCAAGAAGGAAATCGGTTCTGCGGCGCCGCCGGAAGACGGCACCGGCGTCACGCTGGAAATCAAGGGGCGCGATCTCCTGAACGGCGTGCCGAAGGAAATCACCATCACCCAGCGCCACATTGCCGAAGCTTTGGCCGAACCGGTCGGGGCCATTGTCGAAGCGGTGAAGGTGGCTTTGGAAGCCACGCCGCCCGAACTGGCGGCCGACATCGTCGACAAGGGTATCGTGTTGACGGGCGGCGGCTCCTTGCTGGCCAATCTGGATCAGGTTCTTCGCGAAGAAACGGGCTTGCCCATTTCCATCGCTGATGATCCCCTGTCCTGCGTGGCGCTCGGTACCGGCCGGGTGCTGGAAAATACGAAAGGCATGCGGCACGTTCTATCGACGGCCTTCTGATAGCCCGCCGTTCTAGGGAGGCCGTGCGTCGGAGTTGGTATGGGCAATGGGAGCTGGAAGATTTCGCGGTCGCGCGGCAGAGCCCATCTGCCGTTGACTGTCGTCGCCGTCCTGGCGATCTTTCTGGTTCTGCTGGGTAAAGCCCAATCTTCCTTGTTCGATCGCGCCCGTACGGGCGTGATCGACTGGATGCAGCCGGCGCTGGAAGCCTCGCGCACGCCTATGGAAACCATGGGCCGCTGGATGGGATCCATCGGCAACATCTTCTGGGTTTATCAGGAGAACCTGAAGCTCAAGGAAGAGAACGCGCGCCTCAAACAATGGCACAACACGGCCCAGGTGCTGACCGAGCGCTTGAAGCGCTATCAGTTGCTTTTGAATGCGGTGCCTGATCCGGCGCTGTCCAGCGTGGTGGCGCGGGTGATCGGGCGGGCCAACCATCCCTTCCTGCAGACCATGATCCTGGATGCCGGCAAGTCCCATGGGGCCAAGCCCGGGCAGGCGGTGGTCGACCAGCGCGGCATGATCGGGCGGGTGTATCTTACGGGTGAGCATACGAGCTGGGTCATTCTCTTGACCGATTTGAACAGCCGCATTCCGGTGTCGATTGAGCCCAATACCGACCAGGCGATCATGAGCGGGGACAACTCGCCGATGCCTCTTATCGAAACCCTTGCCCGCGGTGTTGAATTGAAGCCGGATTCCCAGGTCGTGACCTCGGGCGACGGTGATATTCTTCCGGCTGGTATTCCGATTGGCGTCATCGTCAAGGACGGCAGTCATTACCGCGTGGCGCTGTTTGCCGATCAGACCACGGCGCAGGATGTCGAGATTGTCGATTTCAAGCAGAAGCCGGAGCATCCGCCGAGCGTGGGGCAACAGGAATTGCCGGTAACGGCGGCTGGCCTTGCCCCGGCGGCTCCGCAGCCGCAAGCGGCCACCAGTCAGGTGATGCCTGTGCCGCCTCCGGTGTATAAGCCGCCGCTGCCTCCGGGGCAGAAACCGGCGGTCGTCCCGCAGCAGGGGCCGGCCAATGCACCGGTCAACAATGCTGAACCGGGTGATCAGTGAGGCCGGCCGTGGAACGTTTGGGCGGGTTTGGCAGTAATCGTGTTGCCTCGAACGTTATTCCCGTGCTGTTCGGGCTGCTCGGGGTGGTCATCACCAATGTGCCGATTTCAGCCTTCGGCAGTTGGATTCCGGCGCCGATGTACGCCCTGATGCCGGTTTATTATTGGTGTCTGGTGCGTCCGGATTTGATGACGCCGGGTTGGGCTTTCCTGATCGGCTTCATCCACGACATCGTCTCGGGCGAGCCGCCGGGCCTTTGGGCAGCTTCTTTCGTGGCGACCTATGCGATCATCGACAAACAGCGAGATGCCTTCGCGGGACTGTCGGGATTTGGCGCTATTCTGGGTTTTGCCACGGCAACCTTGGTTGCTTGCAGTGCTCACTACGTCATCTTCTCGCTTTACCATTGGCATCTGATGCCGGTGACTGGTTCGATTAAGGAATTCGCCGTCACCTCGATCCTTTACATCCCAGTCGTGGTTGTGCTCGCCTATATGCACCGTCGCTTCGTCGGTCCGTTGCGGAGTGAGTTCTGATGCCGCTGTTCGACCGCAAGGATAAAAGCCGTTACGCGACCTTCACCCGCCGCTCTTTGATGATGTCCGGCGGTATGGGTGCGATTCTGGCGGTGCTGGGCGGACGTTTCTATCAGCTGCAGATCATGAAGGGCGCCGAATACAAGGTGGATGCGGAGAACAACCGCATCAACCAGCGTTTCATCTTTCCGCCCCGAGGTCGCATCATTGATCGTTTTGGCACCGAACTTGCCACCAACCGGCGCAATTACCGCGTTGTGATCGTGGCGGAGCAAGCCTCCAATGGCGTGGAATCCGCCATCGATGCCGTCGGCAAGATTATCCAGATCGATCCGCGCCAGCGCGATAAGGTTTTGCACGAGGTGGCGCAGAACAAGAAATTTGCCCAGGTCCCGATCGCCGAGAATCTTACCTGGGACGAGTTCGCGCGCATCAACCAGCATCTGCCCTATCTGCCGGGTGTTCAGCCCGATATCGGCGAGACGCGCGCTTATCCTTATGGCGATGAGATGAGCCATCTTCTCGGTTATGTGGCGCAGGCCAGCCAGAAGGATCAGGAGACTGACGACGATCCTTTGCTGTCTCAACCTGGTTTCCGGGTGGGCAAGCGCGGCATCGAGCGGCAATTCGATTCCCAGATGCGCGGCGATGCCGGCGGCAGCCGTGTCGAGGTGAATGCCTATGGCCGTGTCATTCGCGAATTATCGAATGTTCCCGGCAAGCCCGGCCAGGACGTTTATTTGACCATCGATTGCCAGCTGCAACGCTATGCCGAGGAACGCCTCGCGGGCGAAAGCGCGGCTTGTGTGGTGATGGATGTTGAAACCGGCGATGTCTTGGCGCTGGTCTCGACGCCTGGATACGACCCCAACAATTTCAATGTCGGCATCACCAATACGCAGTGGCAGGATTTGCTGCACGACGATCACAAGCCGCTGATGAACAAGGTCTTGAGCGGTGCCTATCCGCCGGGCTCGACCTTCAAGACGGCAATGGCCGTGGCCGCCATGGAGAACGGCCTTGCGGATCTGCAGGTCCACTGCAGCGGCTCCATGACCCTCGGCAATCATGAGTTCCATTGCTGGGCCTGGAAGAAGGGCGGCCATGGCGGGGTCGATCTCAACCGCGGTATCGCCGTGTCTTGCGACATCTTCTTCTATGAAGTGGCGCGCCGCCTGGGCATCGACAAGATGGAAGCGGCCGCCCGCGCTTTGGGGCTGGGCGCGCCGACCGGCATCGAAATGCCGGGGGAGGTCCAAGGCTGCATGCCGAGTGCGGCCTGGAAGCTCGCGAAATACGGCGTGCCATGGCAACAAGGTGATAGTCTCAGCGCCGGTATCGGTCAGGGCTATGTTCTGGCGACGCCGCTTCAGCTCTGTCAGATGGTGGCGCGCATCGCCAGCGGCAAGGCGGTGACGCCGCGCTTGGTGCATCAGGTGGGCTCGATTCTTCAGCCGCGGGTGGAACCGGCGGTCTTGCCCTTTACCCAGGAGGCGTTGGATGCCGTGCGCAAGGGTATGACTGCCGTCTGCGAACCCGGCGGTACCGCCTTTGCTTGGCATATCGCGGAGCCTGGTTTTGAAATGGCCGGAAAGACCGGCACGGCCCAGGTTCGCGTCATCACCAAGGCCGAACGTCAGAGCGGGGTCAAATCCAACTCCCAGGTGCCTTGGGCCATGCGTGACAACGGTCTTTTCGTTGCTTTTGCACCGGTCGGAAATCCTCGTTATGCCTGCGCTTGCATCGTCGAGCATAATTCCGATCCCCATCCCCAGGTTGCCGCCACGCGTGACATCCTTCTGTTCGCTCAGAAACGCGATCCGGTGAAAATGCCGGTCGCCTATCCTATTCGTGCCGCGCAAAATCTGACCAAAGGGGAGGGCACCTGATGCTGCGCCCCTACGCCGCCGCCCGGCGCCATCTCTCGATCGCCGACAAGCTCTACGAGATCAATTGGGGGCTGGTGCTGATCATCACCATCATCGCCTCGATCGGCTTTGCCATGCAGTATTCGGTGGCGGGCGGCTCCTGGGACCCCTGGGCCGGCAAGCAGCTTATCCGCTTTGTCGTCGGCTTCATCATCATGATCGTGGTGGCGATGGTGGACATCCGCGTCTGGATGAACTTCGCCTATCCCTTTTACGCGGCTTCGTTGCTGCTCTTGCTCGGGGTGGAGCTGATGGGCATGGCCCATTTGGGCGCCCAGCGCTGGATCACCTTGGGCCCCTTGGAATTGCAGCCTTCCGAGCCGATGAAGATCGCGGAAATTCTGGCTCTCGCCAAATTCCTCCACGGCCAGAGTGTGGAGGATGTCTCCAAGCCGCTGCGCCTGATGGTGCCGCTGGCGATGATCGGCATGCCGGCGGTGCTGGTGGCTCTGCAGCCCAATCTTGGCACCACCATCATTCTGGTGCTGGACGGCTGCTCCCTGTTGTTTCTCGCCGGTCTTTCCTGGTGGTGGATCGCCCCCACCATCTCCGCCATCGCTGCCGCTGTTCCGGTGGCCTGGAAATTTGTGCTGCATGATTACCAGAAGGCCCGCGTGATGACCTTCTTGAATCCAGAATCGGATGCGTTGGGCGCTGGCTGGAACATCACCCAGGCCAAGATCGCGGTGGGTTCGGGCGGGGCAGCCGGCAAAGGCTTCCTGCAAGGCACTCAGAGCCGTCTCAACTTCCTGCCGGAAAAGCAGACGGACTTTATTATTACCAACTTCGCCGAGGAGTTCGGTTTCGTCGGCTGCATCGCCCTTTTGATCCTGTTTGCCACGGTCATCGGCTATGGCGTGCAGACGGCCATCCAGGCCCGCAGCCAGTTCGGCCGCTTGGTGGCCATCGGCATCACCCTCAACTTCTTCTTCTACATCATGATCAACGGCATGATGGTGATGGGGCTGATCCCGGTGGTGGGCATTCCGATGCCGCTGATTTCCTATGGCGGCACCGCCATGCTGGCTGTCATGTTCGGGTTCGGGATTCTGCTCTCGGTTCATGTGCATCGGCAGG
>Ga0207816_1000158_pt1 | contig 16449 bp, 10 predicted proteins | sample LuqExpMetageno10_FD_187768 | JGI IMG/M metagenome (GOLD analysis project Ga0207816, IMG submission 187768) | Tropical forest soil microbial communities from Luquillo Experimental Forest, Puerto Rico - Sample 10 (SPAdes) | ecosystem: Environmental > Terrestrial > Soil > Tropical forest ... | reverse complement strand
ATCAGTATCTCCGGCACCTGAAAGACTAACCCCATCAGAGCTACCGAAATCATACACATCGACGTTATTCCCACGGACATTCACGTCATTCGAAATACCTGCGACTGATGCGTCAGAGCCATTACCCCAAAGGTCCAGGGTATTGCCGGCACCGTCGAGACCCAACAGCGTTTCATTGCCGTTCACATTAACGTCGTTCGAGTTTCCCGAAATTCCAACATCACAGTCCGAGCCCAGATTTAAAGTGTTTCCTGAACCGTCAAGCCCAAACGCCGAATAATCTGGCGCTTGAATAACGTTATCATCGCCTACGATCGTTACGTTCCTCAGACCACTGAGGTCAAGATATTCGCCTGTCGCCGTGATTGTCTCATTGCCTGGATCGCTGCTCCAGCCAACGGTAGCATCGTATTTTACATCAGCATTCGCAGAGAGATTCCAATTCCCCCAATCGGCGGCTTCTTTCCAGCTAGTATCGTTGGGGCTCGTCCCCGACAGATTACACACATTCGAATTGGAACTAGCATCGTAAAATAGAGATCCTACCCCCACCACAACCCCTGCCGCTGCTGCAGTGAACGATAGAACGCCATCAGTACTGGCAGCCAACGACACAGTAAGTCCCGCTACTATATCGTTCCCCATTTGGCTGAAGAAATTGCCCTCCGGGGTATACGAACTGGTCGGACTGTCCGAACTGTCCGGATTGTCCGGACTATAGGAAATGCCGTGCCAGAACTTGTCCTCCGCCACAGCATTGTCGATAACATTTTGGTTCCACTGACTCATTTTCGAATCAAGGACGCCGCCTGCATCGACAATGACTTTTGACGACGCTGCGGCGACGAATATCCCATCGAAAGTAGCGGCTGTTGCAACATTCCCTGTACCTGTCGAAATTCCTCCTGCGATCGCAGCTCCATCCTTCACAAGTTGAAGTGTTGCCGATATTTGACCATTGGTGTTGCCGTATTCCTTTTGGTAAAAGAATTGGTCCAAGTCATCTGGCAAACTGGCAAAGGTCCCCGCAACGCCTAAACCATTTGCGATAAATCTTACTTTGCTATTTTCAGTGAGTAATAGCGTCCCTGCGCTAGAGATATTATTTACGTCGACGCAAAGCTGCGCCTCCTGCCTCACGGCATCTGGACCATTTGAATTGTAGGCCGCCCAGTCAGCCTTAAATGTCGCAATAGCATCGCCAAAAGAAATCGCTTGAGCTGTATTTGGCATCCAATGCTCCTTTGCAGCGCGCCTGCAATGTTCGTCAGAGAGTCTTTGCTACGCGGAACCCCTGGACACTGATTCGGGCGTTGTTCACAGTGTGATTGCGCGTCGTTGATCGTAATTGCGATGGATCGTTGATCCAGCTCGCACCTCGGATCGCCCGCGCCGAGCATTCCCCATTTGTCGACCAAGAGCTACCATCACCTGGTGCTCCAAAATAGTTTGGATGCCAGCAGTCATCCGTCAATTGCCAAACATTTCCGAGCATTTCGTGGAGGCCAAATTGATTGGCACGAAAACTTTCAACCGGTGCAGTTTGCTTCAAATCCCATCGGCTGCCACATGCGTTGCAGTCGGCGTTTCCGTGCCCGACGTAGTCTCCCCACCAGCGGACAGTTCGGGACCCCGCTCGCGCAGCGTATTCCCACTCGGCTTCATTCGGCAGACGATATACACCACTGCGATCAGCCGTTGTGGCACGCAATTTTGAATTCAGCCAGGAAATGTAGGCTTTAGCATCCTGCAAATTCACACAGACAACTGGATCTCGGTTCGTTTGAGTGAACCCGGGATTTTCCCAGTTTGACCCAGTGGAAAATTTGAATTTGTCGTTTTCCCAAATCACGCAATCCCTTGCGGGAGTATAATTTGTGTCTCGAACAAAGGCGGCAAATTCGCCTTTGGTTACAGGATATTTTCCCAGGCCAAATGAGCGATCAAGCACAACTAAGTGCTGCGGTTGTTCTCTTTCCAAAACCTCGTTCGCTGTCACCGTAGAAGGCGGCATGCTAGCTGCATCCCGCGCCATCTCGGGAGGGGAAGACCCCATGAGGAAGCGTCCCGCAGGAACTACGACCATCTCTGGACAATTAGGACAATCGCGAAACGTCGAGCCGGAGCGGCTTGCTGGATATTTCGGCGCCGAGATGGCTGACACTGCGACCGTCACACGCGCCACCGCGCTCACTGCTGTGATGGCCAGAATTATGACCATTGTTGCTAGAGCTCGCACTACGCCCCCCTCAGCGCAACCGCTTAACATTGAGCCACCCTTAACAAGGTGGAACGCGATTATTAGTTGAACCGAAGCTGAGTACACCTTGATGACGCTACGATGTCTGCACGGCGCCCAAATATGTGGTTCCCTGTCGCAATTGCATTTGTAATGTTCGTCATCGCGCCCCGTGCGCTGCATTTGTCATCGGTCGCCATGCCCTCCGCCAACGTACTCCAATTGAAAGCGCTCCATATCTCTGGGCCGCAACGGCAGGAGAAGACCAATAGGCTCATTCTTTTTGAAGGTTATGGAGAGATCGGGGCGGGTGACCTTCCAATTGATCGAGATTACCGTGTCGCGCACTTCGCTTTCCACGATGCCTTCCAATGGATGGACACCATCCTTAGGAGAATTCGCCGGGCCACGCACCTGAAGGCAAAAACCCGGGGACGTGCGAAAAGCGAATGGAACCTCAAATGTCAAAAGCCCAGCACCAAATCGACTGGATACATGGTTCTGGGCCAAACCAAGCACCTTTAGATCGCTAGCCAATCTACCCCCGTTCCAACGAACCTCGAATTCATTTGGGTTCAACAGCAACCACCCCGTCCGTGTTGCAATAATACGGAATCCGAGATGAGAAGTTCGACCATCTTCTCCAGCAGGTCGCGCCTGAGTGATCGACGTAATGAAAAGTTTAGGCGGATTTTCTACCGCTCTAGACGACGTATCCGGGGCGACATCCTGGGCGTTTGCTGAAGCCGATCTCGCTTCCATTGCAAGCTTGAGTTCGCGATAGCGAGCTTCCCAATCAAGCGATATCTGATCGGCTTGCTTTTCAAGGCGCGTCGGTTCTATTTTTCCTTTTGACGCAACTCCCAAGAAGCTTAGAACTGCTGCGAGCGATATTTCATACGTCTTGGCAAACTCTTCATAGACAACGACTAGCGGTTGGATGTGATACGTTCGGAAGAACAACTTCCAACGTTTATCCCGAGCCGCGCATCGCCGCACAAACTGATCGATTCGGTGAAAATCAAACTCGATTGGCTCTCCTGCCAATTTTTTACTCGAGCCCTTCGGTCGCACCCATTCTGAACTCTGAGTGGCCCGGAACAGCGATATGGCTTGCGCGACCCGGTTCCTGCGCTTCACCCAAATATATCGAACAGCTCCCAGCCGCTCTGATATTTCGTCGGGTAGCGCTCCGCCTTCAGAAACCGCGACCAATCCTTCAACGTTCAGGAAATGGCGAAATGCTCGCAATTGGTCCGATAAAAGCTTGACCCCACAGACGCCATTGTCCGTAGTTGCCGCAGATATAATCTTCTGCACATACTCTCGATCATTACTTATTTGGAGGAGATTTCTCCAGTGCGCCCGATTATGTTCGCCCACACCGAAGAACTCATAAGGGCGACCAGCAACACCAGCGCTCCTTAGGCCATCAGCCAAAAGCGTGCTTCCTGATCGCTGTGTTGCACATATCAAATATGTTGAAAGTGGCTTAGCCTGATGCCGTGAATTTGCGAGAGCAAGTACCTCGTCACGGGTCATATAATTAAAGTAATTCGAACGGCGCTCCATAATGCCCTCAAATCGAGCTAGAAGTTTCCGCGCCAGAACTTTCTACCGAGCTATTCTGAACGCGTAGAAGGCTAGCATAGCGGCCGCCCGAACTTGCAAGCTCGGCGTGGCTGCCGTCCTCCACCAAACTACCGCGGTCCAACGTTAGTATCCGGTCGCAGCTACGAACAGCCGTTAAGCGGTGCGCAATAATAAGAACGGTACGCCCCTGGACGATCCGGCGCATGTTTTCCTGGATGATTCGTTCGCTTTCGTAATCGAGAGCACTCGTTGCCTCGTCGAAAATGAGGATCCGCGGATTGCCAATAAGGGCACGAGCAATTGCGATCCTTTGCCTTTGTCCGCCCGACAGGCTCGCGCCCCTTTCACCAACGATTGTGTCGTAGCCCTCAGGAAGCTCAAGTATGAATTCGTGCGCCCCAGCAAGTCTGGCCGCGCTCACAATCTGCTCCATCGGAGTAGCAGGATCTACAAGAGCGATATTGTCGCGAATAGTGCGATTGAATAGGACGTTCTCTTGCAAGACGACACCTACTTGGCGCCTCAACCAAGAAGCGTCAATCATGGCCAAATCCACGCCGTCAACCAAGACACGCCCCACCTCAGGCACGTATAAACGTTGCACGAGTTTAGTAAGGGTGGACTTTCCTGAGCCTGACGATCCAACAATACCGACCACCTGGCCAGGGGCTATGCGCAGACTGATGTCGCGTAGAACAGGAGGGCCGTCTAATCGATATCTGAAACTTACGCGGTCAAAGCTGATCTCCCCCCGAATAGGAGGAAGCGCCGCTCGCGTAGGCGCGTACATGGGCTCCGGAGTGGTGTTCAAGATGTCCCCCACTCTATCAATCGAGATCCGGGTTTGTTGAAAATCCTGCCATACTTGCGCTATCCGCAAGATAGGCTGTGCAACACGCCCCGCCAACATATTAAACGCGATGAGTTGGCCGACTGTCATATCACCGCCGATTACTTTAAGTGCACCGAAATAAAGAATCGAAGTCGTCACGAGCTTTCCTATCAGCTGCACGGCTTGGCTTGCCCAATTCCCAAGCGACAAGACGCGAAAGCTAGACTGCACATAGCCCGCAAGTTGCTCCTCCCACCGGAGCTGCATTTGCGGCTCAATGGCCATAGATTTTAGAGTTTCGGCGCTGGTTACGGCTTCAACTAGAAACGACTGGTTCTCCGCCCCTCTATTGAACTTCTCAGCGAGACGCCGTTTAAAAATTGGCGTCACAAGCACCGACAGCAGAACGTAGAGTGGGATTGAACCAATCACGATAAGGGTAAGCTCTACACAATAAGCCCACATCACTATCAAGAAGATGACAGTAAATAGACAATCGATCACCAACGTCAGCGCCGAACCCGTCAGAAAGCTGCGTATATTTTCAAGCTCGCGAACGCGAGCTACGGTTTGGCCGGTCCGACGAGCAGCAAAATAGGCAATAGGAAGCGCAAACAAATGGCGGAATAATCTCGCACCCAGCTCAACATCTATGCGGTTGGTTGTATGGGAGAAAAGATATGTTCGTAGGATCGCCACCGCAGTTTCAAAAACCGAAGTCGTAAGTAACGCGACCGTTAGCACTTCCAACGTTGTGAAGCCTTTATGTACCAACACCTTGTCGGTTACGACCTGAAAAAATATTGGGGTGGCGAGCGCGAATAACTGCAAAAATAAAGATGCAACTAAAACTTCAATCAAAGGCCTTCGATATTTGTAAATTGCATCGACGAACCAAGTAATGTCAAAGCGAGCGAGCGCATCACTCAGCTTTGTCGCGCGCATCATAAGCACGAGCTGCCCAGTCCAACTCAAGATAAAATCGGACTTTGAAATGACGGAGGGCTTTCCGAGAACTGGATCTTGGATAAGAACGCCTGTTTCAGCTGCTTTTGCGATTACAACAAACGTACCGTCTTTCCGCTCCGCGATGGCCGGTAAAAAGGCGCCGAGCATTTGATCCCAACCGAAGTCGACGACACGGGCTTTTAGTTTGAATTCCCGCGCGCAGAGAACCATTTCCGGCAAGTGGATGGGGCGGCCTCCAAATCGATGCAATATCTGCTTTGGGTCCGCAGCAATACCGTGGAACCTAAATAGCAAGATCAGAGCATTAATGCCGCTCTCGTCGGGAGTCGATTCGCTCACTGCCGCCGCCATGATTTTTGGTCGCAGCTCGCGACGTCGTTTGACGCGCGAACTTCGGCTAACGTTACAAACGTTGGTGGTGGCTCGCCAGAAAAAGGCGGGAAACGCAGCTATCGGTCGCAGCTATCGGACACGGACACATGGTCCCTCAAACACGCCGCGCGCTTTCTCTTCTCATTTTGGTTGCGCTCAGCGGTTGCGCAGTAGGGCCTGACTATGTCCGTCCTAAACTTCATACGACGATAGTTGCAGAAAGTGACACACTTCCGAACACAACAGAAACCGCCGACACCAAAGGCGGCGAGGTCCAGCATATAGCATCAGATGAAGATGTAACTGCAAAATGGTGGGAAATTTTGCATTCAGACGCGATCAACAACCTGATAGGACGTGCGATCGAAGAGAATGCAGATATCTGCGCAGCACGTGCGGCGCTTAGACAAGCCGAACAAAATCTTTATGCTCGCGAAAGTGGGTTCTTCCCATTTTTTGACGTAAAAGGTTCAATCGAACGACAGAAAAGCATTGCATCCACCAAACCCGTCGAAATCCAAAATGCAGGTGTTGCCGCCAGCTATACGTTGGACGTTTTTGGAAGCACTCGTCGCCAGATAGAAGCCTCCCGAGCCCAGGTGGAGTCTCAACGCTTCCAGCTGGAGAGCACTTATTTGAACTTGGTGACAAACATTCTTACGACAGCCATTCAACTTGCGTCTATTCATGACCAAATAGCTGCAACGCAGCAGATAATACGGGACGAGCAACAGGAACTGTCAATACTCAACGAACAGCTCCAGATGGGTGCAATTGCGAAAGGCGATCTATTAACCCAACAAGCCCAGCTGCTGGCTACAAAGGCAAGCCTACCGGCACTTGAAAAACAAGAGGCACAGCTTAGACATTCTCTCTCATATTTGTCGGGACAATTTCCGGAAGACGCTGGCGGATCCAAACTAACTCTCTCCGACTTGCAGCTACCGACGGAATTGCCAAAGGCTCTTCCAGCACGCCTTATTGAGCAACGGCCAGATGTTCGGATCGCGGAGGCGCAATTGAAAGAAGCTAGCGCGGATGTGGGCGTTGCTACGGGCAACATGCTACCACAGCTAACTATCAGTGCCGGATACAATGGCGCGTCTTCGTCGTCATCATTTGGTCAATCGTTAATTTCGCAAAATCCTCTCTGGTCATTGGCTTCAAACGTATCCGCCCCCATCTTTCATGGTGGTGAGTTGTGGCACTATCGTAAGGCAGCAATTGCTAACCTTGATGAAGCTCGGGAGCACTATCGAAGCGTCGTCGAGCAGGCATTTTCACATGTATCAGATACACTTTCCGCTCTCGAAGCGGATGCTCAAGTTATTAAATGGCAGGACGAAGCCGAACGCACCGCACACGAGAGCTTGGAAATATCGCGAGAGCGCGTGCGCATGGGCGCCGTATCATATTTATCGTTTTTGGATGCCGAGCGCACATACCAACAAGCCCGTATTTCTTTGATATCTGCGAAAGCTACTAGGTTTTCCGATACGGTAACGCTTTTCCAGATGTTGGGAGGTGGCTGGTGGAATCGTAAGGATTCATAGCTGATCACAAATACCGAAAAAATCTGAACACCGGAGCCTCTGCAAATCTCTTTTTTGTTTGGTGTTGGTTGCGATTGATAGCTTCAGTGAGGGACCGTGGCCTTCAGAAATCTCGATAGAATGAACTATCGCGAATTTGATTTTCCAATTCGTGAAAAGCAACCTGATGTTCGCTATTTGATTGCAGCATGCCATCGAACGGGCAGCACGTGGTTAGCGCTTAAGCTCTGGAACCGCGGAGGCGCCGGAGCACCTTGGGAGTATTTTAATGAGATTTACAATCTCGGGCCTTTGGCCACGCGGTTCGATGCAAAAACGGCTCGCGAATATCTCACCGCCCTGTATCGCCACAGAGTATCTGAAAATGGAGTATTTGGCGTAAAGGTACTCGCACCGCAATTCCCCCTCTTACAAATGTGTATGCAGGAAGCAGGTGAAGACCTTTCTACGTTTAGAATGATATTCCTTGATAGGAGAGACAAAATACGCCAAGCAATTTCGTATGCTCGTGCAGTACAGACGCAGCACTGGAGCTCATTGACCCGAGAGAGGCGCGCGCCGAAATATGACCCGATCCTATTGAAGAAGTCATACGTCATGCTGCAAAAACACACCGAATTCTGGCAGCAGGTGTTTGATGCACTGGGAATAGCCCCCCTTGTTGTCATTTACGAGGATGTCGAGAAGGACGATGAAAGCGAGCTAAGGCGCATTGAGGATTTTCTTGGCATTACCCCTAGCATGCAGGAAGTAGGCGTGCCGTGTTCAACGCGACAACGCGATATCATTACAGAAGAATGGGCGGACCGCTTTTGGTCGGAAGAGCACGTGTGGCTTTCCATCCATCAGTGCTCCACATTATAGCGTCAAGCCATTTTTTATCAGTGTTCGGCTAAGCTAATGAGTGCCCTTTCTCTATATATTTGGCGCTTTCTTCTTCTACAAACGTCCATGCCCTCAATATACCGAGAACCTCTATTCGCGAAATACGAAGACTGGTTGTTGGATAACTCAAGCCAAGCCAAGTCACTTTGGAATTAACTGCGAAACCCACTAAGCAAGGAGATCTTGTTGTGCGCTTTATCATTGGCGCCATCTATACCTGATCTCAAAGCAGGCACGAGCGAGACCTGTGTGACGCCCGACCGCTCTTGAATAGCACAAGTTAATCGGTCCCGATGATCGGTATAAATCGACGCGCTCTGGCGCGCACGAGAGATTGCCACATAGAAGCTTTTCTGATCGACGAGATGCGTAGCTGTGCTTTCGGCATGCACCAGGACATGGTCTACTGTTCGCCCCTGGGCAGCGAACGCAGTTGCAACATAGCCATGAGCGATGTGCTGGTCGCGGGGGTTGTCAAGATCCAGGATTTCAGTTCTGCCAGACGCGAGCTTGAGCTTGGCCAGATGCCCATCCGGATCGATGGCGACGATTTCGCCTTGCTGGCCATTGATCCGGCCAAGAATCCGGTCGTTTCGGGTAAACTGGATCTTATCCCCTGCCCGAAGTTCGACGGGTACGGCGGTGAATGTGTGAGCGTGAGAGGCGCCCCATTGGCGTAAGCGCCAGTCGATAGCCCTGCCATCCTCGCTTTCAAGCGTAATCGCGGCCTTTTCGGGATTGATCGCCGTTACGCGGTAGGCTCCGGTCTTGGTGACGCCCTTATCGGCATAGTCCTTGGCGAAGCGGACTGTGTCGCCAATGGCATAGCTCCGGGCGTCCTTGGCCTCAGCTCTGGTCTGGTCTTTTGGCACCAGCCGTGTGGCAGTGATGGACGGACCGGACAAAGCGCCAGATTTGGCTAGCTCCTCGCGGATTTCTTTCGTAAGCCGGTCACGCCCTTCACGGGAGGGCTCGATAACTAACGTCCGCTTGCGAGCCTTTTCGTCGAGTGCGGCATAGTCCTTGGCAATTTGGGCGAACCGAGCTTCGCGGGTTTCCTGTTCAATGATCCGCCCACCACCGCGATCCAACGCCGCCATCGCCCGCTTGGCATCACCGGCTAGGCTGGCCACCACAGCTTCCCTTGCCAGCTCATTGGTCTGGCGCAGGATCGTGGTGAGACGGGCCGTCTGCATGCCTGCGTCTTGGAGCTGGCCGAAGGCAGCACCGGCCTCAATCGAGCCAAGCTGAGCCGTATCGCCAACGAGCAGCACCCTGACGCGATGGCTCTCGGCGAGCGTTAGGAGCTTTGCTGTATCGCGTGCGGAGATCAGCGAGGCTTCGTCCACGATCCAAAGCCGTTCTCTCCCATCAGGACGCCCCGGCGCTAATAGATGGCGGGCCAAGGTGTCGGTCCGGGTATCCAATGCCTCCCCCAACACCTGGGCTGCGGACGCGGTGGGCGCCAGAGCAGTGACCGAAACGCCTCTGGCCCGGGCCTCCCGCGCGACCGTTGCCAGAACAGTGGAAGTCTTCGCGGTACCAGCAGCACCCTGTAGGGCTACGATCCGGTTGCGGCTGGTCAATAGCTGCTCGGTCGCTGTGCGTTGTTCCTCGTTCCAGCTATGACCATGGGCAGCGCTACGCCGTTCGGCTTCCGCGACAGCTCGTGCGGCAGCGACAGGGGATAGAAGCGGTCCTGTTTTTTGGCGTCCTTCCACCTCCAGGCGCAACAAGGTGGTTTCGTCGGCGATATTGGCCGCGGTGGTAAAGCCGGCAAAGGCAACCCCGCGCCGGTCCAGGCACTCACGTTCCTGCAAGGAGCCAAGGGCCTCTGCACGTTCAATGGCGGCGGCAATGTCTTCGTGCCCAACCGTACCCATCCCGAAACGGCCCGCGGCTTCGTGTAGAGCTGTAACGGAGAAGACGGACTGCCGCTCCCCCAACATGGCCGCGCCTTGCGACAGAGCCCGGTCGGCTGCGACCTCCCTCGCAAAGGCATTGTCGTCTGCAAGCACGGCGTGCCTCTCGGCTTCTGCCACCATGGGGCGGCGGGCCCTCTCGCCCCAACCAGCCTCATCGGCAACATCTCGCCACCGCGCGACAAGCTCGGCTTGTGGGATGGCCTGCTTGCTTTCGCGGGTGTCGAGAGCGGCAATCTGCTTTTCAGCAGCGCTAGCCCCATCGCGGCTATGCCCCCGCTCGGCCAACCGGGCCTCAATAGCTGCACTGCGCTGACTAAAGGCTTCCAGGGTGGTCTTGTCGATTCCGGCAATTTCGAAGCTAGAATCCGACCCGCGCTCGATGGCATAGCCCAGACGCATAACCTCGCTTGCGAGCTCTTGGCGATATATGGCGCCCAGTTGCTTTTGCATTTGATAGAAGGCGCGCGGTTCAAGGCTCCGCCAGTTGCCTTCACCATCCAGTGTCATGTTGAGGATGACATTGTGCGTATGAAGCTGGGGATCGAGTGCCCGGCTGGTGCTGTGGTCGAAGGAGGCTATGACCAAAGACTCGGTGGCCTCCCGCCGGATTGAGCCATCCTCCCGGATGCGGGTGGCGGCAAAATGCGTTTCGGCCAATCCTAGGGCAGTCCGGACCGCTCGCTGATGGGCTTCAACAAGGCGCCGATCACCTGCAACCTCAGCCAGGATTGAAACGGATTTCGGCGCACTGAAGGTCAGGTCCCATCCAGGCCGATGGGACCATTCCCCGTCATGGACCGTACCGAGTTTTTGGCCTGCAACCTCCCCAGCCAAAAGCTTGGCGAACTGGTCACGATCTACGGAGCCGGATAGCCCGAGGGCCTCCGCTCCCTTGCCCCGCCAAGCGGACGAAGCGTTGCCATCTTCGGCATAGTAATCGTCCTTTTCATAGTAGGCCGTCGCCTGCGCGACGTTCTTCAAAGCCGAAAGGGTGGCGACCATCAGACCGGCCCCGGAGTTGCAAAGATCGCGTCGCTTTCTGGCGCATTGGGTGCTTGCTGCCTCCCCCAAAGCGTCTCGGAGACATCGGCAGGTACATAGGCAAGCTGCCGAGCCGGACCTCGCGCTCGGATGTGCGCATCAGTCAGCGCGATCTTTGCGACTGGAAAGCCATCCGGAAGAAGCAGGTACCCCTGATATTTGGCGAGCCTTAACTCGCTTTCTAGAACTGCTTGCCGCTGTTGCCGTGTCCGCCCGATGGTCTTGCGGACCTCACCTGTCTTAGGATCGAGAGAGGAGGTTTCCGTCGCAACCTCGATTTCGGAAACACCGATCGTCTCGGAGGCCCATTCCCGGCTTTCGTTGTCCCCAAGCTGCAAGAATAGCTTGGTATTGCAGCAACCCAAAATCGCTTCGGCAATATCGTGGCCGTAGCGCGCCCGCATTTGACCAATGGCTTGGAAGGTCAGAATGACTGCCGCGCCAAATTTCCGCCCTTCGGCCAAAAGCCTGATGAGATTATCGACCTTCGGTAGGTCTGGGAGTTCATCAAGCAAGAACCAAATCCGACGTTTCGTCGAAGGGGTCAGACCAAGTGCGGCTGAGGAGGCGCAGTCCAGCCACATTGCCATCAAGGGCTTGATTGCGTCAAAGTAATCTTCCTTTCGAGGTACAAATATCCAAGGGCGAGCGCCCTTGATTGTGTCTAGGCTTCCGAAAAACTTGGAAAAGGAAAATTCAGTTTCGCCAGGGCGAAGATCCGCCCGGCAAAATGATAAAAGTGCGCAAGCTCTCGATAACATAAAAAGGACCGAGGCAGTTGCTCGTTCGGCATCCTGTGAGAAAATTCGCGCTGACGAGGTGTTGCCAAGCCACCGCTCCATATCCTCTCGCGACATGGCCGAAAGGACATGAAGCAGGTCCGATAGAGAGCGCCGGTTCTCCAGCCAGAGCGCGCGCAATATATTCGCAACCAAAATGCGAGCTGTCTCGATCCAAACATCATGATCCCGTTCGCCGCTCTCGGAAATCAGCCTTACAGCAATACTTTCAGCATCAGCCGGATGGTCTATCTCATCAAAAAGGCTGTGAAATGCGGACCGGCTATCAAAAGGATTGAGAATGAAATCGCCGCGAGAAGGATTGTAATAATGAGCCACGTATTCGGAAGAGGCATCATAGATAAGAGCTGCATCGCCGCGACGCTCAATGAAATCTAGTATTTGACGAATGCAAGTGCTCTTTCCTGAGCCTGTCGAACCAATTACCGAACAATGCCGCGTAAAGACCTTCTCGCTTATAGGAACTCTTCCGATCCTAAGCGGGTGCGATCCGCACTCGCCTGCGGTGAGACGGGCCAGCTCCTTTTCGTCCACCTGACGAGTGCCGGAAACAACCCTATCAGCGAGAATGGCTTCCTGCTTACGACGCCAGCGTGGCTCGACGAAGGCTAGTCCAACAAGCCCTAATCCAAGTCCGGCCACACCGCCTAGCGCGATGCGCAAGGCAACTGCGCCAGCGATCCGCCCAACGTAAACGCTCGCCGCAAGAGACTGCATATCCCAGGTGTAGACAGTGCCGCTAATAGTGACTGCAATCGGAGCGTTACAGTTAGGACCGACCATCAGCCACTTCCAGAATGTGGCAAACCAAAATTTGCAGGCCAGTTGAAACTGCTCAGTTCCAACCGCAAGATTAGCCGTCACCGCCATCGCGAGAACAACGGTCACCAGGATAACTTTAGCGATGGTCCAGGACTGAGAGGTACTGGCGGCACGGTTCACAGCGCGCACAGCATCGGCGTGTGCGCGGTGTTCAATGTTGGTCATTTATTCGCCCTCCGAAAGCCGGAGTTGGCGCTCGAAGGCATCTTGAATCTCGCGGGAAATTTTTAGTTCGTCCACTCGCCCAGCTGTTACGACCCGTCCGTAGATCGCAGCAGTACACGAGGTAAACAGAAGCCTTTCCAAAAGGCGTTGGGAGTGCGCTAAATCGGAACGAATTGAGCCGACCTCGCGTGCCAACTCGGTGATAATTGCGGACGGATTTTCATCACCAGAAAGATAGGCTAAACCAATCCGGACGCATTCGCCGAGCATATAATACTGGCTCGCGCCCCTTGAGGTTGCCAGCCTACGCAAAGCCGTGTCCAGGTTTGGAGGCAGTCTCAAAGAATATTGGATGTACTTCATTGGTGCCCTACCTTGCGCACGCTCGGCGCAATCGCTTTCCAGCTTGATAATTCTGACGTTTCGATGGCTGCGCGCCGAACGCACTCGCATCGCACCCTCGCGAACCCCAGAAATCCCGCTGCATGCAAGTGCGTGAGGTGTGGCTTATCCTTGCCCCGGTCAGAATGACCGGGGCGTTGGTTGTTGATGAGCCTCTCAGCCATTGTTCGGCACCTCCGACTGGACACCGGATGGGAGATGCTCGCCGTCATTCTCGACATCCTTCCGAGAAGCGAGCCAGTGAAGGATGGTTTCCTCGATCGTGTCGATCAGACAAATTCTGATGTCATCCGCTTCATCAGGGGTAAGAGCCAAGGTGACACCGGGGCTCTCAATGAGACCTCCCGCAGGTACGAGGCAGTGGTAGGGATGCCCCTCATGCGCTTCGCGGAGCGGCCCATGAATGGTGCAGACCGACGAGACGCCGAGATAGCGCTCCAATGGAGGGTGATCGGAACGGTCCCAAAATGCGACAAAGGATCGATAGGTAATGCCCTTTGCATCGTCGGAGAGGAGTTTTTCGATTTGAAGCAATACGCCCTGAACTATTCTAGGCGAGCTACGAAGGAGGATAGCCGTGAGGCGCGTGCTGGGACGCGACACGACGCGCGCCAAAATGGCACGAAGTGAAAACATGATGGTTCCTTTCGGAAACTGGATGGTTTGGGTAACGGCCGCCGGATGGCCAATGCGACCTAATCTGTCGCTCCGGATCTAGAGCGACGAGACATCCTCAGGCCGCGGCGGGTTCGAAACAGTCCCTATTAGGCGGGCAATCGAGTTGGTCGTAACCAGGGTGCGACGACCCACCTTTATCGCGGTCAAGCGACCGCCTTTAAGGAGCGCATATATTGAGCTGCGACCGAGTCCGAGTGCCTTGGCCGTCTCCTTGATAGAAAGAGCAATTGGAAGCATTTGAGTCTCCGTAAAGTTGCGAAGACCCGTGATTGTCTGCACGAAGAGGCCAAAGGCACTCAGGAAATCGATATAATTTTGGAAAAACGGTTTGCGGGTCGGGAAAAAACGATTGTCGCCAGCAAAAAACAAAACTTGCAGCCCACGGCGGACGTCAAAGCCAATGAGGGAGCGGTTTTAGGAACGCTTCGGTCATGGATGCCAATTTCGGACTTGGGTTCAGTAATCCGTGAGCCTGACACCCCGATACACTCCCCATTCCAAGATAAAGCAACCGGCGCCTTCTTGCATTGAACCTGCCAATGGTTGCAGACGCCGGGCCTATGAGCTTCTCGCCCGGAACAAATTCGCGACGACGAGAAGCTCGCCAATGATAAACAATCCTTCAAACCCAATGTAATGTAGTCCGACCTCGGTCAGCCCTGGGGCACATCAGCGGCCTTCTTTTCCTGCCTGTAGCAATTGATGTGCATCAGACCACGATGAATACCGCCCGCCTGCTTTTTTAGGTCACCCGTGTCTGGGGCATTTGCAGTTTTGGTGGGATGGAGCCTGTACCAGGAAGAAAGCATGCTCATGATGCCGGGAATGGCATCTTCTTCCGACATTCTAAACAGCTTTGCCTGGTTCAACAGCTGCTCCGAAAGATCCATAAGGGCGGCTTCGCGGATACCGTTTGAATAGCGTCCAGGCCCCGCCTTTTGCTCTGATTTAAGGCGAGCCAAGATAGCTTCGAGATCAGATCTCCGCATAAAAACGTCACTTGAGCACAGGAATGGAGCTCCGTAACGCGGAACCAATCGCCGGAGATAGGAGTGCTCAGAAAAAAGCAGATGGCAATACTTCCCGAAGAATACTCTTCTATCTACCGGTCGTGACCTGAGCTTGAAGAGTCCCCACCAATAGTAATGGAGCTTGATTCCGCTTTCTTTTCGCAATTCCTGTAAAAGCGCATTTACGGCTTCCTTCAGAGGGTCATCTAGCTCCGCCAGAGATTTTACTTCTGTTGGGACCTTTGGAATTCCAAGTCCGTAAGCCCATACCCTCCTTGCGTGAAATAGGCCCAAGATCAAAAGCAAAGTAGCCACGGAAAGAAGCCACAGGCCGTTCCACGTGCCAATTCCGTTGGATTTAAAGAGCTGCCCCGCCATCGAGAAAGTGATTATCGCTAGAGCCCAGTACAGCAGCCCTATCGAAATACGGGTGATCCGGAAAAAGATATAAGTCTTCAAGCTGAGGGCGTCGGAATATCTGCCGACCGCGGCTAAGGACGCGTCCAGGGGCTTTTCTGAGATAACTGAATAGAGTTGTGCCAATACATTTCTGCCTGACACATCTTCGTTGCCGTCACTCCGATCGAGTATTCCTACAAATTTTCTCCTCGATCTCTTCTGAAGTCCGTCCCCCTGGCCTTTTGGCTCTCCATCATTTTCGGCGTTAGCTGACCCAGCTCTCTTAGTCTCTGCGCCTGAATTATTTGAAGTGGAAGCGTGTCCTTGTTTTATCGGCATTGCGCAAAATCCAATATTCGTAGTTGCGCACAAATTTTTTGGTTCAGAAGTGTTTGCAGATGGTTACTCGTGCATTGGCCATTTCGACGCGCCGAAGTCCGCCGAATGCGAGTTAGGTCAGTGCTTTTCCCAACCAGCCACTCCGTTGGCCTTATTGAGCTGCTGCCGGTTCGGTTGACACCCGCTTAAGCTAATCCAGCCTTCGCCTCGAAGTCCATCGGGCTCACATATCCTATCGTCGAGTGGCGCCGTTTCGGATTGTAGAAGCATTCGATGTAGTCGAACACGTCAGCCTTGGCTTCATCTCGTGTCCGATATGTTTTGCGCGCCGTTCGTTCGATCTTCAGCGAAGAGAAGAAGCTCTCCATCGCGGCATTGTCCCAGCAATTGCCAGAGCGGCTCATCGAGCAGGTGACGCCATGGTC
>Ga0207816_1000157_pt1 | contig 16458 bp, 10 predicted proteins | sample LuqExpMetageno10_FD_187768 | JGI IMG/M metagenome (GOLD analysis project Ga0207816, IMG submission 187768) | Tropical forest soil microbial communities from Luquillo Experimental Forest, Puerto Rico - Sample 10 (SPAdes) | ecosystem: Environmental > Terrestrial > Soil > Tropical forest ... | reverse complement strand
AATTTCGCCAAGCTCGTCAGCCCCAATTTCGCCTACACGCCTTATGTCCCGAAAGGCGAGGAGCACGCCAAGACGCCGGATTGGCTGAACGATCCGATCTACTATCACAACCGCGGCAACACCACGTTTGATGGCGAGAGCGCCACGCGCGGCGATTTCGTCGGTCTCGACGATCTCATGACCGAGAACCCGCTTGTTGTGAAAGGCATGATCGATATCTTCGGTGCCTGGATCGACAATTACGGCATCGACGGCTTCCGTGTCGACACCGCCCGTTTCGTCAATCCCGAATTCATGAAGGCCTTTGTGGAAGCCATGCTGGCCCGCGCCAAGGCCAAGGGCATTCCCAATTTCCATATCTTCGGTGAGAACATCTCCGGTATGGATGGGGCGCAAAGCCTGCAAGCCCTCCACACCCGTGTCGATAAGCAGCCGGCGGTGCTGGACTTCGCTTTTGCCATCGCCGTGCAGCAGACACTGGCAGGCACTGCCGGCACCATCACGCTGGCGCGGCTGTTCGACAACGATCCGCTCTATGAAGGCGGGGAGGCGACAGCGCTCAAGCTGCCGACCTTCATTTCTAACCATGATGCCGGCCGTTTCGGCTTCTACATTCGCGCTGCCTTCCCCAAAGCCTCGGACGACGAAGTGCTTAAACGCATGACCTTGGCCCATGCCATGCTGTTCACGCTGCGCGGCGTGCCCACGGTCTATTATGGCGATGAGCAGGGCTTTGCCGGTCTCGGTGGGGATCAGGCATCCCGGCAAGACATGTTCCCCAGCAAGGTGAAGGAATACAATGACACGCCGCTGATCGGCACCAAGTCCACGACGGCCGTCGCCAGCTTCCATACCGACCATCCGCTCTATCAGGCGATCAAGGAACTGGCCCAGCTTCGCGCCACCAACCCAGCCTTGCGCGATGGCCGCCAGATCGTGCGCAATTACTCGGATAAGCCGGGTCTCTTCGCGGTGTCGCGCATTGATCCGAGCACGGGCCGGGAAATCGTCATCGCCTACAACACCTCGACGGCGCCGCTCGAAGCCCAGGTGGAAATCGACTACGCCACCAACGGCTTCAAGGCGCTGCACGGAAGCTGTGCGGAGAAGCCCAGTGCTCCTGGCAGCTATCACGTCTCCCTGAAACCGCTTGATTATGTGGTCTGTGCGGCAACGCCATGATGAGTCTGAAGGCCTGTTTGTTCGATCTCGACGGCGTCATCGTCGATACCGCCAAGCACCACTATATCGCCTGGCGGCAGATCGCCCATGAGCTCGGTTTCGAATTCACCGAAGCGAACAATGAGCGGCTGAAGGGCGTTTCGCGTCAGCGTTCGCTGGAAATCCTTCTGGAAGTGGGCGGCGTTGCGCTCGGGAGCGAAGAAAAGGTCAAGCTCGCCGAGAAGAAGAACGCGCTCTATCTGCAATACGTCATGAAGATGACGCCGGAGGAAATCCTTCCCGGCGCCGCCGCGTTCCTGATCGCGTGCCGCGACGCTGGCTATAAGACCGCGCTGGCAACGGCGAGCCGCAATGCGGCGGTTATTCTCGATCTTCTGAAGATCGCGCCGCTGTTCGATGTGGTGATGGACGGCAACAAGGTCAGCCGCACCAAGCCGGACCCAGAAGTCTTCCTCAATTGCGCCCGTGACCTGCATTTGCCGGCACAGGATTGCGCCGTGTTCGAGGATGCCGAAGCCGGCATTGAAGCGGCTCTGGCGGCGAACATGCTCGCCATCGGCATTGGCAGCCCCGCGATCTTGCATCGGGCCGATCTGGTCGTGCCCGGCCTTGCCAATCTTTCCCTCGAACAATTGCGCACAGCAGCAGCCAACAAAAAAACAACGACGGCAGTCCCATGAGCACGATCACGAACGAATGGTCCATCATCGAGGAGGGCTTCGATCCGGAGCAGCACGAAGCTTCGGAGAGCCTGTTTTCTATCGGCAATGGCCATATGGGGCAGCGGGCCAATTTCGAAGAACGCTATTCCGGTCCGTCGCTGCAAGGCAGCTACATCGCCGGCATCTATTATCCCGACAAGACGCGCGTTGGCTGGTGGAAGAACGGCTATCCCAAATACTTCGCCAAAGTGCTGAATGCACCCAATTGGATCGGCATCGACGTTTACGTCAACGGCCATGCGCTGGATCTGGCGGAATGCCCGGTCGCCGAGTTCCGTCGGGTATTGGACATGAAGCGGGGCGTGCTCTCGCGCAGTTTCATCGCCACCATGCCGGATGGCGCCAAGGTTAAGGTCGAGGCACTGCGTTTTGTCAGCATGGCGCGGCCCGAGATCGGTGTGGTCCGCTATCGCGTCATCGCGCTCAGCCCTGCGAGCATCCAGATGCGCCCGTATCTCGATGGTGACGTCTCGAATCGGGATTCCAATTACAACGAGCAGTTTTGGAACATCCTGAAGACCGAAGCCACGCCGCGCGCGGGTTTCCTCCAGGTCCAAACCCGCAAGCTCGACTTCCAGGTCGGGATTGCCATGCAGCTTGCCTTCACGGGCCCTGCAACCGAACCGGATTGCATGACGGAAGGTGCCGTGGCGGCCAACAGCTTTGCTGGCGATCTCGCAGCAGGCCAAAGTGCGGAGGTGATCAAATATGTCGCCGTCACGACGTCTCAGGATTACACCAAGGATGCCCTCGAAGCGAAAGCAAAGGATCTGGCACTCTCGGCCCAGGCGGCCGATTTCGACATGCTCCTGGCCGAGCACGAGGCAAAATGGGCTGGCATCTGGAGTAACAGTGACATTGTGGTGGAAGGCGATGCTGCGGCGCAACAGGGCATCCGCTTCAACATCTTCCAGCTGAACCAGACCTATAGCGGTGAGGATGAGCGCCTCAACATCGGCCCGAAGGGCTTCACCGGCGAGAAATACGGCGGCAGCACTTATTGGGATACCGAAGCGTTTTGTGTGCCGTTTTATATCTGCGCCGCACCCGCGCGCGTCACCCGCAATCTCCTGATCTATCGCTACAAGCATCTCGAAAAGGCGATCGAGAACGCCGCTAAGCTCGGCTTCAAGAATGGCGCGGCGCTCTATCCCATGGTCACCATGAATGGCGAGGAATGTCATAACGAATGGGAAATTACCTTCGAGGAGATCCACCGCAACGGCGCTATCGCTTATGCCATCTACAACTATATCCAGCACACTGGGGATGAGAGCTATCTCGCCGAATACGGGCTGGAAGTTCTGATCGGCATCGCCCGTTTCTGGGCGCAGCGTGCCACCTTCTCGGCCGACAAAGGCAAATACGTCATCCTCGGCGTTACCGGGCCCAACGAATACGAGAACAACGTCAACAATAACTGGTACACCAACACCTTGGCGTGCTGGTGCTTGGATTACGCCCGTGAAGCCATCGGTATCGTCGAGCGCTTGGCACCGAAGCGCCTTGCCGAGATCCTCGCCAAGACCAAGCTCGATCGCGCTGGCGAAACCGCGCATTGGGCGGCAGTGAGTGCGGGAATGTATTTCCCGCAAGACCCGCGCACCGGTCTGTTGCTGCAACAGGACGGCTATCTCGACAAGGAGCCGGTGACAATCGCTGAGCTCGATTCTGAGGAGCGCCCCATCAACCAGCATTGGAGCTGGGACCGCATCCTGCGTTCGCCCTTCATCAAGCAGGCTGATCTCCTGATGGGCTTCTATCTCTTCGAAGACCGCTTCGATGCCGATACCCACCGCCGCCATTTCGATTATTACGAGGCGCGCACGGTGCATGAATCGTCTCTGTCGCCTTGCACCCATGCCGTGTTGGCGGCCCGCCTTGGTCTGATGGAAAAGGCGCATGCCCTTTATCTGCGCACCGCCCGGCTGGACCTCGACGACTATAACCACGAGGTGGAGGAGGGGCTGCACATCACAAGCATGGCCGGAACCTGGCTCGCCATCGTGGAAGGTTTCGGCGGCAAGCGGGTGCGCAAGGGAAAGTTGAGTTTTGACCCGCAGATTCCGTCGGGGTGGCGAAAGTATTCGTTCCGGATGCTGTTTCAGGATCGGCCGTTGAAAGTTTCCGTCTCGCCGGACGCAGTCGAGGTCAACTACGGTGGTTCCGAACCGCTCTCCATTGCCATCTGGGGTAAGGAATACTCCTTATCACCGGGGCTGCAGTTGCGAGTCTCCCGCATCGACGTCGATGCCAAGAAACTTATGAAGGTCTGATTCACCAACAGCTTCAAAGGCGTTGCAGGAATGCTGCGCTCTTCAACCCATCGCTTTGGGAGCGGTCGCGCCAGTTGCGCGAAGCATAGAAGAATGTGGCATACTGAAGGCATGAGGATTCCCGCCGAAGGCGCCGCCGAAGAAAAGCTCCGCCCGCATGAAAGGCCGACGTCGTTCGACATCGCCTATCGTGCGGGTGTGTCGCAATCGACCGTGTCGCGCGCCTTGCGCGGCGATCCCAATGTCAACGAGGAGACCCGCCGCAAGATCGAGGCGATCGCCCGCGAGCTGAAATACAAGGTTGATAAGAACGCTTCCAATCTTCGCCGTCAGCGCACCAACACCATCGCGGTGTTGTTTTTCGAGGACCCGAGCCCGGATGCTTCGCTGATCAATCCCTTTTTCCAATCTATGCTGGGGTCGATCACGCGCGCCTGCGCCAAGCGCAGCTATGATCTGCTCATCTCCTTTCAGATGTTCGCGCAGGATTGGAACGCGGATTATGAGGATTCCGGCAAGGCCGATGGTCTCATTCTTTTGGGCTATGGCGATTACCTGACTTATCGCCAGCATCTGGAACTATTGGTGGAGCAGGGCACGCGTTTTGTGCGTTGGGGCGCCGTGGAAGAAGGCCAGCCGGGCGTCTCCATCGGCAGCAACAATTTCCAAGGCGGACGCATTGCCGCCGAACATCTCATCGGCCTTGGCCGGCGCAAGATCGCCTTCCTCGGTCATGCTTCCAATCATTATCCGGAATTTTCTGCTCGCTATCGCGGCTATTACGCGGCCATGGAAGATGCGGGGCTTTCCGCAGCGCTGCAAGCCGATGCCATTTCCTCGGAAGAATCCGGCGCCATGGCGATTTCGGAACTGCTGGCGCGAGGCGAAACTTTTGATGGTCTGGTCGCTGCCAGTGATCTAATCGCGGCAGGGGCCTTGATCGCTTTGCGCGACGCCGGCATCGAAGTGCCGAAAGATGTTTCGGTGGTCGGTTATGACGACATATCGGTCGCCAGCTTGGTCAATCCGCCGCTGACCACTGTGGCACAAGATACTTGGCTTGCCGGTGAGAAGTTGGTCGAGACTTTGATGAAGCTCGTCCAAGGCGAGCCGGCGGAAAGCTTCGAACTTCCCGCCAAGCTCATGGTGCGGCGCTCCTGCGGCGCAAAGAAAGCCTAAGCTTTTTCCTTCGACAACCGCAATACCAGCACGCCCGAGACCAGGAAGCTAACGCCGCCGAGCGCCAAGGCATAGATCGGCTCGCCTTGGAAGGCGATCTTCAGGATGAAGCCAAGCACGCTCGCCGCCACCAGCTGCGGGATGACGATGAAGAAATTGAAGATGCCCATATAGACGCCCATGGTCTTGGCAGGGACACTGTCGGAGACGATGGCGTAAGGCAGCGATAGGATCGAGGCCCAGGCAAAACCGACGCCCAGCATGGAAGCCAGCAGCCATAAAGGATCGTGGATGACGAGGAAGGACAACAGCCCCAAGCCGCCCAGCCAGACATTGATGAGATGCGTCCAGCGCAAGCCGATCTTCTTGGCAACCCCCGGCACTACAATGGAAGCCAGCGCCGCAAAGCCGTTGTATGCGGCGAACAGCACGCCCACCCAGTTGGCGCCTTCGTTGTAGGCGGCAGAGGACGGATCGTGGGAGCCAAAATAGCTCTCGGCCACCGCCGAAGTGGTGTAGATCCACATCGCGAACAAGGCGAGCCAGGAGAAGAATTGCACAGGCGCCAGCTTCTTCATGGTATCGGGCATGGTTTCGATGTTCAGCATGATGGTGCCGAACAAGCCTTTGGGCTCGCCTTTCTTCTGCACCAGTAGCGCCATGCCCCACAGCAGAATCCCAGCGCAAACCAGATAGAGCTGTTTGTCGACGCCAAAATGATAGACGGCGAACAATCCTGCCGCACCCAGCACCGCCCATAACAGCCCCAGGCTGCGATTGGGATTGGCGTGGCCGCGCAGTTCCGGCGCGTCGTCGCTGAAAGCTTCCAGTTCTTCCGGCGGATACTCCTTGGTGGAGATCACGGTCCACAGCACCGCCACGAACAGCACCACTGCGCCCAGGAAGAAGGAATAGCGCACCGTGTCCGGAACGATCCCGGCGGGGGCCATGTTGGAAATGCCGATCTTCTCGAACACCCAGGGCAGGGCACTCGCCACCACCGCTCCGATGCCGATGAAAAAGCTTTGCATGGCATAACCGGTGGGGCGTTGCGTCAGCGGCAGTTGATCGCCAACGAAGGCGCGGAAGGGCTGCATCGAGGTATTGATCGAAGCATCCAGGATCCACAGCATCACCGCTGCCACCCACAGCCAAGGCGACATCGGCATGATCAGCAAGGCGGCGGCGGATAGCAGCGCCCCCACCAGCAAATATGGCCGGCGGCGGCCAAGCCTGGTCCAAGTGCGGTCCGAGAGATAGCCGACCAGCGGCTGCACCAGGAGACCGGTCAAAGGTGCGGCGATCCACAGCGCCGGAATCTGGTCGAGGCTTGCCCCCAGCGTCTGGAAAATGCGGCTGACATTGGCGTTCTGCAGTCCAAGGCCGAATTGCAGCCCCAGAAAGCCGAAGCATATATTCCAGATCGCGAAGAAGGTAACACGCGGCTTGCTCAGGACCTTGTGATCCTGCGTACTCGTCATGGCCATGATATTTTTCTTTGGTTTCTTCCCTGTCCGGCGATGATACGCCCCGCTGACGGCCGGGCAACTGCTTGCATACGTATGCTGGCACAGCAAATCGTGAGAATGACGGCCAGCTACCAATCAACAGCCATTTTTGCCAGTTTTTCTGCCAGGAAATCGATGAAAGCGCGGGTCTTGGCCGCGGGAATGCGGGTGGGATGTGTTACCGCATGAATGGCGCCGATCTCGGGCAGCGGCAGATCGAGTGTCACTTCCTTGAGTTCGCCCCGCGCCAAAGCCTCGGCCGCCAGAAAACGCGGGCCGATAACAAGGCCCATGCCGGCAATGGCGGCTTGCACCAAGGCGCTGCCATTGTTGGCGAGGAAATTGCCTTTCACCGGTACGCGGATGTCACCGTCTTTGCCGAAGCGCCAATGATCGGCGGCAATGCCGGGCGACAGCGTGTAGCCGAGGCAGGCATGATCCTTGAGATCGTCTGTGGTTTTCGGCGTGCCATGTAAGGCGAGGTAATGCGGCGCGGCGCAGATGACGAGGCGCACTGGCGCCAGCTTGCGCGCCACCAGGCTGGAATCCTTCAGCCGTCCGATGCGCAGAGCCAGATCCCAGCGTTCTTCCAAGAGATCGACGAAACGGTCGTCGAGGCCGAGATCGATGGTCACGCCGGGATAGCGCGCGGTGAAATCGGCGATCAGCGGCACGATATGCATCAGCCCGAACGCGGCCGGCGCGCTGACCCGCAACACGCCTTCCACCACAATGGTGCGCGCCGCAGCTTCCGCTTCGGCTTCACCCAGCTCTGCCAGAATGCGTTCGGCTTTTTCGAGAAACAGGCTGCCGGCTTCGGTCAGCGACAAGCGGCGGGTGGTGCGCCGGACGAGGGTGGCGCCCAAGCGGTCTTCCAAAGCATCGAGATGTTTGGCCGCCATGGTCGGTGACATGCGCAATTCGCGCGCCGCCGCCGACAACCCGCCCAAGCGGATGGCGCGGACGAAAACCTCGATCCCGGTCAGGCGGTCACTCATGATTTCCAACTATAGATTGGAAGTGTTGAGAAAAGATAGAGAATTATCAAGGCAGAGGCCGGGGTCTACATCAGCAGGGAAAGGAGATCACCCATGTCCAACACTTCCTCCCCCTATGGCGCCACATTGCTTCGCGTCACCCTCGGCGGGCTGTTTCTCGCCCATTTCAGCTTGAAGTTCTTCGTCTTCACCCCCTCCGGCACGGCCGCATTCTTCCATACGCTCGGTCTTCCGGAAGCGCTCGCTTATGTCACCATGGCAGCGGAATTCTTCGGCGGCCTGGCTTTGATCTTCGGCGTTTATGCTCGTGTGGTCGCCTTGGCGCTGGTGCCGCTGATCCTCGGCACCATCTTCACGGTGCATGGCCATAACGGCTTCTTTTTCAACAACCCCAATGGCGGTTGGGAATATCCCGCCTTCTGGTCGGTCGCGCTGCTGGTGCAGGCTTTGATCGGTGACGGTGCCTTGGCCTTGCTGCCGACCCGTCTGCGTAAATAAGGAGGCCGAGATGAAACAACCAACCTTCTTTATTCCTCATGGCGGCGGCCCGTGTTTCTTCATGGACGACCCGCATGGACTCTGGACCAATATGGCGGCGTTCCTGCGCTCCTTGCCGGGGCGTTTGCCGGAAGCACCCAAAGCGATCCTGATCATCTCGGGTCACTGGGAAGCCAAAGGGTTCATCGCCACCGGTGCGCAACAACCCGGTCTGATCTACGACTATTACGGTTTTCCGCGGCACACCTATCAGCTCAACTATCCGGCGCCGGGGCTGCCGAGCCTTGCCGAAGAAACCGCAGCGTTGTTGCGGGATGCCGGCCTTCCCAGCGGTGTCTATAGCGGGCGTGGTTTCGATCACGGCGTCTTCATTCCGCTGAAAGTCGCGTTTCCCAATGCCGAGATTCCGATGGTGCAGCTTTCGCTCGATGCCAGCCTCGATCCGGCGCTCCATCTGAAAGCGGGCGAAGCGCTGAAACCGCTGCGGGAGAAGGGTGTCTTGATCCTCGGCTCCGGCATGAGCTTCCACAATATGCGTGGCTATGGCGATCCACGTTTCACCGCGCCGTCGCAGGAGTTCGATGCTTGGCTCACCGCCAGCGTGGCTTTGTCGCCAGACGAGCGCGCCGCCGCGCTTACGCAATGGGCTTCCGCACCGGCTGCCCGTCTCAGCCATCCGCGCGAAGAGCATTTCATCCCGCTCTTGGTCGCCGCTGGCGCCAGCGATGCCCCGGGCGCGCGGGTTTATTCTGATCTGGTGCTGAATACCGCGCTGTCCGCGTTCCGCTTCGACTAACCGAAGAAGAACACCGGCATCGCTTCTTTGGGAATGATCGCGCCGGGGTGCTGCACCACAATGGAGGCGATCTTGTTGCCCGAGCGCACGGCGACTTCCGGCTTCTGGCCTTGCAGGCGGGCGGCGAGATAACCGGCGGCAAAGGAGTCGCCGGCGCCTGTGGTGTCCACCACCTTCTGTACTTTGAAGGTCGGCACTTCGAGCGTGGTTTCGCCTTTGACCCGCACCAGGCTGGGATCGCTGCCACGCTTGATCACCACTTCACTGGGGGCGAGCGCCAGCGCCTGGGTGAGGGCGGTTTCCTCGCTCACTTCATAAAGATGGGCGTTGTCTTCCAAGGTGATGAAAGCGATATCGGCATTGGCATAAGCACGATCATACCATTGCACGGTATGCGGACTGCCGCGCCACAGGCGAGGGCGGTAGTTGTTATCGAAACAGACCTTGCCGCCACGGGCCCGCAGTTTCTCGACAAAAGAGAGCAGGCGCTCGCGTCCGGTCTGCGGCTGCACTGCCAGCGAAATGCCGCTGTAATAGAAGACATCGATCTCATCGAGCCGGTCTTCCAACAGGCTGGAATCCCCGACAAAGAAATCCTTCGCTGCGCTCATATCGCGCCAATAATAGAAGGTGCGTTCGCCCTTATCGTCGACTTGGATGGTGTAGAGCCCTGGCATCTTGCCTTCGTCACGGCGCACCATGGCGGTGTCGATGCCTTCTTCGGCCCAAGCTGCCACCATCGCATCCGAATAGGCATCGGTGCCGAGTTGGGTGGCATAAGCGACGTGAATGCCGGCCTCGGCTGTGAGGCGGGCGAGGTAGACGGCCGTGTTCAGCGTATCGCCGCCGAAATTCTGCTGCATGGTGCCGAAGAGTTCGCCGCGAAGCTCGATCATGCATTCGCCGAACAGGGCAATGCGAGACGTCTTATCCATGTATCCTGCGGGATGCTTTGCGGGTCCAGACCTACACCATGCCTAGGCGCCTCGGCCAGTGTTTCTGACACCGGTTACCTAAGCGTATCGCCGCAGGGTGTTCCAGATTGAAACAGGTGTCTTTTTCGCCGCTCGGATGGGCGGGAAATGACAGGGAAATGAAGCGCTTGACAGGAATACGGGTGGCCTGACTGAGACATTTTCTCAATGATGTCTCAACTTATCCCAAGATAAGATTGGGTTACAGGCGCTTACAAATCTGCCAATCGTCAGTAATTTCAGGCACTAAGAATGCGCCCCTCGGGCATGCTCGGGTCGTCGATTCCAGTTTCAGACAATTTCAAGGAGGGCGCTGTGGGTCTCCGCTGTGTCAGGCGTTTGGGTACGGAGCATCACCGCAGGCAGCGGGCGTTGCGATCATCGGTGTCGTACGGCGCCATGGCGCTTACGGCCGCCCTCATGATGCCCAATGCCTGGGCGGATGTAACCTCCGGCACGACGGTGGCGATCTCCACGCTTTCCGGCAGCAGCACCACGCTCTCGGGCGGCACCTTGCAGCTCGACGCCGCCAAGACCTATTCGCGCGACTTCACGTTCTCGTCGTCGACCACTAGCACGCTCGATCTTTTGGGCAACGCCTCCACCTTCAGCGGCAAGCTGACCGGCAGCGGCAACATCATCATTGCCGATACCAAGGGCAGTGGCGTGCTTACGTTGTCCAACAGCAACAACGATTATACCGGCACCACCACCATCAACAGCGGGGCCACACTGGCCTTGCTCGACTCGGATACAAGCTCAGACACCAACACCACCTCCGGCACGATCGAGCATTCCCAGCAGCTCATCGACAACGGCACCTTCGACATTTCCGGGACAGTCAATGGGGCGACGATCATTGCTCTGTCCGGCTCCGGCAATATCGTCCTGGGTTCGAAGACGCTCACCCTCAACGATTACGACTCCACCAATAGCAAGACCTACACCACCAACACCACCTTCTCCGGGGTGATCTCGGGCAAGGGCGGGCTGGTTCTGGCCAGTGGTGAGATTACGCTCACAGGTGTCAACACCTTGACCGGCTCCGTGACGGTTTCGAGCGATACGCTGCACTTGTCGGGCAACGGCTCGATCTCCTCGGCTTCGACGGTTTATGTTTATGGCACGCTGGATTTTGCCAACGCCAGCAGCGCCTCGATCAAGTCGCTCGCTGGCAGCGGTACGGTCACGCTAGGGGCGAACAATCTGGTCCTGACGGCGGCCGGCAACAGCTTCACGGGCATCATTTCCGGCACCGGCGGCGTCATCCTCAATGCCGGTACGCAATATCTCACCGGCAGCAACACCTTTACTGGCGGCATGACCATTAATGGCGGCACCATGGAAATCGGCTCCAGCACGGTTTCCTACAACGTCGCCAATTCCGGGATCTTCGCTTTCTACAGCACCAGCACCATCGAAATGGATGGGGTGATCTCGGGTACGGGCGAGGTGCAATCCTTAAGCACGGGCGTTACCACCATCACTGCGGCGCAGACCTATACCGGCGCCACCACGATCACGTTGGGCACGATCAAGCTGACCGGCAGCGGCAGCATTGCCAATTCGAGCCTGGTTACGGTCAATGGCGCGCTCGATATTTCGGAAACCTCCGGCACCACGATCAAGGCCCTGGCCGGTTCGGGTGCGGTGCGGCTGGGTACGGAGACTCTAACCATCACCGGCTCGGGGGGTGATTTCTCCGGTGCCGTTTCCGGCACCGGCGGCATCATTCTTACTGGCGGCTCGCAAACCTTCTCGGGTGCCAACACCTATAGCGGCACCACTCAGGTCAATGGCGGCACATTGGTGCTCGCTGCGGGTTCAAGCTTGCGCTCCACCGTTATCGACAATGCTGCCGTCAATCTTTCCTCCGGCTCCACCGCTACCGGTTCTGCGACGGTCGGCTCGCTCAGCGGGGCAGGGACGGTCAGTCTCGGTGCCAATACGCTGGTGATCTCCAATGCCAACGACACCTTTGCAGGGGTGATTTCGGGAACGGGTGGCGTCTGGATTTCGAGCGGTACGGAAACGTTCTCCGGCGCCAACACCTATACCGGCGCCACGACCGTTTCCGGCGGCAGCTTGGTCTTGACCTCCACCGGCAGCATTTCATCTTCGAGCGCGTTGGCGATTTCCGGCACATTTGATGCCACCGCTGCGGCGGGCAGCGCCCTCACCTTTGCCTCGTTGTCGGGTTCCGGCACGGTTTCGGTTGGCGCCCATATCCTGACGCTCAACAACGCCTCCGGCAGCTTCTCCGGCGTCATTCAAGGCACAGCAGGTCTTGTCATCAGCGGCGGCACCGAAGTGCTGTCGGGCACCAATACCTATACGGGCGGGACCATGATCGGGTCTGGCGCTGTATTGCAGCTCGGCACCGGCGCAGCGACCGGCAGTATCTTGGGCGATGTAGTCGATAACGGCACGCTCGCATTCAACCGCAACGGCTCCTACACCTTCTCCGGCGTGATCTCGGGAACAGGCGCGGTTTCGCAGATCGGCACCGGCACCACCATTCTCACAGGCGCCAACACCTATACAGGCGGCACAACTATCTCCAGCGGCGTGCTGCAGATCGGCGATGGTACGACCACAGGCTCGATCACCGGCAATGTGGTGAATAACGGCACGCTGGCCTTCGATCCGGCGAGCAGCACCAGCTTCAGCGGCGTGATTTCGGGCACGGGTAAGCTTTCGGTCCTGTCCGGCACCACGACCTTCACCGCCGCGAGCACTTATACCGGCGCCACCACGATTGCGAGCGGTGCCACGCTGGCGCTGTCCGGCTCCGGTGCGATTGCGAAATCGAGTTCTGTGACCGCCAACGGCATTTTCAATGTTTCGGCCACGACCTTGCCGGTTATCGCCTCGCTTGCCGGCAGCGGCACGGTTGCGCTCGGCAGCCAGACGCTGACCTTCAGCAATGGCTCGACCACGTTCTCCGGCGCCATTACGGGAACGGGGGGCTTGATCATGAGCGGCGGTACTCAGACATTATCCGGCACCAGCAGCTATACCGGTGCCACCACGGTCAACAGCGGCACGCTCAATGTCACCGGTTCGATTGCGTCGTCTTCGGGCGTGATCGTCAATTCCGGCGGCACGCTGTCCGGCACCGGCACGGTATCGGCCTTGACCGTTAACAGCGGCGGCACGGTGAGCGCGGGCACGTCATCCGCAACCGGCACCTTGACTGTCAGCGGCAACGCCACCTTCGCTAGCGGCAGCACTTATAATGTGAACGTATCGTCCTCTGCGGCGAGCAAGCTCATAGTTTCCGGCACGGCTACGCTCGGCGGCAATATCACTGTCACCAGCACGGATGGCAGTTACCTTCTCGGCCAGAAGGTAGCAGTGCTGAACGCATCCAGTCTGTCAGGCAGCTTCACCTATGCCACCGAGACCTTCACCGGCACCAACGGCGCGCTGTTCAAGTCGACCATCAGTCAGGATAGCAGCAACGTCTATCTGACGGTTGATCTCTCCAAGCTGTCGCCGGTGCTGCCGACCACCGCCACCCGGAACCAGACCAGCGTTGTTTCCGGGATCGACGCGGCAATTGCGGCCGGCAGTACGCTCCCGACCAAGATCGAAGCGCTCGGCAACGACAGCTCTACGCAATTGGTTTCGGATACCACGCAACTTTCGGGCGAGATCGGTGCCAACTTGCAGAACGAAGCACGTTCGCTGTTCACGCCCTTTGTGGAATCGATGTTTGCCCATCTCAATCCCGGTACGGCGCAGCAGACGGGCAGGAGTGTCGATACCTGGGTGTCCGGTATCGGCGGTTCCTCTATCGTGGCGGGCCAAAGCACGGATATCGGCTCCCACAAATTCCGCTCCGATGTCTATGGCATCGTGATGGGCGCCAATTGGAAGCCTTGGGCGAATGTGACGTTGGGCGCGGCGCTCTCGGCAGAAACCTCGCAATTCCACATCACCGATAATTTGGGCAAGGGCAATGCCAAAGCGGTGCAGGCGGGCGTCTACGGCTATGCCCAGCTTAGCCCGCATTTCTACAACGCCTTTGCGGCAGGCGGCTCGATTGCGCAGCTCAAGACCGATCGCATTGTGACGGTGAATGGGACCGACGATCTTACCGCCAAGCTTACGGCCTATTCTTTTGGCGGGCGCTACGAAGCCGGGATGAATTTCGACTGGATCTCGCCCTATCTGGCAGCCGAAGGTCAGTTCGTGATGCTGCCGTCCTATAGCGAAGGCGCTGCATCGGGCACCAACGCCTTTGCACTGTCTTACGCTTCGCGCACCGGCAAGACGGCCAGTGTGGAGGCGGGTATCCGCAATCAGGTCGATGTCGAGGTAACGCCGCGCTGGCTGTTGACGCCGGACTGGGTCCTGCGTCTCACGGATCGCTTGGCCTACATCCACGATTTCTCGGATGGGGCCTCGGCCGACGCCAACTTCCTTGACGTCTCAACGTCAAGCTTTGCGGTGAAAGGTGCCGATACAGGCAAGGATGGCGTGCGGGCCTCGGTGGGGGCGGACTTCCTCTTTAAGGATGGCTTCCGCATCACCTCACATTTGGACACAACCTTCTCCAAACGCTCGCAATCCTTCACGGGTTATGCGGGGCTGGCGTATCAGTGGTGATCCGATGTGGCCGGGTTTGACCCGGTCCTCTTTTGGTTCCGTGAAAAAAGCGCGACCCTCGGATGAGGGCCGCGCTTTCGCTTTTTGAGGGTAATTCCCGAATTCGGGGTGAGGCTCAGTCCTTGTTCTCGCGGATGCTATCTTTCAGTCCGCCAGCCGCGTTCTGTACCTTGCCTTTAAGCTTGTCGGCTTTGCCTTCGGCCTGCAGCTTGGCGTCGCCGGTGATTTTGCCGACTGTGTCCTTCACTGCGCCCTTGGCTTGGTTGGCTGCGCCTTTGATCCGATCATGGTCCATTTGCGCATTCTCCTGAGTTACCAGGGGGATAACCGCTGAAGACCGGTCGCGGTTCCGGTCCTATAGCAACCGTAATGTGGTAATCGATCCACAATTTTTCAGTGTCCAGCGACAACTAAATTCCAAACTGCGTCACTTCTGCGCCATTACCGGAATTGCGGTAGCGGCGCCGGGGCCTTATGTCTGCATCCCACTGGTCGGGGCTTTTCCCGATTTTTCGCATGCACCAAAGGGACTGGGTAGATGGCGCTTCCGCCGCAACAAGGTCTGTACGATCCGCAATACGAACATGACGCCTGCGGAGTGGGTTTCATTGCCAATATCAAAGGCTTGAAGTCTCACGATATCGTCACGCGCGGTCTCGAGATCCTGCTCAATCTCGACCATCGCGGTGCGGTCGGTGCGGACCCGTTGATGGGCGACGGCGCCGGCGTCATGCTCCAGATCCCCGATGCCTTATTCCGCGACTGGGCGGCGAATGCGGGCGTGACCCTTCCGGCCATCGGCCACTACGCCGTCGCCATGTGTTTCCTGCCGCGCGATGACGAAGCGCGCGCCATCATCAAAGGTCAGTTCGAAACCTTCCTGCAGAAGGAAGGCCAAGTGCTGCTCGGCTGGCGCGATGTGCCGACCGATCCTTCGATGCTGGGCGCGACAGTGCTGGAATCCATGCCGATGATCAAACAGGCGGTGATCGGCTGGGGTCCTAATATCCGCGACGAAGCCGCGTTCATGCGCAAGCTGCTCGCGGTGCGCAAGCAGACCCAGAACCCGCTCGAAGCGCTGGCCAAGAAGCACAAGAACCCGGCGATCACACACTATTATATGCCGAGCTTCTCGACCCGTACCGTGGTCTACAAAGGCCTGTTGCTGGCGACCGATGTCGGCCGCTTCTATCTCGATCTGCAGAACCCGCTGACCACCTCAGCGCTGGCGATGGTGCATCAGCGCTTTTCGACCAACACCTTCCCATCCTGGAAGCTGGCGCACCCGTTCCGCTTCATCGCCCATAACGGCGAGATCAACACTCTGCGCGGCAACGTCAATTGGATGAATGCCCGCCGCCGTACTATGGAAAGCGATCTGCTCGGCGCCGATCTCGACAAGATGTGGCCGCTGATCCCGCATGGCCAGTCCGATACCGCCAGCCTCGACAACGCGCTCGAACTGTTGCTCGCCGCCGGGTATCCCTTGGCGCAAGCGGTGATGATGCTGATCCCGGAAGCCTGGGCCGGCAACAAGATGATGGATAACGAGCGCCGCGCTTTTTACGAATACCATGCTGCGCTGCTCGAACCGTGGGACGGCCCGGCTGCGATTGCCTTCACCGATGGCCGCCAGATTGGCGCCACGCTGGACCGCAACGGCCTGCGCCCGGCGCGCTACATCGTGACCGATGATGAGTATGTCATCCTG
>Ga0207816_1000156_pt1 | contig 16519 bp, 19 predicted proteins | sample LuqExpMetageno10_FD_187768 | JGI IMG/M metagenome (GOLD analysis project Ga0207816, IMG submission 187768) | Tropical forest soil microbial communities from Luquillo Experimental Forest, Puerto Rico - Sample 10 (SPAdes) | ecosystem: Environmental > Terrestrial > Soil > Tropical forest ... | reverse complement strand
CCTCGGCCCGGAAGTGGCGCGTGAAGAGCTGCTTTGGCAGGATCCGCTGCCGGCGGCGACACACCAACCGAGCGAGGCAGACATCGCCGACCTCAAGGCCAGGATCGCCGCTTCGGGCCTGTCGGCTTCTGAACTCGTCGCCGTAGCGTGGGCCTCGGCCTCGACCTTCCGTGGTTCGGACAAGCGCGGCGGTGCGAATGGCGCCCGCATTCGCCTTGCGCCGCAGCATGACTGGGCAGTCAACCAGCCGGTCGCGGGCACACTGGCCAGGCTGGAAGAAATCCAGAAGGCTTCGGGCAAGGCCTCGCTCGCCGACGTCATCGTGCTCGCAGGTAGCGTCGGTATCGAGATGGCTGCCAAGGCCGCGGGCCTGACCGTCACGGTGCCATTCGCGCCGGGCCGCGTCGACGCCACCGCCGAGCAGACCGATGCGGTCGCGATGGCGGTGCTCGAACCGAACGTCGATGGCTTCCGCAACTTCCAGAAGGCAAAGTTGCCGATTCCAGCCGAGGCATACCTGATCGACAAGGCCCAGTTGCTGACCCTGACGACTCCGGAGATGACCGCGCTGACCGGTGGCCTGCGCGCCATCAATATCAACGCGGACGGCAGCCAGCACGGTGTCTTCACGAAGACTCCGGGCGCGCTGACCAACGACTTCTTCGTCAATCTGCTCGACATGGGTACCGAGTGGAAGCAGGCCGGCGATATCTACGAAGGCTATGACCGCAAGACGGGCCAGCTCAAGTGGACGGGCACCCGCGTGGACCTCGTGTTCGGCTCGAACTCGATCCTGCGGGCGCTGGCCGAGGTGTACGGGAGCGCCGACGGCAAGGAGCGTTTCGTCGACGACTTCGTGTCCGCCTGGGTCAAGGTGATGAACCTCGATCGCTTCGACCTGGCCTGAAACACGACTGCACTGGGGCTGCCTGCAGGGGGCCGCTAGAGCACTGCACGAAAAGCCGGAGGCATCTCCGGCTTTTTTTTGGTTCATCGAGGATTACCGGGGAAGGCGGCTCGTTTCCCCCGCACGCGTAGAAAGCCCCATGAAAAGCGCCAGGTTCCGGACAAGACACTAATCGCGGGCCGCCAGCTCGTTTGCGAACGACACGGCCTCCTGAAAAAGGTCTTCAAGTGAGGCGAGGGCTGGGCTGCTCGCTTCGAATGCGAGCCAGCGTTGCATGGGACCACGTCCGTATGGCTGGAAGGACGAACAGCCTGGTGTTTTCATCAGCGCAGCCACGGAAAGCTGCGGAAGCCTCAGTGCAATCCTCTCGCCGTGCACGCAAGCTGCCATCCTTCGTTTGACAAAGAAGGCGGGGCAGCCGAAAAACTTGCGCTCCGCAACAACGTCATATCGGCACGCCACTATCCTCAGCGCGACAAGCAACGCTGCGTTGTGCTCGGGCCTGGGTGTCTTCATCTGATTATCTTTCGATTGCCAGCAACGCCGGAATAGCTGACCCAGTCCTCACGGGAAAGTAAGGCGCAGCGGTCTACGCTGCTTGTCGTGCGGTACTCTGAGAGCGGCCGATTGTGCGGGCGAGCAGAACGATGAGTACAAGTGTCGCGATATAGGCCGCGATCTGAATCCCCGCCGGACGGGCTGTGTAGCCAATGAGGGCGTGAAGCATCTTGCCGGGAATGCTGGTCTCGTTGAGCAACCACGATGTGTCCCAGACGGTATCGCCCCACGACGGCAAGAGACCCGCAGACACCAGGTAACCGACGCCCTGGCTCGCCATCCCTGCTGCGAGCAGGATGATCAACGCGTTGGTCACGGAAAAAAGGCGCTTGAGCGGAATCTGCAGAAGCCCCGCATACATCGCGGCTCCCAGGCCGACGCCACCGAGTACGCCAAGCAGCCCGCCCAGAATCATCTGAGGAGTCTGGCCGGGCTCGCCGACCGCGATGCCATACAGGAACAGGACCGCCTCTGACCCCTCGCGCAGTACCGCGACCCCGACCACGATCGCAAGACCGGTCAGTGGTCTGCTGCCAGCCGCAACCGCCTTGCCCACGGCCGAAACTTGCTGCGCGATCTCGCGGCCATGCTTGCCCATCCAGATGCTGTGCCATCCGAGCATGACGACGGCGATGAACATCACGCTGGCATTGAACACTTCCTGGCCCATACCCGACGCCCATGAAGCAATGACGTCAGCAAACATGGCGATGAGCGCAGCCCCTATGATCCCGCCGACCAGGCCGACGCTCACCCACCGTCCACGGTTGAGCACCCCTTTGGTCGCCGCCACTACGATCGACACAACCAGCGCGGCTTCAAGAACTTCCCGGAAGACGATGAGGGCGGTGGAGAGCATGATGTCGCGAGCTGCTACTTGACGCTCAGATGGGTCTTCGACGCTGCTTCGTGATATTCGTCGTGAAACTCGTACGTTCCCGCTTTCAGCGGCCCGATGTGGATATCGACCTGTTTGCCGGCGGGGATCACCTTTTCGGCCTTGAAGTCATCGCTCTCGAATTCGGCTGGCGTCGAATCAAGATTCTTCACCGTGACCTTCACTCGCTTATCCGCCGGGATAATCAGTTCGGCCGGCGAGAACTTGTGGTCTTTGAGCGTCAGGCTGTAAGCCTCTTCGGCAGCAACCGCACTGGCTGCAGACAGGGCCATGGAGGTGATCGCAAGGGCTATGAAGGCGTGCGTTGTTTTCATCAGATGTTTGCCGGCCTGTAACAGCGAGTAATGTAGGTGATAATAAGATTGATTACCATCTGCTGCCCTATAACCATATGTGATCTGTGGGCATCACGCTTCACTCCCGGACGGCAGCAACAGGGTGAGAGTCCTCGATATCAGTCTGTCGATCGGGCTATTCGCACCCGCGCTCGAAGGTTCGAGCCGACCTTCGCGAACTGATCCAGTCGCGTGCGCCGAGTATGTGGGACTCCTTTGCTTTGTGACGGCGCTCTCGATCACAAGCCCGAACTCAAACAACGACGGGCGGCCCAAAAGTCAGTCTTTTGAGCTCGGATACCGGCGCGGTCAGGTGCCGGTCGTGCTGCTACGGGAAACAGGCCAGGCGCGACATAGATGGATGATCATACAAATAAACAGGGCTTGATAATTGGCTATTAGTCGTGAAGAATAATGGATGTATCAACCAAAAAATGCGGGGGAGGAGATCTTGAACCAACCGCAGCGTGATGCGTCCATACGGGGCGTCGAACGGCACGAATCTGAGTGGTCTCAGCAGATTCCTGAGCAACCCCAGCAAGGAAGCTGGACATACATTGACGCGTTGCAAAACAATCCCGGCAAAACCGGCTGGAGACATATTCTGCATCTGCTCGCGATCTCGATTTGCCTGGGAGCTGCCGCACTGGCTCTGTCGGCTATCGATGATTCGATGACCGCGCATTCGCTGCTACTCCTTTTCACTGGCTTGCTGTGCGGCATCGGCGCGACATGCTACGGCGTCGCATTCTGGGGGCGCATGTTTCAACGTTGCTGGTGGAAGGCGATTGTCTGGTTCACGCTGATGCTTCTCGTGAATGGCAGTCTCTATGTGGCTGCGCAAAACTAGGTGGTTGGGAACGGGCAGCGTTGTTACCGTGCGGCAACGTTGCCTACGGCGATTGCTTTTGGTGTTGAGGCGCTGGCGGAAAGAAGGCCCACTTTTCGTGGGAGGCGTAGTACGGGAACAGGAGCGTGAGGCCTCCGCTTCGAAATACCGTGTGGACGATCAATGAGCCGTCAACCGCCTTTCCGTACGAGCGCGTTTCCGAGCTTCCGCCCAAGGCCACACCTTGAAAGGCGTCAGCCGAGTCGTGCCAAAGGACGAGGACTTGTCCACTCCGGCACATGAATTTGAAGTGCCCCGACTTCCAGAAGAACCACTTCTCTTCCTCAAGGGTGATTTGCGAAAGGATCGTTTCATCCTGCAGGGCGGTCACGTTTATCGCGCCGTCCTTCGGGCCGGCAATGATCACGCTTGTTGCTCCCTCAGCATCAAAGAGGTCCATGTCCAGCCGCTCTCGCTCGCCCAACTGCGCTTCCTCGGCGGTTGGCTCCGGCGTGACAGACCCTTCAGTCTGGTATGTGCCCGTGAGGTCGGGGCAGCCCGACACATGCGTTTGTGGCGCAGCCCAGGTGTCCGGGTACTTCTCAATGGAGATGCAGGCGCTGCACGTCAGGCACAGGGAGAGCGCCACGGTTCTAGCCGTCGGGAACGCGATTACGTTAGCCATTTCCTCCATGATTTGCGCCTCCGCAACCGTGCGGGCCGCCCTGCGCGTTGGGTTGCAACGCAAACCATTGCTATTGACGAGCTGCAGGGTGAGCGCGGCTCGTGCGCGCACGATTACGTTGTAGTGCCTATGGGCCTGCTACGCAACTCAGATGCGGGCCACGGCCAACAAACGGCCGACGGGTTCGGGGTAGGGAATAAGAGTTATCACTGCTCGATCAGAGAATTGAAATGCATGACGATCAGCAGTGCCTATAATCAAAGCGCATGGTATGAGTTCGAAGGAGAGATTGGTATCGCCCGGAAATTCAAACCGCCGCAGAAGGCGTGCATCTGATGCATGAAAATCCGACTCGTTTGACTGATTCGATCGGCAATGCCGGTTTGTCCGCGCATCTTGCTGGCCGAACAAAAGTCCGTTGCCATCGTTCCCAGCCAGTCACCTCGTGAAACCGACTGAAGTGGGTGAGCCGACAAGTGCTGAGGCACCATACACGTCCTTTTTTCGTAGCTGTTAGCTGTGGACTCTTGCCGAAACAGCGGGTTCGCCGCCGGAAGCAGGTTCTGTCGTAAGGGAGAACCGTCAATGAAGCGCACAATTGTCATCGGGCTCGCGCTGCTCCTCGGGGCATGTGCAACATCGAGAACCGTGGTGCTTGAGCCGACTAAGCCACACGCCCGATTGCCGGGAGTCACTCTCGTAGAAAGCGGATCAACGGTGACGGTGCCATCTGAAGTAACCGAAAAATTCCGGTCAGCAGTCGAAAAAGGACTTTATGAGAATGGCGTCTTTACGCGAGGCAACGACTTGCGGATCGTCTACACGATTGTCTCCGACGATCCCGGGAACCAGTTTGAACGCTGGTTTTGGGGCGGTCTTGGCTACGCAGGGGAAGGCTCGCTTGTCATCATAGTTCGCTATCTCGATGCGACCGATACCGAGCTGGCAAAGACGGAGGTCGAAGGAAGGGTTAGCAGCGGCTTCTTCGGCGGCTCATTCGACGAAGCTGTCACGAAGGCAGGTGAGGACATCGTTAAGTTTACCGTCCAAAACTTCGGTTCGCGTTGATGCTCGCTTCAGCAGGCTGTTGATACGCATCCTGCGGCTACTCGATCGGACGCTCGTCGAGACGGGGATCATGCACAAATTCTGATTCGCTGGAACAGCCGCGCACGGAGCAACAAAAACGGTCGCCGGACAGGCGACCGTTGTCAACGCACCGATTACTGGGTCATGCGGTAGCTGCTCCAGTTGTTGCCGCCCTTGCAGTCAAGCTGACTACCCTGGGCCTGGCACCAGCTTTCATAGCCCGGTGAATAGAGCCAGTTGCCGAACCAGTTCACATTGACGTGCGAGTTACCCGGCGGGGCATAGGCCACGAAATTCGCAGCGTCGCTCGTGCTGCCTGAGCCGGTGTAACGAGCCACTGCCGGGAACGGGAAGACGGGGCGGGTCACCGTCGTCTGGCCCGTCGAATCCACGAGCGATGCGATGATCTTGCCCGGCTTCGCGCCAGTCTCTGCCCACGCCATCACCTGGGTCACGATGTCGAACGTATTGGGTCCCTCGCCCTGGCCACAGTGCGCAACGCCCGGGAACAGGTAAAGCCGCGCAAACTGGTCAACCAGATCGCCACCCATGACGTCCTTCATCCGGTAGTAATACTGGATCGTCCCGAGCGGCGTGATGTGTTGGTCCTCCAGACCGTGCCACAAGATCAGCTTCCCGCCGTGATTTTCGAACGGACGCAGGTCCGGATCGGTTGCCGCGAGATAGCTCGAAGTCGGGATGGTCTTGACGAAGTTCTCAATCGTGAACGTCAGGCTGCTGAGGGTGGCGCTCGTGTCCGTGCCGTTGAAATAGTCGAGGTATTTCAGGAACGGCAGTACGAAATTAACGGCTCCGCTCGGTCCCGCTGCCGTTGTCGGAATGAAGATGGTCCAGTTCAGTTCCGAGCCCCATTCGCGCGAGATCGGCTGCTCGAGATGGACGCCGTTGGAATCGGTCGCACCGTCGTGGATCAGCCGGACGACTTTCGCCTCCGCCGGTGACAGGCAGGTCGATGCCGCCTGGCCGGTCTTGCAGATCAACGTCGCCGGATCGAAGTGGCATTCCTCCGGGTTGTCGACCCACCCGTCGGTGACGCCGTGCTGGGTGCCGCACGCGCTCAATACGGCTGCATGGATCAACGGCAGCTTGTCGGCCAGCAGAATGTAGCTACCGGTCTTCGGATCGATGTTCACCGCAGCGGCCCAACCGTGATGGAACGTGTTCTGTACGATCAGGTCGTTTGCGGGCGCACCCGCTGCGATACCATCAAAGTCATCCGGATAGCGCTGCGCCTCCATCAACGCCTCACGGCCGCCATCCGAACAACCGTCGAAATACGAATAACGCGCAGGTCTCGCGTAGAACTTGTTGATGATCGCCTTGGAAACCTGCGCCGTTGCGTGTTGCGCGCGGTAGGCGAAGTCGATCCTGGCCTGAGGCGAGAGCGCCCATGAACCGTCGTTAGCTCCCTCGTGGCCCATGTCGGTCGCGGACATCGCGATCTGTCCATTGGTTACAGGCACACAGGTCGACGCCATGGGAGCATTGATGGACAGGTTGCCGCAAAGACCGCCGCAGCCGGTCTGCAGGTAGCGTTGCGTCCAGCCCTGGGTCGGCAACTGCAGTTCGAACAGGGAGGCGCCCGGTCCGATCGTGCCTTTCACGTCGCAGACTGGCGCAGGAAGAGTGTTGCGTCCTACCACGGTCCCCGCTGGAAGCACGGTCGCGGACGTAATCGTGACCGTACCATCGGTCACCCCGCTCAGATCCAGACTCGCCACCGAAGCGCAAGGCATCGCAGGCATGACCGCAGGAAGACTGGCGAGCCCGGTCGCGGCGCTTGCGCCCGTGGACCATGCACTCGTCATCATCAATGCGGCAACCCCGGCGAGCGCAGCCAGCCATCGGCTCGCGCTCCTCTGCCGGACAAGCCTCATATTTCCAAAGAATCGGGCTACGACTAACAGGCCTCCTGTCAAACATCCTGCTTTGCGGAACACGGGCATCTTCGTCTCCAGTCGTTATCGTTGATTAGCCGCGGGACAGGCGTTGAAAGCCGTCTTTGGCTGCGAAACTGCCTACGCATGAACATCGCGTTTAATGCTCACGCACCGACGTGCAACCTGTTGCCTTCCAAGGATAGTGACTGTAATGATTGGCAACCCAATGCAAAACATCGGGAATTCAATCTACTTTGCTTATCGCCTCGAAAGGAGAAAACGGCAGGAGGCATCCCTGCGACTGTGTGCGCGACACGATCGCTACAGAAGCGGCACGATGCCAAAGGAACAGGATCGCGCCGGCTTCAGCGTAGCCTCGTGACTTGATGTAAGCAAACGTGGTGCCTTAAGCGGGATATCTCGCCAGCGGATAGAAGCTGGCGAGACGTCAAGTCTCACGAGCGCAAGAACCGGCGCTTCTTCAACGACGCGACCACCTCGTCGACGATCGGGTGATGGCGGTGTGTATTCCACGCCAGCGCAGCGGTGACCACTGCGATCTTTTCCTTCAACGGCCGCACGACGACGTTCGCGGGTGCGAGTTTGCGCATCGATGAAGGCACGAGCGCCACGCCTTGTCCGCAGCCGACATACGCGATTTGCGAGGTAACCGTGCGGACCTCATGCGTGACGCGCGGCGTGAAACCATGCGAGCGGCAAACCGAAGTCAGAAAGTCGAAATAAACCGGACTCACTTGCCGCGACGACATCACCAGTTGCTCGCCGGCCAGCGCCTGCAACCGTACGCGCGGCAACGCCGCCAGCGCGTGGTCCTTCGGGAGCGCCACGGCCAGCCGGTCTTCGGCCAGCGGCATGGTGGCGATGGCGCTTCCCACCTCGGTATCGATGCGAGCGAACGCGAGATCGAGTTCGCCGGCTTCGAGCATGTGAATGGCGTCGACGCTATCGATTTCCTTGACGAACACGGTCAGCTGCGGATGCGCGAGCTTCAATGCATCCAGCACGGGCGGCACCGTTTCGAGCATCGCAGAGGTGATGGCTCCCACATGCAACACGCCCGACTGACCGGCGGCGACCTCGCGAACGACGCGCTCCAGCCGCTCGACCTGGCCCGCGAACTGCTGAACGGCCGGCAGAATCGCCGCGCCCGCCGGGCTCAGCTGCGTTCCCTGGCGGGACCGATAAAAGAGTTCCAGCTTGAGCGATTGCTCGAGCACCTTGATCTGTTCCGTCAGCGGCGGTTGCGACATGTTCAGCCGCTTCGCGGCGCGCCCGAAGTGCTGCTCCTCGGCTACTGCGAGGAACATCCATAACTGCCGTATCAGCCGGAAATCGATCGTATTGCTCATGGCGGACTCATTGGGTCAGACGCCGGGCGTTGTTCCGAAAATCGTATCACCGAGATACCAAACCCGAAATTTACATATCAGCCGCCCGGAGCGAGGATTGTCGCACTTTACAACGGAGCCGGGTGTGATGAACACGTCTTCCTTCCTCGATCGACTCGCGTCACTGGATACCAACACGGTTTCCGACGCGCTCGACTTTCTCGGTCTGCCAGGCGCGACTTTCGGCCTGCGGCCGCTATGGGACTGCCCGAAGATCGTTGGCCGTGCCAGCACGATCCTGCTTGGACCGAAGCGGGACGCCAAAGCCACCGTTCACCTCATTTCGCCTGTCATCGACGCGGTCACGGCTGACGATCGCGTGCTGGTGATCGCCGGCGGCCTGGAGGGCATCTCGTGCTGGGGCGACATTCTCGCCAATGCCGCCACCGCGAAGCAGATTCGCGGTTCGGTGATCGACGGCGTGAGCCGCGATATCGAGGGCAGCGAGGCGATTGGCTATCCGGTCTACGGCCGCGGCGTCACGATGATCAGCGCGCGCAATCGCGTCGTGCAGATCGACTCGGGCAATCCCGTGCAGATGGCGGGTGTCACCGTGCACGAAAACGATTATGTGATCGCGGATCGCTGCGGCACGGTCTTCGTTCCTGCGAGACGCATCGAGGCGGTGCTGGACCTCGGCGAGCGGATCGCACGCCGCCAGGACGGCATGGTGGCGGCGGTGCGCGCCGGCCGCCCGGTTGCGGAAGTCATGCACGACAAGGAATTCGAAGCGATCGCGGTCCGCTGAGCGGGCGATTTGATAAGGAAATCTTCAGATGGAAAATCCTCGCAAGGCGAGCGCGGAGGACCAGGCGCTGGTCGCGCTCTTCAAGGGCCTCGACACGCCAGGTGTTTCGGACGCCATGGACAAGCTCGGCCTGCATGGCCAGACGATGGGCATCATGCCGCTCGCCGACTACGAAGCTGTCGTGGTGGGTCCCGCGTTTACGGTCAAGTATGTGCCGGCCAGCGTGCCAGCCGGCACGGTGGGCGATTTCATCGATGACGTGGCGGAAGGCGACGTCATCGTGATCGACAACGACGGCCGCACGGATTGCACGGTCTGGGGCGACATCATGACCCAATACGCGGGGCTGCGGCACATTGCGGGCACGGTGATCGACGGTGTCTGTCGCGATGTGAACAAGGCGCTCGGCGAGGGCTATCCGCTATTCACGGCAGGACGTTTCATGCGCACCGGGAAGGATCGCGTGCAGGTCGAGTCGGTGAGTGGCGCGGTGGGCATCGGCACCGTGCGGGTGGCCTCGCGCGACATCGTGGTGGCCGATGCGAACGGCGTCGTCATCGTGCCGCGCGGGCGTGCCCGCGAAGTGGCGCGCATTGCCCGGAAGATCGAGGAAGTGGAGTCGCACATTCGCGAACAGCTTGCGCAAGGCAAGACGCTCGGCGAGGCACGGGCCGCACTTGGCTACCACACGCTGCAAAGGAAAAGCTGATGTCAACGATGACGACCTATGACGCCGCGTTGCTCGATGAGGCGCGCAGGATCGGCACTTCGACGCTCTTCGAAGCGTTGGGAGTCCAAACCAGTTCTGTTGATCCGGCCATTCGTCCTGTGTGGCCCGGCGCGAGCGTGGCCGGCCCCGCGTATCCGCTCGAATGCTCGCCTGGCGACAATCTCGCCATCCATATCGCGATGGAGAAAGCGCCGCGCGGCAGCATTCTCGTCGTGTCGGCGGGCGGTTTCGTCGCGGGCTACTGGGGCGAAGTGTTGACCGTGGCCGCTGAAGCGGCCGGCGTGGCCGGGCTCGCCATCGACGGCGGGGTGCGCGACATTGCGGCGCTGGCTGCGCGGCGCTTTCCGGCTTTCGCGAGAGGGATCTCCATGCGCGGCACGATCAAGGCGAGCGCGCCGTCGGTCGGCCAGCCGATCAGCTTCGCTGGCACGCCGGTTGAAGCGGGCGATCTGGTCGTGGCCGACGATGACGGCGTGCTCATCATCCCCGCCGCCCGTGTTCAGGCGACGCTCGTAAAGGCACAGGCGAGGGCGGACAAGGAGGCCGGGATCATGGAGCGCCTGCGCGAGGGTAAAACGACCCTGGAACTGCTCGGTCTTTCGCAATGGAGGCGCGCGTGATGAGCGCAACGGTCAATGTGCTGAACCGCTTTCTGGCCGAGGCGAAGCCGTCGGCCACGTACAAGGTGATGGACCGCGTGGCCGCGCGGCGCGCGAGCGGCGCGGCGGTGATCTCGCTGAGCGCAGGCGAGCCGGATTTCGACACGCCCCAGCACGTTTGCGAGGCTGGTATCGCCGCCATTCGGGCGGGCCATACCCGCTATACGCAGGTGGCTGGCATGCGGGCCTTGCGTGAGGCCATCGCCGGCAAGTTCAGTCGCGAGAACGGCATCGACGCGCACTGGCGCGATACGCTCGTATGCAGCGGCGGCAAGCAGGTGATCTTCAATGCCCTAGCCTCGACGCTCAATGAGGATGACGAAGTGATCGTGCCTGCACCGTATTGGGTGAGTTATCCCGAGATCGTGCAATTGTGCGGCGCGAAACCCGTGATCGTGCCGTGCGGCGCGCAAAGCGGTTTCAAGCTGACGCCTGAGGCGCTTCAAGCCGCAATTACGCGGCGCACGCGCTGGCTGATCCTGAATTCGCCGTCCAACCCGAGCGGCGCCGTTTACAGTCGCGCCGAACTGCAGCGGCTGGCGGAGGTATTGCGCGCACATCCGCAGGTACTCGTGCTTTCCGACGACATCTACGAACATTTGATATTCGACGGCCTCGAGTTCTTCACGCTCGCGCAGGTCGAGCCGCGGCTGCGCGAGCGTGTACTGACGATGAACGGCGTTTCGAAGGCGTACGCGATGACGGGCTGGCGTATCGGATACGGTACGGGGCCGCGCTGGCTGATCGACGCCATGGAGAAGTTGCAGGGGCAGCAGACTTCCGGTGCGTCGACCATCTCGCAGCACGCAGCGCTGGCCGCGCTAACCGGACCCCAGGATTTCATCGAGCACTCGCGCGCTGCCTTTCAGCGCCGGCGCGATCTCGTCGTCGATCAGTTGAACAAGGCGCCGGGGCTGTGCTGTGAGGCGCCGCAGGGCGCCTTCTACGCGTTTGCGTCATGCGAAGGTCTGATCGGCAAAACGACGCGCGCGGGGACGTATATAAAGGATGACGAAACAGTCGTGAACGCATTGCTCGACGAAACCGGTGTGGCAACGGTACAGGGCAGCGCGTTCGGACTCGGCCCATATATTCGCATTGCGTACGCACTGGACGACGCATCGTTACAGCGTGCTTGCGCGGCGATCCAGAGCTTCTGCCACACGCTTGCGGAGTGACCCACCATGAGCCAGGAATTTGTCCGCTCGACGTTTTCGTTCGCCGTGAATGGCACGGCGCTCGACCTTTCCGCCATTCATCGTGAAGGCGACAAAGCGCCAATCGTGTTTCTCCACGGGTTCGGATCGACGAAAGAGGACTACGCCGATATCGTGCGTTACGCGCAGTTCGAAGGCCATCCCTTTATTGCCTACGACGCGCCAGGCTGTGGTGAAACGCACTGTGCCGATCTTTCGAAAGTCGGCATCTGGTTTCTGGTGGACACCGCGCTCGCTGTCCTCGAGCGCTTCGGGTTTTCCCGCTTCCATCTGGTCGGCCACTCCATGGGTGGCCTGACCGCGCTGATGCTTGCACACCAGCACCCGGAGCGTGTGCTCAGCTTCGTCGATATCGAAGGCAACATCGCGCCCGAGGATTGCTTTCTGAGCAGGCAGATCATCGACTATCCGCGCGCGGACGCAGAGCGCTTTTTTAGCGATTTCATCGAGCGCACGCGGCATGCGCCGGCCTACGCCAGCGCGCTCTACGCGGCGAGTTTGCGCCACAAGGTCAGGGCCGAGGCCGTAGGGCCGATTTTTCGGTCGATGGTCGATCTTTCCGACAACGGCGACCTGATGCGCAAATTCGTCGGCTTGCCGTTTCCGCGGATGTTCATGTATGGCCAGCAGAACGCGTCGCTTTCGTACCTCGATCACATTCGCGAGCAGGGTGTGACGCTCGCTGAAATTGCGGATTGCGGACACTTCCCCATGTATTCGAATCCGGTGGCGATGTGGCGGGCGATTGCCGGGTTTCAGCGAGGCGCGTGACGTTGCGCCCGCTGGCCCGGCCTAAAGTTCCCGTACGCGTTGCCGAAATACCGGATATGGCGCGCGAACTTCCCGACTATCCCGGCAGACTCCCGATCTGGGCGGAGGCGCGCGCGCTCGAGGCCAGCATTCGGGCGATCCGCCGGGCACAAGGCAAGAAGAACCCCGAGGATTTCCCTGCGGGCAGCCCCGAATGCACGGCCGCCATGGATGAGTTCGTGCGCGACGTCTGCCGTGTGCTCGAGATCGATATCGATACGCTGGACAAGAAGGACAACGACTGAGCTTTCATTCGTATTTCCGCGCCTTGCGCGGGCGAACGGGTCGATTTCGTTTCAGGCGGCGAGGTGATTCGCGGCACGCTGCCTGGGGGGGCGTGGTGAGGCCGTGAGCGGTGCGTCCGCTCACTTCAGGCGGGCCATTGCGACCCTGGCGGCTTTGCGACAAACCCGCTTGACCTGTGCCCACGAGAGCGGCAACTCGATAAGCCGCCCGCGCGGATTGACCACGACGATACGCGATTCGTGCCGTGTCTCGCGATCCGCCCAACGCGCCTTGTAGTCGCCATGCAGAGGGCGAAAATCGAAGTCGCGGCCATTGGCGTGGGCCCATTGCGCGAGATATTCGACCAGCTGGTTGCCGACCGAATACACGCTGAACGCCTCGTCATAGGTGGTGATCAGATATTCGACGGTTCGCGCGTTGACGAGATTGACCGAGGCCGCCACAGGCTTCCCGTTGACCTGCACGGAGGCGACTAGCGGCGTGCTGGCGAGGTCGATGCGTCGCGCGAGGCCGATGAAGAAGTCGCGGACGTGGTCATCCATCAAATAGCGCGATTCGATGCCGCGTTTGAGCGCCCATTGGCGTTTGCTCGCGAATAGCCACGTCAGCACGCGTTCGGTTTCCTCGGGAGTCTCACACCATCCCAGACGGACTTCGCCTTCGCGCCGCAGCCGCTTCGCGCTCGAACGCAGCGCAGCGCGCAGCGTCGAGTGCCGCGTGGCGAGGAAGTCGTTCCACGTGGGGCATGCACGCAGATTGATCGAGTAGCCCGGCATCACGCGCCAGCGTGGCGGCAGCGCTGTCTGGATCCACGACTGCGGCGCGGCGTCGAGCGCGCGCTGCAGCATGCTGCCGTTTTCGAGCATCGGAACGTGGAGCACGTCGGCGTGAATTCGCATGATCGCCTTGACCGCCGCATCGTAAAGCTCGGCACACCGGCTATCCGCGATCAACGGGCCGCCGTATTCCTCGCCGCATCCGCAGCCCAGCGCCTGCGCGCTTCGCAACGCGCCCTTGCGCACGATCGCAACGGGCCATAGCACGAGCAGGCCGTGCGCGTCGTGGACGGTCGCGACTTCGATCGTCGCGCCACGCTTGAGCGCCGCCTCGACGGCGGCTTCGCAATACGCGAAGCCGATGAAGGGCGAATACGCTTCGGGGGCGGCCGAAAGCGTGCGCCATTGCGGCTCGAACATGCGAAACGCATCGACGCTCGCGCAGGTGTGCAGTTCGTACGTGAGGGATGCGGCCGGCAACGACTCGTACATCGCGACGACGGAAGTCTGCACATGCGTCTCCTGATTGAATTCGCGCAGCTTGTGATTCAGGCTTCAAGGGAAGCGCTGAGGCGGTCCTTTGTCGTGATGCGGCGATTGCGGTCCGCGAATGCATCGGGCCGGGCGCCGCGTGCGCTTTGCCAGATGACGACGGTCTCATGATTCTCGGGCCCGAAGCCAACTTCGTCGCGATCGTACGGCAATACGCCTGAAAACCAGCGCCTCAAATGGCGGGAGCCATCGAAAGCGTGTCCGCACACGGGGTTGTCGTAGACGACGAAGAGGTGCTGTATTGCGCCGCTCGCGAGGCCCGCTTCGAGCTTCTCCAGTAATGACGCCATCAACCCGGCACCGAACGGATTGAACAGGAAGACGACCACCTTGCCCTCGGGCATCTTCAGATCCGCGACGTTGGCATGCAGCGCGCGAATGGGGGGGCGGTGCGGAAAGCGCCGCGCCATGACGACGGCGTTCGCGTTCGCGGTTCTCACCAGATCCGCGCTGATGTCGTAGCCCAGCGCGAGCGAAAACGGATACTCGGAGGCGACGATCATTGGCCGGCCTTTTCCGCAACCGATATCGACGAACGTATAACCGGCGAGATCGCCGAGCGTGTCGAGCGCGCGGCGGATGATGGTCGGCTGCGAGCCCATGTACGGCCTCAACTGACTGGCGAGGTGCGCGTCGCGCTGCGGCGTGACGGGATCGACCAGGCCGCTCGTGTCCGTGCCGTAATGGAGATCGATCGGATGGCGGCGCAGGCAGCCCGAGTAAACCGCGCGCAGCAGCGGCACGCGAATGCAGATGCTGCGTATGGGCGGCGCGAACATGGCGCGCTGCACGCTGTCGGGCAGCCGCGCCACCGCGTTCACCAACGGTTGCTTCAGCGCACGTCCGAGTGTCAATCGTGAGCCGCCGTGTGTCGTCGTTCGCATGGATTTGCGTCGTGAACGTTCCTGGGAACGATTGTCCTGGCAGCATCATCGCGCGCCTCGCCGCGCGAGCAACGCCATTCATCGGTTGTATTGCGACAAAAGGGCGCGAAGGGTGGCGTTCCGAACGGCCGTCATATAAACAGATTAATGTGGGTGGGCGGAGAACCAGGTTGCCATCGCGAGCCTGATTTTGCACCGTGTCGCGCAAGTCTTTTCATTCGGCTTGCTCTCGCGAAATCCCTGATTTTTCCGCGTATTTTTTCGTGTCCTAATGAGCCTCACCAGGTATCTGCACGTGGGCTCTCCAGGCTTTGGTCTGCGCAATACTCAACCGGAAGAGGCGAGATAATGATCGCGCGAGTGGACACCGAAACGCGCCGTAAGCGGTATGCGATGTACCGCCTTAGCCAGGCGATGAAGCGGCTGATGAATGCCGAAGGCGTGACCGAGAAAATGATGGCGACGCGCTGGGTGAATGCCTGGAGCGCCGCCGTTGGCGAGCGCTGGTTCGCGATGAGCGGGTACGGTGGCCTGGGTAATGCCTCAATGATGCGCGCCCCATTCAGGAGCCACACTGTCAGGCCAATGTAATGGGCCGCAATCGTCAATATGAAACAAAACGCATATTTAATTGACCAAATGCGGCGCGAAAGGATATTGTCATCATTTAGACATTTTCGCGCTTACCTTGGCTCTAGCAGAATACGAAACCACGCATCCCTTGAGCGTCGAACTGGATGGCGTGAACTACGCGGGTTCTTACCGCGTGATGGCCGGTAGCGTCATCGTCTACTTCGAGAACGAAATCAAGTTCGCTCAGTACGGAACGAATCGCCCCGAAATCATTGCGCGCTGGCTCCTGACCGATCTCTGCCGCAAAGGGGAATCCCGCAAACGCAAGGCAGGCAAGCGCTGAATGCCGTGCGCGTGCGCAGCATGCGCACGCTGTCTCGCAAGCGATCAGTGCGCATCGTTGCGCATGCTGCGCAGGTTCTCCCGCACGCGCCGGGAGACGAGCACGGTCAGGTAATCCATGATGCGTGCGCCGTCGCTGTACTGCTCCCACGTTTCCGCATACATTTTCGCCACGATTTCCGGCGGTGTTTGCATTTCCGTCGCGAGCGCCTTCACGATCTCTTCGGCAGCTGGCTGTTTCATCAACGCCTCCCTGGTGCGCAGGCGCCTGGCGTGAGAACCTTCATCTATTCGCTTGGCCGCTACTGTGCGGCAATGGGTTTGTGTACGTCGTCGTCGCTTTTGTCGCCATGCCATTGCGCGCGGATTTT
>Ga0207816_1000153_pt1 | contig 16639 bp, 13 predicted proteins | sample LuqExpMetageno10_FD_187768 | JGI IMG/M metagenome (GOLD analysis project Ga0207816, IMG submission 187768) | Tropical forest soil microbial communities from Luquillo Experimental Forest, Puerto Rico - Sample 10 (SPAdes) | ecosystem: Environmental > Terrestrial > Soil > Tropical forest ... | reverse complement strand
CGCGAGCCAGTCGATGTCGCTCTTCGGTGATCGCCAGCTGGTGGAGCTGCGCATTCCTTCGGGCAAGCCCGGCAAAGAAGGCGCGGACGCGCTCAAGACGCTCGCGGCTGCCGCGAATCCCGACGTGCTGATGCTCGTCACGTTGCCGCGCCTCGACGCCGCCACGCAGAAGTCCGCGTGGTTCACGGCGCTCGCTGAAAGCGGCGTTGCGCTGAAGGTCGATCCGGTCGAGCGCGCGGCGCTGCCGAACTGGATTGGCCAGCGTCTCGCGCTGCAAGGCCAGCGCGTGGCGCCTGGCGAGGACGGCCGGCGCGCGCTGCAATTCGTGTCGGAGCGCGTGGAAGGCAACCTGCTGGCGGCACATCAGGAAATCCAGAAGCTCGGCCTGCTTTACCCGCAAGGCGTCCTGAGCTTCGAGCAGATTCACGACGCCGTGCTCAACGTCGCGCGCTACGACGTCTTCAAGCTCAACGAAGCGATGCTGACGGGCGACGTCGGCCGCCTTGCGCGCATGCTCGACGGCCTGCGCGGCGAGGGCGAGGCATCGGTGCTGGTGCTGTGGGCGGTCGTCGAGGAAATTCGCACGCTGTTGCGCATCAAGCGCGGCGTGGCGGCGGGCAAGCCGCTCGCCATGCTGCTGCGCGAGAACCGCGTGTGGGGGCCGCGCGAGCGGCTCATCGGCCCCGCGCTTTCGCGCCTCCCGGAAGCGACGCTGGAACGCGGCCTCGCGCTCGCGGCACGGCTCGACCGCCAGGTGAAGGGGCTTTCCGGCCAGGCGCGCGCCGACTGGCGCAATGCCTTGCCGCCCGATGCCTGGGACGGTCTGTTCGAACTGGCGATGACGGTGGCCGCGCCTCGCGACGCGGCTGCGCCGGTCGCGCGGGGCAACGCTGCTGCCGCTCGCGCGCAGCCAGGCGGCCCAGCCGCGGCGGCGGCTGCCGCAGCGGCCGCGGCACGACCGCGCACCGCAGGGCCGTCGCGCCGGCCGGGCTGAAGCGTTCCTCGCTCGCTCGAACCGGCACGTCGGCACCTGCTTCCGGTCCGCTGCGCGGCCGCGTGTCCGTCCCGCTCGCCAGACGAAAGGCTTGCGCGCCCGATCCCCGTGGCTCCAGCATCCTGGGCACGCCCAGCAAACCCTGGCGGCTGGCCTTAAAATCGGTCAGAACCGCATTGAATCGAACCGCGCGTCCGCATCCACGCGACTTGAGTCTGGCGCGCCGCACCACAAAAGACACCATGGATATCGACCAGTACATGACCGACCTCGGCCGCCGCGCCCGCAAGGCTTCGCGCGCGATGGCACGGGCCTCGACCGCCGCGAAGAACGCGGCGCTCGAAGCGGTGGCGCAAGCCATCGAGCGCGAAGCGTCGCAACTGAAGGAGGCGAACGCACGCGACCTCGCGCGCGCGAAGGACAAGGGCCACGACGCGGCGTTCATCGACCGCCTCACTCTCTCGGACAAGGCGCTGAAGACGATGGTCGAGGGCCTGCGCCAGGTCGCGGCGCTGGCCGACCCGATTGGCGAGATCAGCAACCTCAAGTTCCGCCCGAGCGGTATCCAGGTGGGCCAGATGCGCGTGCCGCTCGGCGTGATCGGCATCATCTACGAGTCGCGGCCGAACGTGACGATCGACGCGGCGGCGCTGTGTCTGAAGTCGGGTAACGCCACGATCCTGCGCGGCGGCTCCGAGGCGCTGGAGTGCAATACGGCGCTCGCGAAACTGATTGGCGAAGGGCTGGCGGCGGCGGGTCTGCCGCAGGACGCGGTGCAGGTGGTCGAAACGGCAGACCGCGCGGCGGTGGGCAAGCTCATCACCATGACGGAATTCGTGGACGTGATCGTGCCGCGCGGCGGCAAGAGCCTGATCGAGCGCCTGATGGCCGAGGCGCGCGTGCCGATGATCAAGCACCTGGACGGCATCTGCCACGTGTACGTGGACGACCGCGCCGACCTCGCGAAGGCGCTCACCGTGTGCGACAACGCCAAGACGCATCGCTACGGCACCTGCAACACGATGGAAACGCTGCTCGTGGCGCGAGGCATTGCGCACGACGTGCTGCCGCGGCTTGGCCGCCGCTATCGCGAGAAGGACGTGGAACTGCGTGTGGACGCAGCGGCGCGTGCGATTCTCGCCGATGCCGGCGTGAGCCCGCTCGTGGACGCGACCGAAGAAGACTGGTGCACCGAATACCTGGCGCCGGTGCTCGCGGTGAAGATCGTCGACGACCTCGACGAAGCGGTCGAGCACATCAACGCCTACGGCTCGCACCATACCGACGCGATCGTGACCGAAGACCACGACCGCGCCATGCGTTTCCTGCGCGAAGTCGATTCGGCCAGCGTGATGGTGAACGCCTCGACGCGCTTCGCCGACGGTTTCGAGTTCGGCCTCGGTGCGGAGATCGGCATTTCCAACGACAAGCTGCACGCGCGTGGCCCGGTGGGCCTGGAAGGCCTGACCTCGCTCAAGTACGTGGTGCTCGGCCACGGCGAAGGCCGGCAATGAGCCATCCGGGGCGGCGCGCAGTGCGCCGCCCGAACACCTGCCAACAAGAAAAAAGGATTTGCCGATGCTTTGGGTCAAGACGTTTCACATCGTATTGATCGCTTCGTGGTTCGCGGGCCTCTTCTATCTCCCGCGCATCTTCGTGAATCTCGCGATGGAAACCGAGCCCGCGGCCGTCAAGCGCCTGCTCATCATGGCGCGCAAGCTCTATCGCTTCATGACCCTGATCGCCGTGCCCGCGTTGCTGTGCGGGCTGTGGCTCTGGCTCGTGGTAGGGATCGGGCAAGGGCAGGGCTGGATACACGCAAAGGTGGGCGTGGTCGTGCTGCTCGTCGTCTACCACGCGTACTGCGGGCGCCTGCTGACAACCTTCGAGCGCGGCGAGAACCGGCGCTCCGACAAGTGGTATCGCATGTTCAACGAGCTGCCCGTGCTCGGCATGCTGGCCGCGGTCGCGCTGGCTGTGATCAAGCCTTTCTGACGCCCCCTCCCGACTTCTCGGGCCCAAACGCAAAGCGGACTCCTTCGGGAGTCCGCTTTTTTATTGCGACCTTTTTTATTGCGACCTTTTCCGTGCGCCGGGCAGTGCCGCGCGTTCAGCCGTTCGCGTCCAGCCGTCGCCGGGCGATGATGTCCTTCGCGTCGGCGAGCTTTTCCGCAAGCTCGGGGCCGCGCTGCAGCGCTACGCCCACGGCGAGAATGTCGCCGATCGCGAGATGCGACGTGCGCGAGGTCATCGGCGAGAAGACGTCGGTGTCCTCGTCCACGTTCGCGTGCAGGCCCACGCTCGCGAGGCGCGCGAGCGGCGAAGTGCCGTGTGTGATGGCAATCACCTTCGCGCCGCGATCGAGCGCCGTGCGCGCGGCGTCCACGATGTCGCGCGTGCGCCCGGTGTTCGAGATCGCCACGACCACGTCGCCAGGCCCGAGCAGCGTGGCCGACATGAGAAACGTATGCGGGTCCGAATAGGCGACGCTCGGCATGCCGAGGCGGAAGAACTTGTGCTGCATGTCCTGCGCGGCGATGCCTGAGCCGCCTGCGCCGTAGAACTCGATGCGCGAAGCGCGAGCGAGCAAGGCGATCGCGGCGGCGAGCGAGTCCGTCGAGAGGTTGTTGCGCACCTGCAAGAGCGCGCCGATGGTGCGGTCGAGCACCTTGGCCGCCACGCCCGGCACCGGCTCGTCCGGGCTCACGTCGCGGTAGACGGCTGGATGCTCCGTGGGCAGATCCGCGGCAACGGCCTGCGCAAGCCGAATCTTGAACTCGCGAAAGCCCGAAAACCCGAGCGCATGACAGAACCGCGCGATGGTCGGCTGGCTCACGCCCGCGCGCTCGGCGACCTCGGTCATCGAAAGGTCGAGCACCTCGCGCGGCGCCTCGATCACGTAATCGGCGAGCTTGCGCTCCGATGGGCGCAATTGCTCGCGCATGGCTTTCACCTGGGACAGCAGCATCAGGAAACTCGCACTATGCTGAAAGATCCGTGGACTATAGCGGATCGGACGTTATGTACAAAAACTACAAGATCGCCGTTTGCTTCTTTCCGGCTTCGGCGCGGAAAAGCCTGCGAAGCCTGTTGATAATAAGACTAGGCGTTCGGTTAACGTTGCGCTCCCAGGGTCTTACCGGGATTGTCGGCTTGTAGTTTTTCTACTAACATCGCCCCATCGCTGACTGGAGCGTCAATGGCGCTCTTGATCTGGCCCCGAGCGTCCCCGCCGAGACAAGAAGGAAGGAGATTCGATGGTTTCCCCGCATTCTCAGTTGATGAAGGTCACGCAACGCGTGATCGAGCGCAGCAAGCCGACTCGCGAGGCCTATCTCGCGCGCATCGCGGCGGCTCAGGACCGGTTCCCGGCGCGCGGCGTGCTCTCGTGCGCGAATCTCGCCCACGGCTTCGCAGGCCTCGAAGGCCGCGACAAGATCGCGATCAAGGCGATTCGCGAGCCGAACATCGGCATCGTCTCGGCGTACAACGAGATGCTCTCGGCGCACGCGCCCTACAAGGATTTCCCCGACATCATCAAGAAGGCGGCCCGCGAAGGCGGCGGCGTCGCGCAGTTCGCGGGCGGCGTGCCGGCGATGTGCGACGGCGTCACGCAGGGCAATGCCGGCATGGAGCTGTCGCTCTTCTCGCGCGAAGTGATCGCGATGAGCACCGCCGTGGCGCTCACGCACAACATGTTCGATGCGGCGCTGTGCCTCGGCGTATGCGACAAGATCGTGCCGGGCCTCGTGATCGGCGCGCTCCAGTTCGGCCATCTGCCCACCATTTTCGTGCCCGCCGGCCCGATGACGAGCGGCATCTCGAACGACGACAAGGCCAAGGTGCGCCAGCAGTTCGCCACCGGCCAGTGCGATCGGGCGGCGCTGCTCGAATCCGAAGCCGCTGCGTACCACGGTCACGGCACCTGCACGTTCTACGGGACCGCCAACAGCAACCAGATGCTGATGGAGATCATGGGCCTGCATCTGCCGGGCTCGGCCTTCATCCATCCGCATACGCCGCTGCGCGACGAGCTGACCGCGGCCGCGGCGCGCCGCGTGCTCGAACTCACCGTCGAGCGCGGCAACTACACGCCGATCGGCCACGTGGTCGACGAGAAGGCCGTGGTCAACGGCATCGTCGCGCTGATGGCCACGGGCGGCTCGACCAATCACACGCTGCACCTCGTGGCGATGGCGCGGGCGGCCGGCATCATCATCGACTGGAACGACTTCGACGTGCTCTCGGACGCCGTGCCGCTGCTCGCGCGCGTGTACCCGAACGGCAAGGCCGACGTGAACCATTTCCACGCGGCGGGCGGCATCGCCTTCCTCGTGCGCGAGTTGCTCGACGGCGGCTTGCTGCACGAAGACGTGAATACCGTTGCGGGCCGTGGACTGCGTCATTACACCGAGGAGCCGAAGCTCATCGACGGCAAGCTCACCTGGGTGCCGGCCGTGGAGCAGAGCGCCGACACGGCGGTGCTGCGCGCGCTGGCCGAGCCGTTCCAGCCCGATGGCGGCCTGCGCCTGATGCAGGGGCGTCTGGGCCGCGGCGTCATCAAGGTTTCGGCCGTCGCGCCGGAGCGCCGCAAGGTGCGTGCGCCGGCCATCGTGTTCGATTCGCAGGAAGCCGTGCAGGAAGCGTTCGATCGCGGCGAGCTGGAGCGCGATTTCGTGGCCGTCGTGCGCTTCCAGGGCGCGCGCGCCAACGGCATGCCGGAGCTGCACCGCCTCACGCCGCTGCTCGGCGTGCTGCAGGACAAGGGCTTTCACGTTGCGCTCGTCACCGACGGCCGCATGTCGGGTGCCTCGGGCAAGGTGCCCGCCGTCATCCATGTCTCGCCGGAAACGCTGCTGCACGGCCCCATTGGCAAGGTGCGCGACGGCGATACGATCGTGATCGATGCGGTGGAGGGCGTGCTCGACGTCGATGTGGAGGCGGCCGAATGGGAGGCGCGCCCGGTCGCGCAGCCCGCGCACCAGAATCTCAACGAAGTGGGCTTCGGCCGCGAGCTGTTCGGCGTGTTCCGCGCCGCCGCCGCACCGGCCGAACTGGGCGCAACGGTGTTCGGGCCGCTCGTGGGCGAGCAGGCAACGACTGCGCCGGCTGCACCGGTCACGCACGCGGCCAACCCGGCGGCCAACCCCGCGGCGCACGCTGCGAACTGACTCATCATCAAGGAGCCTGAACATGGCAAATAGCACAGTGGCCGACATCGTCCGCCTGGGTCCCGTCATTCCGGTGCTCGCATTCGACACGCCGGAACAGGGCGAGCACGTTTCGCGCGCGCTCCACGCGGGCGGCGTGAAGGTGCTGGAAATCACGCTGCGCACCGCGGCCGGCCTCGAAGCGATCGAGCGCGCCGCGCAGATCGCGCCGGACATCGTCGTGGGCGTGGGCACGATCACGAAGCCCGAGCACTGCGCGCTCGCGAAGAAGGCCGGCGCGCAGTTCGGCGTCTCGCCGGGCCTCACGCGCGAGATTCACCAGGCTTCGCTCGACGCAGGCCTGCCGCTTCTGCCGGGCGTGATGACGCCGACCGACATCATCGTCGCGATGGAACTCGGCTACGAGATCGTGAAGTTCTTCCCGGCGGTGCCGGCGGGCGGCCTGAACATGCTGCAGGCGTTCCACGGCCCGTTCCCGACGCTCAAGTTCTGCCCGACAGGCGGGATCACTGCCGAATCCGCGATCAACTTCCTGGCGCTCCCCAACGTGGTGTGCGTGGGCGGTTCGTGGCTCACGCCGAAGGCGGCGCTTGCCGCGCAGAACTGGGACGAGGTCACGCGCCTCGCTCACGCCGCGAGCGAGCTGTCGCGCCCGGTGCGCTGATTGAGCTGATCGAGCTGATCGAGCCCGCGCCGCATGTTGCGGCGCAATGACGACCGGAACGCCGCGCCCCGGCGCAACGAGCCGCGCAAACCGCGCCTTCCAGGCGCGCACCTTGCGCGGCTCGCTCGTCTTTCAGGCACGCCGCACCAAAAGTCGTTATAAGCTCTACAATCGCCGGCCCGGCGACGGCCGGCTCGTTTCGCGTTCCACGTGCGTGCCACGTGTACCGCGGCCGCTGCGCGCAAGCGCGTCGGCGCACAGGCGAAAGAACTTCGAACAACTACCTGGAGAAGAGCCTCATGGGAGTGGCCCACGGCAGCATGCTGCTGATTTACGCGCTCGTCGCGATCGCCGCGCTGATCCTGCTGATCACGCGCTTCAAGGTTTATCCGTTTCTCGTCCTGATCATCGTTTCGCTGCTGCTCGGTCTCGCCGTCGGCATGCCGATGGATCAGATCGTCAAGTCCTTCGAAACCGGCAACGGCAACACGCTCGGCCACATCGCCATCGTGGTGGGCCTCGGCACGATGCTCGGCAAGATGATGGCTGAATCGGGCGGCGCGGAGCGCGTCGCAACGACGCTCATCCGCTGGTTCGGGGAGAAGAACATTCACTGGGCCATGATGTTCGTCGCGATCATCGTCGGCCTGCCGGTGTTCTTCGAGGTCGGCTTCGTGCTGCTCATTCCGATCGCGTTCAACGTCGCGAAGCGCACCGGCAAGTCGCTGCTGCTGATCGGCCTGCCGATGGTGGCGGGCCTCTCGGTCGTGCACGGACTGATTCCGCCGCACCCGGCGGCGCTGCTGGCCGTGCAGGCGTATCACGCCGATATCGGCAAGACCATCGCTTACGGCCTGCTCGTGGGCGTGCCTACCGCGATCATCGCCGGGCCGCTTTTCGCGCTCTTCATTCACCGCTACATCAAGCTGCCGGAGAGCAATCCGCTCGCCGACCAGTTCGTGAGCAAGGCCGACCCCAAGCCCGACAGCGAACTGCCGGGCTTCGGCGTCACGCTCTTCACGATCCTGCTGCCGGTGATCCTGATGCTGGTCGGCAGCTGGGCCGATCTCGTTTTCACGCCGAAGACGCTGCCGAACAATCTGTTGCACTTTGTCGGCACCTCGGACGTCGCGCTGCTCATCGCCGTGCTGGTAAGCTTCTGGACCTTCGGCGCGCGACGCGGCTTCACGCGTGAGCAGATCCAGAAGTTCTGCGGCGACTGCCTGGCGCCGATCGCCGGCATCACGCTCATCGTCGGCGCGGGCGGCGGCTTCGGCCGCGTGCTGATGGACAGCGGCGTGTCGAAGCAGATCGTCGAGCTGGCGCAGAACGAGCATCTGTCGCCGCTTTTGCTCGGCTGGCTCGTCGCCGCGCTGATCCGTCTCGCGACGGGTTCGGCGACGGTCGCCATGACCACGGCCTGCGGCATCGTCGCACCGATCGCGTCCGCCAGCGCCATGACCGTGAAGCCGGAACTGCTCGTGCTCGCCACGGGCTCGGGCTCGCTGATCTTCTCGCACGTCAACGATGGCGGGTTCTGGCTGATCAAGGAATATTTCGGCATGACCGTGGGTCAGACGTTCAAGACCTGGTCGTTGCTGGAGACCATTATTTCGCTGCTGGGCCTCGGCCTCACGTTCGTCCTCGCAGCGGTGGTGTAAGGCGCAACCATGTTGCGTGGGACCGGAGTAAGTGCTCTGCATGGGCCCGGAGTAAGTGCTAAAGCACTAACTCCGGCCGACAGCTGAAGCGCCAACTCTGGTCGACAGCTTTGCATGGGACCAGAGTAAGTGCTCTGCACCAACTCTGGTCGACAAAAGGAGCAGTAAATGATTCTGATAGCGATGGGCGTGTCGGGCGCAGGCAAGACACGCATCGGCGAGATGCTCGCCGAGCGCCTCAAGTGCACCTTCACCGACGGCGACGTCTTCCACAGCGAAGCCAACAAGAAGAAGATGCATGACGGCATCCCGCTCACCGACGACGACCGCTGGCCGTGGCTGCGCACGATTCGCGCGGCGATCGAGGAGAAGCAGCGTGCGCATGAAACGGCCGTGTTCACCTGCTCGTCGCTCAAGCGCTCGTACCGCGACATCCTGCGCGGCAACGACCGCGACGTGTGCTTCGTCTACCTGAAGGGCTCGTTCGAGGTGCTGCACGAGCGCCTCGCCTCGCGCACCGGCCACTTCTTCGACCCGTCGCTGCTGCAAAGCCAGCTCGACACGCTCGAGGCGCCGGGTCCGGACGAGGCGATCGAGGTGAGCATCGAGCTCACGCCCGAGCAGATCGTCGACGAAGTGCTCAAGCAACTCGAGGCACGCGGCGCGAAGTCGTGATGCTTCATCGGCGGTAAACGAAAAAAGGCGCTCGAATATTCGAGCGCCTTTTTCATTGCCGTGACGAACACGGCGCTGGCGTGCTTACGAAATGCGCTTCGCCAGTTCCGCCGCCTTGCCGACATACGACGCAGGCGTCATGTCGAGCAGACGCTGCTTCGCGTCTTCGGGAATCGCGAGGCCCGACACGAACGTTTGCAGCGCTTCGCGCGTGATGCCCTTGCCGCGCGTAAGCTCCTTCAGCTGCTCGTACGGGTTCTCGATGCCGTAGCGGCGCATCACGGTCTGCACCGGCTCGGCCAGCACTTCCCACGTCGCGTCGAGGTCGTCGTTCAGGCGCTGCGGGTTCACTTCGAGCTTGTCGATGCCGCGGATCAGCGCGTCGTAGGCGAGCAGCGAGTAGCCGAACGCCACGCCGATGTTGCGCAGCACCGTCGAGTCGGTCAGGTCGCGCTGGAAGCGCGAGACCGGCAGCTTGTCGGCGAGGTGGCGCAGCGTCGCGTTCGCGAGGCCGAGGTTGCCTTCCGAGTTCTCGAAGTCGATCGGATTCACCTTGTGCGGCATCGTCGACGAGCCGATTTCGCCGGCTTTGGTCTTCTGCTTGAAGTAGCCGAGCGAGATGTAGCCCCACACGTCGCGGTCGAGGTCGAGCAGGATCGTGTTCGCGCGCGCGACGGCGTCGAACAGTTCGGCCATGTAGTCGTGCGGCTCGATCTGGATCGTGTACGGATTGAACGTGAGCTTCAGGCGCTGCTCGACGACGTTCTTCGAGAACGCTTCCCAGTCGAATTCCGGATACGCCGAGAGGTGCGCGTTGAAGTTGCCCACCGCGCCGTTCATCTTGCCGAGCAGTTCGACCTTTTCGATGCGCTGGATGGCGCGCGCGAGACGCGCCGCGACGTTGGCGATTTCCTTGCCGAGCGTCGTCGGGCTCGCCGGCTGGCCGTGCGTGCGCGAGAGCATGGGCTGGTCGGCCTGTGCGTGCGCGAGCGCCACGAGGCGTTGATGCACCGAACGCAGCGCCGGCAGGATCACGTGTTCACGGGCGCCCGCGAGCATCAGGCCGTGCGACGTGTTGTTGATGTCTTCCGAGGTGCAGGCGAAGTGGATGAATTCGCTTGCGCGCTCCAGTTCCGGCTGACCCTTCACCGATTCCTTGAGCCAGTACTCCACGGCCTTCACGTCGTGGTTCGTCACGCGCTCGATTTCCTTGATGCGCGCGGCGTCGTGCGCCGTGAAGTTCTCGGCGAGCTTGAGCAGGAATTGCTCCGACGCTTGCGAGAAGCGCGGCACTTCCGCGAAGCCGGCCTGCGAGAGCGCGATCAGCCAGTGGATCTCGACCGTCACGCGGTTGCGCATGAACGCGGCTTCCGAGAGCCAGTCGCGCAGGGCTTCGGTTTTCGAGGCGTAGCGGCCGTCGAGCGGGGAGAGCGCGTTGAGCGCGAAGAGGGTATCGGGACGAGTGTCGGACATGATGGGGACGTAACGCGAGGCGTTACGCTCAGTTGGCAGTCGGTTACGGTCAGATTGGAGACGGCGGGAACCGCGTATTTTATCACCTCGCCGACAGGGGCCGAGGCCGGGACTGTCAGCGGCGGCCCGCGACGCCCCTTGAGGCGTTGCGTCGCGCCTGAACGGCAAACCGTGCTGGCCGCCGAGTACTGCCAACGCGCCCGGCCGGCGCCGCGCAAAATCCGCCTGGCCGCCGCCCTGCCATTGCCCAGGCGCGCGCCCGCGGGCCTAGAATGCGGACTTCTCATCTGCTCGATGGCCTCGCATGGAACTCAAATGGCTCGAAGACTTCGTTTCGCTCGCGGAGACGCATAGTTTCAGCCGCTCGGCCGAACTGCGCCACGTGACGCAACCGGCGTTCTCGCGCCGTATCCAGGCGCTCGAAGCGTGGCTCGGCACCGAACTGATCGATCGTTCGGTTTATCCGACGCGTCTCACGGCGGCAGGGCAGGTCTTCTACGAGCAGGCGCTCGCGATGCTCTCGCAGTTCCACGAGGCGCGCACGTTGCTGCGCGGGCATACGGCCACGCCCGCGGCGACCATCGAGTTCGCCGTGCCGCACACGCTGTCGCTCACGTACTTTCCCCGCTGGCTGCAGCGCATCGAGGCGAAGCTCGGCCGCATTCACACGCGGCTGCGCGCGCTGAACGTGCACGACGCCGTGCTCTCGCTCGTGGAGGGTGGCTGCGACCTCGTGATGGGCTATCACCATCCGAGCCATCCCGTGACGCTCGACCCCGCGCGCTACGACACGCTCACCCTTGGCATCGAGTCGATCAGCCCGTATTCCGCACCCCAGCGGGCCGGGCGCGCGCGCTACACGCTGCCCGGCACACCCGATGCGCCCACCCCGTACCTCTCCTATACGCCGAACGCGTACCTGGGCCGCATGACCGAGGTGATCGTTGCCAACGCACCGGCGCGGCTCTATCTGGACCGTGTGTACGAAACCGACATGGCGGAAGGGCTCAAGGCGATGACGCTGGCCGGTCACGGCATCGCCTTTTTGCCGCACAGCGCGGTGGAAGACGCCGTGGCCCAGGGCGAACTGATCCGGCTCGACCGCGGCACACGTGGCGTGCCGGAGGGCCAGTTCACGCTCGACATGGAAATCCGCCTCTATCGCGACAAGTTCGCGACGCAGGGCGACGACGCGCGCCAGGCGCTCGTGCGCGAACTGTGGGAGGCCGTGAGCGACGAACTCGCGCAGGGCCGGGGCGCGGCACGCAGCGGCCGCTCAAGCTGACGAAGCTGTAACCCGCGCACTTCATCAAAACGATGCGCATTGGCATCGCAGGACCGCGCTCGCAATGCGCGCGGGGCACCCGCATGGCACCCACGCATCGCCGTATTTCGCACGCAGAAACTATCACGAAACAGTCAGGCTATTTCAACCGTTGCGGCCTGAACAAGACGCCCGCGACACGTTTTTTCGACTTCGGGGGCGTTATGCAAGAAAAGCATAATGGGATGAACAAACGGCATTGGATTTCAAATTGGCGTTTTCTGACAATGGCACCACTTGTTCCATCGGAGCGTTCATGTCATCCCAACTGCAGTCGGTTCCTTCCTATCTCCACGCCGACGATCTCGGCCCCTGGGGCAACTATCTTCGTCAGGTTGATCGCGTGGCGCCGTACCTCGGCTCGCTCTCGCGCTGGCTCGAAACGCTCAAGCGTCCGAAGCGCATCCTGATCGTCGACTGCCCGATCGAACTCGATAACGGCACCGTTGCTCACTTCGAAGGCTATCGTGTCCAGCACAACGTCTCGCGCGGTCCCGGCAAGGGCGGCGTGCGTTATCACCAGGACGTTACGCTCTCCGAAGTGATGGCGCTGTCCGCGTGGATGTCGGTGAAGAACGCTGCAGTGAACGTGCCGTACGGCGGCGCGAAGGGCGGTATCCGGGTCGATCCGCGCACGCTTTCGCGGGGTGAGCTCGAGCGCGTGACGCGCCGCTACACCAGCGAAATCGGCATCATCATCGGACCGAACACCGATATTCCCGCGCCGGACGTCAACACGAACGAGCAGATCATGGCGTGGATGATGGACACGTACTCGATGAACCAGGGCCAGACGGCCACGGGCGTCGTGACGGGCAAGCCCATCTCGCTCGGCGGCTCGCTGGGCCGCCGCGAAGCAACGGGCCGCGGCGTGTTCGTCGTCGGCTGCGAAGCCGCGCGCCGCACGGGTCTGTCGATCGAAGGCGCACGCATTGCCGTGCAGGGCTTCGGCAATGTGGGCGGCATCGCAGCACGCCTCTACCAGGAAGCCGGTGCGAAGATCGTCGCCGTGCAGGACCACACGGGCTCGCTCTACAAGTCGAGCGGCATGAACGCGGAAGCGCTGCTCGAGCACGTCGCGAAGACGGGCGGTGTAGCCGGCTTCACGGGCGCCGAAGTGATGGCGAACGACGAATTCTGGACCGTCGAAACCGACATCCTCATTCCGGCCGCACTGGAAAACCAGATCACCGAGAAGAACGCGGGCAAGATCCGCACGAAGATCATCGTGGAAGGCGCGAACGGCCCGACCACGACGGCAGCCGACGACATCCTGCACGACAAGGGCATCCTCGTGATCCCCGACGTGGTGGCGAACGCGGGCGGCGTGACCGTTTCGTACTTCGAATGGGTGCAGGACTTCTCGAGCTTCTTCTGGACCGAGCACGAGATTAACGAACGTCTCGAACGCGTGATGCGCGAAGCGTTCACCGCCGTGTGGCAGGTCTCGAGCGAGCAGAAGGTCTCGATGCGTACCGCGGCGTTCATCGTTGCATGTAAACGCATCCTGATGGCGCGCGAAATGCGCGGCCTGTATCCCTGATCGCCCCCTCATCACGAGCGTGATGACGCTGCGCGCCGTGCCGGGCAAGGCGTGCAGCGAAGTGACGAAACCGTGACAAGTTCTTGCGCCGCACATCAAGGCGCAGAGAAGGCGGACGTCCTCCACAAGGGGGCGTCCGCCTTCGCACATTTCGCATACGAAAGCGTTACGCCAGGGTCACTCTTGGTTCTTTCAAAAAAATTACTTTGATAAACTAATGGCGGTTCTTGTACCGGAGAAAACAATGCAAATCAAACAGACCGCCGCACTGCTCGCACTCCTTGGTTTCGTCGCCACCAGCGCTTTCGCGCAGGACGCGGGCACGCTCAAGAAGATCAAGGACACGGGCGTCATTTCGCTGGGCCATCGCGAGTCGTCTATCCCCTTCTCGTACTACGACGACAAGCAGAATGTGATCGGCTACTCGCAAGACTACGCGATGAAGATCGTCGAGGCGGTCAAGCAGAAGCTGAACATGCCCAACCTGAAGGTCAAGTTCGTGCCCATTACGTCGCAGAACCGCATTCCGCTCGTGCAGAACGGCACGGTGGACTTCGAGTGCGGCTCGACCACGAACAATGCCGAACGTCAGCAGCAGGCCGCCTTCTCGAACACGATTTTCGTGATCGGCACGCGCCTCATGACGAAGAAGGACTCGGGCATCAAGGACTTCGCCGACCTCAAGGGCAAGACCGTCGTGACGACGGCGGGCACGACGTCCGAGCGCCTCCTGCGCAAGATGAACCAGGACAAGAGCATGGGCATGAACATCATCAGCGCGAAGGACCATGGCGAGTCGTTCATGACGCTCTCCACGGGCCGCGCGGTGGCGTTCATGATGGACGACGCGCTGCTCGCGGGCGAGCGCGCCAAGTCGAACAATCCCGGCGACTTCGTGATCGTCGGCCAGCCGCAGTCGCGTGAGGCGTATGGCTGCATGATGCGCAAGAACGACCCCGAGTTCAAGAAGGTCGCCGACGACGCCATCGCCAAGGTGCAGACCTCGAGCGAAGCGACCGCGATCTACCACAAGTGGTTCGAGTCGCCGATTCCGCCGAAGGGTCTCAACCTGAACTTCCCGATGAGCGACGACATGAAGGCGCTGTTCAAGAATCCGAACGACAAGGCAATCGACTAAAACGGCTGCGGCCACCGTCGACCAGTGTTTAGCATGGAACGGAAGAAGCGCCGCTTCTTCCGTTCTTTTTGTTGGAGTCTCGTTATGTCCTATCACTGGAACTGGGGCATTCTGCTCAGCCCGGTCTCGACGGGCGAACCGACCACGTACCTCGGCTGGATTCTCTCCGGCCTCTGGGTGACGGTCTCGGTGTCGCTGTGCGCATGGGTGATCGCGCTCATCGTCGGGTCGTTCTTCGGCGTGCTGCGCACGGTGCCGAACAAGTTTCTCGCGGGCGTCGGCACGGTTTACGTGGCGATCTTCCGCAATATTCCGCTCATCGCGCAGTTCTTCATCTGGTACTTCGTGCTGCCGGAAATCGTGCCGCAATCGATCGGCACGGCGTTCAAGCAGTCGCCGCCGGGCGTGCAGTTCTTCTCGGCGTCGGTCGTGTGTCTCGGGCTCTTTACCGCGGCGCGCGTGTGCGAACAGGTGCGCTCGGGCATCAACGCGCTGCCGCGCGGCCAGCGCGCCGCCGGGCTTGCGATGGGCTTCACGCAGTGGCAGACGTACCGCTATGTGCTGCTGCCGGTCGCGTACCGCATCATCGTGCCGCCGCTCACTTCCGAGTTCCTCAACATCTTCAAGAACTCGGCGGTCGCCTCGACGATCGGTCTGCTCGATCTGTCCGCCCAGGCGCGGCAGCTCGTCGACTACACGGCGCAGACCTATGAGTCGTTCATCGCGGTCACGCTCGCTTACGTGCTCATCAACCTCGTCGTCATGACGCTCATGCGCTGGGTCGAGGCGAAGTCGCGTCTGCCCGGCTACATCGGAGGCAAGTGATGCATCACTTCGACTGGAGCGGCATTCCGGGCGCGCTGCCCACGCTGTGGACGGGCGCGATCATCACGTTCAAGATCACGCTGTGCGCTATCGTGATCGGCATTCTCTGGGGCACGCTGCTCGCGCTCATGCGGCTCTCCAGCGTGAAGCCGCTCGAATGGTTCGCCAAGGGCTATGTCACGATCTTCCGCTCGATCCCGCTCGTGATGGTGCTGCTGTGGTTCTTCCTGATCGTGCCGCAGGTGCTGCAACACGTGCTGGGCCTTTCGCCCGACATCGATATTCGCCTCGCCTCGGCGATGATCGCGTTCTCGCTGTTCGAGGCCGCGTATTATTCGGAGATCATACGCGCGGGCATTCAGGCGGTGCCGCGCGGGCAGGTGAACGCTGCGTTCGCGCTCGGCATGCGCTACGGCCAGGCCATGCACTACGTGGTCCTGCCGCAGGCGTTCCGCGCGATGGTGCCGCTGCTGCTCACGCAGGCCATCGTGCTCTTCCAGGACACCTCGCTCGTGTACGTGATCAGCCTCGCGGACTTCTTCCGCACGGCCGCCAATATCGGCGACCGTGACGGGACGATGGTCGAGATGGTACTGTTCGCGGGCGCATGCTATTTCGTGATTTGCGTGATCGCGTCGAGCCTTGTGAAAGGTCTTCAGAAAAAGGTCGCAAGATGATTTCAATTAAGAACGTTTCGAAGTGGTACGGCCAGTTCCAGGTGCTGACCGACTGCACGACGGAAGTGAAGAAGGGTGAGGTGGTGGTGGTGTGCGGGCCTTCGGGCTCGGGCAAGTCCACGCTCATCAAGACCGTCAACGGGCTCGAGCCGTTCCAGCAGGGCGAGATCCTCGTGAACGGCGAGTCGGTGGGCGACAAGCGCACCAACCTCTCGAAGCTGCGCTCGAAGGTGGGCATGGTGTTCCAGCACTTCGAGCTGTTCCCGCATCTGTCGATCACCGAGAATCTCACGCTCGCGCAGATCAAGGTGCTTGGCCGGGGCAAGGACGAGGCGATGCAAAAGGGCCTGAAGCTGCTCGACCGCGTGGGCCTGCGCGCGCATGCGGACAAGTTTCCGGGCCAGCTCTCGGGCGGCCAGCAGCAGCGCGTCGCTATTGCGCGCGCGCTCGCCATGGACCCGATCGCCATGCTGTTCGACGAGCCGACCTCGGCG
>Ga0207816_1000152_pt1 | contig 16758 bp, 15 predicted proteins | sample LuqExpMetageno10_FD_187768 | JGI IMG/M metagenome (GOLD analysis project Ga0207816, IMG submission 187768) | Tropical forest soil microbial communities from Luquillo Experimental Forest, Puerto Rico - Sample 10 (SPAdes) | ecosystem: Environmental > Terrestrial > Soil > Tropical forest ... | reverse complement strand
ACCCGGTCGCCACGAGCAACGGCGAGGCGGTCGCCCGCCAGCGGGTCCTGGTCAACATCGACAAGACCTCGCCGCTGCGCACCTCGCAGGGCAACCCCGACATTCTTCGGCTCTATGACGAGTTCTTCGGCGAGCCGAACTCGGAGCTGGCTCACCACCTGCTCCACACCGAGTACGCGCCATTCCGGCGCTGACCCGGTTCAGCACACCCCAACTTCGGAAGGTCACACCCATGAAGCGGGTTCTTCGCGCCCTTGTTGGCGCCGCCGCGGCGGCGGCGCTGCTCGTCGGCTGCGCAGGCGGCACGGGGGCAGCGCCGAGCACCACACCGCCTGTCCCGGTCGGCCCGACCACCACCACGCCGGCCGAGCGGGTGACCGTCAACATCGCGTCGCTCAAGGGCCCGACGACGATGGGCCTGGTCAAGCTCATGGACGACGCCACCAAGGGCCAGGGGAAGCAGGACTACAAGGCCACGATGTACGGGTCGCCCGACGAGGTCGTCCCGCTCATCGTGCAGGGCAAGGTCGACGTCGCGCTCATCCCGTCGAACCTCGCCGCCGTGCTCTACAAGCAGACGAAGACCGACGCCGGGCCGGCGCTGCAGGTCGCCGCCATCAACACGCTCGGCGTCCTCAACCTCGTCGAGAACGGCGACTCGGTCCACAGCTGGGCCGACCTCAAGGGCAAGACGATCTGGACGACCGGCAAGGGCACCACGCCGGAGTACACGCTCGACTACCTGCTCGAGAAGAACGGGCTCGACCCGGCCAAGGACGTCAACGTGCAGTTCGAGGCCGAGGCGACCGCTTTGGGCTCCCGGCTGGCGGCCACGCCCGGCACCCTCGCGGTGCTGCCGCAGCCGTACGTCACTGTCGTCGAGAAGCAGAACCCCGCGGCACGCACCGTCTTCGACTTCACCGACGAGTGGACCAAGGTGAGCCCGGCCGGCTCGCAGCTCATCACCGGCGTGCTCGTCGCGCGCACCGCGTTCGTCAAGGACCACCCGGCCGCGTTCGCGGACTTCCTGGCCGACTACAAGGCGTCGACCCAGTACACGAACGACAACGCGGCGGGCGCCGCGGCGCTCATCGCCGCCGCGGGCATCGTCCCGGCCGCGCCAGTCGCCCAGGCCGCGATCCCCGGCAGCCACGTGACGTTCATCGCGGGCGCCGACATGAAGACGGCACTCAGTCACTACCTGCAGGTGCTGTTCACCGCAGATCCGAAGTCGGTCGGTGGCAGCATGCCGGGCGATGACTTCTACTACGGCACCTGAGGCCGCGACTCGTCAGGACCCCTGGCGGGTGGCGCGCCCGCTGCTGGCCATCGCCTTCTGGCTGGCCGTGTGGCAGGGCGCGTCACTCGCCGTCGGCTCGCACGTCCTGCTCGTCGGGCCGTACGAGGTCGCGGTCCGGCTGACGGAGCTGATCCACACCGCAGACTTCTGGGCCGCGGTGTGGCTGACGTTCGGCCGGATCACGCTCGGCTTCGTGCTCGCGGCGGTCGTCGGCGTGCTGCTCGCGGCGCTCTCCGCGGCCTCCGACTGGACCGAGGCGCTCATCGCGCCGCTCATCGCCACCATCCGCGCCACGCCGGTGGTCTCGTTCATCATCCTGCTGCTGATCTGGGCGAACTCCTCCCAGCTCGCGACCATCGTGTCGTTCATCATGACCGTGCCGATCATCCACGGGACCGTGTACTCCGGGATCCTCGCCCGGCCCAAGCCGCTGCTGGAGATGGCGTCGGTGTTCCGCCTCCCGCGCTGGCGCCGGATCACCGCCATCGACGTGCCGGCCCTGCTGCCCTACTTCGCGGCCGGGTGCCGCACGGGCGTGGGCCTGGCGTGGAAGAGCGGCATCGCGGCCGAGGTGATCGGCCTGCCGACCGGGACCATCGGCGAGCGGCTCTACCAGGGGCGGATCTACCTCGAGACCGCCGACGTGTTCGCCTGGACCGTGGTGGTGGTGCTGCTGGCGTTCGCCTCCGAGAAGGCGCTGCTGTGGCTGCTCGCGCGGCTGGAACGGCGGCTGTCCGCATGATCACGCTCACGTCCGTCACCAAGGCCTTCGGGTCGCTCGTCGTGCTCCGCGACCTGTCCCTGACGCTCGCCCCCGGAACCGTGACCGCGGTGCTCGGTGCCAACGGCTCGGGCAAGACGACGCTGGGCCGGCTGCTGCTCGGGCTCGAGACGCCCACCTCGGGGACCATCTCCGGACTGTCCGGGCTGCGGGGCGCGGCGGTGTTCCAGGACAACCGGCTCGCCTCTCACCTGTCGGCCGTCGGGAACGTGCGGCTGGTGCTGCCGCGCTCGGCGCCGCGTTCGTCCGTGGACGACGAGCTTCAGGCTGTCGGGCTCGTCGGCGACTCGCTGACCAAGCCGGTGCGCTCCCTGTCCGGCGGGCAGCGGCGGCGGGTGGCGATCGTGCGCGGGCTCCTGGCGCCCTCCGACGTGCTGGTGCTCGACGAGCCCTTCACGGGGCTCGACACGGACGCCAAGGCCGCGACGCTGGCCTGGGTGCGTGCGCGGTTGGAGGACCGGACGACGCTGCTCATCACGCACGACCCCGCCGAGGCGGAGTTCCTCGGCGCGACCGTGGTCCGGCTGCCCGCACCCTGAACGGCCGGACGCTCCGCGACAGCTCACTACACACGGCCGTCATCCTGGGGACGAACGTCGGATGTAACACCGGGCGTGGTTGCGCATCTTTGATCCGGCGTCGTTCTGGCCAGGGTGAATGTGCTCGGCGATGACCCTCAACTGGGCCTAAGCGGGGGCGATTCTTCTCTACGCTTGCGCGCAGTTGGACGCCTGTTCAACACCCTTCACCTCTTGCCGCTACGGGAGGACGCACGTGCCAACCGCCGGCTCCCCGATCACGACTCCGGACGACGTTCGAACACGGGAAGACCTCGGGGCGGCACTGACGTCGCTGCGGCTGGCGTCCGGGCTGAGCGTGCGCGACGTGGCACGTCGAACCGGCCTGCCGCTCGCGACGGTCGGCGGCTACCTTTCTGGCCGGCACCTGCCTCCACTGGCGACCCTGGACCAGTTCGAAAGCCTCCTGGCCGCCCTGGCGGTGGCCGACGACGAGGTGCCCGCATGGCTGGCGGTCGTGGCGCGGCTGCGGCGAGTTCCCGGGCCGCGACCAGCCAGCGCGATCGCCCCGTACCTGGGTCTGCGTGCATACCAGGCCGCCGACTCCTCGCTCTTCTTCGGCCGGGAGACCCTCACCGAGCATCTGGTCGAGCTCATCACGTCCAGCCCGAGCACACCCGTGGTGGTGGTGGGTTCGTCGGGCTCGGGCAAGTCGTCCGTGCTGCGCGCCGGGGTGCAGGCGCGCCTGGTCGCCGCCGGAACGCCGGTGACCGTGGTCACCCCCGGTACGGAGCCGACGAGCATCGTGCCGGACGTCGAAGCCGGGACGCCTCGCGGGGTGCTGATCGTTGACCAGTTCGAGGAACTGTTCACCGCGAGCCTGGCCGCCGAGAGTGTGGCCGACGTCGTGTCGCGCCTCGGTCGGCTGCACGCCGCCGGCACCACGGTCGTGATCGCGCTGCGCGCAGACTTCTTCGATGCGGCAGTTCACCTGCCCGACCTTGCGGATTGGTTGACCGCCAACCAGGCGCTCGTCGGCCCGCTGGGCATCGACGACCTGCGGCGCGTGGTGACGGAACCAGCGCAGGTCGTAGGTGTCGAGCTCGACGACGGGCTCGTCGAGCTCCTGATCGCCGACGCGACCGCAGGGTCGTCCACCCGCGCCGGCATGGACGCCGGCGCGCTGCCGCTGGCGTCGCACGCCCTGTACGTCACGTGGCTGGCCGCGTCCGGGCGACGCCTGGGCCTCGAGCAGTACCGGCAGGTCGGCAGGCTCGCGGGCGCGATTGCGCAGACCGCCGAGGCCGTGCACAACGACCTGCCGGACGAGGCGGAGGCTGTCGAGCGATCAACCTTGCTGCGGCTGGTGCGCGTCGGGGCCGGGACAGTCGACACCCGGCGGGTCGCCGACGCTCACGAGTTCACCACCGCCGAGCAGCGGGCAGTCATCGACGCATACGTCGTCGCTCGACTGCTCACGTCCGACCGCGGGCGGGTCCAGATCGCACACGAGGCGCTCCTGTCGGCATGGCCACGCATGCGCGCGTGGCTCGACGCCGACCGCGAAGGCCTTCGCGTCCACGGCCGGTTGACCGACGCCGCACGGCGTTGGCAAGAACTGGACCAGGACCCTGACCTGCTGTACCGCGGGGCTGCCCTTGAGGGTGTCGACCGGTGGTTGGGCGAGGCCGCGAACCGTCCCGTCCTGACGCCTGGCGAACGCGAGTTCGTCAACCGCTCCAGCGCGACGGAACTGTCCCGCGCGACCGCGCAACGTCGCAGCACAATCCGCCTGCGCGCACTGGCGGTCGGCATGGCGGTGCTCGTCGTAGCGACCGCGACACTCGCCGGTGTGTCAGCCCGGCAAGCCCGTGCCAGCGACCACCAGACCGACCTGGCGGTGTCTCGTCAGCTTGCGGTTCAGGCCGAAGCGCTGGCCGCGACCGACCCGGCCCTGGCCGGGCAGCTGGCCGTCGCCGCCGACCAGCGTGCCGAGACAGTCGAGGCGCGCAGCGCATTGCTGTCCGCATCAGCGCGGGACGCGGTCGTCCGCACCGACTCCCTCGACGCCGTGACGTCGGCCCTGGCGGTGAGCCCTGACGGTGCCTCGCTCGCGGCGGGGACCGGCGACGGACGCGTGGTGTTGGAGGCGACTGCCGACCACGGCCGGCCGCTGGCGAGCCTGACCCCCGGTGACACGGCGCTGTACTCGGCCCAGTTCTCGCCAGACGGGACGCTGCTGGCCGCCGTGGGAGACGCCGGACTCGTCCACCTGTGGGACGTGCGTGACCCCGCAGCGCCCCAGCCGGTGTCGATCACCGCACCAGCAGCGAACGCCACCTACTACGACGTGACGTTCACCCCGGACGGGACTCGCGTCATCGCGGGCGCTTCGGACGGGACCGTCCACGTCATCACACGCGGCGCGGACGGCTGGTCGCAAACCCAGACGTTCCCGGCAACGCAGGGCACCGTGCAGGGTGTTGCGATCAACCCGACCGGGACGATGCTCGCAACCGCCGGGTCTGACGCGACCGTCAGCCTGTGGTCGGTCTCCAACACGGGCCTGACCCCGTTGGGGGCAGCGTTCAAGGTCGCCACAACGAAGGTCACCTCGCTCGCGTTCTCTCCGGACGGGTCGACGCTCGCCGCCGGCTCGACCGACGACCACGTGTACCTGTGGGATGTGCATACCCCCACCGCACCCGTCGCAGGTCTTGATCTCACGGGTCCGACGTCATGGACGAATCGGGTCGAGTTCTCACCCGACGGCAAGGCGATCGCTGCGGCGAGCTCCGACCAGCACCTGTGGGTCTGGGACGCGACGACGGGGATCCGGCTGGACTCCTTCATCCACCCGACCACGCTCCTGACGGCCGCCTGGTCGCCCGATGGCACCGCCTTGTACTCGGCGGGGTCGGACGGAGTGCTGCGCACATGGAGGTACCCGGGCGCAACCCTTGCCGGCTTCGGTTCCAGTCCCGGGCAGGCGGTGTTCGGGGCGCGCGTGATCGCTACCGCGACGAAGGACGGCATGCGGCTCTTCGACGCGTCCGGCGGCCCGCACACCCTGCTCTCGGTGTCGCCAGCGCCGGGCGAAGCTCACCTGGACGGTGCGATCGGTGTCGATGACCCGCTGCACCTGGTCGTTGCCGGCGACACCGCCGGCAACGTCCACTTCTGGGACATCGCCGACCCGAAGAACCCCGTCTACCGGGGCGCCGTGGCCGCTCACACCGACTGGGTCGAAGCGGTCGCGTTCGACACCACTGGCACGCGGATGGCGGTCTCGTCCGACGACGCGTCCGTGACGACATGGGACTTGTCCGGAGCGTTGCCGACAGCGCCGACCGGACGCGTCAGCGACCTCGGCGGGGCCGTGTACGCCGTGTGGTTCGCTCCGGACAACACAGCCTTGGTCGCTTCGATCCTGTCCGGAAGCGTGGACCTGCTCGACACCACGAACCTCGCCAACCCCACGCTCATCGGTGCGCCGCTGACCGGGCCGAAGGGTTACGTCTACTCGGCAGCGTTCTCACCGGACGGGCGCACCGTCGCGGCGTCCGGGAACGACAACACCATCTGGCTGTGGGACGTCACCGACCGCCACCACCCAGTCCCGCTGGGGCAGCCGCTGGTCTGGGCTGACGGGTATGGCATGAACCTGGCGTTCTCCCCGGACGGGCACCTGCTTGCCGCCGGCATGACGGACGGAACGGTGCGCATCTGGGACGTCAGCACTCCGTCGTCCCCGCTGCGGTACGCGTCGCTGACAGGGGTGTCCGGCAAGGTGTACGGCGTCGCGTTCTCCGCCGACGGGTCACAGGTCAGCGGTGCCGGCTCCGACCGCACGGTCCGCATCTGGGACCTGGACCCACAGCAGGCACTCACCACGGTGTGCACCCCAGCCCGGGCCGGGCGCGCGATGACGCACGACGAATGGTCACGCCTGGCCGGGGAACTTGCACGACCGACTCTCTGTGACTGACGCCGCCCCGCCTGCCGTCGCGATTGTGACGGTTCAGCTCTTCTCGCGTTGAAGCACGACCACGATGTTCCTGGTCCAGTACCCGCCGTTGACGAGCGTGGCCTGCGGCCCGTGGTCGCAGGAGACGAGCAGTAGCCGGCCGGGTACCTGGTCCCCTGCTTCGGGTGTCAACGCGAAGGTTTCCTCGCGGTTGGGCGAGACGGCGTACGCCGTCGCCGCGCCGGACCCCCGAACACGAGGATCCCGGCAACGGCGACGGCGACGGTGTTACGACGTCGCACGACGGCGACGCCACACCAGCCCGCCGATCACGGCGGCGATCAGCAGAACCCCCGGAGCGACCCCCTGCGCCGCACCGTGATGTGTTCTGGACACCCGACGACGGCCACGGACAGAGCGCGCTTCTTCATCTCACTCCAGGGTTAGCAGGACGTCGGGAGCCGCCCCGAATGTGGGCGACGGACGGAATGTCGTCCCGTCGGCACCAAGTCATGCCACGTTTTGTGAACGCCGCGACTCTGTTGCGCTGTTCGACTTCGTTCGGACTTCTGCGCGCGTGAAGGGCGCTGCGGGGGTCCGGCGCTCACGTCCGCACGATTTACACCGAAAGTCCGAACGAAGTCGAACACCGTCGGGTGTCCTCACAGCCGAGCGAGCATGACTGACTGTGCTGGCAGCAGCCGCACCAGCCTTGCCCACAGCGGGGAACGAGCGGCTCGACACCCCATCGAACCGCTTCTTCACGCCTGGAGACCACATGTCTTCGCCAGCCGCACACGTGGCAAGTCCACAGCGACGCCTTCGCATCATCCGCACCTGGACATCGAGCACGACCAGGAGACTCGTCACAGCGTTCACCGCAGCAACGCTCGTCATCGCGGGCATCACCCTCGCGCTGCCCGCCAGTCCGGCGAACCGTCGCAACAGGCGACGCCGATCCAGGTGCCTGTGCCTGTGCAGATGTTGACTTTGACGGTGACGGGGCAGCCGACATCTCGCTACGACACGACGTGGACGTTCACGCTGACGAACACTGGCGACCAGACGGTGACCACACAGCCGCTGGACTCCCAACTGTGCGGTCTCGTGCCGTTGTCGGCTAGCACGCTCGCACCCGGCCAGTCCGTCACGGCGGAATGCTCCAGCACCGTGACCGAAAGCACCATCGGCACGGGGATGGGCATGATCCTCCAGAACGTGTCTGAGACGGCCTACGACTCCCTCGGTCAGCCGTACTCGGCAACCGCCTCCGTACGGGTGGTGGCACCCCAGTAGCCCAACCTTGCGTCACGGAACGTGACAGACAAAACGCTTCCGGGCGTTGGCGTCTGTCACGTTCCGTGTCCGAGAAGATCAGACGGTGGCGACGTTCAACTCCCTCATCAGCGGGGGATCACCGTTCCGGACGGTGAGCACCTGATCGACCAGCTCGGCGAAGCGATCAGCCCGGACGGTCCCGTGCGACTCGACGAACGGTCCGCGGTCATCGCTGGGCTCATCAGCGCATTACGCGACGGTGCCGCCACCGGGCCACTAGAACCGTGGTCGGCGTTGCTGGCGTCCTGTTGAGGCTCTTCAGCGTCCACGACACGTTCGTCGGCGCGGCGACCGCTCGCGCGCCCGCCGCGAACTATTCACCAGGGACCGCGACTGGGCCGACCCCGGGCAGGTGCTCGGTCTTCGGACGACGCAACCTGCTCGGCTTTCGGCCGACGCTGTCGCCTCGCCTCGCCTCGCTGCGCGTGCTTGGTCCCGGGTCGGGTCCGGTATCCTCGTCCGGCCGGGAGATCACGAAACCACAGGATGAAGCCCCAGGTCAGAGCTCTGCACGGCGCCTGTCGGGCTTCGCGGGCTCAGACACCGCGAGGGCTGAGGCCAGGCCCCCGCAGCGATGCTGATGCGGGCGGTGTCGGCCCCGTACGTCGCGAATCCTGGGCGGCACCACCTCTCAGCGCGCTCCCCGCGCGCCGTTCCGCTGACGCGGTGACCGCGTGGTTCTACAGTCCGGCCGTGGACTCGCGTACGGCAGGCCGCCCAGGGCGTTCCACACGATTGCACCGTGACCGGGCCCGCGCCGCGGACCGAGCCCGAGGCGGTGCTGCCGCCGGCGTGGTGATCACTGTGGCGCTCGGTGCCGCACTGTGGGTCCGGCGTCTCGCCCAGCTCGGCCCGAGTCTCAGCGTCACAGGCATCGTCGCCGGCTCATGCGCTGCCGTCTTTCTCGGGCTAGTCGTCGCCACTCGACTCGATCTGACCGCCGCAACAAATGGGTTGTCGCGCCGACTGCGCATCGAACACAGTGTCGCCCGACGACTGCATGCTGTCGGTGGTCTCGTCGTGCTCCACGACCGCACCGTGGGCGATTCGGCGCCGCTGTCCCACATCCTCGTCAGCTCGGGCGGCGTGCTTCTCGTCGTCGATGCGTCCGAGTCCCGTTGGGCGCTGTGGCGCCCCCAGGCCGGTCGAGGGCCGGAGACCGCCTCCGTCTGGCAGGCCTGGATCGACGCGTCGGCCGCGTCGATCGCGCTCAACGACACCCTCGCGGGCCTCGAAAGCCCGCCACCGGTGAACGCCGCGGTGGTCACGGACGTCGCAAACCTGCCTGGCTGGGCGCAACGTCTCCCCATCTATCAACTCAGCGAGCTCCCCGCAGCGATGGGCATCAGCGGGACGCCCAGAACCCGCGAAACTGAAGAGCTCGTGACACTTCTGTTGGCGGTCACGAAGCCCGCCGCTCCGTAGCGCTGACTGCGGCCGGAAGGGCTGTCGATCTGACTGACACGTCTCTCGCCTGACCGACCAACGCCGGAGAACGCGGGCGTGTCACCGCCGCACGTAGGGCTGCAACTCCGGGGGCAGCTCGGCCCACGGCCGGTCCCACAACCGCTGGGCGACCATCACCTCGTTGCCACCTGCCCTGACCACCGCGTCCGCGACGAGCACGCCCGGGATGGCGTACGCGATCGCCGGGTGGGCCGACACAACGGAGCCCGGGTTGGTGTCCTGGCAGGGCGGCACCGTGCCGTGCAACTCGGTCCCGGTGTGCGGCACCGGCGCGGTCCCCTCATCGCCGCGGCCGCCGATGTAGGTGACCCCAGCGATCGTGAGCAGCGAGGCACACGAGCCTGCTTGGCCGCCGTCACCCCCACCCGCGGAGCAGGCCCCGGCGGCCAACAGCAGCACACCGAGAACCGACGCGGCTACCCCGCGGCGAAAGGCCCCGGCGGCCGACAGGTCACGGCGCACCAGCATGCCGGCCCGAAGGCCGGCGCCCAGCCCGAGCCTGGCCTGCATCACGAAACCTGACGGTACCGCTGACCACAATCAGCGGCCGCCCTTCCGAACCACGAACCGTCCCGAGCCGGCCCCCTCTGAATGCGGTGTGAGGAAGGGCTCATCGCGGTGAAGGAGACGAGCCCGCCGATCGGCTCTGGGAAGGGCTGACGGCTGCCACACTTCGGGGCATGAGCTCGCGCAGCGTGGCGCTAGCGGTCGGACTGGCAGCGATGTTGGTCGTAGGAGTACTCACCGGATGCACGAGCGCGCCGACGCCTCCGGTTGAGACCGAGATTCCACCGGTGGTGGTCGACTTCACGGCTACCGCCCAACCCGTGAAGCCGGTCGTCGTGCAGATCCCCGTCGGCGGTGCCCGGTCGACCGCCATTCGCCGAGAACGAGGCTCCGCCTAAGCGGCTCCTGGATCCACGTCGGCGAGGAGAAGCCTGGCGGGGCCCATCCCCCGCCTCGCGCGTCGCTCGGCGTGCTTGGTCCCGTGTCAGGTCCGCTACCATCGTCCGGCCGGGAGGATTCGCCTAGTGGCCTATGGCGCACGCTTGGAAAGCGTGTTGGGGTAACACCCTCGGGGGTTCGAATCCCCCATCCTCCGCTGTGGGAAGGGCCCGTGACCTGCGGTTGCGCGGGGAGCGGGCCCTTCGGCGTGGAGGACGAACACCAACCACGCTTCCTTCAAGCCCGTGACCCGCGCGGCAGCAGTTCCGGTGGCAGCCACCCGTTCCGGAGCGCGAGGTCCAGGCAAGATGGGCGCATGTCGTCCCGCCGCCCGACGCCCGGCCCGACTCGTCGGCCGCCGTTGTCCGAAGCCTTCATGTATCGGGTTCGGGTCGAACTGCTCGACACCGCCCCGGAGATCTGGCGGCTGATCGACGTGCCATCCACGCTGACGCTCGACGCGCTGCATCCGATCCTGCAGACCGCGATGGGCTGGACGGACTCCCACCTGCACCAGTTCGTCTTCGGTGATCCCCAGGTTCACTGGCCCGTGGAGCGCTATCTGACGGCGTTCGACCTCGAGGAGGGCGACGAGGGTGTCGCCGAGTCCGATGTCCGACTGGATGAGGTTCTCCAGGATGTCGGGGACGAGGTGCGCTACACCTACGACTTCGGTGACGGCTGGGACCACCTGCTGCGGTTCGAGTCCAGACACCCCCGCACGGACCAGGACCCGCCTGCGGCGCTGATCGACGGCCGGCGTGCCTGTCCGCCGGAGGACTGCGGTGGCCCCTACGGCTATGACGAGCTTCTCTCCCTTCTCGCGCGAGCGGTCGAGGGTGCCCGGCTGGATGACGACGAGGCGCAGCGGGTGGACTGGGCGTGCGGCGACGGTGAGCCAGCCGACGTGCTCGCCGGTGCGGCGCGGCTGGACGTCGCGCAGATCGACGCGGACCTGCGTGCCGGGCGGTTCGGCGGCGTGTCGGCTGCCGATCCGGGAGACCTATGGCTGTCGCTCGAGGACCACGGCTCGACGGCTGCCACGTCGATGTCCCCGGCGCTGGCCGACCTCGTCGACCGATGTGACTGGCTGGGCCGGCCACGCCTGCTCGCCCTCATCGCCGCCGCACGGCTCGACGCACCGGCGCTGGTGGACACCGCGAACGTGTCGCCGATGGTGGAGCCGTTCGCATGGTTGGTGCGCCATATCGGCGTCGACGGGCATCCGCTGACCGCTCAGGGCTACCTCAAGCCGGCGGACGTGACCGCCGCCGCCGAGCACCTGCACCTGGACGACGAGTGGATCGGCGGCACGAATCGCGAGTCGCTGACTCCTGCCGTTGCCGAGCTCCGCAAGGCCGCGCAGCGCACGGGGCTGCTGCGCGTCGCCAAGGGCCGGATCCACGCCACGGCGCGCGGGGCGGCGCTGGCCGACGATCCCGTCGCGCTGTGGCGGCATCTCGCCGAACGCCTCCCCGCGGGAGGCGCCGACTACGAACGCGACGCCGGCTTGCTCGTGCTCCTGAGCCTCGCCACGGGCAGCGACGGAGACGGTGATCTCGGTGCTTTCATGCAGAGCCTCGGTTGGACCGTTCGAGATGGCAGACCGCTCGGCGACCATGACGTCCGCGACCTGGCGGCAACCACCATCGAGGCACTGCTGCGCCTTGGCTGCTTCGACCCGACCGCTCGAGGTGATCGGCGGCCAACCGTCACAGGCCAGCAGTTCGCACGGGCCGCTCTGCGGTCATAGACGATCACGATGACAATGTGTAGCCTCCTGTGTAGGGAGGCACACATGGCAACCAACCTTGCGATCGATCCGGCGCTCATCGACCGAGCCCTGGAGGTCAGTGGCGAGAAGACGAAGAAGGCGGCCGTCACACTCGCACTCCAGGAGTTCATCGCCCGTCGCGAACAGCGCAAGCTGCTCGACCTCGTCGGCAAGCTCGACTGGGACGACTCCTTCGACTACAAGGCGGAACGCAGCCGCTGATGACCCTCTTGGTCGACACGAGCGTCTGGTCCCTCGCCTTCCGACGCGACACTCCACCGGACGTCCCCGAAGTCAAGGAGCTGAAGCGCGCCTTGGCCGGGGCAGAACTCGTCGTCACGACCGGCCTGATCCTGCAGGAACTCCTCCAGGGGTTCATCCCGACCAAGGCGCGCACCCAGATCGTCGAACGCTTCGCCGCCCTCGACCTGAGCCAACCCGACCGCGAGGACCACGTCGCAGCGGCCGAGGTGCGGAACACGTGCCGGAAGGCCGGGGTGCAGCTCGGCACCATCGACGCCCTCATCGCGCAACTGAGCATTCGACACGACCACACCCTCCTGACGACCGACCAGGACTTCGTCCACGCCGCCCGGCACGTCCCGCTCCGGCTGTGGGCGCCCAACACCGAGAACACTTGACGGTCGCCGCGCACCCGCCTCGTGGTAGCAGTTCTTCTCCGAACGCGACCGTCCAGCCGGATCCCCGGGTATCCGCTCAGGACGCCAACCTGCATCGAAGCCGCCACCACCGGCCGCCCACGTCCCCCGAAGGGCACTTGGAAAAGCGTGTTGGGGTAACACCCTCGGGAAATCGAATCCACCATCCTCCGCCCAAAGGGCCTGTGACCTGCAGCAATGCGGGTTGCGGGCCCTTCGTCGTTGGTGGAATCGCCGCCGATGCCCCGTGCCGTTCAACCAGGCAGTTCTCCCGTCATGAGGGGTCGGGGACGCCCGCGAACGCCGCGCCGGGGTTGTGGAGCACGGTCCAGCGGTCGGCGGGCCAGACGGTGAGGAACGCGACGCCCACGACGTTCGCCTCGGGGACGGACCCGCGGCCGGGCTCGTCCTGGTGGTAGCGCGAGTCGAGAGAGTCGTCACGGTTGTCGCCCATCACCCAGAGCGAGTCGGGCGGCACGGTCGTGTCGAGGACCATCCCGCACGGCTGCGAGCCCGGGGCCAGGTAGGGCTCGTCGAGCGCAACGCCGTTGACGGCCACGGGGGCCGCTGGATCGGTGCACACGATGTGGTCGCCCGGCAGGCCGATGACGCGCTTGACGAGGTGCTCGCCGGCATCGACCGGGCGCAGCCCGACGAAGGTCAGGACGTCGTTGAGTCCGCGCTGGAACCGGGTGGCTGGCGGCGTCACCTGGTTGCTCAGCCAGTCGCCCGGGTCCTTGAACACGACGACGTCGCCCCGGCGCCCTGCAACGGGCCGGGCGCGAGCTTGCTGACGAGGATGCGGTCGCTTTCCTTGAGCGTGTCGTGCATCGACGCCGAAGGGACCCAGAAGGCCTGGACAAGGAACGTCTTGATGAGCAGCGACAGCGGGAGCGCGCTGACGACGACGATCGCGGTCTCCCGCAACCACGACAGCCGACCGATCCGCGGCGGACGCCGGGACGTCGGCTGGAGGGAGGCACCCGGCTCGGCGGTCACTCGCGGTTCAGGGCGCTGGGCCAACCGCCGCCTGGGTTGAGCGGGCCCGGCGTCGTCGGAGACGAAGACCCGGCCTGACGCCGGTGCTCAGCGAGCAGACGCTCGCGGCGCATCTCGTCCTCGTGCGCCTCCGCAGCGCGTTCCCGTCGCTGCTCGTCGTCGCGTGAGCTGCCGGCGGACGTTTCGTCGTGCGCGCGGTCCGCGGAGTTTTTGGGACGCCGCTGCCCCCAGAGCGATCGCATGCCGCGAGCGTAGGGCCGGGACCTGCGGCGGGGAGGTCATCTCGCGACCGCCTGTCGAATGTGCACGCATTGTGCGTGCGCTTGTCCCGCTGCCGACGCCGCGGTATGAGTTGACTCCCGTTCGGCGCCCGAACGGCCCATCCCGAGGACGCCCGAAGCGCCGCTCCGAGCCGGAGGCAGCCGAACATGACAGGTCTGTCGTATCTCCAGGCGTTCGTGCTCGGCCTGCTGCAGGGCGTCACCGAGCTCTTCCCGGTCTCGAGCCTCGGCCACGCGGTGCTGGTGCCCGCATGGCTGGGCGGCGACTGGCAGAACCTGGTCTCGCAGTACACGACGAAGGAGAGCGAGCAGTCGCCGTACCTGGCGTTCATCGTCGCGCTGCACGTGGCCACGGCCTTGGCGCTGGTGTTGTTCTACCGGTCGGACTGGGTCGCGATCATCTCGGCCTGGTTCCGCACCCTGCGCACCCGCAAGGTGACCACATCGACCGAGCGGCTGGCCTGGTTGCTGGTGATCGGCACGGTTCCTGTCGGCATCACGGGGATCGCCCTCGAGCACGTCTTCCGGGTGCTGTTCGCGATCCCGGCCGCAGCCGCCGCGTTCCTGACGCTCAATGGCTTCGTCCTGCTGGCGGGCGAGCGCCTGCGCCGCCGGGCCAACGCCCGCGCCGAGGTGGAGGCCGCCGCGGTGGGCGCCGGGGCCACGGCGGTCACCGAACAGCGCCGCGTCGTCGTCGGCGGCAAGGCCCGGCAACTGGAGACCCTGCGGTACACCGAGGCCGGGATCATCGGGATCTTCCAGACGTTCGCCCTGCTCGCGGGGATCTCGCGCTCGGGGGTCACCATGGTCGGCGGCCTGGTGCGCGGCCTGAACCACGAGGACGCCGCGAAGTTCGCGTTCCTGCTCGCCACCCCCGTGATCCTCGGCGCCGGGTTGTACAAGCTCCCGTCGCTGTTCGGCTCCGCCGGGGCGAACATCCACGGCCAGGTGCTGGTCGGCGCGCTCACGGCTGGAATCGCCGCCTACCTGAGCGTGCGTTTCCTCACTCGCTGGTTCACCACGCGCACCCTGACCCCGTTCGCGGTGTACTGCCTGATCTTCGGCGTCGCCTCGCTGATCCGGTTCGCCTGAGGTAGCGATCGGACGTCGCCGGGCCGCGCGCTGGCTGCCCGGCGGCGCCCCCTCGTTCAGGGCTGCGGTCGCGGCTCCGTCGCGAGCAGCGTCTCGAGCCGGGCGCGGTACTCCGCCTCGTCGATCTCGCCGCGGGCGAAGCGCTCGGCGAGCACGGACGTCGCCCCGCTGCGGCCCACCGTGCCTGCCCAGGGGCCGCACGGGCCGCGACCGGCGGCGGCCCACCGGCGACGGCGCGTCGCCACGAAGACGATGAACCCGACGAAGACGAGGAACCAGAACAGCGGGATCAGCAGGAACCAGGGGCCCGGCCACCACCAGCCGTACGCGACGGGGTGGGCCAGCGCGGTGGCCAGCGTGGTGATCATGACGAACCTCCGGGTGTGACGTGCGACCGGACGTCGGCCGCACGTCCACGCTCCCCCGCCAACACCGCCGCCGTCGTCGTCCCGGCGGAGCCTCCGCGGCGCTCCGGATGGAGCACCCGCTCAGCGCGCCCACCCCGGCCGGACCAGGCCGGACTCGTACGCCGCGACGACGAGCTGCGCGCGGTCGCGGGCGCCGAGCTTGCCGCTCGCGCGCAGCACATGCGTCTTCACCGTGAGCGGCGACAGGAACAGCCGCGCGCCGATCTCCTCGTTGGAGAGACCCTCACCGACGAGGACGACGACCTCCCGCTCCCGGGCGGTGAGCTCGGCAAGTCCCGGCAGCGGCGGCGCGTCCCGCGTCGCGCGCGCCACCCGCTCGAGCAGCCGGCGCGTGACGGTCGGCGACAGCAGCGCCTCGCCCGCCGCCGCGACGCGCACCGCCCGCAGCAGCTCCGCGGGCTCGGTGTCCTTGACGAGAAAGCCGCTGGCGCCGTTCCGGATGGCCTCGCCGACGTACTCGTCGAGCTCGAACGTCGTCACGACGACGACGTGCACCTCGCGCGCACGGGGGTCCGCGACGATGCGGCGCGTCGCCTCCAGCCCGTCGAGCCCCGGCATGCGGATGTCCATGAGCACGACGTCCGGCAGGAGATCCAGCGTGCGCTCGACCGCCTCCGCCCCGGTCGCCGCCTCGCCGACGACGGTCAGGTCGGGCTCGGCGTCGACGAGCGCACGGAGGCCGGCCCGGATCAGCTGCTGGTCGTCGGCCAGCACGACGCGGATCACGCCGCGCCCCGCGGCAGCTCGACGACGACCGCCCATCCGGTGCCGCGCGGCCCTGCCTCGACCGTGCCGCCGAGCGCCTCCACGCGCTCCCGCATGCCGCGCAGGCCGAAGCCGGCGGCACCGTCGCGCTGTGGCTCCCTACCTCCCTGTGCACCGCCGTCGTCGGCCACCTCGAGCCGGACGACGCCCGACTCGGACCGCACGCTCGCGGCGACCCGAGCACCGTCGCCGGCGTGCCGACGCACGTTCGTCAGCGCCTCCTGCAGCACGCGCACCAGGACGGTCGCGCGGTCCGCATCCAGGCCGGCGAGGACCGCCGCGTCGAGCTCGTCGTCCACGGTGATCCCCGCCGCACGCGCGGCGTCGAGCAGCGCTGGCACGGCGTCCGCCGGAGCGGTTGCGGCGGGCTCGCGCGGCGCGGGCTCCCTTGCCCGGTTCAGCTCGACGAGCGGAGGAAGCGCGCGGGATTTTGCGGCACCCCGT
>Ga0207816_1000150_pt1 | contig 16792 bp, 13 predicted proteins | sample LuqExpMetageno10_FD_187768 | JGI IMG/M metagenome (GOLD analysis project Ga0207816, IMG submission 187768) | Tropical forest soil microbial communities from Luquillo Experimental Forest, Puerto Rico - Sample 10 (SPAdes) | ecosystem: Environmental > Terrestrial > Soil > Tropical forest ... | reverse complement strand
CCCGATCCGCCGGCGCTGACGCAAGACGCTGTGGGACCATCGGCCGCCGCCGCGGCGGCATTACAGCCGCTCCAGGTGAAAGTGTTAAAATACTGATTGTTCTTGATGTCCGCATAGACCGTCATGCTGCGGTCCGTCGCCCGGGATTCGGCGAGCTGAACATCGGCCGTGATTGTCCAACTGTCGGTCGGATTGTATTTCACGTTCAGTGAATAATCGGCATTCAGGCGATGCTCGTTGTTGACCAGCGTGTTCTGACCCAAGGAAAAGGCGTTGGAGACCACATCCTTCGTCATAATGCCATTGGCGTCGTAAGTCGCCTGTGAGGCCGGCGGTATCACCGTCCCGTTATACGGGTTCATCAGCGACCATTCACCGTCGTACTCACTTTCATGAGGGTCGGCCTTCGAATAAAGTCCGGTCAGGGTCACTTCCAACCGGTCGCTCGGACGCCATTGCAAGGCAAGATCGATTGCGAGCCTCTGTTGTTCCCATTTCTCTTGGCGCCAGCTCTGTCCGTTAGCGCCGTCATCGTAGGGAATGTAAACCGTCGAGCACGTGGAGCTGCCGCACGCTATCGGAGCCGACGGCGTTTCTGCGAGAATACTGTACATCGAAATACCGTTGGTGCGGTTCATCTGGTCTTGCCAGTCAACCGACAACAAAGCACCAACTTCGCCAATTCCCGTATTCCAGCGATCGCTATAGACGGCATTGGCGGACGGCCTGCCCTGCCCCATGAGCATGCTCATCGTATAGTCCGTCGAGAACGCAATCAGCTGGCCATCCTGATCGAACGGCTTGCGGGTTCTCAGATCAACCGTTCCGCCGACACCGCCTTCGATCATCTTGGCGTTGGGGTTCTTGTAGACATCCACCCCTGCCATCAGGTTGGCCGAAATATCCGAGAAGCTGAGCGCCTGGCCGTTGGCTGCCGAGAAAGCGTCCCGCCCGTTCACCAGGGCCTGAACCCAAGATAAACCACGGATGAATACACCGTTGCCGTTGCCGCCATACCGAACCGGATCGCGCGGCTGATCTGCACGCATGAGCTGGACACCCGGGACACGCTGCAAAGCCTCGGCAACACTTTTATCCGGCAAAGCGCCGATATCGACGGCTGTGATCGAATCAACCACCTGATCGGAATTCTGTTTGATGATCTGCGCTGACGCTAAGCTGGCACGGATGCCGGTGACCGTGACCGTTTCCATCTGCTCCTGGGCTTGCGCGGCGCCGACGCACACGAACATCACTGCGGCGGCCGAGCAAAACAGGCGAGCCTTCAATCTAGAATTCATCAGTGTTTTCTCCCCTTTGTGCGGCCGTTTACCGGCAGCATTCTGAATGATGCGGGGGGTGATGCATGCCGCCATAGCGGTGCCAGATTGCACCGCCATAAATGGGCTCAGCGAACGGAAAAGCGCGTTCTTACGAACGTTCCTGCGTAACCTGCTCCCGATTTTGCGGCCGGTATTGGCAACTGCAGCCCCCCAGCTTTAGTATGATAATTGACTTATCACTTGGAGGGCCGGTTACGGAGAAAATGTCGTCAGCGGGTCATCCATGTCGTGAGCTGGTCTGAATGGTCGGCAGAAGGCAGCGGCTGCAAACCGTCATCAATACCAACGAAGCCTTTTTGATATTCCTTTCTTGTGGTGATGCTTACGCGCCGGACATCCGGATGCCGATAATGGCTGAGGCGATCGTTGGACTGCCGGTGCTCGCGCGGGCACGCCCCGGTTTCGCCGGAACCTTCGCACATATGTGTTCATAATGGCGCTACACCGGCAGCCCCCCCCCGCCGAATCTGCCAACTGCGCCGCGACCTCCGGTTATGTCTTTGTTAAAACGTGAAACGCTCTAGGTACATTCCCTAGGGCAAGAAAAGCGCGGTGCGGACCGCCTTTAAGGTCTTTTTGTGACGGCTCAAATCATACTTTGCACTGTATCCGATTTCTGCCTATCTCATTAGTTAGCTATCTAATGATAAGGGATCGTCGCATGGCGTCCACCGGTAAGCAGCTGCAGCGGGAATTTGTCTTGCGCCTGGTGTCTTTGACCAAGGCCTATCGCCGTCATGCCACGGAGGAGCTCGAACGCAGCGGTCTGTCGCATACGGCCGCGCTTTTGGTCACTCTGCTCAACGAAAAAAAGGGAGACCATTCCCAGAAATTCCTGGCCGACCATCTCGATATCGCCCCAGCTTCGCTTGTGCCTTTGCTCCGGCAAATCGAGGCGAGCGGCCTGATTACCCGCCATCACGATCCCGATGATAAACGCATCAACAATATCGAGCTTACAGCGAAGGGCGAGCACTTATCGAAAGAGGCTAGGCGCGTTCTGGATAGCACCCGGGCCAAGCTTTTTGCCGGAATCGATGCGGAGGATCTGGAAGCCGCCTTGCGGGTTGTAGACACATTATCCACCGCGCTGGCGGCGCAGAAAGCGCGCCGATAGCACTCCATGCGCATCACGGCTCAAAATATCATTTTTTCCGTGAACAGCTTCTTCGCTGCCATGGCGGCGCTGTACATCTCCCTGCTCTGTGATCTTGAGCGCCCCTATTGGGCGATGATGACCGCCTATATTATTTCTCAGCCGTTCAGCGGCGCGCTGCACTCCAAAGCGGTCTATCGCATGCTGGGAACGGCCTGCGGTGCGGGCATGATGATCTTTCTCGTGCCTACGCTTTCCAACGCGCCGGTGCTTCTATCCTTCGCTATTGCGGTATGGATAGGGACCTGCCTTTTCATTTCTCTGCTCGATCGCACCCCGCGCTCGTATATTTTCCTGCTCGCCGGATTCACCACGGCCTTTGTCGGCTTTCCCCTGGTTGGCGCGCCGCAAACGGCCTTCGAAGTGGGTGTCGCACGCGTGGAGGAGATTTGCGTCGGCGTACTCTGTGCGACCTTCTTCCATACCGTTTTCTTGCCGCAAAATATGCACCGTTTCCTCTCGCGGCGTTTTCAGGGGGTTGTGAGCGATCTCACCTTGTGGTGCGCCGACACCTTCGCGCGCAAGAAAGACGCGGTTCGCAAGAAGGGGCGCATACGCTTGGCTGCGGACATTACCGAATTGCATCTGGCGGCCACCCATGTTCCGTTTGACACACATCAGCCCCAGCAACTCGCGCACGTCATTGCGGCGCTTGAGGGGCGTCTGATCCGCCTATTCCCTCTCATCACTGGACTTTCGGACCGGTTTAAGCGCCTCGAAGCAGACGGGCCGCTGCCGGATAAGCTCAACCTCTTGCTGCAACAGGTGCGTGAGTGGATCGCGCAGCCTATTCGCGAAGAGAGCACCGCGGAGATGGAGCACAAATGCCGAAGTCTGCAACCTTTGTCCGGCGCGCCAAGCTGGCGGGAAATGCTGCTTTATAATATCGGCACAAGGCTCGGCGATTTCGTCAATAGCTATGCGGCTTGCCATCGCTTTGCGGCGCTTGTCGGAAATCGCGAGTCCATCCGCGGTGTTGCGCTGGAAAAAGGCGAGCTTTCCCGCTTGCTCCACACGGATCGCGCCGCGGCGGCCTATTCGGCAATCGTGTGCGTCGCCATCGTCTTTGTCGGCTCCCTGCTATGGATCATGTCCGGCTGGCCGGAAGGGAGCTGGGCCGTAATGATGGGCACGGTGATTTATTGTATCTCTGCCAGTCAGCCTGATCCTGTGCCGATGCAACGTGGTGCGCTGATCTACACCACGATCGCAATGGCGATTGGCACGCTCTACGTCTTCGTTATCCTGCCTTATGTTCACAGCTTTGTGACCTTGGCTTTGGTCTTGGCACCGTTCCTGCTCGTGACAGGTGTTTTCTACGGTATGCCGGGCGGCATCAAATATCTCAATTTGGTCGTCCCCTTTTGCGGGAGCATAATGCTGACCAAACAATACGCTCCCAATTTTGAGAGCTTCACGAATGCCAATATCGCCCAATTCGTCGGCATTGCGGGCGCTTTGGCCGCGACGCGGATCGCACAGCAATTCAGTGCGCAAAAGCGCATCCGCAGTGTGATGCGCGCTACCTATCTCGACATCGCGTTGATTGCGCAAGGCCAAAAAGAGATTGAACGCGATGATTGGATGAGCCTGATGGTCGATCGCATTGGTCTTTTGGCGCCTTATGTCGATCTCATCAAATCCGACGATCGCTATCGCTCCGTCAATGCCATGCTGGAATTGCGAACGGGCCTGAACGTCATTCACCTGAAAAGCGTCAGCGCTGCCCTATCTGGCGAGCAAGGGCGTGGTGCCCAATATCTGCTCCAAGCCGTTGGCGAGCATTTCCGCAGCCAGGCTAGAACCGGCGAGGGCGTCACGCCGGACCGTGAGCTCGTGAGCCTTATTGACCAGGAGCTTTCGTCCTTCGGGCGCATGGATACCGGCGTTTTGCGAGACGAGGCTATCAACGCCTTGACGGGGCTGCGCTGCAATCTTGTCCCCCTCACGATGGAGAAGGCCGCATGATCCACGATTTTTCCTTCTGGGGCGTGCTTCTGCATCCCTACATGATCGCATTGATCCTGGCGATTGCGCTCTCGCGTCCGGCCTGCGCGGGGCTCAACCGGCTCGGTTTTTATCGTTATGTCTGGCATCCGGGCCTCTTCGATTTCGCGATCTTCTTTCTTCTCTATGGCGTTTTTCTCTGGCTCCTCATTCCGGACTTCTTGTCCGGCCTATTTCTTTAGGTGCTGTCATGAACTGGTCCAAACTTGGCAAGCTCGCTGTCACCGCCGTTTTTGTTATCGCGGCGGGTATCGCCGTCTTGGCGGCGTGGCGCTATTACGAGGTCTATCCGCGCACACCCGATGGCAAGGTTCGCGCCGACATCGTGCTTGTTACACCGGATGTCACCGGTCTGGTGACCAAGGTCTTTGTCAAAGACGATCAGGTGGTGAAGGCGGGCCAGCCTTTGTTCGAGATCGATACGCAGCGTTTCGCGCTGGAAGCCGAACGGGCGAAAGGCGCGCAGGCTTCTGTCGAAGCCGCTTTGGGACAGGCACAACGTGTCGCCAAGCGCGATCGGGCGTTGCATGCCTTGGTCGCCAGAGAAGAAGCCGAGCAAAGCAGTTCCAAGGTGGAAGAGCTTAAAGCGCAGCAGCGCCAGGCCAAGGCGGCTCTCGCCACTGCCGAGCTTAATCTCGAGCGCTCGCTTGTGCGCGCTTCAGTGGACGGCAAGATCGCCAATTTCAGTCTTCTGCCGGGCGCCTATGCTACCGCGGGAAAGCCGGTTTTCGCTTTGATCGCAACGCATTCGATTCATGTGGATGGCTATTTCGAAGAGACCAAACTGGGCCGCATCCATATTGGCGACACGGTTCGCATTCACTTGATGGGTGAAAGCCGTGATCTCAAAGGCCATGTCGTTGGCATCGCTGGCGGCATTGAGGATCGCGATCGTACGACCGGCGGCAATCTTCTCGCTGATGTCAATCCGACCTTCAGCTGGATTCGCCTTGCCCAGCGCGTGCCGGTTCGCATCGCTATTGACGAGCGGCCAGCGGGCGTGGAGCTCGTTCCGGGGCGGACGGCATCGGTCGATGTGCTGGTGGAGAGGAAGCGGTGATGATCATGCGCCGCATCGCGCTCTTGAGTGCAACGCTTCTGACCGGGGCTTGCACGGTTGGACCGGATTATGTCCGTCCGCCTGAGGCTAAGATCAATCAAGCCTCGCCGGATTTTACCGAGGCTCAGGCAAAGGCATTTTCGGCAAGTGATCTGCCGCACGACTGGTGGCGGCTTTACGACAATCCGGTGCTAGACAAGCTGATCGAGCAAGCTCTGGCGAAAAACACGGATTTGCGTATCGCTGCCGCTAATATCAAGCGCGCCGATGCCTATAAGGCCGAGATCGACGACGCGAAAAGCGTTCACACCAATATCAGCGGCACGATCGGTTATGGCCAGCAATCCGCCGAAGAGCATTTGCTGTTCGATGAGACGCTGCCGTCGGATTATATGTACAGCCTTGATGCGGGGCTTTCTTATCCGCTTGATCTTGCCGGCCAGATCAAACGCGCCATGCAAGCCGCACGCGCGGAAAGCGCCGCCAGCCGGGCCGCTTATGACCGTGTCCGTATCGGCGTGGTGGCCGAAGCCGGCCGGACCTATCTCGATGTTTGCGCGGCGGGGCGCGATCTTGATCTGGCGCGATCCACCGTCTTGCTGGCGGAACAACTCAACAGGGCCAACGCGCAGTTAGTCGCGACGGGACGGGCCGCCTCGGTTTCACAGCGGGGATATGAAGCGCAGGTGTGGCGCACCAAAGCGGCTATTCCTGAATTGGAAGCGCGCCAGAAAGCGGCGCTCTATCGCTTATCGGCTTTGCTGGGGGATGTTCCGCAGGCCCTTCCAGCGGAGGTTTCTTCCTGCCATGAGATCCCGCTTCTGAAGACACCGGTCCCCACAGGGGATGGCCGCGCTTTTCTGCAGCGCCGTCCAGATATCCGCGAGGCGGAGGAAAATCTTAAAGCGGCCACAGCGCGCATCGGCGTCGCCATGGGTGATCTTTATCCCCACATCTCCTTAGGAATAAGTGGCGGCTCGCTCGGGCTTCTCAGCCGCTTTGGCAACGCAGATACTTATAAGTATTCGGCCGGGCCGTTGATTTCCTGGGATTTCCCCGCGCGCGATGCCGTAAACGCGCGCATCAAACAAGCAGAAGCCGGTGACGAAGCCGCTTTCGCCGCTTTCGACCGCACGGTCCTCAACGCCTTGCGTGATGCCGAAACCGCCCTGTCGGTTTATGCGCGTGATCTGGACCGCAATCATGATCTGCAACAGGCTACCGCCACGCGGGCGCGTTCGCGCGATGACAGCGAAGAGCTTCTGGCAGGCGGGCGCCAGACCCTCATGGATGTCTTGAATGCCCGCCGCAATCATCTCGCCGCCGAGCAAGAACTCGCTGCCTCCCAAGCCAAGCTTGCGGGCGATCAGATGACCCTGTTCTGGGTCCTGGGTGGAGGCTGGTGAAGGGCGGGGCCATGAGCCAATGTTTCACATCGATACAGCACGTCACTTCTACCAAAGCGCGGCCACCTTCACTTCCGCTCATAGTCAACTGGACTTCAAAAGCGGCTGCATATTAGCGCTGCGATTAGTGTGTTGCGCATCAGGCAGATGATGGTCATGGCGCCCACACCACCCGGCACGGGCGTGATATGGCCTGCCACAGCGGCCGCTTCGACATAAGCCACATCGCCCACCAGCTTGCTCCCTGCCCCATCCGCCACACGGTTGATGCCGACATCGATCACCGTCGCGCCGGGCTTGATCCAATCGCCGCGAACGAATTCCGGCTTGCCGATCGCGGCCACCACAATATCGGCGCGGCGGCATAGCGATGGCAAATCCCGGCTCTTGGAATGGGCCATGGTGACGGTGGCATTGGCGGCGAGGAGTAATTGTGCCACCGGTTTGCCAAACAGCAGCGAGCGGCCGATCACCAGAACTTCTCGGCCTGAGATATCGCCCAAAGTTTCATTGAGCAGGATCATCACGCCCATCGGCGTGCAGGAAACGAGCTTGGCCCGGCCGGAGAGAAGAAGTCCCGCATTGGTCGGAGTCAGCGCATCGACATCTTTGGCGGGATCGAGCGCATCAAGAACCGCCTCTTCGCGGATATGCTTGGGCAACGGTAGTTGCACCAGAATGCCATGGATGGAGCGATCTTCATTGAGCCGTCGCACCTCCGCCAGCAGCTCTGCTTCGCTCGCCGAAGCCGGCAAATGGACGTGGACCGAACGAAAGCCGAGCGCTTCGGCCGTTTTGTTCTTGTTGCGGACATAGACCTGGCTGGCAGGATCATCGCCCACCAGAACGGTGGCAAGGCCGGGAACGATACCCTGTTCGGCTTTCAATTGCGCCGTTTCAGTAAGAAGCTGGGCCCGTAGCGCCGCCGCATGCGCCTTGCCATCGATGATTGCCGCGGTCATGTGGTGAAACTCCTAGGCGTAGGCTAAACCGAATTCGGCGGCGCTCACCGCCAAGGCGCGCAGGAAAGCAAGTTCATAGCTACGCGCCACCAGCACCCGATAAGCAGTGTTGGTCCGCCATAGCGTGACGCCGATCAGAGCGGCCTGTGTGGTTGCCGCTTGGCCAGGCGCGAAAGCCTCGATGTCGATCAACACAAGCTTCATCAATGTATCGCGCACGTGCGGCCCGGAAAGCTCATAAACCACCGAAGCGTCACTTTGATCGCACACCGCGGCGAAGGAACCTGCCAGCGCTTGCATACGTATTAGCAGCGCATCGCCGGAAAGATTAGCGGTGGCAAGCAACCAGCGGCCGGGTCCTGTGCCGATAGCGGCGATCCCATTGGCTTCCACGAGCTTCGGCCCATCCGGCAAAGCCAAGCCGAGACCGGGTTCAAGTGCGGCTGCAAGTCCCGCCTTATTGCGGCCGGAAACGATGCTCACTAAGGCCAGATCCAAAGCCTTGGCGGAGACGCCAGTGGCTTCGATGCCATAATGGCCAGGCGCCAGCGCTTCGCCGGGCGGCAGAGAAGCAAGATCAGACACGCAGATGTTCTCCTTGCGGGTCATAGAAATAAGGCGAGCAGATTTCCACTTCGAAGTCGCTGCCGCGCAACGGATCGTAAGCGCGCAGCTTTTCGCCGATGCGGCTTTGTCCGCCGGTGAGGAAACCGAGACCAATGGCATGGCCTAGAGTCGCGGACTGCGTGGCCGACGAAACATAACCTTGATCGTTTTCCGCCGAGGCCGGTGCTCCGAGCGGCAGAAGATGCGCGCCCGGACGGATGATGTTGCTTTTGTCGACCGGAACAATACCGACAAAGGAAAAGCGGCTTTCTTCGCCAAGCCCCGGCCGTTCGGAGAGAATGCGGCCGATATAGTCCTTTTTCTTGGAGGCCATCTTGCCGAGCCCCAGATCGGCCACCGTGGTTTGGCCATTGAGCTCGGGACCGGAGACATGCCCTTTTTCGATGCGCATCATAGCGAGCGCTTCGGTGCCATAAGGCGTGATGCCGAACTCGGCGCCCGCTTCCATCATCGCTTCCGCAAGCTTTTCGCCATAACGCACCGGAACAGCGACTTCATAGCCAAGTTCGCCCGAGAAAGAGAGGCGGAAGATGCGGGCGGCGACGCCCCCCATCACCGTGATTTGGGCAGCGCCCATCACCGGCAAGGCATCGTTTTCCACTGCTGCCGGGGTATCGGCGAACTTCTTCAGTACCATGCGTGCCTTAGGACCGGCGAGCGCGATCTGTGCCCATTGCTCGGAAATTGACGTCATGCGGACATCAAGTTCCGGCCATAGCACCTGCAAGCAGAATTCGAGATGGGAGAAGACCTTCACCGCATTGACCGTGGTGGTGGTCATCACCCAATGCTGATCGGCGAGCCGCGCCGTAGTACCGTCATCCATCACCATGCCGTCTTCACGCAGCATGACGCCATAACGCGCCTTGCCGACCGGCAATGTGGAGAAGGTGTTGGCGTAAACGCGATCCAGCAGCGTGCCGACATCGGGACCTTGCAGATCGATTTTGCCGAAGGTGGAAACGTCAATCAGGCCGACGGACGTACGCACCGATTTGACTTCGTGCTGAACCGTTTGAAGCCAATCCGCTTCGCCAGCTTTTGGGAAATACGCCGCGCGCAGCCATGGTCCGGTTTCGACAAACACCGCTCCGCGCTTCTTTGCCCAAGCATGGGTTGGGGTCAGACGCGTGGGGCGAAAGTCCTTGCCGCGGTGATGCCCCGCCAAGGCGCCGAAAGAGACCGGCGTGTAAGGCGGGCGATACATGGTGGTGCCGATGGCATCGATCGTGCTGCCGGTCTTTTCGGCAAGAATGGCAAGGCCATTCAGATTCGACAGCTTGCCCTGATCCGCGCCCATACCAAGCGCGGTGTAGCGCTTGAGATGTTCGACTGCGCGGAACCCTTCGCTGGAAGCGATAGCGATGTCCTTGACCGTGACATCGGTCTGGAAATCGACGAAAGCAAAGCCGTGTGGCGTCTTCACATGGAAGAAAGCGCCGACATCGGCGGAATGGCCGCTGCATGCCGGTAGCGGTGCTTTTTTGACTGTGAAGCTGCAATCTTCCGCCGCCTTGCCGCCCGCTTCGGCACCGCTGGCCACACAAGCCGAGATAGCGAAGTGCCCCGCCGCAGCCCCCGCAATAAACATGCCGGGCGGTGGATCGGACACCAAAAGCGCGGCGCGATCCGCATCCCATTTCGGGCGGCCGCGGTGATGACAAGCAAGCTGCACAGCCGGAGAATACCCACCCGACACCGCCAAACCATCGACAGCGATACGCTCGCCACCGTGTTTGCTCATAATGGAAATAGCTTCCAGCACACGACCGTGGGTTTTCTCGACCATACCACCGAGCACAACGCGAAGACCGCGCTGCTTGGCCTCTTCCGCCAAGTCTGGGCGTACCGCTTCACGCGGATCGATGATGGCCGCAACTTCAACGCCGGCCGCAGCGGTTTCAAACGCGACCGTCCAAGCCGCATCATTAGCGACGAAGAACGCCATGCGCTTGGCCGGTGCCGCGGCATAACGGTTGATGTAAGTCTGAATGCCTTGGGTCAGCATCACGCCGGGGCGGTCATTGCCTGGAAAAACAATCGGCCGATCCATGGCGCCGGAAGCGAGCACGGTGCGCTTGGGCAAGATACGCCACAGACGCTGGCGCGGCTTGTGGGGCACTGGCGTTGGAAGGTGATCGCACACCCGTTCTACGGCGGCATAGGTATCGTCATAGACACCAAACACCGTGGTGCGCGGTAACACGCGAACTTTGGGCAGGCTGCGCAGCTCGGCCAAAACAGTAGCGGCGAATTGCGCGCCATCATGGCCCCCGATGACGACCTTTTCCGAATGCAGCCGTCCGCCCGGAAGGAAATCTTCGTCCGCTAGGATCACACGAGCCCCGGCGCGCGCAGCCGTGAGCGCCGCCATCAAGCCGGAGGCTCCGGAACCGATCACCAGCACATCGCAATAGGCCGTGACTTTCTCATAATGATCCGGATCGGCTTCGTTGCCCGCATTGCCGATACCGGCAGAATTGCGCACGACAGGCTCGTAGAGCTTTTCCCAAAACGCCTTCGGCCACATGAAGGTTTTGTAGTAAAAGCCCGCGCCGATGAAGGGCGATAACAACTGGTTGACCGCCATGACGTCGAAGTCGAGCGACGGCCAGGCATTCTGCCCGAAGGCTTCGAGCCCCTCGAACAGCTCCACCATGGTGGCGCGGGTGTTGGGCTCGTGACGCGCCCCTTTGCGCAAAGCCACCAACGCATTGGGCTCTTCCGAACCGGCACTCATGATGCCGCGCGGGCGATGATATTTGAAGGATCGGCCGACGATCTTAACGTCATTGGCGATCAAGGCCGAGGCTAAGGTATCGCCCTGAAAGCCGGTGTAGCTTTTGCCTTCGAATTGGAACGACAGCGGTTTGGTGCGGTCGATCAGACCGCCACGCGACAGGCGGCTCATGGCTTACCCTCGGGACGCGCCAATCGCACCGCGGCAATGGCATGGGTGAGTGTGTTGCGCGAAACCTTCAGCCATTGGCGGCAACCGGAGCCGTGATACCACCACTCCTGATGATCGCCCGCCGGGTTGTCACGCAGATAAACGTAGTCATGAAAAGCTTCAGCAGCATTCGGCGCGGCAGGATCAGGGCGCGAGCCGGTGGCATCGCCTTTGTAGGAAAATTCCTGGCTATCGCGCGCGCCGCAATAAGGACAGTTGATCAGCATCAGTGCAGATTCGGCTGCGCGCCGACTCCTTTTTCATCGATGACATGGCCGGTGCGAAAACGATCGAGGCGCCAAGCCTTGGTGAGCGGATGCGGCTCATCGCACGCAATGGTATGGGCGAAACACCAGCCCGAGGCGGGGGTGGCTTTGAAGCCGCCATAATTCCAACCGGCATTGAGATAAAAGCCAGGCACTGGCCCCACACACATGATCGGCGAACCGTCCATGCTCATGTCGCAAAGCCCCGCCCATTGGCGCAGGAAGCGGATGCGCCCCAAGAGCGGCATCAAGGCCATGCCGCCTTCGAAGACGTCTTCCATCACCGGCAAGTTGCCGCGCTGGGCATAAGAGTTGTAGCCGTCGATGTCGCCGCCGAAAACCAGTTCGCCCTTGTCGGACTGGCTGCAATAGAAGTGCCCGGCGCCGAAGGTGAAGACACCATGCATGAAAGGCTTGAGCCCTTCCGAGATAAAGGCTTGCAGCACACAGCTTTCGATGGGCAGGCGCAAGCCGAGCTTCGAAGTCAGCCGCGTAGTGGAACCGGCAACAGCGAGCGCCGTCTTCTTGGCTTTGATGTCACCGCGCGAGGTTTTCACGCCTGCCATACGGCCATCTTCAAAGAGAAAATCGAGCACCTCGCAATTCTGGATGATATCGACACCGAGATCGCTGGCGGCACGCGCATAGCCCCAGACGACGGCATCATGGCGGGCCGTACCGGCACGCGGCTGCTGTAAGCCGCTTTTAATGGGAAAGCGGGAATTCTCGTAATCGAGGAACGGCAGCTGCTCGCGCACCTCATCACGGCTGAGCAAGCGCGCCCCTGCTCCGTTCAGGATCATGGCATTGCCGCGCCGGACATAGGCGTCGCGCTGGGCGTCGCTATGAATCAGATTGATGATGCCGCGCTGGCTGACCATGACATTGTAGTTCAGCTCCTGCTCCAGCCCTTCCCACAGCTTCATCGACCATTCGTAGAAGGGTTCGTTGCCGGGCAGGAGATAATTGGAGCGGATAATGGTGGTGTTGCGCCCGGCATTGCCGCCGCCGATCCAGCCTTTCTCGACCACGGCGATATTCTTCAGGCCATGTTCCTTGGCGAGGTAATAGGCCGTGGCCAGACCATGGCCGCCGCCGCCGACAATCACGATGTCGTAGGCGGGCTTGGGCGCGGCATCCCGCCAAGCGGGCGTCAGATGGCGGTTTCCCGTCAGCCCATCCTTGAGAACCTTTAAAAGCGAATAGCGCATATGAGGCAACACGTTCCTGGTTGCCCTATGGTTCGCGGAAGTGAGGCCTGCTATCTTGTCCAGGAGCGACAGTTACACGCCGGGAAGCGACACACTGCAAAAACCTTTCTTCCTTCCACCTGAAACCAGCGAACGGACACAGCGCTTCGGCTTCCTGCTCCTGCCCGGCTTTCCGCTGATGTCCTATGCCTCGGCCGTGGAGCCATTGCGCGCCGCCAATGCGCTGACGGGACGCGAGCTTTACCAATGGGTACATCTGTCTTTAGACGGCACTCCGCTTTCGGCCTCCAACGGCATCACGTTTCCGGCGGACGGCGTGTTGGGTGAAGCCCCCAAACTGGACGCGCTGTTCGTCTGCGCCGGCGGCAACCCCGCCCTATTCCAGGATGCGACCACCTTTGCCCATTTGCGCAGCTTGGCGCGGCGGGGCGTTCCCATTGCGGGGATGTCGGGCGGACCTTACGCGCTGGCGCGAGCCGGGTTGTTGGATGGTTACCGCTGCACCCTGCATTGGGAACACATCCCCGCTTTTGTCGAAGAGTTTCCGCTTCTGAAGGTTGAGCGGACCTTGTTCGTGATCGACCGCGACCGCATCACCTGTGCCGGAGGCATTGCCGCTCTCGACATGATGATCGCCGTGATCGGCCGCCAGCACGGCCACGATCTCTCCACCGCCGTCAGCGAATGGTATTTGCGCACCCATGCCCGCGAAGGCACAGATTCGCAGCGTATGGGGCTGCGCGAACGCACCGGCGTGGCCAATGCCAAAATCTTGAACGTCTTGGCCATGATGGAGGCACGGCTGGAATACCCGGCCAGCCGCACCGAGTTGGCCGCCACGACGGGGGTGACCGTTCGCCAACTGGAACGCTTGTTTGCGGACCATCTTAACACCACAATCGGCAGGCGTTATGTCGAGATCCGGATCGACCGGGCGCGGGCGCTTTTGCGCCAAAGTACCCTGTCTATTGCGGAAGTGGCCGTGGCTTGCGGCTTTGTCAGTACCAGTCATTTTTCCCGCGTCTACAAGCACCAGTTCGGCATCAGTCCCCGGCGCGAACGCGAAATCGAGCCGGTTAAGATAGAACCCCGATGAGCAAGTCTAAAGACATGGATGAGAAGACCGACACGCAAGGCGCGCCCAAAAAGAACCAGCTTGAATTCGCCATCGGCCGGCAGGTTTACGAATTCCGCAACAAACTGGGGCTGACGGTCGCCGATCTGGCGCGACAAGCCGGGCTTTCGGCGGGGATGCTGTCGAAAATCGAGAACGGCCAGACTTCGCCTTCCCTCGCCACGCTACAATCCTTGTCGACAGCGCTGAACGTGCCGGTGACTTCGTTCTTCCGCAAATACGAGGAACAGCGCGACGCCACCTTCGTGAAATCCGGCACCGGGCTGATCATAGAACGCCGCGGTTCGCGGGCTTCGCACCAATACCAGTTGCTCGGCCACTCCATGAGCAAGTCCACGGTACTGGAACCCTACCTGGTGACTCTAACCGCGACGCCGGACGTGCTGCCGCTGTTCCAGCATGCCGGACAAGAGTTCATCTATATCCTCGAAGGCGAGGTCATCTACCGCCATGCCGACAAGCTTTATCCCATGGCGCCGGGCGACAGCCTGTTCTTCGACGCCGATGTGCCGCACGGGCCGGAAGAGCTGATCAAGATGCCGATCCGGCTGTTGTCGATCATGGTCTATCCGCGCACGGGTTAAGCCACCTGCTTCGTGCCAGCCATAATGATTCCCGTCGCTTCGACGGCGCGCAGCGAAATGGTGCGCAGATCCTCCGGTTCCAGATTGTGGACATTGGTCTTGCCGGTACAGCGCGCCATCATGGAGCATTCGGCAATCGCCGCTTTCAGATAAGCGCCGATGTGATCGGCGGCGGCTTTACGCTCCAGCTCAGTAAAGACGATGCCATCAGCCGCGATACTGCCGCCAGCGGCGATTCCCGCTGCGACATTGGCAATACCAGCGGTGCATCCCAGTGCCATCGCTTTGGCGAGATCGCTGCCCGATCGCAAACCGCCAAACCAGAGAAGCTTGACCCTCTCTTCAGCTTTGAGCGCCCGTAAGATCGTGATCGCGCGGGAAAGCAGCGACAGATCGGGGGCGCCAGCAAGATCGGGCCAATCTTCGCCCAGATGCCCGGTACCATCGAGCACCACCAGATCGACGGCGTGATCCACCGCAAAAGGCAACACCTCATCCACACTTTGTGTTGTGACGATAAGGCCGCGGAGCTGCTTTTCCGTCGCCGTTTCTGGAACGCCGGGCGCCCCGGTGCCCCCGCTGCGCAGAATGACAGCCGCCGCAGAAGAATCGGCATGCTCACCTGGGCCTAAGATTTGCAGCCAAGGCACATTCGGTTCGGCAGGTGGTATGCGGCCAAGATAAGCCCCGCCGGACGCGGCCAACGCATCCGCCAGCGCTTCGCGGATTGCAACGGGTGCAGTCTCGAAACCGCCGACAATCAGGGAGTGGGATAGCTTGAGACCTCCCCCGAGACCGGTCACCGTCTTGCAGGCTTCGCGATACGGGTCGATCACCAAACGCGTGAGATTGGCGGGCAAGAAGACCAGTTCATCGAAGGTCGGTTTCTTGTCGCCGGTTTCGTGACTGCGCATGGCGAGGCGTTCGCGCGTGAGGCGCAAGCGATCCGCCGGGGTGGCATCCGTGCGGGCCATCGCAAAAATGGATTCGCGCAGCTTGACCGAATAATCGACCGAACCGGTTTCGGTGTCGCAACGATAGCAGCGCGCCGCTTGTTCCTTGGCCGTCTTATCGTCGTAATTGGCTTCGGTCTCACCGAAATCGGTTGTGCCCAAGAATTTAGGCTTGGCCGGCGCCAGGAACTCCCAATTGGGATCCTGTGATACCACGGCAGCCCGCGTACGATAGGGCGTGCGATACGGCACAGGATGGGCATTACCTTCCAGCACCGCCAGCACGTAATAGGCGGCCTTGTGACCCTGATACATGGCCTGGACCAAAGTAGAGGAGCCAAAGGCGGCATCGCCCGCGGCAAAAACCTTGTCGCGACGGGTTTTCATGGTGGCAATATCGGTGGCGATACGATCCCCATCCAACATACCGTGCTTGGCAAGTTCCAAACTGACGGTCTTCTGACCGACAGCCGCAATCACCAGTCCCGCAGCGATTTCGAAATCGGAGCCCGCAACCGTGCCGAAGCTGCGGCGGCCATCGGGACCTTTCGGGCCCAACTCGGTACGGCGGCAAGAGATGGAAAGCCGGTTCTCGCCCAGCGTTTCGATGGCGACCGGCACCGTCTGATAGACGATCTCAATATCTTCGGCGAGTGCGGCTTCTATTTCGTGATGACGAGCGGGAATTTCCTTTTCGCCACGGCGATACAGCACCGTGACCTTCTCGACGCCCGGCAGACGCTTGGCAGTGCGGCAAGCATCCATCGCCACATCACCACCACCAACCACCACGACATGCCGGGGCAATATGGGACGCTCGCCGCCGTTGATGCGGTTGAGGAAAGAAACACCGTCAATCACCGACGGGCTGTCTTCGCCTGGCACGCCCATCTTCTTGCCTGCGGAAGCGCCAATGGCAAGTAGCACCGCATCATGCTTGGCGGCAAGTGCATCAAGCGTGACCGCTTCACCCAGCGGCGTAGAACAATGCAGCGTGATGCCAGGACAACGCGCCAAAATGCGAGCGATGTCTTCTTCGACAACCTTCTGCGGAAGGCGGAAATCCGGAATACCCCAAACGGCCATGCCGCCCGGTTTGGGCAATGCCTCATAGAGATCGACCTTGTATCCC
>Ga0207816_1000149_pt1 | contig 16793 bp, 17 predicted proteins | sample LuqExpMetageno10_FD_187768 | JGI IMG/M metagenome (GOLD analysis project Ga0207816, IMG submission 187768) | Tropical forest soil microbial communities from Luquillo Experimental Forest, Puerto Rico - Sample 10 (SPAdes) | ecosystem: Environmental > Terrestrial > Soil > Tropical forest ... | reverse complement strand
TCGATGGCCCGCTCCGGCAGCGGAATGTAGCTGTCCACCGCTTCCATCAGTTCGTCCACCGTCTTTTCCCACTGCGGCTCGCCGTTGAGCGCGCCCAGCGCGCTCATGATCGCGTCGTAGAAAGGGCGCGCTGCGTCGAGATCGGGAACACCGATCGATACATGATCGAGAAGCTGCATCGTGTCTCCAGTCCGTAGTCGGGAATACACGACTATAACCGGCCAGTCACGCCATGCAGCGTGCGCGTTACCCTGCGCGCCCGGTGCGGAAGACCGAAACCGCGGCGCTCAGCCGGTGCGCTTCGTTTTCGAGCGACGAAGCCGCAGCCGTGGCCTGCTCGACGAGCGCCGCGTTCTGCTGCGTCACGAGGTCCATCTGGCCCACGGCGACGTTGACCTGGTCGATGCCCGTGCTCTGCTCCGCCGCCGCCGATGCGATCTCGTTCATGATCGCGCTCACGCGTGCGATCGCCTCGACGATCTCGCTCATGGTCGAGCCCGAGCGCTCGACGAGGCTCGCGCCCGTCTCCACGCGCGAGGTCGACGACTCGATCAGCTCCTTGATCTCCTTCGCCGCCGCGGCGCTGCGCTGTGCGAGCGAGCGCACTTCGCTCGCCACCACCGCGAAGCCGCGGCCCTCCTCGCCCGCGCGCGCCGCTTCCACGGCCGCGTTGAGCGCGAGAATGTTGGTCTGGAACGCGATAGCCTCGATCACGCCGACGATCTCGCCAACGCGCCGCGAGTCGCCCACGATGTCCTGCATGGTGCCGACCACTTCGCGCGAGAGCGCGCCGCCCTGCGCGGCGAGGCCCGATGCGCCCTCTGCAAGCGTGCTGGCCTGGCGCGCGTTCTCGGCGGTCTGCTTGACGGTGGAGGTGAGCTCTTCGATGCTCGCCGCGGTTTCCCCGAGCGAGGCGGCCTGCTGCTCGGTGCGCTGCGACAGGTCCGTGTTGCCCGCCGCGATCTCGCTCACGCCCTTGTCGATCGATTGCGCGCCTTCGCGCACGCTGCTGACCGTCTTGATGAGCGCGTCCTGCATCTGCCGCAACGCGGACTGCAGGCGGCCCATTTCGTTGTTGCTCGTCGACTCGACCGTGCCGCTCAGGTCGCCGGCGGCGATGCGCTGGAACTGCGCGATGGCTGCATCGACGGGATGCACGATGGCGCGCATGAGTGCAGCGCGGCCGATCCATGCGAACAGCAGCGACAGCGCCATGCCCACGGCCACCGCGATGCTCACTGCATTGAAGCGGTCCTGCGCTTCCTGGTAGCGCTGTGCGCCGAGATCGATCTGGCGCTTCTCGAGCACGAGCATCGCCTTTTCGTAGTTGCTGTAGAGCGCCGGCAGCTTGTGGCCCTGCAGCTCCTGGAATGCAGTCTTGTCGCCGGCCTTTAGCGCAGCCAGCGCCGGATCGACGCCATCGTGCAGGAAGCTGTTGCGTTTGGCCTGCATGTCGGCGATGAGATCCTGCGCCTCGCCTTCACCGCTCGCAATCGACAGATAGTGGTCCAGACGTTCGTTCGAGTTCTTCAGGTACTGGTCGAAGCGCTTGAGCACCGCGTCCGCGGCGTCGTGGTCGCCGAGATCGGAAAGCGATGCGTTGGTGGCGAGCGCAAGGCGCAGACGAAGCAACTGGCCGGCGCTGCCTTCGAGATCCGCGACAGCGGGCGTATTGACCGTGTACATGGTGCGCAGCGATTCGTTGCCCGCTCGCATCGACAGGAGTCCGGTGGCGGCCCCGACAACCAGGACGACGCCGAAGAAGGCGATCATCAAGGTCAGGCTCGCGCGTATTGACAGCTTGTGAAGCATTCCTGGTCTCTCTCCGTGGGGCGCGCGGCTCTGGAGGCCGCGCGTGTCCCAGTCGTCTTTCATCGAATGTTCCGGTGCGCTTACCCAGTGCAGCCCAGGCGTTCAGGCTGATTAAGCGCCCAGTACATAACAACGGCAGGAGAGGTTGCGAACTTTATGGTTCGCGGCAAAGAAGCACGACTGCTAGCAATACCTCGTATTACGGTTCAGTAAGTGGGACGCGCGCGAACCAATCCGCATCACGGGTTGGGCTGCGCCGCGCCAGCGTCAACTTCGGCGCTCTCATCCATCGGCACCAGATAGCGCAGCACGTCGCGCCAGCTCACGATGCCCACCGGGCGAAATTGTGCATCCACGACGGGGATGCACGAAATCCTGTTGGAGAGAAAGAGCGCCACGGCCTCGGAAAGGCTCGACTCGGGCCGCAGCGTGAGCGGCTTGCGGCTCATGATCTGGTGCACGCGCTTGTTGAGCGTACCGAGATCGCGCGCGGACTCGACCACGCTGTCGATGAACGGGCTGATTGCGCGCAGCAGGTCGCGGTCGGAAACGACGCCTTGCAGCTTGCCCTCTTCGACGACGAGCAGATGATGAAAGCTCGCCCTCGCGAAGATCTCGCGAACCGTTGCGAGCGTATCGTCGAAACCGATGGTGACGATACGGCTCGTCATGAATTTCTCTACTTGCATATCTTCCAGACCTGGGTGGATTCGACGTCACGCTCCGGCGTATGCAATGTGGATTGCGGCTGCGGCGCGGGCCTCATGCCTTGATATCGACCGCGCGCGTGCAAATCTTCAGTCGGGAAGACAGGTGTGCCCCGCCCGTTTCACACATGGTTCACGCTTCGAGCGCGAGCGTCGCGAAGGTGGCGAGCCAGTGCTCGCCCATATAGTCTCCAGCCACGTGTTCGAGCGCGCTCTCGAGATGCGTTTGCGCAGCGGCGTTGAGCACCGCCACGCGCGCATCGTCCGCGGGCAGCGCGCGAGCGAGCGAGCGCTGACACCATGCGCGGCTCAGATTGAGCCCGTCGAGATGGGCGATCTTGCCGTCGCTGCGGTCCGTCACGGTGGCCGGCATGAAGAGCGTGGCGGGCTCGTGCGCGGCCAGGCTGGGCAAGAAGCGCGTGAACCATGGCTCGAAATCCTTCGCGGGCAGCACGCGGCTCATCAGCAACGCCACGCTGAGCGCGGGCGAAAGGAACTCGTCGCCGCCGGGCTCCCACGCCTGGCAGCCCGTGTCGTTCGCGTGCCAGCGCGTGGCGGTTTCCTCGATCAGCGTGGCCAGCGCCGGGCGCGAAGTGGCTTTCGCGAAGTCATATGCGAGCGTGAGCGCGAAGGCCGTATTGAAGTGCGTGCCCACGCGCAGCGGATAGGTCGCCTTCGGCAGGAATTCCTCGAAGCGTTCGACGAACCACTCCGTGAGCGGCGCAATCGCCGCCTTCCAGCGCGCGGCTTGCGGCAGTTCGAGCGCTTCTACCTGTGCCGCGAGTGCGAGGAGCCACGCCCAGCCATATGGCCGCTCGAAACCGCGGTTGTGCGCCAGCGTGAGGTAGGCCATCTCGCCGGCCATTTTCCCGGCGGTGAAGTGCTCGTCGACCACGGCGACGATCTGCGGCGCCTCCGGCAGGTCGGGAAAACGCTCCAGCAGATGCAGCACGAGCCAGTAGCCGTGCACGCACGAATGCCAGTCGTAGCTGCCATAGAAGACCGGGTGCAGCGCGCGCGGACCTTGCACGTCTTGCGGGCCCGCGAGCGAGTGAGTCAGCTTGTTCGGATACTCGCGCGTGAGATGGGCAAGCGCGAGCGACGCGAACTTCGAGGCATGGACGGCTGTGAGATGTGGGGTCATCGTGAGTCTCTTCAGAACCGGAAAACGAAACAGGACGTCGGCAGCGTGTCACGACAGGCAGCAGCACGGCGGTGGACCACTGCGCCTCGATCACGCTGTTCTCTTTGCTCCACTCGAACGCTGCCGGGACGATGTTGAAGTTCGCGGCCATCGGCGTCATGAGCGTACCGCAGAAAGCCCGAAAGCCTGCCGATCGCGCCGGGAATGGACGGGTTGTCGTGGAACGGATGCACGACCGGCGCCGCGAGCACACCCTTCGCCGTGACGCCCGATTCAGCCTGCGAATCTATCATGATAAATTATCGATAAATAGTCGATAAAGTATTTATGCGGGAAGTCCCTGGGCTGGGCTCACGGGTTGGACGCGAATGTGATGACGCCGCGAAGCGGCGTGGGTCTGGGGCGGATGGACTTGGCAGTTAGTTGCATCTCGGGGTGGACTTGAATGCTTCGGTGCGCCTCTGAACTGCGCTGCATTAATCAGGTATCCATAATGAATGCGCGCTGATCGCCCGACCCTCGCGGCGCATCGTGGAACGACAACTCCATGCCGATGCGCTCGCCGCCCCGCACCCGGCTGACCGCATGCCTGAGGTTCACGCGGTAGTAGCCGCTGCTTCCCTTGAACGGCCGCTGAGCCGTCGTGATGATTGCCGCATCGCCCAGACCGAGCGGCACGACCATGGGGCGCGACTGCATGCGCGGGCGTTGCTCCGTCATCACCAGTTCGCCGCCCGTGAAGTCTCTCCCGGGCTCCGTGAGCAATACGACCACTTGCAGCGGAAATACATGCTCCCCGTCGCTGCGTTGGTGCAACGCCAGATAATCGTCGGCGCGCAGACGGTTCAGATGCGACTGCGCCTGCGTTTGCCCTGCCCGCTGGTTGCGCGCCAGAAATTCGTGGAGGTCCGCCGGGAATCGATAAGTCATGCCAAGCGTTTCGTTCCATCGATTGGCGACAGGCGCAAGGTGGCGATAGAAGTCCGTGCGCCATTGCGCCCAAGGCTGCGGCATCCCCTCGTCGAAATACAGCAGGTCGCCGCACCCGAGATCGACGCTATCCAGCGAGACACGGCGCAGTGGGTTCGACATGACAGCATCGCTTGCCAACGCGCGAGCCTGGTCAGCGGCAAGAAGGCGGGGCAGCACTGCGTAGCCTTCGCTATCCAGCTGCGCGGCGATCGCGCTCCAGTCCAGCTCGGCGATCGTATTGGATGATGAGGTCATGTGCGAAAACCTGGCCGGGTCAGAACCCCGGAAGCGTTGCCGTCCGCGGAACATCGGGCGTCGCGGGAATCGCCTTCTCGTGTTCGAGCAGCCAGCGCTTGCGATGCAAGCCCCACGCGTAGCCCTTGAGGTCGCCGTTGCTGGCAATCACGCGATGGCAAGGCACGACAATCGCGATGGGATTCGCGCCATTTGCCGCGCCGATATCGATCGCCGCGCGCGGGTCTTCGAATCCCAACGCTTTCGCGAGCTTGCCGTAGCTCGTGGTGCTGCCAGCCGGAATGCGGCGCAGCGCGGCCCAGACCTTTTCTTCCAGGTCCGAACCCGCCATCACGACGGCGAGAGAATCGAGCGCGTCCAGCTCGCCGGCGAAATAGCGTGCTACGGCGTCCGCAATCGAAGCGGGCGCGGGACCGTCGGTCAATTCGGCGCTGCCGTAACGCTCGCGCAGGCCGCGATGCAGGCGCACCCGATGATCCGTGAATTCGAGCGCGTGCAGTCGGTGCTGCGCATCGCTCACCAGCAAGAGGTCGCCCAGCGGCGACTCGATATGGCCGAGAAACAGTTGCATGATGCGGTCCTTCGCGTTGTCCGCGCGCTAACGTGAATCGTGAAAAATCAGGCCAACCGTATGACGCTTCCCGCTGCGCACCACACTCACGCCATGCCGCATGGCGACCTTGCGCGTGCCGCCGCGCCGGTTCGCCGCCGGCCGCTGGTTGACGGTGAACAGCACCGCGTCGCCCTGCTCCAGCGGAATCACTTCGGCGCACTGGCCATTCGATGCGCTCTGCGTCATCACGAATTCGCCGCCCTCGAAGTCGGCGCCGGGCCGGGAGAGCAGGATCGCCACCTGCAGCGGGAATACATGCTCGCCGTACAGGTCCTGGTGCAGGCAGTTGTAGTCACCTGGGCCGTACTCGAGAATGAGCGGTGTCGGGCGCGTTTGCCCTGCCCGGTGGCACTGTTCGAGAAAGGCGTCGAGTTCATCCGGATACCGCGCGTCGACGCCCAGTTGCGCGTTCCAGCGATTGGCGATCGGCGCGAGGTACGGATAGAGCGCGCGCCTCAGCTTATGCAGCAGCGGCGGCAGCGGATACGCGAAGTACTTGTACTCGCCGCGCCCGAAATTGTGGCGCGCCATGACGATGCGCGAGCGAAAGCAATCTTCCCGCGCGTAGAGGGCGGCGAGTTGCGCGCACTGTCCGGGCCTGAGCACGCGAGGCAGAACGGCGTGGCCGTGCGCATCGAGCGATCGCTCGATCCCGGTCCAATCGTACGTTCCGGAATCCGGCTTCTCCGCCGTCGTGGCTCCGGCTTTCATCGCGTCTCTCCTCCTCTCGCAGCGGGCATTTTCGCCGATATCGCATGCAGAAGGACGATACGCCAACGCGCCACGCGTTCCGATCCGAATGTTGCGCTCTAATCCGGCACTCGCCCCGCGTGAACGTGAAGGCAAGAAACGGGTATCAGCGCGCCCAGCCGGTCGATATCGTTCACTCCGGGCGGAGCAATCCTGCTTCGCCATGGATCGAGATCAGCAAGGAGTCGAACATGTCGATGGAAGAGGACAACAAGGCGATCGTTGGCCGCTGGTTCACGAGTTTTTGGGGCGAAACCTGCGACCTCGGCATCGTCGACGAGCTAGCCGCGCCGGACATGCTGCTCAACTATTCGCTGCACGAGCCGCGCCGTGGCCGCGAGGACATCAAGGCATTCATGAGCGGCTTTCGCGCGGCGTTCCCCGATCTGAACTTCTGGGGCGCCGCCGGCCTCATCGCCGAAGGCGAGTTCGTGGTGGGCCGGTGGGAAGGCGGCGGCACCCATTCGGGGCCCGCGTTTGGGGACTTTCTCGCAGGATCGTTGCCGGCGGCGAGCGGCCGCAAGATGCATTTCACCGGCACGACGGTGCTGCGCCTGAAGGACGGCAAGATCGTCGAAGAGATCGGACTCGACGACGGTGTAACGGCGCTCACACAACTCGGGCTCATCAAGCGGGTGTGACTGGGCCGCTAACGGAATGTCTCACGTGCACTGCGCCACGACGTTGGACTGCGCGTCGAGCCACACGGAAATAGCGTCGAGCTTCGCGCCGGCGCACGGGCCTTCTATGCATTGCCCGTCTTCGAAGCGAAACAACGCGCTGTGATGTGCGCACATGATCACCTGCGCGCGATACGTGGGCACGCGGCCCGGCTCGTAGTCGAGGGGCACCGAGAAGTGAGGGCAGCGGTTCGCATACGCCCATACTTCGCCGGCACGCCGCACGACGACGACCGGCCGCCCTGCCAGCGCGGCGTCGATCACGCGCGCGCCGCCATCGGGCACATCGTCGAGGCAACACAGGCTCACGGTCCGCATGCTCACACTCTTTGCTCAGGATTGCCAAGATTCCAGTCCCACGGACGAATCTCGACATGTTCGAACAACCCCGCCAGCATATACGGATCGTCGCGCACGAAGCGCATCACGTCGTCGTATCCTTCCGCCTCGATCACGAGCAGCGTGCCGTTGAGCGCGTCGCACTGAGGCGCGAGCGTCGCGCCGCCCAGCCTCACGAACACCCCGCGCTGCGCGGCCGAGCGCAAATACGTGCGATGCACCGCGCGCACGCGCTCGCGCACTTCGCGCATGCCGGGCTTGTCGGTGGCGAACACCGCGTAATAGCGTGTGTGCGGTCTCATGCGCTCTCCAGCACGAAGTCGTAGCGCGCCTCGCGAAAACCGCCCTCGAAGCCGAACCGTTGCGCAGCCGCCTCGCCCACCGCGTGCTCGCGATAGTCCACGAGAAGCGAAGGCTTCACGCCGAACACGGCGTCCGAGTCCAGATACGGGTCGTTCTGTTTGAACAGATGCGTCACGAGCGTGCTGTGGCCCGGCGCCGTGATCATGAAGTGCAGATGGGCAGGCCGCCACGGATGCCGCCCCGTGGCGTTGAGCATGCGGCCCACCGGGCCATCGGTCGGAATCGGATAGCACACGGGCACGATGGTGCGGATCGCGTAGCGGCCCTCGTCGTCCGTGCGATAGCGTCCGCGCAGGTTGCCGTGCGGCTGTGCTGTGTCCTGTCCCGAGTACATGCCGTTGTCCGCCGTCTGCCACACGTCGAGCAGCGCGCTCGCCACAGGCTTGCCGTCAGTCGTCAGCACCCGGCCGTGCACGAGGGCCGGCGTGCCTCGCGTGAATGCCATATTCTCGCCATAGGCGCGTTCCGGCATGCCTTCGATATAGAACGGGCCGAACACGGTCGTATCGGTCGCGCCCGTTGCGTAGCGGTGATTGATCGCGTCGACGAGCATCGACACGCCCAGCGTGTCGGACAGCAGGATGAACTCCTGGCGCACGACGTCGTCGCACATCTGGCCCGTCTCGGTCAGGAAGCGGATCGCGGCGAACCATTCCGCCTCCGTAGGCTCGACTTCGCGCACGTAGGCGTGCAGATGCCGCACGAGGCTTTGCATCAGCGTGCGCAAGCGCGCATCGGGCGTGTTCGCGAAGCGGGCCACGACCTGTTCCGTCAAGGCACGTTCGGCCTCGCTGCCATGTATCGACATGGTTGTCTCCTTTGCTCCGTTCGGTGCGCCACGCACGCGGCGTGGCCCGGCTAGCGCGGCGCCGCGCCTTCCCACGCCCGTTGCAGCAACGCGCGGATCGCCTCGCGCTCCAACGGACGCGGATTGGGATAGGCATTCGTGCACGCAAGATCGGCCGCTTCGTCGAGGCCTGCTTCTGGCATGCCGATTTCCTTTAGCGACAGTGCGATGCCAAGCGACTGGTTCAACGCGTAGAGCCGCGGCCCGGCTTCGTCCGCATGCGCGCCGCCAAGTGCGCGCGCGACGCGTTCGAGCGCTTGCGGCGCGGCCCAGTGGTTGTAGTGCGCGGTATGCGGCAGCATGACCGCATGGGTTTGCGCGTGCGGCAGGTTGAACGTTCCGCCCAGCGTGTGACAAAGCTTGTGGTGCAGGGCCATGCCCACTGCGCCAAGGCAGCTGCCCGCGAGCCACGCGCCGTAGAGCGCGCGACTGCGCATCGCCGCGTCGTCCGGGTGACGCACGACGCCCGGCAGCGCCTCGCCCATCGCGCGAATCGATTCTTCGGCCATCAGGCTGATTACCGGGTTCGCGTCCTCCGCATAGAGCGCCTCTACCGCATGCGCCATCGCGTTCACGCCCGACGCCGCCGAAATGCCCGCAGGGAGCGAGACGGTGAGCGCCGGGTCGTAGATCACGGTGCGCGGCAGCACGCGCAGGTCGCGTCCGGTCTTCTTCAGCCGCCCTTCGGTGAGACCGTAGATGGGTGTCATCTCCGAGCCCGCGTAGGTCGTGGGCACGGCGACGATCGGCAGCGCGGATTCGAGCGCGATGGCCTTGCCAAGGCCGATGGTCGAGCCGCCGCCCACGGCCACGCAGCACCGCGCGTCGAGCGCCGCCGCCTTCTCGCGCGCGGCCCGCGCGACTTCCACCGGCACGTGCATGACCGCCTCCGCATGGATGCCCGCGGCGCGCTCGCCGAGCAGGCGCGCCACTTCTTCGGCGAGCGCTCGCTGCTCGGGCGTCGAAAGGATCAACGCGCGGCGCGCGCCCAGACGGTCGATTTCCTCGGGCAACCGCGCGAGGTTGCCCCAGCCGAACACCACGCGCGACGGCAAACCCTGATAGACGAAGCGATCCATGCTGCCCTCAGCGCTTGAAGTGCGGCGGAACCTGGGCGTCCACGTTGACCCACACCGAGCGGGCCTCGGTGTAGTCGTGCATCGCCTCGAAGCCCATTTCGCGCCCGTAGCCCGATTGACCGACGCCGCCGAACGGGCTGCCCGGATTCACGCGCTTGTAGCAGTTCACCCAGCACATGCCCGCGTGTATCTTGCCCGCGATGCTGTGCGCGCGCGAGAGGTCGCGCGTCCAGAGGCCGCTGCCGAGACCGTAGTCGGTGCCGTTGGCAATGGCGAGCGCCTCTTCGTCGGACTTGAAACGCAGCACGGTGACGAACGGGCCGAACACCTCTTCCTGCGCGATGCGATCGTCCGGTGTCTTCGCCTCGATCACCGTGGGCCGCACGTAGTAGCCGTTGGCAAGTGCGGGGTCCTGTGGTGCGCTGCCGCCCGTGAGCACGCGCCCGCCCTGCTCGCGCGCCACGTCTACGAAGGCCTTCACGCGCTCCAGATGTTGCAGCGACGTGAGCGGTCCCATTTCTGTTTCGGGGTCCAAAGGATTGCCTACACGAATCGACGCCGCCAGCGCGACGAAGCGCTCGAGGAATTCATCGGCGATGCGTTCGTGCAGGACGAGCCGCGAGCCCGCGATGCACGCCTGCCCCTGGTTGTGGAAGATCGCCCAGGCCGCGCCGTTGATGGCCGCGTCGAGACTGGCGTCGTCGAACACGATATTGGCGCCCTTGCCGCCCAGCTCGAGCTGCACGCGCTTCAGGTTGCCCTGCGAGGCCTCCACGATGCGCCGCCCCGTAGCCGTCGACCCCGTAAAAGCGATCTTGCCCACGCCCTCGTGCCCGGCGAGGCGCTGCCCCGCGGTATGGCCATAGCCCGGCACGACGTTGACGACACCCGCGGGAAAGCCCACTTCCGCCATCAGCTCGACGATGCGCAGCGTGGAGAGCGGCGTGATCTCCGAAGGCTTCAGCACGACCGTGTTGCCGGCCGCGAGCGCCGGGCCCATTTTCCAGCTCGTGAACATGAGCGGGAAATTCCACGGCACGATCTGCCCCACCACGCCGATCGGCGCGCGCTGCACGTAGTTGAGAAAACCCGTTTCGACGGGAATGACCGAGCCCTGGAGCTTGTCGGCCATGCCGCCGAAGTAGCGAAAGCACGCGGCCGTGCGCGGCACGTCGAGCGCGCGCGAATCGCGAACCGGATGCCCCGTGTCGAGCGATTCCAGTTGCGCGAGTTCTTCGCCGTTCGCTTCGATGGCGTCGGCAAGACGCAGCAGCAGGCGGCCACGCTCGGTGGCCGGCATCGCCGCCCACTGCGGGAACGCGCGCGTGGCGGCGGCTACGGCCAGATCGACGTCGGCCGCGGTGGCGGCGGCGATCTTCGTGATCAGCGAGCCGTCGTGCGGATTGAGCACGTCGATGGTGCCGCCCTCGACGGCGTCAACAAAGCGGCCATCGATGAACAATTGCGTTTGCATGAATAAATCCTCGGTTGATGCTTAGGCGTACTGCGTAGCTGCAAAACTCGTTCAGAAGTCGACCGGATACGGCTTGAGTTCGCCGCTCTCGTAGCGCCTGGGCAAACCGGTGGTCGCGTTCTCCCACACGAGCAGCATCGAACGCTTGGTCGAATAGCCCTGGTGGCGAATATCGGCGGGCATCGCGCAGATGTCGCCCGCGCGCATGGTGATGCGCGCACGCGGCGCGCCCGTGTTCTTGTCGCCGATGTCCCAGACGATCTCGTCCGAGAGTTGCAGGAACCATTCAACGCGGTCGTTGCCATGGAAAACCGGCAGGATGTACTCCTCCGTGGTCGGGCAGAACAGGCTCTGGCCGCACACCGAAGTGACCGAGGGATTCCACGTCACATCCGAGCGCGAGAGGTACTTGAAGAGGTTGAACGCATGCAGCTCGCCTTCGAAACCGGGCTCGGCATGCACCTCGGGGTTGTCCTGAGACACGTCGGCGAAGGCGCGGTTCACGGGCAGGTCATCGCGCAGCGGCGAGTCGCCTTCGAGGCCCGGCATACGGCGCGTGGCGATGCGCGTGCGCTCGATCGCGGCGTCGTTCCCCCCGTGCTTGCGGCCGAATGCCGTGCCCGTTTCCTCGGGCGCGGCGAACGGGTCGAAGCCTTCGTTGGTCCAGTCGTGGAGGATCGCCTTGAAGGTCGCCATGATGGCAGGCGTTTCGAAAGTCTCGATATAGTCCACGCCGGCTTCCTTCATGATGCCGTTGAACGAGCCCGCATACACGTCCACCTTGCCGTAGTGGTTGCGCGTGCCGAACACGTGGTCGAAATTCACCCAGCCGTAGAAGAAGCCCCAGGCCACGTCGCGCATCATCGCGCGCAGGAAGGCGTCGGCGGGAATGGCGTGCGTGCGGGTCTGCCCCTTCGCGGGCCACAGCACCTTCACGAAGTATTCGTCGCGCGTGAATTCGAACGCGCCGAGCGTGTAGCGGCGATAGCCGGTCACGGCGTCGGGCTCGCTCGCACGCACGGTGTCGGCGGCGAAGCCTGCGGAGTGATCAAGGGTTTCGAGGGTGGCCATTTGGTGTCTCCAGTAGTCGAGTGTTCGGTTAGCGCGTGTTTTCAGTGCAGGCAGATATCTGCCCACTTCTGCACGGACAGTTCACCGACCATGGTCTGCACGAGCGCCACGCCAGCCTTCTGCGCGCTGAAGCGGTACGCACAGCCTGCCGGCAGCAGCGCTTGATGCCCGCTGCGCAACACCACGTGGCCCATCTTGCGGCCTGCCGGCTGTTCGCCTGCGTCGACCGTGCCCGTACCGCCCTTGAGCGGTGTATCGAGCTTGATGAAGTCGATGCGGACCTCGCCGTCCATCAGGATGACGAACTCATCGTGTGCGCAGGCGAACCAGCGCGACTGCCCTTGCGTGCGCAGTACTTCGATCACGTATTCGAGATTCTTGCCAACCACGACCTTTTCGTAGGGCGCCGACTGCGCGGCGACTTCGAATACGTTCGAGAAAACGTAGTGGCGCGCGTCGCCGCTCGTGATTTCGATCTCGCCCTTGCGGTAATGCTCTAGCGAGCCGAAGACGGTGTGGAATGTCGAATCGGTCATGGCTGTCTCCTGTTTTGGAAGGTGTCGTTGGAATCAACTTTAGGAGCGCGGCACGGCGGCCACAACCGGCGGCCTGGCAACTACGGCATTCGCGTTTCGCAAATAATCGCGGCAGACGATCGCCGCAAGCGCTAGCGCACCCAGCCGCGTTCGATCAGCGGTACGTCCCACGCGGGCTCGGGGCCCAGATACTCGGCCAGAAATTCCACGAGCGCCTTCACCTTCAACGCCTGGCGCTGCGTGGAGGGATACACGGCCGCAAAGCTCAGCGCCGAAAGGTGGTACCCGGTGAGAATCGGCACGAGCGAGCCGTTGAGGAGCGCTTCGCTCGCCACGAGCGTAGGCAGACACACCACGCCGCCGCCCGTGAGCGCATAGTCGCGCAGCAAATGCACGGAGTTCGAGCGAATCATGCCGGGTAGTTCCATCTCCACGACCTCGTCGCCGCAGGTCATCGTCCAGCGGTTGCGGGAGGGATAGCCCGAATAGAGCGCCGTGGTGTGCTGCAGCAATTCGCGTGGATGCTGCGGCGCGCCATGCGCTTGCACATAGGCGGGCGTCGCGCAAAAGAGCCGCCGCACCGAAAAGAGCCGGCGCTCGATCAGCGAGTCGGAAATGGGCGGGAAGATCTGGAACGCGACGTCGAAACCTTCTTCGATCGGATCGACCACGCGGTCGTTGACGATCACGTCGAGCTGGATGCCAGGATAGCGGCGGTTGAACTCGGCGAGCGGCGCGCCGAAGTGTCCCAGCGCGAAGCCCGGCAACATCTGGATGCGCAGCCTGCCCGTTGGCGTGGCGCGCAGTTCGCGCATCTGGTCGGTCAGCTCGTTCACGCGCCCCACGACCTCGGCGCACTCACGATAAAACGCCTCGCCGACTTCGGAGAGGCGCACGTGCCGCGTGCTGCGATGAAAGAGCGGTGCGTTGACGAACTTCTCCAGTTGCTGGATGCGGTTCGTCACGACCGAACTGGTCACGCCGAGCTGTCGCGCCGCTTCCGCAAAACTGCTCGTTTCCGCCACGCGCACAAACGCTTCGATGCTCAGGAATCGGTCCATGCTCCTCTCTTGGTCGTGGGTTCGGGCCCTCCAAGTATAGGGCCCGCCTCCCGTCATTTGCGCCGCTCCGTCGCGAGCGGCACGGCAGCAGAGGACGACGCGCAGAGCCCGTGAACCCTACTCGACCTGCCCCGCCGCAGGAAACTGGGCAGCCGCGCCAGCAGCCTCGCGGCGGCGCAGCTTCGCCGGCGCGGTCTCCTTGAGCAGGAAGCTCACCAGCACGCCGAGCACGACGGCGCCGATCGGCAGCCACAGAATATTCTGGATACCGAAATGGGCCGCCACGAATCCGGCGAGCGCGGGCGCGACGCCGCCGCCGAAGATTTCGCCCGCGCCCACCACGAGCCCAATCGAGGTCGAGACCATGCCAGCCGGTGCGGCTTCGGTGGCAACCGGGCCCGAGAGCAGTGAAACGAGGCCCAGCGTGAAAAACGACGCTGCGAACAGCACCGCGAAGAGCGCGAGCGGCTGCGCGCCGAGTCCGCGAAACACGATCAGCATGACCGCGGTGCCCACGAAGCCGACGACGCTCGCCACGCGCCGGCCCACCAGATCGGAAAGCCCCGGCAAGCCGAACTGTCCGATGAAACCGCCGAAGCCGATGGCCGAAGCCACGACGCCCATGCGCTGCGTGTCGAGCGCGAGATACTGCGTGAGGTACAGCGGCAGCATGGCGCCGAGCACGAACACGCCTGTCATCGCGCAGAAGAGCGCCACCATCGCCACGGGAATATTGCGGCTGCGGATCACGTCGCGCCAGTGGCCGCGTTCGGCTTTTGCGCCGGACGCGCCCGCTTCACGCGTACCCATGCCTTGCGGCTCCCGGATCACGCGGTACATCAGCAAGCCGAGAATGAGGCCCGGCACCGAGACGAGTGCGAACACCCAGCGCCAGCTCATCACGCCCAGCAGCTGCGTGGCGATGATCGGCGAGAGCGCGAGCCCGAACAGCGCGAAGCCGCTTTGCTGGAGGCCGAGATTGAAGCCGCGGCGCTTCGGGTGCGAGGCGTCGGCGGTGGCGGCGAAACTCGTCGGGCAGAACGAGCCTTCGGCCACGCCCATCAGCGCGCGCACGGCGAGCAGGCTGGCAAAGCCGCCTGCGAGGCCCGAGAAGCCCGAGAGCAGCGAGAACGCGATGATGGCGGGAATCAGCACCTTGCGGCGCCCGACCTTGTCGGACATGCCGCCCATGACCGCCGCGAACACACCCCACGAAAGGCCGAGTATGCCGATGCAGTTGCCCACGTCCTGTGCGTTCAGGTTCAGGTCCTTCATGATGGACGGGAACAGCGGCGCGATCAGCCAGCGGTCGAGGCCCACGAGGCCGAAGCCCAGCGCCAGCAGCGTCACGGCCTTCCACTCGTAGGCCGAGTCCCATGTGTTCGGTTTCATCTCTGTCTCCTTGGGCCGGCCGCTTGCCGCGCCACGCGTATACGTTCGAAAACGGTGTGCGACGCGACGTGCACCACTGCGCGCTCGCAGGACGCCGTCGACATCGACGCCGCCAGGATAGTCGCAAGCGCTGCGCAATCAGAACGGGATAGCGCGCGAATACGTCATTCGCGAATCGCAAACAATCAGGCGCGCAAGGCCCGCGGGCAACGCAGCCGGGACATGGCGCACGGCGCGCGCCGCGCGTTTTCAGGCGAGGCGCCCATCCCAGGACAATTCCGGGTAGACGCGCGCGTAGGCGCCTGGCGGTATGCATGCGCTCACACGGTTGCGCCATCGCTCAGCGCATGAGTTGCGCCAGGCCGAGCGCCGCGCGGGTCGCCAGGAAGATACGCGAGGCATGAGCGCGGCGGCGCTCACGCTTTGCGCAGGTGCTCGGTATGCATGTCGCTCAACCGGCTGAGCAGGATGCCGTAGCCGGTCAGGTGCCCGAGATAGACGCTCGTGAACACGCCCGTTGCGGGCAGGGATTCGACGAGCGCATGCAGTTCCTCGCGCGTAAGCGGCTGCGCAAGCAGGCCTGGGTGCTCCACCCGAAGGTCGGCCTGCGAGGCCAGTTGCCGGTGGACGTCCACGAGGCGCGCGAGGCCGCGCCGGTACGCGTCCTTCCATTGCGCGTCCAGCGCCTCGAATTGCGCGTTGAACGTGTCGAGCGTTTCGAGGAATCCGACGATCGAATCAAATAGCTCGTGATAGCACGAGAACAGCGGCAGGCGATCGCGGTTGCGCTTAAGATGCGCCGACATCCACGACTGCTCCAGGTCCGCCTTGAGCAGATCATGCGCCTGCTTCAGATTGCTGCTCGACAAACGCAGCGCGGCAGTCGCCGTTTTGAGCTTCGCGCAGTCCAGCGTTTGCGCAGCGACCTCGGTGAGCAAGGCCTCGGCCTGTTCGTTGCCGTCGTTCACGAGGGTATTCGCCCAGAAGCCGTGATCGGGCGGAAACGCAATCTGCTGGATGACGAAACCGAGCAGCATGCCGAGCACCACGCCAATCAGCCGCTGCTCCAGCAACGGTATGTGCTCGCCCGTGTAGAGCACGAGCGTCATCGGCACGGTGATGCTCGTCATCTGGAACACCGAAGGCCTGATGCGCACGATCGTGAAGATGACGAGCGGCAGCAGGATCACGCCCTGCCATAAATGCGGCGCGGTCACCCAGATCAGCAGCGTGGCTATCGGCATCGCAACCAGGTTCGACATCACGCGCTTGTAGAAGTACCCGCGCGCCGCCGAGATGGAACTGCCGAGCGCGAGGGTAAGCATGGCCGAGCCGGAGAGCGCGACCGCCGCCTCGGGAAAACCGCAAGCGTACGGAATCCCGAAGCCGATCCACATGCCGAGCGTGAGCTTCGTGTATTTCGCGAGTTCGGATAGGGAAAAGCGTGCGAGCGCACGGCGAAACGGCGTGAGCGGTTTGTGAGCGTAGGAGGAGGAAACCATGAATGCCCTCGGTCGTTTCAGGCGAGGTTGAGGTCGCAGTTTCGCAGCGCCGGTTGAAGGTCAACCAGGCGCCAATGCTAACGCGATTGATGGGACTGTTCCGGCACTCAGTGCAGCCGCGGGGGCTTTTCTGGGAATTTTTCCGCCCAGGATTTTCTTTCCATTTCCTTAGATGAAAGCCGGGCATTTTGGCGGG
>Ga0207816_1000148_pt1 | contig 16842 bp, 15 predicted proteins | sample LuqExpMetageno10_FD_187768 | JGI IMG/M metagenome (GOLD analysis project Ga0207816, IMG submission 187768) | Tropical forest soil microbial communities from Luquillo Experimental Forest, Puerto Rico - Sample 10 (SPAdes) | ecosystem: Environmental > Terrestrial > Soil > Tropical forest ... | reverse complement strand
AGCGCGCCCGCCGTGACCGTCCGCTGCCGTCTTTTGCCGCCGAAGCGCTTGAAACACGCCTGCACAAGGTTACCCGGAAATCCCGCAAGCTGGAAAAGCTGGAGCCGCGTCAGCGCCACAAGCTGCGCATCCACATCAAGAAGCTGCGCTATGCCAGCGAATTCTTCGCCGCCTTGTTTGCCGGTCACAAGGCGCGGCAGAAGCAGTTCCGCGGCAGCTTGGAAAAGCTGCAGGATGCGCTTGGCCGCCTCAACGATTTCGTCGTGCACCAGAAGCTCGCCGGCGAGATTGTCGGCAAAGGCAAAGAGGGCAAGGAAGCCTTCGCCATGGGCGTGGTCACTTGTCACGAGCAGGTTGATGTCAAATATTGTCTTGCTGCCGCCCGCAAAGCCGGCAGCAAGCTCAAAGCGGTCAAGGCGTTCTGGCCCTGATCAATGCGGCTGGGTCAGGGTGCAGATGATGCGGGCGCGGGCTCCTGCCTGCGTGCAGTCCATGCTTTCGAACGGCGCCGTGGCACCTTCCGAGGGAATGAAGGCCACCAGCCCATTCGGCTGTTCCTTGCAGCGGAATTCGACGACATAACGCTGCTTGACGGTTTCACGGCCGATGACATGGGTGGCTTCCACCGAGCAAGGCACATTGTGCTGGGTCAAGGCTGTCTTGAAGGTGTCGGCCGTCACCGCGCCGGTCGCGGACATGGTGCAGGCGATGCCCCGTTTATACGCATCGGCGCAACTTTCGGCCGCCAGCGGCTTTGTCGAGCCGGGCAAGGCGCTGAGCAGCACATAGCCGGTGCCGCCGCTGCATGCGATTTCCGTCAGCTCGCTTTGGGTCGAGGTTTGCTGGCCCATGGAGCGCAGGCTGGTGACATTGCAGCTCTTACCCAATCCGGAAAGCACGTTCTTCGCCATCACTTTGACATCGGTATTCGCGGAGAGGGAGCAAACTGGTCCTGGGGGGCGTCCGGCCGCGGCATCGGCGGCGCGGGTTGCCTCGGCGGCAAAGCAGGAAAAGCCCGCCACGGGTTCCGGCGCTTGTTCCACCAGGAAATAGCCGATGCCGCTTTTGCAGGCGGTTTCAAAGGTGCGCACATGCACTTCTTTGCCGTTCACCGTGCCGGTGCCGTCGTTGATCAGAGCCGCATCGCTGACCTCGCAAGGCAGGGCGATGGATTTCGCCAATGCCGTGGCATCCTGCAATATGCCTTCCTTGCTGGGGGCGGTTTTACGGCGCGGTTGCTCGGGCACCGTATGATTGTCGAATGTATTGTTGTTGTTGCCGTAGCTGCCGCTGCCCATCGCGCCGCCGCCCATCGCGCTGCCCGATCCTGTCGGCTGCGCGACAGCGGCCATCCCCGCGAACACGAGCAGTGAAAATCCCGCCAGCAAACGCATCCGTCTCGCTCCGTTTTTGAATTCCATCCCAGCCTATCCGATCACAACGTGCAGCCAAAGCCGTCGTTTCCTTGACGCTGCCGCGGGAACCATTATTGCGAGGTGTCCGTTCCTCCCGGGGCAGCAGCAGGCGGGAGCGGTTATGAACGGGATCATTTATCTGGTCGGGCTCGTCGTTATCATCATCGCCATCCTGTCTTTCTTCGGATTGCGTTGAAATACGTGCCGTCCCAGATGCGGCCGCGAAGGCGTCCGTCAGCGCGGCACTTTGCCGGTCTGGAATTTGGAGAACAGATCAGCGGCAGGCTCGAGAGCCCGGTATATCGTGCTATGGTCCATTTCGTCTTTAGGGCGGGGCAGAGCATGGCACGTTTTGCGGTTTTCTGTTTTTCTCTTCTTCTTGTGATGCTGCCCGTGCAGGCTTCCCCTCTTGCGCTCAGCGAAAAAGTGGCCGACTGGCAGCTCAGCCATATCGGTACTCCCATTCCGCATCAGAAGCCGGAATCCTATCCCACAAAAGATTGGGTGATGGGCGCTTTCTATGTCGGGCTGGCAGCGCTCGCCGATCATTCCAACGACCCGCGTTTCGCCGAAGCCATCCGCAAGGTGGGCGAGGAAGAAAACTGGCAGTTGGGGCCGCGGCTGTTTCACGGAGACGATCAGGTCATCGGCCAAAGCTGGATCTGGGCGTACACGCGCTTTCATGATCCCAAGATGATCGCGCCGCTGCGTGCCCATTTCGATGCGATCATCGCGGCGGCGCCGGACAGCGCGCTCGATTTCGGCAAACCCGCGACCGGCATGGAAGACGCCTGTCAGGTCCGCTGGTGCTGGGCGGATGCTCTGTTCATGGCGCCTCCCACTTGGTTCGCGCTCAGCCGCGCCACCGGCGATGCCAAATACGCCGCCTATGCCGACAAGGAATATCGCGCCACCACGGCCAAGCTGTTCAGTCCGGAAGATCATCTTTTCTATCGCGACAGCCGCTTCTTCACCAAGATGGGACCGCATGGCGAGCGCATCTATTGGGCCCGCGGCAATGGCTGGGTCTATGCCGGGCTGGCGCGCATACTTTCGCTGCTGCCGGAGAATGCGCCGGAGCGCGCTTTCTATGCCGATCTCTTCCGCAAGATGTCGGCCAAGCTGATCACGCTGCAAAAGCCGGATGGCTATTGGCCGGTCTCGCTGCTGGGGCCGAAAGAGAACACCCCGCCCGAAACCTCCGGCACCGGCTTTTTCACCTATGGTCTCGCTTACGGCGTCGCCCATGGTCTCTTGCCCGAGCCGCAATATCGAGAGGCCGCGCTGCGCGGCTGGTCGGCGCTGAGCAAAGCGGTGGATGCCGATGGCCGCCTCGGCTGGGTGCAGCCGATCGGCTCAGCGCCCGATGCGGTCACCCAAGACGACACCCAGCCCTTCGGCGTCGGCGCGTTTCTGCTCGCCGGGACGGCGATGGCGGAGATGGAGAAATAAAATTGGGGCGATAGAGGAGAGGGGGGCTCTATCCGTGTAGGGTGATCATCAGAAACCACGGCGCGCGCCCCGGGACCGTTCTGGTCAGATCACCCTCGGTACGAAATCGACAATGATGTTGCTCAGGTTATGGACGACGACAGGCAGCACGAGACTGCGGCTGCGGCACCGTATCCAGACCAGAATGAAGCCGATGACCGTTGCAGAGAGAGCGTTGGCGATCTCCTGGGAGAGCAATTCCGCCGTGAAGGGCGCTGCGTGAATCAGTCCGAAGACCAGCGATGTCGCAATGGCGCCATAGCCCAACTCCGCGCCGAAGACACGGAAACGCGCTGCGAACATGCGGTCGAACAGCGCCAGAATTATGCCTCGAAAAGCAATCTCCTCGGCCAGGCCCGGCATGGTCGCCTGAAACAGAAACGTTTCGAGGGAGCCATCCTTGTTATAGCCCTGCAGCGTTGCGTTCAGCACCACCAGCAAAACCAGGTATGGCAGAACCACAGTCAACAGCGCCCGGCCGGTTCCCGGCGCTTGCAAAAACGACAGTCCAAGTTCGCGCGAACGGAATTCGCGCGATGCAATCAGGATGATTGCAATAATCAAGCTGAAGACAAGGCTGAGGCCTTTGTAACCCCAGTTATAATGCAATGTATGTCCGGGAAAGACGACGCGCAGAAAATCCGGGCCTGCCAAAGCTGCGATCATATCGCACATCGCCACGAGCATCAGAACGGCGACCCAGCCGCGCGTCTGTTTCCGGAATAGAGCGGGCGACGCGAGTACCAGAAAGCTGGCTGGCCAAATCCAAAGCAATGCCATCATCACTCCCCCCGATCGATGGGCGCAGGAAAGCAATGTACCTTCGGCCGCGCCAACAGCGCTACGGCGAGCACGCATTGCTCGATGCACCACAGCTTCTAACGGCTCGCGAAATCGAATCCTGCGGTGTTTTCCTTCGGTTGGGGCTGCGGCAAGGTGACTTGCTCTTTACGGTGGGAGTATTGCGCAGCGCGCGAAGGAGGGCAGGAGAGGGGGATAATCCGTTTTGCAGTAGTCCAAACTTTTAACCTCCGCCTTGTGAGGAGACGGGTGGAGGGAATATCTGCTTTGCGCCAAATATTAACACAGGGGAATCAGCGAAACTCATTCCTTGGGAAAGTCCATTCTCTGCCAGTCGGCTCGCGCTTTCGGTTGAGGATAAATGTTATCTAACGAGTAGCGCAGATGGCACTTTGAGTTCAGATTTAGCCTTCTCTCTAAGGCTTGAGCTTCATAAGTGGTGTCCTGCGAAATTTCGCGAGGAATTTTGTCGGTCAGGTAAGTTGACTCGCCAAAGAATTCGAGATCGGAGACCACAACGCGACCGCCCTTGTTCCGGAAGGCGTATTCAATGGCAAATCTGAAGCCATCAATGGAATACAAGCTGATGGATTGAACTTCGTCGCTGGATTTCAAAACACCATAGATGCACCGTACCATCGGTATGGCTCCGGCTGGAAAACTTGGTTCTGGAGCAGCAATCGCCGGAGCGCCAAATAGGATGGCGGCCAATAGAATGCGCCAGTTCCCGATCATCTCGTCAAATCTCCTCGCAACGTTCCAGGACATTCCGGCCCTTGTCCGTCCCGGATGCCAGGGGAAGTTATGCCATAGCTCGAATGTCCGGAAGTGGCGCAAAGCGGACTCTCTTCCGTATCAATGTCCCGTCCACAGCGGGCCGGTTTGAAATCCGGCGGCAGCGCGACGATAGCCTTGTCTGCTCATGCACGAGATGAAGCCGTCTTTGGGGCTGTCTTCCTCAGGATAGGCAGGTGTTGTTTCCATGATCCTCAAATTGCTGCCGTTGGCATCTCTGGTCGAATACCAAATCTTCGGCACGGAACCTCTCATATAATGCAGATACGCCGAACGTTCGCAGCGCTGCGTATCGCTTTGGAATTGGCTGGTGGTCGTGTTCGGCCGCGAAAAGCTGAAGCCGGGCGAGGCGACGCTCGCAGACGCCACACCGGAGCCGGTCAACGTCAGCAGAGAAAAGCAGCCGATCAGGAGAGTGGTTTTCCGCATCGTGCATCTCCAGCCTTTGCGAAGAGGTAAGGTACACCTGTTTGTATCGTTGTCGATGGTTTCGAGAACCAATCTGATCCGATCACTTTTCTCCTAGATCGTGCCCCGCCTGTTCTGCCGTAGAGAAAATCCGTAGGCGGAATTGTTTCGCTTTTCGCCGGGCCGTCCTTGAAGCTCTGAAGCTCTGGCAAGTCGTGCGAGAACACGCGTTGGCTTGGCGGCTCGTCTCTGTGGCCGCGAATGCCTCGCATCCGCTTTTCCGTCCCAAGCCTAGCGGGTTGATGAAAACGCCTGCGACAAATGACGCATGTTACTTGAAAACAACATATATGTTGCTAATATGCATCTCGTGATGTGTGGAGTGGCTGGGAAAGATGGTGCGCAGCGTCCGTTGCGGCCGGTAACAGGGCAAGTCAGGGCATACAGAAGTTTTGGGGCGTGCCTTGCGCACCTGAAGCGGATTGGGGCCGAAGACATCGTCGGGTGAAGGGCGCTGCGGTTTGCCAGACAAGCGCACTGCCAAGCCTGATCGCCAACGCCAAGGGCGTGGCCAGATGGAGACCGCAAACCGCCGAACTTCGAGGAGACCAGGCCAAGGTGCCGATCCATGAGGGCTGCCGCCCTTGTGGTCTCTGCTTGCCTCTGTGATCTGGCGTGCCAGCGGGCGGCGTTTCAGCGCCCGCTTTGGCGTATCTAAAGCCTACTGATCTCCCACACCGCCATTCAAGGTAAGGCCGTTGAGTTCGATCTCCCGCGAAGCGGCGGTGGTCGAGGTCTTCTGCGGCACGCATACCGTGGTGCGGAAGGAGAAGAACATATCGCCTGTGCCCCAGCGGCGCAGGTTGGTGCGCTCGGTGCAATCCTTCACTGGCACTTTGGGGACGCATTTCAGCATGCCGTCCTTGAAATGGCGCAGGGCTTCTCCTGGCCCGCATTCGAGCGTCTGGCCGCTGGCATAGGTCCCGGCCAAGCCCTGGTCGGTCTGCAGCACATCGCCCAGCACGATCTTCAGATGGGCGCCGGGAATGCAGCGCAAGACTTCGCCTTCCATGCCGGTATCGATCCAGGTGTCGCCCACCATATGGCTGGCGGGGAATTCGCGCCCGTCCGGCGAGAGGCAGACCGCATGCACCGATTTGACCACGGTGGCTTCCTGCATCTGGCATTGGGCCGAAGCTTGGACGCTGGCGGCAATGGCGCCGATCTCACCCGAGCGGTTGTTGACCGTCACATATTCCTGATAGCCGCCGCCATAGATCACGATATTGGTATTGGCGCTGGCGCTCGCATTGGCGCTGGCCTGCGCCCAGGCCGAGGCCCAGGCGGTGGCTTCTGCCGAGCTGGAGCCGCCCTTGTTGATGACAATCGACTTGTTGATGGTGATGTTCTTCGAGGCATCGATGGTTTTGTTGATGGTCACCGATTTGTCGATGCTGATGTTTTTGTTGATCGTCACCGGTTTGTTGATGGTGATGGATTTGTTGATGTTCACCGGCTTGTTGATGCTGACGCCATTGGCGCAGCCGGCGCCGGACTTCACCGCCGAGCCGCCGGAGTGGCCGCTTGAGGGCGTCGTGGTGTTGCAGGCTTCAGCCGCCGGGATCATGGTCAAGGCGGTCGAAACCAGCATTGCGGTTGCCAACTTCAAAGGCTGCGGCGACATGCTATAGCTCCAAGCTGTCCACGCACCGCGTGGAACAAGTCCGCCGCCCTCGCTTCATGTTCTATGCCAAAAGCTGCCTTGCGAAAGCCGCCTTTGATGGTTCAAATCGGGACACTATCCGGCGCCCGCCGGACAGGGGGAGCCTCATGATCCCGATCTCGGACGATAATCCCACGCGGATCACGCCCCTCGTGACCTGGGCGCTCATCCTGGCTTGCGTCGGCGTTTACCTTTGGCAGCTGCAGCAGCAGGGCGAGGCGTTTGGCGATGCCATCCTGAAATATGGCTTTACGCCCTCAAGCCTGATGTCGCCCCAATTTGAGGCAACCGGCATCCCGGTGGTCCCGGCCGCGCTGTCGATTTTCACCGCGATGTTCCTGCACGGCAGCATTCTGCATCTGGCGGGCAACATGCTTTATCTCTGGATCTTCGGGAACAATATCGAAGACGCCATGGGGCATGTCCGCTTCCTGCTCTTCTATTTCTTGTGCGGGGTAGCGGCGGCCATGACCATGGCCTTCATGGACCCGCTCTCGGTCCGTCCTATGGTCGGGGCATCTGGGGCGATTTCCGGCGTTTTGGGCGCTTATATGCTGCTTTACCCCCGCGCCCGGGTAACGGTGCTCATTCCGCTCCTGATCATTCTCTATCCCTTCCGCGTCAATGCGGTCTGGGTGGTGGGGGTGTGGTTTGCCATGCAGCTTCTGGCGCTGACCGGGCCGGATACCTCCGGCATCGCCTGGTGGGCCCATGTGGGAGGCTTTGCCGCCGGGGTAGCCTTGACGCCCTTCCTCAAATCTTCGGGGGTACCGTTTTTTGGTCCTCATCCCCCGCGCGGCCCTTGGAGCCGCTGACCCGCCCCTAGCGGCGACAAATTCTGACAAGTGGCATGTCTTTCGCTGAGCGCAGGCCAAGACGGCGCGTTGTTGTTCCGAACTGGGAACGGCCCGCCGGCCGAACGGAAGGCAACGCGCTATGAAGCATAAGAACAGCCATTTGCTGGTGGGCTACTGGTCCAGGCTCCGCAATGGACGGGATGTGCCCGATCAGGCCGATATCGATCCGCGCGCCATCAAGCGGCTGTTGCCATATGTCTTCATTCTGGACGCCGAGAGCCCGTCGCGCCCGATCTACCGCCTGGCCGGTACCGCCATGTGCGAGCGTTTCGGCTTTGAACTGAAGGGCACTGGATTTCTCGCCCATTGGGAAGCCCAATCATCCCTGGCGCTCAGCTCGCTGCTGCAACAGGCCTTGACCCTGAACCAGCCGGTTTGCCTGTCCTCGATTGCCGCCACGGCCGATTGCGGCATGGTGGAACTCGAAACCGTGCTCCTGCCGATCAAGTTCGGCGAGAGCGGCCCCACCCGCTTTCTGGGAATGATCCAGATTCTTTCTGATGTCACCCAACTGCTCGGCCGCCCGATTGCCTTCCAGCGCCTTGCCGCCTCCCAGATCATCCGCGAGGACGACCCGCGCAGCTTCACGAACCCGCCATTGCCGCCGCTCGTATCGCCGATGGTTCCTCCCGCGCTGCGCAGCCATCCCCGCGCGCCGCATCTCCGTCTGGTCGTGAGCCAGGACCGCCCCGCCACCATGAATTTCGAAGCCGGTAACGCCATGCGGCGCCTGTTCCAGGTCTTCGATCCCGGACGTGCCGGCGCCTGATCGGCATCTCAGTTCTTTGACGCCAAGAGCAACTAAGGCCGGGTGGTGAACCCGGCCTTCTTTTTTTTGGGATTTATTTGTCTCCGCCGTCGAGCGCACCTGGCGGCTTCGGCAGCGTGGAATCCGGACGTTTGTCGATCGGATCATTGCGCAGGATGTTTTCATCGAAGCGCAAGGTGGAATCCTGCTGCTTCAGATAGGGAATTTCGTAGTGCTCCACCGTATGGCGGTACTTCTCGAACTTCTCCATGTCCTCCGGCATCCGCTTGTCGCAGCGCTGCCAGGCGATGTGCTGGATCTCGGTGCACCAGATATCGAAATCCACCGATTTGACCGGATAGCGCGTAGGCTGCGCTGACGCGGTGCTTGCTAGGCAAACCAGGACAACGGGGAGGGTCACTCTGGCGATCGTTTTCATGCAGCCACCTTACGCCTCCACCGCGGGCAGCGGAAGCTGCAGGGCGGTAACGCCGTCCTTATTTCAGGTCTTGTTGTAAGATCCTGCGACAGTTCAGACGGTGTTCAAGTCCTGTCCGAATCAGGGTTTTTCGCTGGCATCCGCGGTGCCATCTTCGGCAGGGCGCCCGGCCTTTTTCCGCTCTGCCTCTTCTTTGGCTTTGGCGGCGAGCACAGGCGCGATCTCCGCTTCAAGCCGGGGCAAGGTGACTTCGAAGGATTTGCGACAGGCTTCCGAAGCGTTTTGCTGGGAAGCTACCGTCCCGTTCAGACGCCAGCAGTCCCAATCGGCCTGAGCCCGGGCGGCGTCCCGCGGAAAGCTGTCGCGGCCCGTGGCCAGCGCCCGCACCAGGCGGTCGCGCAGCTCGTGGGTTTTGATGTTGAGGCTTGGTTCGGGATCGACCACCTCGTCCCGTGAGAGCTTCAGCGCCTTGTCAGCATAGGCATTGGCAAGGTCAGCGAGGCTTCCATCCGTCTTGGCAAGCGACAGCGAAGCGTTCTGATCGAACGAGCTATATTGCGCTTCGCCCACTTCGCCGAAGGACTTGGCGAGGAAGGCGTAGTTTTTGAACAGCGCGAGTTGATAGGGATCGGTCGGCAGCGCCGCCGTATCGAGGTCGTCGAGCGCGCTGAAATTGACACAGCCGGCCAAAGCCACCGCCAGGATCAGTAGCGGCCGCGCATCAATTCTTTTCGCCATGAAATCTCTCTCCGGGTACGGGGCGGCATTCCTATACCGCGTTGTGGGGCGTGGGTTAAGCCGGTGTTTACGCCGCAGGATTAGGATTCACCATATCCCGCGGCCCCACTTAAACGATCCGTTATGATATCGGCTGCAAACTGGCAAGACGGCAGGATAGGGCAGGAGGGGCGGTTGCACGCCCATGCGCTGGCAATGAACGAGACCGACCCAGTGGTGGCCCGCGCCAAAGCGGACCGCCGGCGCTTCCGGCGCATCCCGGTGGATCTGCCTGGCAAGCTCTTTGTCCCGGCGACTTCCCAGGAATTCTCCTGCACGGTCATTGATCTCTCGCCTGGCGGGGCGAGTATTTCCTGCGAGGCCGAGCTTTCCTGCGATACCCAGATCGTCCTTTATGCCAATACTTTCGGCCGTTTCGAGGGGCAGATCGTGCGTGTCGAGGACGGTCAATTCGGTCTGCGCTTTCATTCGACGGCGCTCAAGCGCGAACGTACGGCCGAGCAGCTTACACTCTACATGAACCGCTCGTTGCTGGACGAAGCAGATTTGCGCCGGGACGACCGCACGCCAACCCGTGGGCTCACTCGCTTTGTGCGCCACGACGGACAGGTTGTACCCTGCGAGGTACTCGACCTCTCCATGAGCGGCATTTCGGTGAAAACCGATATCAAGCCGACGATAGGTGAATTTGTTTTAATCGGCCAATTGGCCGGCCGGGTGGCGCGCCATCATGAACACGGTGTTGGCATCGAGTTTGTCGGCGCCTCCAACAACTCAGCCGAGCGCCTCAAGGCCAAGATTGCCGTTGCGCGTTAAGTCGCGATCAGCCCGAGCTCCGTCTGCTTCTTTTTCGAAAGTTTCGCTGCGATGAGCGCATGCGCGCGCATGAGATAGGCTTTTAGGTCCGTTGTGGACAAGGCATCCAGCCGTTCCAAATAGACCCAATGTGATTTGGCCAGATACGGTGCCGGAATAATGTTCTGTAGCTGTATCAGGATGTGAAAACTGTCGTCGCTTGCCTTGAAAGATACAGTTTGCGGGCGTTCATCGGCATTTCCCAGCACAGCAAAAATTTTACCGCCGACCTTGAAGACATGGTGCTCGCCCCATTGCACCACCATCGTCACCGCTCTGAGGGAGAGACAGAATTTTTCGATCTCGGCGTAACGCATCGATGTTTCATCCCTCAACGAGTCGCGAGCTCGTGAATCTGGCTGTTGGCCAGGGTCAGCTTGGCCACAGTGATCTCCCCCGCCGCTTCCAAGCCCGACAAGAACGAGGTTGCGCGGCTGAGGGCATCGTTGTGTTCATCACACCAATGCTGCACAGCCTCTATGCCAGTGGCCCGTCCTGTGCTTGCCGAAACGCCCTTCAGCGCGGCCGCGGCCAGCGCCCTTTGGCCCGCATAAAGATCGTCCACGATGCGCCGGATGGCGAGGCGGTCCCAATGTTCTCCGGCCGTGATCCGGTTGGCGCGGCCGCGCAAGCGGTCGATGCCTACCGCCTTGCCAATGGCAAAATAAGCACCCGCTACAAGATCGATGTTAAGACTTTGAGCGTGCGCCAAAAGTGCGATCTCCGGTAGCCCCGCCATCAGGCTGAGCACGGCCACGTCCTCGGCCACATCATGCGGCGCCCCCGCCCGTTCGAGATCGGCGATGCGATGTTCGGTGTCGGTCGCCTCGTAAGGCGAGATGAGGGTGGAGAAGGTGCCGTGCAATGCCTCTGCCGCGCCGCGATAAAGCGCAACAGTGTCGCTCAACCTGGCGTTCGCGGGGATGTTGGTGATGAACCACAAGCCGAGGCGGCGCAGCACCTGGACGATGTCGTCATACATGCTGGTCTGCAGCTTGGTGTCCATCTTGAGGCTGAGTGCATCGATGCGCTTCTTCAATGTGGCGAGCCCGAAGGCGGCGTCTGCGACCGCAAAGGCGCGCACCACATGCGCTTCGGAGGCGCCCGACATCTCTTTCATTCGTGCTACAAAGAGCGGACCGGCCAAATTGACAAGGCCATTGGCGACCCCATCGGTGATGATCTCGCGCTTCAAGCGATGCCGCCCGAGTTCGTCCCGCAAGCGTGTCACCGCCCCCGGCGGGAAGTAGCTCGCAAGGGCTGGAAGGAAATAAGGATCGTCCGGCAGATCGGAAGCCAGCAGTTCCGCCTTGAGGTCGAGCTTGGCATAAGCCAGCAGCACGGCGATCTCCGGCCGCGTCAAACCTTTTCCGGCCTGGACCCGCAAACGCAGCTCGGCCTCATCGGGGAGAAATTCGACCGCACGGTCCAGCCGCCCGCGCTTTTCCAGGTCGCGCATGAAGCGGCCATAAGCATCGACATCGACAGGTCCGCGCGCTTCGGCCACGGTCAGGGCCAGGGTCTGATCGTAGTTGTCCTTGAGCACCAGGCGGGCGACTTCGTCCGTCATCTTGGCGAGCAGCCTGTCGCGATCCGCAGCCGAGAGTTCACCACGCCGCACTGTATTACCCATCAGGATTTTCAGATTCACTTCGTGATCGGAGGTGTCCACACCGGCCGAATTATCGATGGCATCGGTATTGAGACGCCCGCCTTGCAGCGCATATTCGATGCGGCCGGGCTGGGTGAGGCCAAGATTGGCGCCTTCACCCACCACCTTCGCTCGCAGCTCTTTGCCGTTGATGCGGATGGCATCGTTGGAGCGGTCACCGGCTTCGCCATGGTTTTGGCTTGCAGCCTTCACATAGGTACCAATGCCGCCGAGCCATAAGAGATCGATATCGGCTTTGAGCAGTGCCTTAATTACTTCATTGGGTGTTGCGGTGTCGGCGGTGAGACCGGTCAGTGCCTTTATTTCGGGCGGGAGCGTGATCTCTTTCAGGGTGCGGGCGAAAACGCCGCCGCCTTGGGAAATCAGCGCGACATCGTAATCGGCCCAGGAAGAGCGCGGCTGATCAAACAAACGCTTACGCTCGGTCCAGGTCTTTGCTGGGTCGGGTGAAGGATCGATAAAAATATGGCGATGATCGAAGGCAGCTACCAGCTTCATGCATTTGGAAAGCAACGCACCATTGCCGAACACGTCGCCCGACATGTCGCCAACCCCGACGGCGGTGAAAGGTTCGTTTTGGATATCGCGGCCGATTTCGCGGAAATGGCGTTTCACCGCTTCCCAGGCGCCGCGGGCGGTGATGCCCATCTTCTTATGGTCATAGCCATGGCTGCCGCCCGACGCAAAGGCATCGCCCAGCCAGAAGCCACGCTCTTCGGCAATGCCATTGGCGATGTCCGAGAAGGTCGCTGTGCCCTTGTCGGCCGCCACCACCAGATACGGATCGTCTTCATCGCGGCGGATGACGTCATCGGGTTGTAACACCGAACCGTCGGAGTTGAGATTATCAGTGATATCGAGCAGAGCATGAATGAAGGTTTTATACGCGGCAATGCCCGTCGCCATGGTCTCTTCGCGACTGGGGTTGAGCGGCATCTGTTTGGGGTAGAAGCCGCCCTTGGAGCCGACAGGCACGATACAAGCGTTCTTCACCTGCTGGGCCTTTACCAGCCCCAGGACTTCGGTGCGGAAGTCTTCTTTGCGATCGCTCCAGCGCAAACCGCCGCGTGCCACCTTGCCGAAGCGCAAATGCACGCCTTCGACTTGCGGCGAATAAACGAAGATCTCCACCAACGGGCGGGGCGCAGGCAAATCGTCAAGCTTGCCGGAGGCTAACTTCATCGACATATAAGACTTGGGTTTCCCGGTCTTGTCGCGCTGATAGAAATTCGTGCGCAGGACATTGGCGATGACATTGCGCAGACGGCGCAGGATGCGATCATCGTCCAGGCTTTGCACATCGTGCAGCGCCGCTCCGATGCGCGCATAAAGCATTTCGGCCGTTTCTTCATTGGCGGCTCCCGGTGAGAGCGAGACATGGAACATGTCGACCAGAAGCCGGGCGATATCCGGATTGCGGCTCAAGGCTTGTTCCATGTAGTCCTGGCTGAAAGGGATCGCCGCTTGGCGCAGGAATTTGGCCGCTGCGCGCAGAATGGTGATGTCGCGCCACGCGAGTCCAGCTGCGATGACCAGCCGGTTGAACCCGTCGTTTTCGGCTTCGCCTCCGACCACGGCCAGGAAGGCCGCTTCCAGCAGCGCTGTGATCTTCGGATCGTCGGCAGACGCCTGATCGGCGCGTTCCATCAGGAAATCGAGCACAAAAGCCTCACCGGCATCGATCACCAGCGGATAGGCGTCTTCTGCGATCACCTTGAGGCCGAAATTCTCGAATACCGGAAGCGACACCGATAGCGGCAGCGCAGGCCCAAGACCATAGAGCTTGATGCGCAGCGCCGCGCGGCGATCGTCTTTCTTATGGCTGGCGCGTGTGTCAATGGCTGGTTTACGCCCGGATTGCGCTAGGCTTTCGAGAACCGCGAGATCTTCGGCGCCTTCATCCGGCGTAAAGGCATCGCGATAACGTGCGGGAATGCCGGGCGTGGTCAGGCGGAAGCGCTGATGGCCATCGAGGTCGCCATAACGCGCCTTGAGCACATTCAGAAAACCATCTTCCCAGGTGCGGATGGCTTCACGCATCTGGGTTTCGATGGCGGCAATGTCGATATGCTCCGGCACACCTTCGTCGAGACTGACTGTGTAGAGAATGCGAGCCAGCACATGGTCGCCCAGGCTGGGGATGGATTCCATCGGCCGGCCGCCGACCGAACGCGCCAGGATTTCGTGCAACTTTTCATGAACGGCACCGTCATAACGATCGCGCGGAACGAAAACGATGGCGGCAGCATAACGATCAAAACGGTCGAAGCGCAGGAACACTTTCAGTTTGGGGCGCTCGGTAAGGCGCAGAATGCCCATCGCGGTGGTGTAAAGCTCGTCTTCACCGATCTGGAACAGTTCATCTCGCGGGAATGTGTCGATGATATGGGACAGTGTTTTGGCGTCGTGGCTACCAGCCGGAAGTCCCGCGCGCGCCATCACCGCACTGGCTTTGAAGCGCAACAGCGGGATGTCGAGCGGTGTGCGGCTGTAGGCGCCTGAGGTGAACAAGCCCACAAAACGCCGCTCGCCCAGAAAGCGGCCATCGGCATCGAAGCGTTTGACGCCGATATAGTCCATGTTGACCCGGCGGTGGACCAGGCTCTTCTGGTTGGATTTGGTGATGATCAGCGGCGTGGGCTCGAAGAGAAATTCCTTGAGCTTGGCCGGTACTTGAGTGTCGTCGGGGGCGCGGCGCACCACACGGGCTTGGCGGTCGGACAAAACGCCGAGGCCAGACCCATCGACAGGAAGGAGCTCACCACCTTTGGCATCGCTATAGATGTAATCGCGGCAACCGAGAAAGGTGAAATGGTTGTCTGCCAGCCATTCCAGGAAGGCGATGGCTTCGCTGGTTGCCGGGGTTGGTGCGCGCGAGGGGACCGTCTTCAAATCGGCGATCGCCCCTAAGAGTTTTTTTTGCATGTCCTGCCAGTCGCGCACGGCGAGGCGCACCTGAGCGAAAACGGATTCAGCGCAATGGATCAGGCTTTGCCGGCGTTCCTCATCCGGGATCAGATCGAAGACCAGCACGATGGCGCTGGTGGCACGGCCGGCGATGGCGACGACCGGATGGAAAACGGCACGCACGGAAAGACCTTGCGCGGTTACTTCGCCCATCAGGGAGTCGAACAGGAACGGTGCATCATCGTTGATCGCCAGTAGCACCGTCTCTTTGCGCCGATACGCCCGGTCTTCCAATGCGAGATCGGCCAGGGTCACCAGACTGGTATCGGGCTTGCGCGTGGCGGCGCTGTCATAAGCGAGGCGGGCTAGGGCGATGAGTTCTGCTGGCGCAAAGCGCGCCAGGTCTTCGGCTGAAGCGTTGCAGGTGAGCGCCTCGACAAAGGCTGCCAGCGCCGCATCGTGGCGGGCCTCTTTTGTGCATTCGGCGATAAGATTTTGGGCTTCGGCGTGGAGGGACTCGGCAAGCACCATGGTGACCTGTTCGAAACAAATATCTCGAACAGTCTATGCTGCGTTGGTTAGCGAAAAAACCCTACACGCCTTGCTGATCAGGGCAGAGAAAGCATGGCAGGCCTGCTCTTCTCGCCTGTCAGCCTTTCATACAAAACCGTGGCGCCAGCGATCAGCAATCCGGCAACAACCGTCGTGACGGCGAGCCAGAGTCCTCCCTCAAACGGCTTCAAAAGACAGGCCGCTGCGGAGAGCACCGTTACGGGCGCAAGAAACAGAAACAAGGCTTCACGGTCCCGCAACAAATAGGCGATCAACACGGCCGGTGCGGTAGCAAATACAAGCGCGGCCAGCATCGGCGTTCCCGACGGCAGGGCCAAAAATGCACCCGCACCCCAGGCAAAGCCGCCAAACAGGAGAATGGCGCTGAGGTCCTTGGCAAAATTCTTTAGAACCGTCCGCTCGAAGGGCTGGCGGATGGCATGGCGATAGGCGATCAGCACGGCAGCCGCGACTGCGCCCACAAACACTAACCAGATCAGTTGCGGGGCGGGGTTCACCTCGACGGAGAGTCCGACCGTCAGGATTGCCATAACCGGCAGGGCGAGCCCGGCATAAAGGCTGCGGCCTAGAATATTGGCTAGGCGAGCCGTCTCTTCCGCCTCGGCATGCAAGGCCTTCAGCTTGGCAATGGCGCCGCCACGTTCCTCGCGTTTTGGAAGTTGTCCTTCGCGACGGTCCGCTGTCGGAAACAGTTTCGTTATTGCGACCATGTGGCCCTCCACCCGGGGATGTCCCGGCGCTAGCCTCAATTGGGACCCTTAAGAACTGCTTAATGGCGTCCTACTAGCTGATTCGGTGGGTCAATATGACAATTTCTTTGCAGCATGGTGCGGCATACGCCGTCGTCTACGACCTCGAATTCACCGCTTGGGACGGCTCCATGGCGCGAAAATGGATGGCGCCAGGGGAGTTTAAGGAGGTCATTCAGATCGGCGCCGTGAAGGTAAATGAGTCTTTTTCTCCACTGGAAACCTTCAATCTGCTGCTTCGTCCCAGGCTCAACCGGGTGCTGTCCCCCTTCATCCAACAGCTGACCGGTGTCACCAATCTCGCAATCGAAGCTGAGGGCATCGATTTCGAGGATGCTTACCGGTGCTTTGTAGGGTTTGCCGATAACTTACCTATCGTCGCTTTTGGGAGGGATGATCTCGTGCTTTGGGACAACATCCGTCTTTATGGCCTGAGGGATTTACCACCCATGCCGGCCTGGATCGACATCCGCGGCTGGCTGATGGAAAACGGCATCGATCCGCGCGGCATGCATGCCTGTGATGTCGGTCCGCGGGCCGGGGTGCCTTTCGACGGCCATACCCATGACGGGTTATGTGATGCCCTCTCGGTGGCGGCAGGTATCAAGGCGCTGATGGCGCGTGGGGCTCGCCGGCCTAGCGTGGGTTTAGAGACGATCATTCCGTAAGTG
>Ga0207816_1000147_pt1 | contig 16928 bp, 13 predicted proteins | sample LuqExpMetageno10_FD_187768 | JGI IMG/M metagenome (GOLD analysis project Ga0207816, IMG submission 187768) | Tropical forest soil microbial communities from Luquillo Experimental Forest, Puerto Rico - Sample 10 (SPAdes) | ecosystem: Environmental > Terrestrial > Soil > Tropical forest ... | reverse complement strand
GGGGAGCCAGCCTTCGTCCAGAAGGAGGGCCGCTGGATGATCGCCGCACGCGCGACCGGATGCCGGGCTCGTTCCCGGGCACCGTCGGCCGACCACGACCCGAGCCGAAAGGCCCCCGAGCATGACCACCGACGTTCAGCGGCGGACCGCGTCACCCGTCGACCCGCCCGATCGGCGCCACCCCAGGCGCAACGCCAGGCACCGAGCCGCCCTCGGCTGGCTGTACGCGACCCCCACCACGGTGTTCGTCGCCCTCCTGTTCTTGGTGCCGCTAGGCCTCGTCGTCCGCATGTCGCTGTCGAAGTGGCCGCTGCTGTCCGGTGACCAGGGCTGGAACTTCCCGAAGAACTACCGCAAGGCGGTGACGAACCGGTTCTTCACCGACTCGATCGTCTTCACGCTGAAGTACACGCTCCTGGCGACGATCCTCCTCATCGGGCTGGGCCTGGGGCTCGCCCTCCTCGTGCAGGAGTCGTCCCGCTGGAAGGGCCTGCTGCGGACCTCGTTCCTCGTCCCGAGCGCCCTCGGCCTCGCGTCGGCGAGCCTCCTGTTCTACGTCCTCTACTCGCCGATCGCCGGGCCCTTCGCCGGCGTGATGAGCAGGCTCGGCATCACGTTCCTCGGCTCACCGAACGCGGCGCTCTGGTCGACCCTGTTCCTCATCGTCTGGCGCTACGCCGGCTTCTACATGCTGCTCATGCTCGTGGGGCTGCAGGCCATCCCGGCCGAGCTCTTCGAGGCCGCGCGCATGGACGGGGCGAGCCGCTGGCAGACGTTCCGGCGCGTGACGATCCCCCTGCTGCGCCCGACCATCGCGCTCACCACGGTGCTGTGCGTGACGGGCTCCCTGCTCGCGTTCGAGCAGTTCTACATCCTCACCAAGGGCGGCCCGGACAACAGCACCATCACGGTCGTCCAGCTCATCTACACGGTGGCCTTCCAGGGGCAGAACGACCTCGGAGTCGCCGCCGCGCTCTCGGTGATCATCCTGATCGCCCTGGTCCTGATCAACATCGTCCAGCTGCGCGCGTTCCGCAGCCCGGACGAGGACTGAGGAGCACAGCGATGGCCACCCAGACCCATTCCACGGCAGCCCTCGGCATCCGGCCGACGCACCCGTCCGGGCCTCGCGCCGGGCGACGCCGCCCGCCGACGACGACCGTCGCGGGCATCGCCCTGCGCACGCCCTACTGGGTGTTCACGGGCGCGCTCGCGATCGTCTTCCTGTTCCCGCTCGTGTGGACGGGCGTCGCGTCGGTCTCGCCGCGGCCCGGCACGAGCCAGGTGAACGGCTGGGGCCTCGGCAACTACACGAGCCTCGCGCACTACCAGGCGGGCATCGGGCGCTACATCTTCAACTCGACGTTCGTCTCGCTGCTGACCGTCGTCCTGACGCTGTTCATCTCGTTGCTCGGCGGCTACGCGTTCGCGCGGTTCAAGTTCCCGGGGCGCAACGCGCTGTTCATGCTCACGCTCGCGATCCTCATGGTCCCGTACGCGACGCTCCTGATCCCCTTGTACGTCCTCTTGAACCAGTTCGGGCTGCAGAACTCCCTGGTCGGGGTCGCGCTCGTGCTGACGATGTTCCAGCTGCCCTTCGCGACGTTCATGATGCGCATCTCCTTCGAGGCCGTCCCGCGCGAGATGGACGAGGCCGCGCTCGTCGACGGGTGCTCGTCGTTCACCGCGCTCTGGCGAGTCCTGCTGCCGGCGGTGAAGCCCGGGCTGATCACGGTGGGGCTGTTCGCCTTCCTCGCGGCCTGGAACGACTTCATGGCTCCGCTGATCCTCATCAACGACTCCGCGCGGCAGACCTTGCCGCTCGCGATCTCCAACCTGCGTGGCCAGGTCCAAGGCGTCGTCGACTACGGGGCGACGGAGGCCGGCGTCGTCGTCCTCGCCGTCCCCTGCATCGTCTTGTTCCTCGTCCTGCAACGGCACTACGTGCGCGGCTTCATGTCGGGCGCGCTGAAGGGATGACGATGTCGACCACCACACGCCCGTCCGCCACGCCGGCTGCCCCCAGCCGGGGGAAGCTGCAGCCTCTCGGCCTCGACGAGGTGCGCATCACGGGCGGCTTCTGGGCGCGCATGCAGGAGGTCAACGCGGGCCGGACGCTGGGCCACATCGAGCACTGGCTCGAGCGCGAGGGCTGGTTGCCGAACTTCGACCTCGCCACCTCCGGTGGGCTGCCGCAGGGACGCCGCGGCCGCGAGTTCTCGGACTCCGAGGTCTACAAGTGGCTGGAGGCCATGGCCTGGGAGATCGGGCGGACCGGCGACGAGGGCCTGGAGGCGCGGTTCCGCGCGGTCGTGGCACGCGTGGCCGCCGCCCAGTGCGAGGACGGCTACCTCAACACCCAGTTCGGCCGGCCCGGGCAGGCGCCGCGGTGGTCCGACCTGCGATGGGGCCACGAGCTGTACGTCCTCGGCCACCTGTTCCAGGCGGCGGTCGCCCGGGCGCGCACCCGGCCGGATGCCGACGACGGCCTGCTCGGCGTCGCGCGGCGGGCCGCGGACCTGGTCGTCGAGGCGTTCGGGCCGGAGGGGATCGACGGCATCTGCGGGCACCCCGTGATCGAGCCTGCGCTGGCCGAGCTCGCCCGCGTCACGGGCGACGAGCGCTACCTCGCCCAGGCCGAGCTGTTCGTCGCGCGCCGTGGCCGCGGCACGCTCGGCGACATCGAGTGGGGTCGGGCGTACTTCCAGGACGACGTCCCGGTGCGGGACGCCACGGTGCTGCGCGGTCACGCCGTGCGCGCCAACTACCTCGCGGCCGGCGCGGTCGACGTCGCGGTCGAGCGCAAGGACGAGGGCCTCCTCGACGCGCTCGAGAGGCAGTGGTCGGCGACGGTCGCGCGGCGCACCTACGTCACGGGCGGCCAGGGCTCGCGTCATCAGGACGAGGCCTTCGGCGACGACTGGATGCTCCCGCCGGACCGCGCCTACTCGGAGACCTGCGCAAGCGTCGGCTCGATCATGTTCGCGTGGCGGCTGCTGCTCGCGACGGGGCGCCCGCGGTACGCCGACCTCATCGAGCGGACGCTCTTCAACGTGGTCGCCACGTCCCCGGCGCACGACGGCGAGTCGTTCTACTACGCCAACACGCTGCAGCAGCGCACGCCCGGCCTTCCGGCGGCAGGCGACCAGCCGTCGCCGCGTGCCTCGAGCTCGCTGCGGGCGCCCTGGTTCGAGGTGTCCTGCTGCCCGCCGAACGTCGCGCGGACGCTCGCGAGCCTGGCGAGCTACGCCGCCACGGTCGACGACGACGGGGTGCAGCTCCACCAGTTCGCGCCGCTCGAGATCCGCGGGGCGCTCGCGGACGGCCGGGCCGTCGAGCTGAGCGTCGAGACGGAGTACCCGGCGAACGGCTCGGTGCGGGTCCGGGTCCTCGGCGACTCGAGCTCGGCGTGGGCGCTGAGCCTGCGGATCCCGGCCTGGGCCGACGGCGCAACGCTGACGGTCCGCGCGGCCGACGGCGCCGACGTCGACGTGCCCGCCGTCACCGCCGGCGACTACGTGTCGGTGCGGCGGGCGTTCGCGGCGGGAGACGTCGTCGAGCTCACGCTGCCGACCGCGCCGCGGGTCTCGTGGCCGGACCCGCGGATCGACGCCGTGCGCGGCTGTGTCGTGGTCGAGCGGGGGCCGGAGGTGCTCTGCCTCGAGTCGGTCGACCTCGCCACGGCGTCCGACGGGCGGTGGACGGACGTCGGCGACGTCAGGCTGGACGCGACCGTGCCGCCACGGGAGGTCGACGGGCGGGTCAGCGTGCGGGTCCACGCGGGCCACGCGGCGGAGCAGCCCTGGCCGTACGGGGACACGCCCGCGGAGGCTCGACCCGACACCTTCGACGTGGCCCTGGTGCCGTACCACGACTGGGCGGAACGCGGTCCGTCGACGATGCGGGTGTGGCTGCCCGTCGACTAGGGACGCACCCGGCTGCCTGCCCGACCAACGGGTCGGGCAGGCAGCCGGGTCACGATTCGGCATCGATCAGGAGCATGGTGAGTCGCGTCGGCGCGTCCGGATGACAGGCGTGGCGGCTCGCTTGCCAGGCGGATTGCCGGGCTCTGGCTCGAGAAACGTTCGAGATCGATCGGTTCCGTTCGACACCCGAACGGCACAGTGCCCTGGTCGGGGGTGGGCGAAGGGCCGCCGAGCCGGCCGACCGGGATGGACCTAAGTCACAAGCCGGCGTCACGTCGGCTGCGCGATACGGCCAAAAGCCTCGCGTCACCGTTGACGCAACCGCTCGCGCACCGCGCCCACGCGCGTCCTGAACTGATAGCGCAAGGCGCCCCCGTCGAGGTCTTGAGTTTGACACACGAACTCAACGAGATATGTGAACCTTCACATAGAACATGTGTGCGCTCACATTTCCGCCTGGATCCGTGACGCGTTCGTGACCTGGCCACGGCCAGGCATCTTGACTTGGTGGCCCGAAGGCAAGAGGGTAGGCGCCGCCACCGCGAGTTCACAGCGAGCTCACGGTCGGCGCGAAGCCGGACGCGGGTGTCCGGCCGACGCACCACGGTCCATGGGGACCGGTATCTCTCAGTGACGAGAAGGAGCGCAAAGATGCGACGGATGGCAATTGCGGCTGCGGGCATCGCGGTCGCCTTCACCCTTGCGGCGTGTGGCGGCGGCGGCGCCGGCACCGGCGGCGGCAGCACGCCGACCACCGGGGCGACGGGTGGCGGGGCCACCTCCGCGGCGCCGGCCGGCGGCAACGGCGCCCTCGTCGGCGTGGCGATGCCGACGCAGACCTCCGAGCGGTGGATCAACGACGGCAAGGCCGTCAAGGATGCCCTGGAGAAGGACGGCTACAAGGTCGACCTGAAGTACGCGAACGACGACATCCCGACCCAGACGCAGCAGCTCGACGCGATGATCACCGAGGGCGCGAAGCTCCTCATCATCGCCTCGATCGACGGCACGGCCATCACGAGCCAGCTCGAGAGCGCGGCGTCCAAGGGCATCAAGGTCATCGCGTACGACCGCCTCATCAACGGCTCGCCGAACGTCGACTTCTACACGACGTTCGACAACTACGCGGTCGGCGTGGCCCAGGCCAACGCGCTGCTCAACGGGCTCGGCCTGGTCGACAAGGACGGCAAGGCCAAGGCGGACGCCCCGAAGGGTCCGTTCAACATCGAGCTCTTCGCCGGTTCGCCCGACGACAACAACGCCAAGTTCTTCTTCAACGGCGGCATGGACACCCTCAAGCCGTTCATCGACAAGGGCACGCTCGTCGTGAAGTCGGGCCAGACGGCGTTCGACCAGGTCGCCATCCTGCGCTGGTCGCAGGACGGTGCCCAGCAGCGCATGGAGAACCTGCTGACGTCGACGTACCCCGCCGGCACCAAGCTCGCCGGCGTGCTCTCGCCGTTCGACGGCCTGTCGCGCGGCATCATCACCGCGGTGCAGAACGTCGGCATGGGCCCCACGGTTGCCAAGGGTCTGCCTATCGTCACCGGCCAGGACGCCGAGATCGCGTCCGTCAAGCTGATCAACGACGACGTGCAGAACTCGACGATCTTCAAGGACACCCGCACGCTCGCGGCCCAGGCCGTGAAGTCGGCTGAGGCCTTCCTCGCCGGTGGCACGCCCGAGGCGAACGACACCAAGACGTACAACAACGGCGTCAAGGTCGTCCCGACGTACCTCCTGCCGGTCGTGACGGTCTACAAGGCCGACATCCAGAAGGAGCTCATCGACTCCAAGTACTACACGGCCGACGAGGTCGCCGCCGGCGTCGCCAAGTAGCGCCACCCTCCGTGGGCACGGTCCCGGTGTCGAACCGGGACCGTGCCCACACCTGATCCACCCACCGAAGGAGGGCGCATGACCAGCGAGATCTTGGAGATGCGCAGCATCACCAAGACCTTCCCCGGGGTCAAGGCGTTGCAGGACGTGACGCTGACGGTACGACGTGGCGAGATCCACGCCATCTGCGGGGAGAACGGCGCCGGCAAGTCGACGCTGATGAAGGTGCTGTCGGGGGTCTACCCGCACGGCACGTACGAGGGCGAGATCGTCTACGACGGCGACGAGGTCCGCTTCGGGTCCATCAACGACTCGGAGGCCAAGGGGATCGTCATCATCCACCAGGAGCTGGCGCTCGTCCCCTACCTGTCGGTCGCCGAGAACATCTTCCTCGGCAACGAGGTCCGCGGCCGGCGCGGGATGATCGACTGGAACAAGGCGAACCACGAGGCCACGCGGCTCATGGAGCGCGTGGGCCTGCACGAGAACCCCACGACGCCGATCGGGCAGCTGGGCGTCGGCAAGCAGCAGCTCATCGAGATCGCCAAGGCGCTCTCCAAGGACGTCAAGCTGCTCATCCTCGACGAGCCGACCGCGGCGCTCAACGACCACGACTCCGAGCACCTGCTGGGCCTGCTGCGTCAGCTGAAGGACCAGGGGATCACCTCGATCATGATCTCCCACAAGCTGCGGGAGCTGACCGAGATCGCCGACACCGTGACGATCATCCGCGACGGCCGCACCATCGAGACCTTCGCGATGACGGACCCGGGTGCGAACGAGAACCGCATGATCCGCGGGATGGTCGGCCGGGACCTCGAGCACCGCTTCCCTGAGCGGGAGTCCAACGTCGGCGACGAGGTGCTCCGCGTCGAGCACTGGACGGTGCACCACCCGACGCAAGAGGGGCGCGTCGTCATCGACGACGCGTCGTTCACTGTCCACGCCGGCGAGGTCGTCGGCATCGCGGGGCTGATGGGCGCGGGGCGCACCGAGCTCGCGATGAGCCTCTTCGGCCGGTCGTACGGTCGCGGCATCTCCGGGCAGATCTTCAAGGACGGCAAGCCGATCGACGTCCCCGACGTGTCGGCGGCGATCGAGCACGGCATCGCCTACGCGACCGAGGACCGCAAGCGGTTCGGCCTCAACCTCATCCAGGAGATCCGCAGCAACATCACGTCCGCCGGGCTCGACCGCCTCGCGAACCGCGGCTGGGTCAACGGCAACGAGGAGCTGAAGGTCGCGGAGGAGTACCGGGCGAGCCTCAAGATCCGCACGCCCTCGGTGACGGTGCCAGCAGGCAAGCTCTCGGGCGGCAACCAGCAGAAGGTCGTCCTGGCGAAGTGGCTGTTCACGACGCCGGACGTGCTGATCCTCGACGAGCCCACGCGTGGGATCGACGTCGGGGCCAAGTACGAGATCTACACGATCATCAACCGGATGGTCGCCGACGGGAAGGCGGTCGTCGTCATCTCGTCCGAGCTGCCTGAGCTCCTGGGCACGTGCGACCGGATCTACACGCTGGCCTTTGGCCGCATCACGGGCGAGGTGCCGGTCGCCGAGGCGACTCAGGAGCGCCTCATGGAACTCATGACCATCGAGCGAGACGCAAAGGACAAGGCATCATGACGACGACCGTCGCCGAAGTGGGGGTTGGGGTCCGGAACCTCGTCACCCGAAACGTGCGCCAGAGCGGGATCTTCGTCGCGTTCGTCGCGATCTTCGTCCTGTTCGCCGTGCTGAAGAGCGAGTTCCTCTCGCCGGGCAACCTGACGAACATCATCCTGCAGTACTCGTACGTCCTGATCCTGGCCACGGGCATGCTCATGGTCATCGTCCTCGGCCAGATCGACCTGTCGGTCGGCGCGGTCGTCGCGCTGACAGGGGCCGTCGCGGCCAACGTCGTCATCAAGGAGCACGCCCCGTGGTACGTCGGCGTGCTCGCCGCGCTGGCCGTGGGCCTCCTCGTCGGGTGCTGGCAGGGCTTCTGGGTGGCGTACGTCGGGATCCCCGGCTTCATCGTCACCCTGGCCGGCATGCTGCTGTTCCGAGGGCTCACGTACATGGTCCTCGGCAACAGCTCGCTGTCGCCGTTCAACGGCACGTATTACAGGATCGCCAACGGCTTCATCAACGGGTGGTTCGGCGGCTACGGCATCGACGTCTTCACGGTCGTCGTCTTCGCGATCGCCGTCGTCGGGTACGCGGTGAGCCAGTGGCGCACGCGGCGTGCCCGCATCGCCTACCAGCAGTCCGTCGAGCCGATGCCGCTCTTCCTCGCGAAGCTCGTCGTCGTCGGGGCCGTCGTGCTGTGGTTCGGCTCGCAGCTCGCCCGCAGCCGCGGCCTCCCGATCGTCCTGATCCTGCTCGCGGCGCTGATCATCGGGTACTCGATCGTCATGCAGAGGTCGGTCTTCGGCCGGCACATCTACGCCATCGGCGGCAACCTCAACGCGGCGCAGCTCTCCGGCGTCAAGGTGCGGAGGATCACGTTCTGGACCTTCGTCAACATGGGTGTCCTCGCGTCGGTCGCCGGCATCGTCTTCTCGGCGCGGACCAACAGCGCGCAGCCGGGCGCGGGCAACATGTTCGAGCTCGACGCGATCGCGGCGTGTTTCATCGGCGGGGCCTCGACCTCGGGCGGTGTCGGGCGGATCACCGGCGCCATGATCGGTGGCCTCCTGATGGGCGTCCTCGCGAACGGCATGCAGCTCCTGGGCTGGGGCCAGTCGATCCAGCTGGTCATCAAGGGCATCGTCCTGCTGCTCGCCGTGGCGTTCGACGTCTGGAACCGCCGCCGTGCGGAGGCCACCCGCTGATCGGCCCTTTCGGCCCCGCGCCCACCACCTGCGAGTGAGACTGGTGGGCGCGGGTCCGGGGCCCACCATGTGGAGCATCTCGGGCCGGGCGGAGACGCGCACGGGATCATCAAGCGCAGTGCTGGGAGGAGGAAGACCGTGTCGACTGTGCGCCGCCCCGCGATGAGTGATGTCGCGGCGCTGGCGGGGGTATCGCACCAGACGGTCTCCCGTGTGCTCAACGACCACCCCAGCGTGCTCCCGGCGACGCGCCAGCGCGTGCTCGACGCCATCACGGAGCTGGGGTACCGGCGCAACCTGGCCGCGCGCGCCCTGGTGACCCGCCGCAGCGGGACGATCGGCGTGCTGGGCTCGGGATCGGCGCTGTTCGGCCCGACGAGCACGTTGATCGCCATCGAGCGCGCGGCGCGCGACGCCGGCCTCTTCGTCTCCGTCGCGACGTTGTCGCGCTGGGACGCCGCCGACGTGGTCGGCGTGCTGGACCACTTCATGACCGAGGGCGTCGACGGGGTGGTGGTCGTCGCCGCGCACGACGACGCCGTCGAGGCTGTCCGTGCGTTCGAGACACCGGTTCCCGTGGTGATGGTCGGGCCCGTCGGCCTGCCGGAACCCCTGCTCAGCGTGGCCGTCGACCAGTATCAGGGCGGCCGCCAGGCGGTCCGCCACCTGCTTGACCTCGGGCACACGCACGTCACCCACGTCGCGGGCCCGCTGGACTGGCTCGACGCCCGGCGCCGTCTGGAGGGCTGGCGCGACGAGCTGGCCGCCGCGGGTGTCCAGGCCGGCGACCCGGTGCCCGGCGACTGGAGCGCGGACCGGGGCTACGAGGTGGGTCAAAAGCTGGCCGCGGGGGAGCTCCCGACCGCGGTGTTCGCGGCGAACGACCAGCTGGCGCTCGGCCTGCTGCGCGCGTTCGCGGAGGCGGGCCTGCGCGTGCCGGACGACGTGTCCGTCGTGGGGTTCGACGACGTGGACGGTTCGGCGAACTTCTACCCGCCGCTGACGACCGTGCGTCAGGACTTCGTCGCCCTCGGCACGAAGTGCCTCGAGGTGCTGCTGTCCGCGATCGGCGGGGAAGAGACCGAGGCGTCGGGCCTCATCGGCACGCGGGTCGTCGTCCGCGCCAGCACGGGTGCCCCGCGCAGCTGACCGTCGCCTCCGGCAGCGCGCATCCGGTATGTTAGCGTTCACAAGTTTCCGCCCAGCGTAGTGAGGACCCTTGTCATGACCTCGCCGACATCGCTCGGGATCGAGCTCGGCTCGACCCGCATCAAGGCGTGCCTGATCGGGCCGGACCACGAGGTCGTGGCCACGGGCGGCCACGACTGGGAGAACCAGCTCGTCGACGGGGTGTGGACGTACCCGCTGGACGCGGTGTGGGCCGGCCTGGCCGGTGCGGTCTCCTCGCTCCTGGCGGACTGCGAGCGCCGGGGCGTGGCTCCGGAGGTCGGGGCCCTCGGCGTCTCGGCGATGATGCACGGCTACCTGGCGTTCGACGAAGCCGGCGAGCTGCTGGTGCCGTTCCGCACGTGGCGCAACACGTCGACGGGCCGCGCGGCGGCCGAGCTGTCCGAACGGTTCGGGTTCAACGTGCCGCTGCGCTGGTCGGTGGCGCACTACCGCCAGGCCGTGCTGGACGACGAGCCGCATGTGCCGCAGGTGGCGTTCCTGACGACGCTTGCGGGGTACGTCCACTGGCGGCTCACCGGCCGTCGGGTGCTCGGCGTCGGCGACGCCTCGGGCATGTTCCCGATCGACCCCGTGACCGGCACCTACGACGAGGCGATGCTCGGGACGTTCAAGGAGCTCTCCGGCACCGACCTGGTCGGCCTGCTCCCCGAGGTGCTGGGCGCGGGCCAGGCGGCGGGCGCGCTGACCGACGAGGGCGCGGCGCTGCTCGACCCGACCGGAACCCTGCACGCCGGCATCCCGCTGTGCCCGCCGGAGGGCGACGCCGGCACGGGCATGGTGGCGACCAACTCGGTCGCCCCTCGCACGGGTAACGTCTCGGCGGGCACCTCGATCTTCGCGATGGTGGTGCTCGAGCGGCCGCTCGGCAGCCTGCACCACGAGATCGACGTGGTGACCACGCCCGCGGGGGACCCGGTGGCGATGGTGCACTGCAACAACGGCGCCAGCGAGATCGACGCCTGGGCCGGCCTGTTCGGGCAGTTCGCGACCGCCCTCGGGGCCACGGCCTCGAACGACGAGGTGTTCGGCGCCCTCTTCCGCTCGGCCCTCGAGGGCGAGGCCGATGGCGGCGGGCTGCTGGCCTACAACTACCTCGCCGGCGAGCCCATCACGGGCCTGGAGGCGGGCCGTCCGCTCGTCGTGCGGACGCCCGGCAGCCGGCCGACGCTGGCCAACTTCATGCGGGCGCAGCTGTACGGGATGTTCGGCACGCTGAGCCTGGGGATGCGGGTGCTGGCCGACGAAGGCGTCGAGCTGGACGCGATGTTCGCGCACGGCGGGGTGTTCCGGACCGCGGGCGTCGCCCAGCGCTTCCTCGCGGCGGCGATCGACGCGCCCGTGACGGTGGGCGCGACCGCCGGCGAGGGCGGTGCCTGGGGCATGGCGGTCCTGGCCGCCTACCTGCGGGCGCACGACGAGCGGACGCTGGGCGAGTACCTGAACGATCGGGTGTTCGCCGACGCGGCCACGACCGTCGTCCACCCCGACCCCGCGGACGTGGCCGGCTACAAGGCCTTCCTCGACCGCTACCGGGCCGGCCTGGCGATCGAGCACGCCGCGACCGCGGCCATCTGAGGGGACCACGCGATGCCCGCCCCGCTGTCCAGCTTTGCCGACGAGGTGCGTGCCGAGGTGGCGCGCGCCCGTGAGGTCGTCGCGCTCCTGCACGCCGAGCTGCCCCGGTGGGGCCTTGTCGTCTGGACCGCCGGCAACGTGTCCCAGCGCGTGCGGGTGCCGGCCGCCCTCGGCGGGGCGGACGACGGCTCGGCCGACCTCCTGGTGATCAAGCCGTCCGGGGTGACGTACGACGAGCTGACGGCCGACGCGATGGTCGTGTGCGACCTCGACGGCGCCCTCGTCGACGGCGAGGCCGCGCCTTCGTCGGACACCGCCGCGCACGCGTACGTCTACACGCACATGCCCGCCGTCGGCGGCGTGGTGCACACGCACTCCACCTACGCCACCGCCTGGGCCGCGCGCGGCGAGGCCGTGCCGTGCGTGCTGACGATGATGGCCGACGAGTTCGGCGGCCCGATCCCCGTCGGCCCCTTCGCGCTGATCGGGGACGACTCGATCGGCCGCGGGATCGTCGAGACCCTCGGCGGCGGCCGCAGCCGCGCGGTGCTCATGCGCAACCACGGCCCCTTCACCATCGGCCGCGACGCCAGGGACGCCGTCAAGGCCGCCGTGATGGTCGAGGAGGTCGCCCGCACCGTGCACATCAGCCGGCAGGTGGGTGAGCCGACCCCGATCGACCCGGCGCAGATCGACTCGCTCTACGAGCGCTACCAGTACGTCTACGGCCAGGGCGGCGCGAACCGCACCCCCCTGACGGCCACCATCTGACCCCCCGCACCACCGAGCAAGGAGCAGCAGCACCATGACCAAGCCGTACGCCGACCGCGAGGTCTGGTTCCTCACCGGCAGCCAGGACCTGTACGGCGAGGAGACGCTGCGCCAGGTCGCCGCGCAGTCGCAGGAGGTCGCTCGCCTGCTCGACGAGTCGGCCGCGGTGCCGGCGAACGTCGTGTGGAAGCCTGTCCTCAAGGACTCCGCGTCGATCCGGCGGGCGATGCTCGAGGCCAACGGCCGCGACGACGTGCTCGGCGTCATCACGTGGATGCACACGTTCAGCCCGGCGAAGATGTGGATCGCCGGCCTCGACGCGCTGGCCAAGCCGCTGCTGCACCTGCACACGCAGGCCAACGTCGAGCTGCCGTGGTCGACCATCGACTTCGACTTCATGAACCTCAACCAGGCCGCCCACGGCGACCGCGAGTACGCCTACGCCCTCACGCGCCTCGGGGTGTCGCGGGCCACGGTCGTCGGGCACGCCTCCAACCCGGCCGTGGCCGCCCGCGTCGGCGCGTGGGTGCGGGCCGCCGCGGGCTTCGCCGCGACGCACGAGCTCAAGCTGGTCCGGTTCGGGGACAACATGCGCAACGTCGCGGTCACCGAGGGCGACAAGACCGAGGCCGAGCACGTCTTCGGCGTCAGCGTGAACACCTGGGGTGTCAACGACCTGGTCGCCGCGATCGCGGCGGTGTCCGAGTCCGACGTGGACGCGCTCGTGGCCGAGTACGAGGCCGCGTACGACGTCGCGCCCGAGCTGCGCAAGGGCGGCGCGCGGCACGACTCCCTGCGCTACGCCGCCAAGCAGGAGATCGCGCTGCGCGGCTTCCTTGCCGAGCGCGGGGCCACGGCTTTCACGACGAACTTCGAGGACCTCGGCGAGCTGCGCCAGCTGCCGGGCCTGGCCGTCCAGCGGCTCATGGCCGACGGCTTCGGCTTCGGCGCCGAGGGCGACTGGAAGACCGCGGTCCTGGTTCGCGCGGCCAAGGTGATGGGCGCCGGCCTGCCCGGCGGCGCCTCGCTCATGGAGGACTACACCTACGACCTGACGCCGGGCGCCGAGGTGATCCTCGGCGCGCACATGCTCGAGATCTGCCCCTCGCTCACCACGTCGAGGCCGCGCGTCGAGATCCACCCGCTGGGCATCGGCGGCAAGGACGACCCCGTGCGGATGGTGTTCGACGCCGACCCGGGCGTCGGCGTCGTCGTCTCCCTGGCCGACATGCGCGACCGGTTCCGCCTCACCGCCAACGTCGTGGACCTCGTCGGGCACCCGGACCTGCCGCACCTGCCCGTCGCCCGCGCCGTGTGGAAGCCGCGCCCCGACTTCACGACGAGCGCGGAAGCCTGGCTGACCGCCGGCGCCGCCCACCACACCGTCATGGCCACCAACGTGCCGATCGACACGTGGGAGATGTTCGCGGACATGGCGCGCACCGAGCTCCTGGTGATCGACGAGCACACCACCCGTCGCGGGTTCGCCGACACGGTCCGCGCCAACCAGGCGTACTTCCGCCTGGCCCGGGGGCTGTAGCCCGTCAGTGCCGGTCGGGATCTCCTCGACCGGCACTGCCGTGTCAGCTGCGCGCCATGTGCCGCGCCGCCCGCAGCCCGAACACCGCGGCCGGTCCGATCGTCGAGCCGGGCCCGGGGTAGGTCCGCCCCATCACCGACGCCGAGCTGTTGCCCGCGGCGTACAAGCCCGGCACGACCGTCCCGTCCTCCTGCAGCGCGCGCCCGTCGGCGTCGGTGACGACCCCGCCCTTGGTGCCCAGGTCGCCGAGCACGACCCGGTAGGCGCGCAGCGGGCCCCTCTCGATGGGGCCGAGGTTCGGGTTCGGGTGCACCGTCGGGTCGCCGTAGTACCGGTCGTACGCCGAGTTCCCGCGGCCGAAGTCGCCGTCCACGCCCGAGCGGGCGAAGCCGTTGAACCGGCGGATGGTGGCGGCCAGCCGCTCCGGGTCGACGCCGATCGTGCCGGCGAGGTCCGCGATGCTGCCGGCCCTGACCTCGATCCCCGCGGCGCGCATCCCCTTGACCGCCCGTGGGTCCATGGCGAAGGTGCGGAAATACCGGTGGACGTGGCGCGCCTCGAGGATGAGCCAGTAAGGCCCGGCCCCGCCGTCCCGTTCGAGCATGTGGTGGCCGAGGTCGACGTACGACTCCGACTCGTTGGCGAACCGGTCGCCGCTCGAGTCGACCATGAGCGAGTACGGCATCGAGCGCTCCCCGACGATGAACATCGGCGTGCCGCCGGGCGGTGCTTCGACCGACGCGCCCCACCAGGCGTCGTCCATCAGCTCGATCGCGACGCCGACCTCCTGCGCCGCCGCGATCGGGACGCCGAGGTTCCCGGGGTTCCCCGACGGGGTGCCATCGATGCCCTGGTACTTCTTCCGCCAGTCACGGTTCGCCTCGAAGCCCCCGCCGGCGAGCATGACGCCGCGCGTCGCACGGATCGCGACGGGTCGCCCGTCCCGCTGCACCCGGACGCCGACGACCCGGCCGTCCTCGGCGAGGAGCTCCTCGAGCGGCGAGCTCAGCCAGAGCGGCACCTGGCGTCGCACGACGACCGCGTGGCAGAACGCCGTCGCCCACGCATTGCCGATGCCGACGAGCCGGCGACCGGTCACGACGCTGCCCGCGATGCGGCCGACGACCTTCGCACCGCGCACCATGCCTGACGGCGTGGACCACGAGCGGCCGAGCAGCCACACGTCGTTCGTCATGGCGGGCAGCGGGATCCCACCGCGCAGGGTGTCCCACCACGGGCCGAGGATCTTCGAGCTGAGGGGCTTGACCTCGATCGCGCGCCCGATCTTGCCGCCGGGAAGCTCGGGGTAGTAGTCGGGGTAGTCGGTCGCGCGGGCGAACGTCACGCCGAACTTCTCGGCCGTCAGGACGAAGTCGTCGACGCCGTCGACGAAGGCCTCCTTCTGCGCCCTGGACGATGCACGTCCGACCTCGCCGACGCACGCCTCCATGTAGGCGAGGGCCTCGTCGCGGGAGTCGCCGACGCCGTCGCGGCGCATGAGCGGGTTGTTCGGGAGCCACATGCCGCCGCCCGACATCGCGGTCGACCCGCCCCACCGGTCCGTGGACTCGACCATCAGCACCGAGAGTCCCTCGTCCACCGCCCCCATCGCGGTGGCGAACCCAGCCGCTCCCGTGCCGACGACCACCACGTCGAAGGTGTGGTCGAACGCGAACTCGGTAGCCATGATGCGCCTCCGTCGACATACCGGACAACACTGTCCGGATCTACCATCGCAGCATGCCTCCGGCCCGCCGCGTCGTCAATCGCGGGCCTGCGGCGGCCTCCGAGAACCGGGCGGCGATCCTCACCGCGGCGCAGCGGCTGTTCGCCGATCGGGGCTTCCTCGTCCCGCTCTCCGCGATCGCGCGGGAGGCGGGCGTGGGCCAGGGCGTGCTCTACCGGCACTTTCCCACCCGGTTCGACCTCGCCTTCGCCGTGTTCGAGGACAACTTCGTCGAGCTCGAGCGCATCGCGGTCTCGGGTGGTCCGGACGCGTTCGATCGGTTGTGGCGAGCGCTTCTCGAGCAGACCATCCGCGAGGCCGCCTTCGTCGAGATGCTTGTCGAGGCGCGACAGTCGCAGCCCGACTACGACGGCGCCGACCGCCTCTACGCGCTCGTCCAGCGGACCCTGCCGGAGGCGGTCGCCGCCGGCCGGATCCCGGCCGAGGTCGACGCCGCGGACGTGCTGCTCGGATGGCGCATGGTCTTCGGCGTGGTGATCACCGCGCCATCGGCCGCCGCGGCGCGGTCCGACGTCGCACGGCTGCAGGCGTTCTTCCAGGCGCGCGGCGACGACGCGCCGCCGATCTTCGTCGGGCGCCCTGGCTGATCGCCTCGTCGTGGCCGGACTCGGCAACGAGACGCGTTGCGACCTGCTGCTTCATCGGGTTTGGGCGCAGGACCCGCTACCCGGTACCATCGACGACGGCCCTTCCGGGGGCCACGCGCCCGTAGCTCAATGGATAGAGCATCTGACTACGGATCAGAAGGTTGGGGGTTCGAGTCCCTTCGGGCGCGCAGGTCGAACGGCCCGTCACCTGGACCCCAGGGGCGGGCCGCTTCATTTCGGCCTCGAGGCGAAAGAATGCTGCGATGACCGCGACTCTGATGGTGACCCACAAGGCGGTCGGCGCCGAGGTACGGCGCGATCCCTACGACGTCGTGCTCGACGGGCGGCTCCTCGGATCGGTCGACATGAACGCCACGCTCGAATCGAGCGTCGAGCCGGGACGGCACACGCTCCAGCTGCGCAGCGGCCGCAGCTCCAGCGGCATCGTGACGTTCGACGCCGCCGAGGGCGAGGTCGTCGCCTTTCGCGGTACCGGGAAGAACTTCCTGCCGATGTTCCTCGCGTCGTTCGTGATCCCGAGCCTGGCCCTCAAGCTGCATCGGGAGTAGGCGTTCTGGTCGCCGGTGCGAACCGGGCGACGTAGCGTGGAGATCGGTCCAGAACGAGTGCCGCACCACCCAGGGCGGCTGCGATCGGCCCCGGAGGCGCAGCGCCGCACGGCGACGACGAAGGGACCGAGCCATGTTCGAGCACCTCCACACCCCGACCGATCACGGGCCCGTCGCGTTGCGCGCTGCGCGGGCGCTCGAGTCCGCCTCCGCTCTCGACTGGGCGGCGGAAGCGCTCGTGCGGCTCTACAAGCCCTTCTTCAAGCGGTTCCCCCGGCTGACGGCCGCGCTGCACGGCGAGCAGCTGGGGCACGCGGCACACCCGCTGCTGACCGACGTGCCGATCGGGTTCTGGACCGCGGCG